>Ga0180215_1003845_pt1 | contig 13804 bp, 13 predicted proteins | sample eDN3rd37CBELigBY_FD_128871 | JGI IMG/M metagenome (GOLD analysis project Ga0180215, IMG submission 128871) | Enriched backyard soil microbial communities from Emeryville, California, USA - eDNA 3rd pass 37_C BE-Lig BY (version 2) (version 2) | ecosystem: Environmental > Terrestrial > Soil >...
GACTAGTTGTTGAAATCGCGGCGTCCGCCGCCCGTGCGTGGGCCACGATGACCACCGTATCCGCGACCGCCGCGACCTTCTTCATCGCGGCGAGAGGCGAAGCGGCCATTGCGTTCGGCCCGGAATCCGGTGCCCGGCCGGAACTGGCGATCCGGGCGAGGTCCACGGCCGCCGGACGGGCGACCGCCGCGACCGACAGCAGCCGGTTCCTTCGAAATCTCGACATGCACCGGGCGACCCTTGATGGTCGAGCGATTCAGCACCTCAACCACGTGCTGTGCGGCATCGGCCGGCACATCCACGAAGGTGTAGGTATCGAGAATGTCGATCGCACCAATGCTGCGACCCGGAACATCGGCTTCGTTGGCGATGGCGCCCACGAAGTCCTGCGGGCGAACCCGCATGTTGCGACCGATGTTGACGAAGAGCCGGACCATTCCGGTTTCCCCATCCCGGGATCGGGCGCTGCCAAAGGTGGCAATGTCATCTTCAGCCTGGGCATCGGTGGCCGCGCGACCGGTTTCTTCCGCGTAGAGCTTGAGCAGCGCAGCGGCAATATCCAGCGGATCGTGGTCTTCGGCCAGTTCCTGCACTGATGTGAGGTAGGCACCGAGATCGGGTTCGCCACTGAGTTGCTTGGTCACCGTGTTCTTGAGCACATCGCGGCGTCGTTCGTTGACATCGGATGCGGTCGGCAAGCGCTTGAATTCGATCCTGGCGCGGGTCATTCGCTCGACCTGGTGCAGCCACCGGGATTCTCGCGGGGCGACCAGGGTGATGGCAACACCGCTCTTGCCGGCACGTCCGGTTCGCCCGATGCGGTGGACGTAGGTTTCCACGCTTTCGGGGATGTCATAGTTGATGACATGGCTGACATCGGGGATATCGAGACCGCGTGCCGCGACATCGGTGGCAATCAGGATATCGGCCTGGTTGGCCCGGAAACGTCGCATCACCCGGTCACGCTGCGCCTGCGAGAGATCGCCGTGAATGGTTTCGACGGCGAATCCGCGAGCCAGCAGCGATTCCCCGAGTTCGTCCACCCCATGCTTGGTGCGGCAGAAGATCATGGCTGAACTCGGCACTTCGGCATCGAGGATGCGGGTAAGGGCATCGGTCTTTCGCGCCCGGGGGATTTCGTAATAGACCTGGGTGGTTTCCGCAACCGTCATTTCCTTGCCGCGCACGGAAATCCGCTGCGGGTCGTTCAGGAACCGGCGGGAGAGATCGGCGATGCGCGGTGGCATGGTCGCGGAGAACAGCGCGGTTTGCCGTTCGGCCGGAATTTCCTGCATCACCCATTCGATGTCGTCGATGAAGCCCATGTCGAGCATTTCATCGGCTTCATCGAGCACGAAGAACTTGAGCATACTGAGATCGAGGGTGTTGCGGCGCATGTGGTCCATGACGCGGCCGGGAGTACCGACCACAATCTGGACACCGCGCTGCAGGCCGCGGAACTGTCGCTCATACGGCTGCCCACCATAGATCGGCAGGGTTTCAATGCGCTTGTGCCGCCCGTACTGGTGCAGGGCTTCGGCAACCTGAATGGCAAGTTCGCGCGTCGGGCAGAGGATCAAAGCCTGCACGCCGCGAACGCGGGGATCGATGGACTCGATGATGGGCAAACCGAAGGCAGCTGTCTTGCCGGAACCGGTCTGGGCCTGGGCGATGACATCCTTGCCTTCGAGCAGGACCGGAATGACCCGTTCCTGGATGGGCGAAGGAACTTCATAGCCGACAGCCTTGATGCTTTCCAGCAGCTGGTCGTGCAGGCCGAGATCGGCGAAGGTGACGGTGGAGCCTTCTTCGACGAGTGTCTTGTCGACATGGATTTTGCGATTGCCGAATTCGGTTTCTTCGCCATCCTCATCGGTCGAGATGACGGGAGCATCGGCAGGGTCGAGGACGGCGGTGCCGCCTTCGAGTGAAAACATCTGGTGATTCAGCTGGAGGGAGCGACCGAAAATGCGGGTCGCAGCGAGAAATGAAGACATGGGTAGGATGGTACTCCTGAATGAATTGGTGCCAAACGACACAGCAAAAACACTTCCGGTGGCAACGCGCGCAGCGCGAAACGGTTCCGGAACTGCCGAACATTTTGTTGTGTGGTGTTGTTGGCTCTGACTTCAAACGGGAAGTTTGCTGAACCGAACAGATCGCGGAACGACCGCCACACACCTCGTCACACGTGTTCCGTGTCATCCGAGAGCGATGTGGGCTACCTGCCGCCACGTTGCTCTCAGCGGTCAAACACTACCGCTACCCAATTTCATACCCGTCGCAACAGGAACGCGGACATACTGTTGTCATCGCGCCAACCCCGCCCGGACCCAAATGCCATCGATACCATCCGATAGTCAGTACCAGGAGGTTGTCTATCTGTTGAAGAGTCTCTGCCGGAAACAGGCGCTACACACACGCGCGATTACGCAGATCAAACGGCGAGACTGGAGAAAACCAGGAGGATTTCATCAAGGGGAACCCCTCGTGACGCAGTGAACTATAGCACACTTACAGATGGTACGCACGTGGTGAATGTGCGAAATACCTGATACGAAATCCTGTGTTCATGACATGTGTTCCCGATTGGTTCGATGCGGGCGGATCAGGCTCGCCAGCGCCTCGTCCGCAACCCTGCGCGACAGGTGTTCGCGCATTGACATCCAAGTTCCTGGTGATCGGGTTGAATCCCATAGTCGCTCAGTCATCATCGACCAGGAAGTCTTCGACGAGTTCCCGTGGCAGGCGGCGTGGGCGACCGGTCAGGGGATCGACGAATGCCCACAGCGTCCGGGCACGCAGCAGGACGGCCCCGCGTTCGTCCGAGTCTCGCTCGGTGGGGTCAACCAGCCGGCCATTCATTGCACCGGGTTCCGTGTCACGGAGATACGTGATTTCGTATTCGCGGTAGGCAGTTGCGCCGTGCATGTCCGATGGCCATGTCGTGATCCGGAGCAGATCGTCCGGACCAGCGGCCATCAGGTATTCGATCTCATGCTTCCGCGCAACGAACACCCCACCTGCATCCGATCGCAGGCGTGATTCCGGCCATCCGGCGGCCGTGGCATGCCGCAATGCTGCGTCCTCCAGGTAGTTCACATAGGAAGCATTGTTGACATGCCCAAGTGGATCGCACTCGTGATAGCGGACACGGATATCGAGGACAAACGCGGATTTTGGTTTCACTCCGGCACCCTGATGGTGTAGCGAATGAATCCATCGGCCGGGGCGAAACTGTCGTAGAGCATGCGGGCGGTTGTGTTGGATTCCCGTGTCAGCCAGTAGACGCGGGCCCAGCGGTCCGTTTTCGCCTGCTCCACCAGGGCATTGATGAGTTTGCGACCGGCGCCAACACCGCGGGCATCCGGTGAGACATACAGGTCATGCAGGAGGCAGACAGGCAGTTCCGCCCAGGTGATCGGGTGGAGGACATAATTGGCGATGCCAATCATATGGTCGTTCCGCTCGGCCACCAGACAGCCAAAAACCGGATCGTCTCCGATGATTCGCTTCCACGTTGTGGCGGTGGTGGATGGCGGCAGGGTCGCTTCGTAAAAATCGAGGTAGCCGGCCCAAAGGGCGTGCCAGGCAGGTTCATCGCTGGCGGCAACCGGGCGAATGCGGATGGCGTCACTCATAGATTCGGGACTTTCGTTCTGCTTCGAGTTCGAAGATGCGGCGGAGGATGGCCAGCGTCGACGCATAGGTCGAATCCATGCCATAGAACGATAACCCGCGAGCGCCGAGTGTGTGAGCCCGGGTATAGGGTGTATCGGACGCGTAGTGGATGATACCGAGATCGATCCCGTGGTCGGGACTCTGGAGGTGAATGGCTTCGTCATGCGGGTGACGTTCCAGGAACATGTCTTCGTAGATGGCGCTGAGGTAGGGACCAGCTTCCATTTCCACCACCGTGAAATTCTCCCGGTAGTAGAAATCGAGATACCCCTGATTCTGGAGGAACGTGCCCTTGACCGTCACGGCTTTCTGGTTGTCGAGTGCCGCACCGAACCGCAACCAGGGCGTGACGGATTCGGCATTGAAACAGTTTTCGAACCAGTAGGAATTTCCTGAATGCTCGTCGTACACCACATTGGACATCATCACATCGCCAATGCGACCGTTCAGCGTGGCGGCCTTGCCGAGCACATAGATTCCCTGGATCTGGTCGGACGAAACACCGACTTGCGACATGATGTGAAAGGCCGACATGCCGAGGGGATAATTGATATTGATGATGATGGCATCGGAATCCTGGGGACGAAAGCCGTTCAGTCTCGAATCGAAGACGGAGGGATCAAGACGCGAAATGTCGATGATCTGCACACCCACATCGACCGCACCTTCCGGTTCCAGGTGAAAGATGCCAACCGCGGCTTCCTCCTGCTGGCGCTCCCTGCGGGCTGCGTCCTTTCCCGGTCCATGGAACCAGGAGCGCGCGGCGAAATACAGCAGGTTCTCCCATGAGGAAAGCGTTTCACCACTTCGCAGTTTCATCAGTTCCTGGTAGAGCTCCGGGTGATGCGTTTCCTCGATGAATGAGGTGAGGAGATCACGACGCCGGTTCACGACACCGGAGAGGGTGTTCACAATACTGTGCGTATTGGATGACACGAAATAGACAGGGCGATCTGCGAGGCCCAGTTCATCGAGCTTTTGGGTCACGGGGTGCCACCATTCGCGGGTGGAACGCCCATAGCCGAGATAGGTGCCGCCTACCATCTGCAGGTCGAGTTTCTTGCGGTTTTCAGCAAGGTAGTGCAGGTTTTTCCAGAAGCTGTTTCCCCACACCGCGAACAGGCGGTCCCAATCCGCCGCGGTCAGCAGCATCGCTTCCCGGATCAGCACGCGATCTTCGGCGCCGGGGAGATTCCCCTGGCTGGCCTGGGAGATGAGGGCGCGGCATTCGGGTTGTGTTTCCAGCAGCCTGTTCATCTTGTTCCATTCGAACTGGTAGGCCACGATCGAAGGAATCAGGTCGTCGAGATCGGAGGCGGAGGCGATGTAGGCCGCCAGATTCTCGCCGCCATCCCAGTACCAGCGTCGCCGTCGTCCCGGGGCAGACACTGCGGTCCAGGATTCGATTTCGTCGAATCCGGCGTGGACGAATGACTGGTGCGTTTGCCCGAGGACGATGTGTTTTGCCACGACAATGGCGGACGGGATTCTTTGGGCGGAGTAGAGGAATGCGTTGAGATCGGGCTCTGGTTCTTCCGCACCGGCGTGCAGGGACGATGCCGAAGTCAGGTGTGCCGGTTCCAGTGAAGAAATCCCGACTGCCCCGGAACTCTGGAGCAGGGTGATATATGTTCGTACGTAAAGATCGACTTCGCGTTTGCCCGGTGCGGGACGCCGGGAATGACTGAACGTATCGATCGACGTGTCGAGATTGTGGGTGGGACGTGCCCGCCGGGGTTGATCCGAAGCCGCTTCCATCATCCCTCCAGACCGTTTGGTGCCAATATCAGCAGTATTGTAGTCTGCAGGGATGATCGGGGGAGTGGCGGTGAAGGTTACCGGGTGGCCGCCCTCCGGTGCTGCGAGTTCAGGCAGGCAACGCGATACCGTTTCGTTGCCGCCAGGCTGCCAGGTCGAGTCCCATCAACATGGCGGTACGATTTCCACCGGGATAGACGAATTGTGGCACGAGGTCTATCCAGCCACGCCGAAGGTACATGTCCCGGGCGGGATTGGGACCGGCATTGGTGGAAAGCAGGGCGCTGGCGCAGCGTGTCTGCGCCAGGATCGTATCGTGCAGGCGACTGCCAATACCGTTTCCCTGCACCTCGGGCACCACGGCAAATTCCACGTATTCGAAAGCGTCTCGCAACCAGCCGGCATGCCCGCGTTCGACCAGGGCAGGGCGGACTGTATCGTGCCACCAGCGGCCCGGAGCCGATTCGTACCCGTAGACAAATCCCAGGGCGTTGCCAGTGTCGTCGGTGGCCACAACGCACCGGTAGCCGTCATAGTCCGTGTGCCGGACGAGTGCATTGTCCACAAATGGTTGCAAGGTATTCCGGGGATCGATGTCGAATGCCTGCCGGTAGACCTCCCCAAGTTCCATCGCGCGCTGCCGTACCGTTTCGGGCGACCAGTCGACAATGGTGTACTCGAGCCTGGGGATCAAAGGTCGAATCCCAGTTCGCGCAGGAAGGCAATGGCAATGATGGCATGTCCGGGAGTGTTCGGGTGAATCTTGTCCTCCGCCCAATCCGCGGGTGTGGTGGATTGCAGGGCGACATCGAATGCTTCCTGGGTGCGGACATTGATGGCGCCAAAATCGGCGGCGATTTTGCGAACGACCTGCCCGTACTGGTCCATTTTGGCGCGGAACGGATCGCTGGTGTCGGGTTCGATCACGTATGGTTCGGCGATGATCAGTCTGGTACCGGTCTTTTCCACTGCTTCGGTGAGCAATTCGCGGTAGGTGGCTTCGAATTCATCGATTGGCACGGCTTCATGGGCATTGGCGCCAAATGTGCGCCAGACATCATTGATACCGATCTTGACGGAGAGCCAGTCCGGGTTTTCGGCGATGACATCATCCTGCCAGCGTTCTTTCAGGTGACGCACGGTGTTGCCACCAATCCCGCGATTGACGATGTCCAGACCAAGTTCGGGATACCGGCCGATGAGAAAGCTGCGCACCAGGTTGAAATACCCCACGCCATTCCCAAGCGGATCGGTACGACGACCGGCATCGGTGATACTGTCCCCGATGAAGACGATTTTCTGCCCGCGTTCGAACACTACCATCGTGACTCCTCGTGCATGATGCAACGGATACGCTGCATGGCATCCTACCGGGAAAGTGCCGGTGATGCGAGACCCTGAACAAGGTGAATGCGTCCTGTTGCACCGGTGGCGTTCACTTTTTGCCACAGCGCGGGCACCGCATGACGCAAATGCTTCGTATACTCCGTACGGTCGTATGGAGATGTGGCACTATAAGGTCCTGCCACCTGGAGTTCCGCACTGCACCGGGGGCCACGCAGCCGAATGACGGGATGAGATCCGGATTTGATGATGTTTGCTTTCCAATCCAGTTGCTGCCTGGCGCCGGTGATGTATGTCTAGTCATTGGAGATCATCGCGCTGGAGTAGTGCACGTGAACGCGAGGCGAGGGAAAGGGACAGGGCTGCGCCAGAATCGCAGAATCCGTCCCGCGAACCCGCCGGGCGTGCACCGGCACCCGGAACGGACAAACCGGACGATACCCCGGATTTGTCATCGCTGATCGCCTCCAGCCGGACCCGCAAGCGAAAGTGGCCGTACCCGGAAGAATCCAAACCGGAGCCGCCTGCCGCTGAAGAACCGGCGCCATCGAGACGAAGCAGCCGGAGACGCGCATCCACCACGGAATCGACGCCCATCACGCCATCTTCCCGGGGAGGTCGTCGCGGTGGGGGCGGTGGCGGTGGCAGCGGTGGTGGACCGGCCCTGCCCGATTTGCCGGACGAACCGGATCAGCCACGCCGGAACGGCCAGAATGCGATTTCCAACCGGGCGATGATCCTGGGATTGGGACTGTTCCTGCTGATTGGCGCGATTGCGGTGTATTCCTCCGGCATCCTTCCGGGAACCGGTCAGGACAGCACGCCAACTCCACCAGCCCAGGTCGTTGCCACAGAATCGCAGGACGCCAATGAGGTCCCGGTCGATGCCGGTGATTCGGCAGCCGATGACGGCAATGCCGGAGATCTCGAAATTCCGGAAGCGACGGAAGATGACGGATCCGAGCAGCAATCAGCCGCACGCGAGGAAATTGTGTGCATCGATGCCGGTCACGGCGGATGGGATCCCGGACGTGTGCGAATGGGGGATGACCGGGCACCGTATCTGGAAGAGTCAGATATCAATCTTGGCATGGCCTGGATGCTGAAAGAGAACCTGGAGGCCAAGGGTTTCCAGGTGGTGTTGACCCGCGAATCGGGCGCACCGGTCAACATCTTCAACGAGGATGTGAATGGCGATGGTGCGGTCATGCAGGATATCCAGGGTGGTGACCAGGCGGGGGACCGGGACGAACTGCAGGCACGCATCAATGTCTGCAACGAAGCCAATGCCGATATCCTGATTTCCCTGCATATCAACGGGCATGATGATCCGGCGGCCCGGGGCTACGAGATCCTGTTTACCCCGGCGCCGGATCGCACGTTTGGCGACCAGAGCAAGGATCTGGCGTACTACGTGTTCGATGCCATGACCACGAAATTCGACGACATCGGATTTGTAACAAATGCGCGTGGGGCCAAACCCGATACGGATGTCGATGCGGCGCTGCACGAGGGACGGGTCGAAGAGCACATGGTGTTGCTCGGTCCGGCGATCAATGCTACTGATTTCTCCATTGTGCCAAGTTCGATGCCCGGCATCATTTGCGAAGCGGCGTTCATCACCAACGATGCCGATGCGGAATTCCTCGCTGATCCGGACAATCAACGCGAAATCGTCGATGCCTACGCGAACGGGATCGTGCAGTACTTCGATCAATACCCCGGTCATTTCCAGCGCTGAAACACGGAGGACACCCCAATGAAACCAACCTTCACCGCCCCATCTGTCAGTCGTCGCTCATTCGTGGCGGGTACGGTTGCGGCCTCCGCCGCATTGCGATTGCCGCTGGGTCAACGCCCGCCGGTTGCCGCAAGTGGCGGAATCCGGGCTGCAGCGGCCCTGGCGGCGCAGGGACTCCCGGCCGCGACCGCACTGGTGACTTCGGTTCGCTTGCCGCTGACCGGAATCAGTTCGAGCCAGATCCAGCCATTGCTGAGTGGACAGGTAACGAACTGGCGCGATGTTGGGTGCCTATTGTCACTGCCAGTGTCAGTGGTGGGGCTGGATGGAACCGTGGTCGATGGCGTTACCCCGGCCGAATCGGTGGCCGATTATGCGGCGCTGGCCACCAAACTGGCGGAGTCGCCGGGTGCGGTTGCCGTGGTGCCACTGGACCAGATCGACATGCAAGTCAGTGTGCTCGATATCGATGGTGATGCCCCGCTACTGCAGGTCGGCACGACCGAAATGCCGGTCACGAAAATCGGCTTCGGCGGAGACATCCTGTTTGGCCGGAATGTTGGTATTCACATGCGGAAGTATGGCGATTTCACGTTCCCCATGTTGCAACTGAAGGATTTGTTCGCGAGTTTTGACCTGACGATCTGCAACTGGGAGTGCTTCGTTTCGGAAACCATCGAGCCGCCGGAACTGACCAATCCGAACACGTTCGATTTCGTGACCGAACCCCCGGCGATCGAAGGGGTCCTGATGGCCGGGATCGATGCGGTGAGCATGGCCAACAATCACGCCTTCGACAATTACATGGGGTTGGGACCGGAAGCCTACCGAGATACGGTGAAGTACATCGATGCCGCTGGCCTGCCGAGATTCGGCGCCGGGGAAAATCTCGAGGAAGCCAGGAAGCCCTTCACCACGGAAGTGAATGGGGTGTCCATCGCCATTCTTGGGGTGGATGGTGTCACCGCAAATATCGACTTTCCCGGAACGTGGGGATTTGACAAGACGTCGGCCACAGCCGATGGGCCGGGAACCAACCCGCTTGTGCTGGACAATGTGGTGTCAGATATCGAATCGCTCGCCAGCCAGTACGATGTCGTGATTCCGTTTTTCCACATGGGCGAGGAACTGGTCTGGTACCCGCGCGATTTCGAAATGACGGTCAGCAATGCCTGCATCGATGCCGGGGCAGCGGCGGTGATTTCCAGTCATCCACACACGATCATGGGGATGCACACGTACAAAGGGAAACCGGTGTTCCACGGCCTGGGAAACCTGGTGTATGACCAGATGTTCAGTGTCGATTCGCGAACCGGATACATTCTCGACCTGACCCTGAAGGGGAAGGACGTGATCGGATTCCGGATCCATGGATTCGAGAATTTCGATTTCTGCCAGGGGCGATTGATGCCTCCAGGCGAAAATGCCGCACTGCTGAACCGGTTCTGGCGATCGACGGATCTGACCACGCGATACCGGATGACCTGACCGCACCTCACACACGGACAATGACATTTCCCTTGCGAGCCACGATCAGCATCCCCCTCGATTTCGTGCGGAACTGGATTTCCACTTCGGGCACGACATCCACCGACATGACCTCGTTGAACACAACGGTGGTCAGTCCGGAAATCGCGTCAACGCGGTGCAATCCGGTCCACAGGGTCAGCAGCACCGATGGGCGGCCGTTGGATGCCGGGACCGTGAGTTGCCACACATTCGAGCCGGGCATGCGGAACCGTGCCGGGGCCGCTTCGGCTCCCAGGGTAGAGGCAATGGCATCGAGGCAGTCATCGTCGTAGGGGATGGTGACGATATGTGCAGATCGGGACCGTTTCACCGGTGAATCGGACATGGCGTCATATATCTTTCCGTCAGGCTTGGGTATACTTCGATACCGGAGTTCTGCGTGAACCCGAACGTTGGAAGACGTCGAATTGTTGTCGAATGATAAAGGGAGAAGCAATGTCCGCAGTCAACACATCCGGAGGTCAGCAGGTGGGCACCACCAATATCCCGGCGGCTGCAGACAAGATTCCCGGCCCGGACGATGGCGCCGGGAACGAACCGGTTGCTCCCGTGGCGCACTGGTCCGATGTGACGATCGAGGATGTGTTTGCGGCGCGTGACCGGATCATGCCTTTCCTGCATCGTACCCCGCTTCGCAGCAGTGCCACCCTCAGCCGCATGACCGGGACCGAATTCAGCCTCAAGATCGAGGCATTCCAGCGGACCGGGTCATTCAAGACCCGTGGCGCCCTGAATGCCTTGCTTCAACTCAATGATGAACAGAAGGCGCGGGGGGTGATTACCCTTTCGGCCGGGAATCATGGGCAGGGTATTGCCTGGGCTGCCCGGGAAGTTGGTACGAAGGCCGTGGTCTACATGCCTGAAGGGGCGGTTCCGACCAAGGTCGAGGCGATCCGGAATTATGGCGCCGAGGCACGTTTTGCCCCGGACATGGACACCATTCGTGAACTTGTGGCCGAATGCCAGCGCGAGCACGGGTATACCTTCATCTCGCCGTATGACGATGCCCGGATTGTGGCGGGACAGGCGGTAGTGGGGCTCGAAATCCTCGAAGATGCCCCGGATGTCGAAACCGTGGTGGTGCCGGTTGGCGGCGGCGGGCTGATTGCCGGTATCGCCCTCGGAATCAAGGCGCAGCGTCCGGATATCCGGGTCGTTGGGGTCGAACCGGAGGGGGCGACAGTTGTCCGGCCGAGTTTGCAGGCGGGACATCCGGTACGGGCGGAGAAGATCGAGACCATCGCCGATGGCCTGGCAGCGCCGGTGGCCGGAGTGTTGACGCAGGCGATCATCGAGCACTATGTGGATGATGTGGTGCTGGTGAGTGATGAGGAAATCATCAATGCACTGTGGACGATTCTCGACCGCACCAAGATCCTGGTCGAACCGGCCGGCGCGGCAGCAACGGCGGCCCTGCTGACCGGCAAGGCTGGTGCCAGGAAGGGAAGCCGCACTGTTTCGGTCCTGAGTGGCGGGAATATCGATCCGGCGAAACTGAAGACGATCCTGCCGGGGTAAATAGTTGCCCTTCCTTCCGCAGGTACGGACCCTTGTGTCCATCCGGGTTTCCGTGAACTACAGCAAATTCTGAAAGATGTGCTCCGTAGGGCTGGACCGGAGTGTCCAGCCGCATTGCGAATGTAGGCGACGGCCCGGCAATAAGTGCCGCTGCGTTCTGCTCGCTCAATCGCTGGCGCGATTACCTTTTGGGATGAGCCCTACGGTCGAGAAGTGAACTTCCCGGTGAACCACCGGGCGATTTCCAGGCTGACGGCAATCATGCTGACCCCAAGCAGGAGACCGCCCAGCACGTCGCTCGGCCAGTGCGCCCCGAACCACATTCTTGCACCACCGCACAGCACCGCCCAACCCATCACCACGGCGATTGCCAGGTGAGCAACGCGGCGATCCCCAATCAACCTCGGCAGCACGAAGGCGCACGCTCCTGCCACGACGGTGGCGGTGACCGAGTGTCCGCTCGGGAAACCAAAGCCGTCGAAGGTGTCACGAATGGCTGCCAGGTCGGCAGTTGGCCGGGGACTGTCGAAAACGCCTTTGGCGAACATGGCCAGACCACGAAATCCCAGGAGCACCAGGCAGAACAAGGCTGCGGCGAAATCCTTCCGCACCAGCATGATGACGGCGAAACAGCCGAGAACCAGTGGAGAGGCGGGTGTGGTCCCGAGCAGATTCCCGGCATCGAACACACGTTTCCACGGGGTGGTGGGGAGGTCCTGCACCCGTTCCATGATCCAGGTATCGCCCGGAACCAGGCGGTTTCCGCTGGCGATTAGCGCCAGGACGACGAATCCCACAATGGCAATCGCCGTGATCCATGGTGGGATGACGGCGATGGTTGCTTGTGGCCGGGATGGAGCGGGGGTCATTGCGGACCTCCGGGACGGAAATGGCTTGCCGGTCACACCGGGCGGGTTCGATCGTGGATGTCGCCTGCCGTATCGATGGTGAGCACAAGGTCGACCATATCGATGAACAGACCGTGATCGACCACACCGGTGATGGATTTCAGATCGCGCGCCAGTTGCCGGGCATCGTCGATTCCGGATGAGGCGCAATCGACAATGAAATGACCACCGTCGGTGACATACGGGGCGTTGCCAGCACTGGCGCGCAGTTCTGGCACCAAATCGAGCCGGGCGATTTCCGCGCTGGTGTGGTGCCAGCCGTATGGCACGATTTCCACCGGCAGGGGAAGGCGCGTGCCCAACCGGTCCACCAGTTTTTCTGCCGAAGCAATGATGATGTAGCGTTTTGCCTGGCGAGCCGTGAGCTTTTCCCAGAGCAGGGCCCCACCGCGCCCCTTGACGACATTCAGTTCCGGATCGATCTCATCGGCGCCATCGATACAGAGATCGAGCGTGTCGACAGCATCGAGCGGAACGAGGGGAATGCCCAGGCTGGCCGCCAGTTGAGAGGTTCGATCCGATGTGGTGACCCCGGTGACCTTGAGACCGGCGGCGACTCGCACGCCAAGAGCCTGAATCATGGCGTCCGCGGTCGAACCGGTACCGAGTCCAACGATCATTCCTGGTTCTACTTCGGCAGCGGCGCGCTCCCCGATCGACTGGAGGCGTTGTTCGTCAGTCATCGAGATCGTTCCGCTCCAGTTCGGCCGCGGCGGCCCGGTCGACCATCCAGGTGAGGGTGCCATCAACCGGACGAATCACCTGCGATGGCAAGCGATCGACATCGATTCCGCCATCCAGGACATGGTGGAGTGTGGCAGCCTTGCCAGCACCACCAACCAGGAAGACCACGTGCTTCGCGGCGTTGATGAGGGCGGGGGTGAAGGTCAGCCGTTCGGCATTGAGCTTTTCGATGTAATGGGCGATGACCAGGGATTCCTGCTCCTGGATCGCTTCGGTGCCGGGAAAGAGGGACGCGGTGTGTCCATCGTCACCCATGCCCAGCAGGATCAGGTCAAAGCGGGGAACAGGAGAACCCGGCACGGTCTCGCGAATCAGATCGGCCATGTTCGATGCGGCAGCGGCCGGATTGTCCAGACTGGTATCGAACGGATGAACCTGGCCGGCGGGTACTGGCACAAGATCGAGGAATGTCCGTTTTGCTTCACCGGCATTGCTTTCCGGACTGCTCAGCGGCACCCAGCGTTCGTCGCCCCAGAAGAAGACGAGGCGATCCCAAGGGACCTCGCTGGCAAATGGTGCAGATGCAAGGAGTTGCCCCATGCGTTTTGGTGTGGATCCACCAGACAGGGCGACGTACGCC
>Ga0180215_1003847_pt1 | contig 13798 bp, 1 predicted proteins | sample eDN3rd37CBELigBY_FD_128871 | JGI IMG/M metagenome (GOLD analysis project Ga0180215, IMG submission 128871) | Enriched backyard soil microbial communities from Emeryville, California, USA - eDNA 3rd pass 37_C BE-Lig BY (version 2) (version 2) | ecosystem: Environmental > Terrestrial > Soil >...
GTTGCGTCGGCGCCGCGGAACTGCGTCTTGGGCACCTGCAGGTTGGCCTTTAGCGCGTCAGGAGTCATCTCGCCGAGGAAGGTCTGCGGCAAGACGCCGCCGCGGCTCAGCGTGAGCATCTGCAGTTGCGAGCTGTATTCCTCCAGGAGCTTACGCTGCTTGTCCTGCATACTGCGTTTGTAGACGACAAAGCCCACGATGAGGAGCGCCACAATGGCAATGACCGCAACGGCGACACCGATCACGAGCGAGATCGGCGCGTTGACGGTGCCAGGCGGCGGTGTAAACAGAGAGTTGTCGGTCTTGGATCGCGTGGTCGTCTGGTACGACACGTAGCTGACCAGCGCGCCGCGGCTGTCGCACGCCCAAATCTGGAAGTCGTACGAGACACCCGGCAGCAGGTCGGACACGGTGAAGTTGGTGACGCCCGCTGTTGGCGGCAGCAGCTCGGTATAGTTGACGGCGTTCATCTCGCGCTTGCGGCTGTCACCGAGCACCTTGCCGTAGATGGCGTAGAACTCGGCGGCCGCCGAGCCCGGCGCCCAGGCCAGCTTGACGCTGGTCTCGCCGACCACGACGCTGCTGGTGCTAAGCACCGGTGCGTTGATGCCCGTGCTGATCGTCACCGCGGGGCCCGACGTATCAAACACGCCGGACTCGGTGCCAGCGATCACAATGAACGTGTACGTCGTTGACTCTGCGAGGCCAGTCACGGTGAACCGCGTCGCCGTGATGAACTGCACCAATGGGCCCAGGCTCACCGCGTCCAGCGACAGGCCGTCCACCGTGACATAGATCTTGAAGCGCGTGGCATCCAGTGACTTAGACGTCCAAGTGAGCAGGACAGCGGGCGTGCTCGACGACTGGACGTTGCTCGCCTGCAGGTTGTCCACGCGCCCATTCCCAGTTGTGTCGACCACGCATTCGTTGTTCGTCTCGGCCCATGTGCTGTTCGCGTCGCACAGCCGCTGGGGTGGCAGCGTGCTCGACACTGGCCGATAGAGCGGGCAGCACGTGCCCGAGGCGGTCGCCCCGGGCATGGTGCCCGCTGACCACAGCGAGCGGACGCCCGCCGTGCACGACACAGGCGGGCACGGCGTCGGCGGGACAATGCACGAGCCGGTGATGGGACCCCAAGCGGGTGGGGTAGTCGGCAGACACACACGCGATGGCGCACCGACGCGGCCGTTGAGGCACTGGCCTGTCGTCGTCTGGCCCATGGCTGTGGGCACCCACGACGCGTCCTGCTCGTTCACAGCCGGACAGCTGGCGACCTGGCACGGGTTGGCAATGGCGCTCCAGGTGCCGTCCATGCTGCAGGTCCGCTTTGGACTGCCGACGTAGCCTTCGGTGCACGTGCCGTCGACGCTGGTTTGGCTCGCCGATGCCGCCGTCTTGGGCCACGTCGCGTTGCCCTCCGTAGTTGCTTGGCAAAACACCTGCGCGCAGTTGCCCGAAATCACCGACGACCACGTCCCGTCCAGCTGGCACGTGCGCGACACGTACCCGGACCAGCCGGGTTGGCAGTATGCGCCGGCCAGTGTGGTGCCGGCGACCGTTGCTGGCCAAGCCGCGCCGGATGCGTTGACGCTGGCGCAGTACAGCTGGGAGCACGCACCGACGGCGCTGGCCGCCCATGTGCCGGTCAGCTGGCAGGCCAGCGTGGGCTGCGGCGCCGGGCTGAAGCCGGCTGTGCAGATGCCGGTGGCCGTCACGCCTGAATCCGTCGCCGGATACTCGGCGTCGCCCAGCTTCAGTGGCGGGCAGCTGAGGCGCACGCAGGGGTTCGTCGTAGCGCTCCACTGGCCATTGACACCGCAGGTTTTGATTGGCGGGTTGCCGTCGCGTAGCGCGTAGCCGGCGCGGCAGGTGCCCGCCACTGTGGCGCCGACGGACGCCGGCTGCCACGTCGCTGAGGAGTCTGATGTGACCTCTGGGCACTGCCGCGGCACACAGCCGCCTACCGGCCGCAGCCACTGGCCGCTTGCCGTGCACTGGCGCGTCGGCGTGCCGTCGTAGCCTTGCGGGCAGCTGCCCGTGGCGGTCTTGCCCGCATCGGTGGCAGTCCACGACACCAGCTCGAAAGTCTCTGCGGCGCACCGCAGAAGCTCGCACGTGGGTGTCGGGGTCGAGTACACGCCGTTCCAGCTGCACGTCCGCTGCGGTGCCGCGCCCGAGAGCGTGCCGTAGCCCGGTGCACAGGCGCCCACCACCGTCTCACCGGCGCGAGCACTACCAAAGGTGGCAAAGTCGTCGGTGGTGGCGGAGCACACGTACTCCTGGCACGGGTCCTCAATGGTTTTCCAGCCGTCAAAGTCGCACAGCCGTTTGGGGCTGCCGTACCAGCCGTTGACGCACTTGCCATCCACACGTTGGCCAATGAATTGCGCGGCCGGCCAGTCGGCGTGGCCGGCGCTATCGAGCGCCGGGCACGGAATGTCGTCGCACGGATTCGTGACATCGATGTCCCACGTGCCGACAGCCGTGCCGGACGGGTAGCACATGCGCTGCGGGAAGCCGTAGAGGCCCTCATCGCACACGCCCGTGGCGGTCTCCGTGGCTATCGTTGCCGGGAAGGTCGCGTTGAAGTCGGCGTCGGCGACCGCGGGGCACACCGTCGGCGCGCACGGGTTCTGCACGGGGCCCCAAGTGCCGGCCGTGTCGCCGGTGGCTACCGTGCATAGCCGCGTCGGCGCGCCGTAGTAGCCCGGCTGACATGTGCTGGCCACCGGCGCCGTGCCCGCCTGCACCGCCGCCCATAGGGCGCCGCCCTCAGGCGCGGTCACCGCGGCGCATTGCACCGGCCGGCACGGGTTGTGAATTGGCTGCCAGACGCCGTTCAGATCGCAGGCGCGGTACGGCAGAGCGCCGTCCGCGGCGTAGTAGTAATTGCTGCACTGGGCCGCCGTCGCCACCGCGCCCGCTGCCGTCGTGGGCCATGTCGCGCCCACGTCGCCTGCAGCGGTGGCCGCGCAAGTGAGCTGCTCGCACGCGTTGGTGATGGTGGCGCTCCACTGGCCGGATCCCAGGCACTGTCGCGTCGGTGCACCGGCGGCGGCCTGCTTGTAGCCGGAAGCACAGGTGCCCACGGCAGTTTCGTCGCTTTCCGTGGCGTCGAACGCCGTGCCGCCACTGGTGGTCGCAGCACACGTGATGCGCACGCACGGGTTGAGAACCGCCGCGGACCACGTGCCGTTCAGCGCGCAGTCGCGCAGCGGCGCGCCCGTAAAGCCCGTCCGGCAGGAGCCCAGCGCGCGCTGGCCGCCAATGGTGGCAGACCAGTCGGCCTGGTACACGTCGGTCTGCATGGGGCACACCGTCGGTACGCAAGGATGGGTCACAAGGAAGCTCCATGCTCCAGACGGCAGACATGTCATGGCCGGCGACTGCGCCGTCACCATGTAGCCCTCGTTGCAGCTGCCCATCACGACCACGTCGCCGGTGCCCGTAGGCGTCCGGGGCCACGCCGCGTTACCCACGCTGGCGAGAGCCGGGCAGGACACCTCCTGACACTCGCCCGTGGGCGCCGCCCACACGCCCACGCCATTACCGTCGTCTGTGCAATGCCGCGCGATGGTACCGGCAAAGCCCGGTAGGCACGTGCCGGACGTTTGGCCGACCTGCGTCGCGCCGCTGAACTTGGCGTTGAACTCGGTGACCTCGGGGCAGGTAATGGGCCGGCACAGGTTGTTCGGCGCAAGGTACGTGCCAACCGCGTTGGTCGGGCCGTTCCACGCGCAGTAGCGGGTCTGGTAGCCGGTGTGGCCGGGCGGGCACGATGCGTTCTGGTACTGCCCGGCGGGCGTTACCTGATTAGGGTCGAACGCGTAGCCCACGACAGCGGCGCCGGTGCATGTGGCCGGCATGCAGGTCGTGCCATCGCCGTAGTAGTTGGTGCTGCAGATGCAAGTGGCGCCAGCACACGACGCATTCGGATCGCACACTGCCCAAGTCGCGCTGGCCACCTTGACGCTCACGTCGCGGTAGTAGTTGTCGTCGGCGCCGACGTTGGTTAGGGCGAGCGGCTGTGTCGCGCACCAGCGCTTCACGTAGAACGAGACACGGCCGCCGTTAGTGCGGACGTTGGAGGTGAGTGCATCCAGATCGGCCGAGGTGGGCGGGAAGGCACCCAGGGACGCGGCCTGGAAAGTCAGGTTAATCGCGGCCAGGCGGCCAACCGCCTGCAGCTGCGCGACCTTCGCCCATGTCAGCGTGGCGTCCCAGTCGTCGTCGCTCACGAGGCCGAGCTGGAAGTAGGACGTCGCGCAAGGCGGCGTCGTTTCGTCGGGCGCCTGCAGCTGGAAGCCGTTGAGGCACACCGACGCCGCCGGCACCGCAGGCGGCGTGACGTTGAACGACATGAACGTGTACGTGGTAACGTTGCCAGGCGTGGCGCTGTTTTCAGGCGCCGCCTCCAGCTTGTACACGGGCTTGTAGCAGCACACCGTCGATGCTGCGCCCAGCGATGTGCCACAGTAGTCAGTGGCGTTAGATGGGCCCGACGCGCACGCGCACGACGACTTGGCGGCGAGTGCCGCGAACGACGTCGCGTACTGGCCGACCTGGGTGCCCAAACATGGCGTCGACGCGGCCGTCTGACTGACCGTCACGACCTTGGTGAGCGATGGCACGCAGCTGGCCGTGGCTGCGTTGTAGACATAGCCCGGCACGCACGTCGTGCCACACGCGGGCCCACCCAGGCACATGATGTTGGTGCCGCATCGGGCGGCGCACGGCTCGCACACCTGGCCGTCGCCCACATAGCCCGGCAGGCACTGGCAGCCGCCGCCCATGCACGCTGCGTTGGCGCCGCACGTGGCGATGGCTGACTGCTGCGTCGGTGCCAGCGAGGTGTACGGGACGTTGGTCGCTTGCGTGCCGTCGAGGCCGAGGCCGTTGTAAAGCGTCGAGTAGGCTGTACTTCCAGTCGTGCAGTATCGCTTGATCTTGAGCGAGAGGATGCCGTGGTTATCCCGGAAGTTCTTGTTGAGCACGTCCAAGTCGCCCGGCACAGTCACGTCAAGGTAGCGCTCCACACCCGGCCCGACGATGTAGCCAGTATTGTTGAGCACAATTACGCCGGTCGATTCAGGCACCGTCGCCCACGTTACGTTCTTGGGGTCCCAGCTGGTCGGGATTGTCTCGATGACATGCACGAGGCTGCCGGAGCAGGCAAACGTGCCGCTGCTGAGCGACATCGTCATCCGGAACGACTGGATGCACTGCTGCGCCGACGGCGCCGAGCTCACGACAAACTCCATCAGAGGGTAGCGCGTGACAGTTGTGTTGACAAAGTCCATGTAGAACACCGGAAAGTTGCAGCACGGGCTATTGGCCGCCGAGCCGCATGTCGTGGTAAGGTTGGTACCGGCGGCGAGCGGCGTCGTGCTCGCACCGAGGTTGTTGCACACCGAGCACGCCGTTGCCTTGGTCACAGGCACGCCGGGGCAGGTCGCCGTCGCCGCGCTGCGCTGCACCGTGGCGATCTTTGTGGTGGCGCGCGTGCACGTCGTGCCGTCGCCGACAAATCCGACCTTACAGCCGCCGCAGGTGGCGCCGCCCGGGCACCGCGCGTTGGCGTCGCAGCTGCCGGCGCACGCCTTGCAACCGCCCGCCTGTGCTGCGTTGCCAAAGTAGCCAGTGCTACAGATGCAGTCGGTAATGCTGGTGGCATTGTCGCTGAGCGTATACGTGTTGGCGGGGCACGCCGTGCAGGCGCCGGACGACGTCGCGCCAATGGCGCTCGAGTACTTACCCATGCCGCAGGGGACGCAGACGCCGTCGGCTTCGTACGTGCCCGATGGGCAGTCGACGCAGTTTGAGCCGCCTGAGCTGGTCTTGCCGGGACCGCACGACGTGCATGCCGCGACGTCCTCTTGGCTCGACAGGCCGTGGGTGCTCGTGCCGTCGGGACAAAACACGCACTCGGCGCCGCCGCTGGCGTACGTGTTGACCGGGCAGGCAGCACACGGCGCGCCGTGGCCGGCTGTCACAGCACCCGGCGGGCACGTCGCGCAGTCGTCGACAGTGGTGGCCCCTGTTAGGCCACGGGTGTCGGTGCCTGCTGGGCAGTGCGTGCACGACGAGCTGCCCTCGATGCTGAAGGTGTTGACGGGGCAGCTCGTGCAGTTGCCGCCCGCGACGCTATAGGTGCCAGCGGGGCACGCTGTGCAGCTGCCGTAAGGCGCCGAGGTTGCGAACCCGGCCGAGCAGGTGGTGCAAGACGTGCTGGCGACGGCTTCGCGCGTGTCGGTGTTGTACTTGCACGGCAAGCACGCCGTGCTGCCAAAGTTGCTGCCCAGGTTGGCGTAGGTGTTGGCCGGGCACGCTGTGCAAGAATCTCCCGTGCCGCTGGAGTAGGTGCCGGGGGTGCACTGTTGGCAGGCAAAACCCGTGACGCTCCCCGTGGCGTTGATGGCGCGGCCCGCCTGGCAGGGTATGCACGCTCCGCTGCCCTCGACCGAGGTATACGTGTTGATCGGGCATTGCTCGCACTCCTGCATGGTACTGGCGCGGAACCAGCCCTTGGGGCAGGCCACGCAAGCGTCTGACGTAGACCGTCCAATTGAGTTGAGCGTCGAGTAGCCGGGCTGGCACGGGATGCACGTGGTACTGCCCGAGCCTGCAAACTGGCTGTAGGTGTTGGCCGGGCACGCGGTGCAGGGCTGCGTGGTTGCAAAGCCGTCGGCGCTGTAGTAGCCGGCGCTGCACGCGCACTTGGCACTGCCCGTGCCGCTGTTGCTGCCAGCGGGGCAGACGGTGCACGCCGCGGCGGTGGTGGACCCTGTGGCGCTGAAAAAGCCCGCGCTGCACGTGCATGCAGCCGCGCCGGCGGCGCTGAAGCTGTTGCTGGGGCACGCTGTGCACCCGCTCGCGCCGGCGGCGCTGAATGTGTTGGCGCCACAGGTGGAGCATTGGGGCTGGCCAGCCTGCGAGTACTGACCCGCCAGACACGCCTTGCAGGTGTCCGGCGATGTCTGGCCGCTCGCAGAGCTGGCGGTGCCCGCCTGGCAGCTGACGCACGCGTCACGCCCACTGTCGGGTTGGTATGTGCCGGCGGGACAGAGCACGCAGCCGTCGTTGAACGAGGTGGCGTTCGGGGCCGTTCCATAGTAGCCGGCGGGGCACTCTAAGCACGATGTCTGGCCCGGCGTGGGCTGGTAGGTGCCCTTGGCGCAGCCATGGCAGATCGCGCTGCCCGGCGCGGCGAAGCTGCCGGGCGCACACTGGGTGCACACCAACGTGACGCCAGCGCCCGTCGTCGCGTAGCCAGTGTTGCACACGCACGTCGACGCGTTGGCGGCGCTGTTACTGCCCGCGGGGCAGACTGAGCAGGCGGCGGCGCCGCCGCCACTGTAGAAGCCGTTGGTGCACGGCGTGCAGGTGGTGGCGCCGGTCGGCGCGGACCAGCCGCTGGGGCAGGCCGTGCACACCAAATCGGAGCCGCTCAGACCGTTCGTCACGTAGCCAGCCTTGCACGCGCAGGTCGCCGCAGCGGAGCTCGTGCTGACGCTGCCGTCGGGGCAGGGCTTGCATTCAGCGTCGCCGGCGACGTCGTTGTAAGTGCCGGCCGCACAAGCGGTGCAGAATAGGTCGTCACCGACTCCGGCGGACTCGTAGCCAACGTTACAGGTGCACGTCGTGGCACTGCCCGTGCTGCTGCTGCTCGGTGGGCACGGCTGGCACTCGGTCGCATTGAACTCGCTGGTGTACGTGCCTGCCGGGCAGCCCAGGCACGGCCCGCCGGCCGCGCTGTACGTACCGGGCTCGCAGCGAATGCACTGCAGATTGTCATCCTGCATGACGACCGCGTGGCCCGGGCTGCAGGTGCAGATTGCGGCGCCCGGCTGGCTGCTCGAGCCGTCCGGGCACGGGTCGCATTCAGACGCGCCGGCGTCGCTGAACGTGTTGGCTGGGCAGGCAGTGCACGCTACGGTTGTCGCGGTGCCGTCATCGCTGGTGTAGCCGGCCGCGCACGTACACTCGGCGCTGCCCGGGATGCTGAAGCTGTTGCCCGGGCATAGTAAGCATGGGCCGGTGTTGGGCGTGCCGTCGCTGCTGTAAAAGTTAGCGGCGCACACGCAGGTGGTGGCACCGGCAGCGCTAATACTGTTGTCCGGGCATTTCACCGGCGTCGATTGGTTCAAGCTGGCGCAGAAAAAGTTGGCCGGGCAGGTCAGGCACGAGCCGCCTGAAGGGCTGTATGTGCCCGGCTGGCACGGTGCGCACAGGGCGCCCACCGTCTCAAAGCCCGGCAGGCACAGGCACTGGCTGGCGCCGACGTCGCTCTTGGCGCCTGCCGGGCATGACTGGCAGGCGGTGCCGTTGCCGGGACTGAACGTGTCTTTGGCGCAGATGGAGCAGGTGAGGCCAGCGCCGCTGGTGCCCTTGTCCTCGTAGCCGCCGTCGCAGACGCACGACGCCATCCGCGGCCGCGGCGCCTGGCTGTGCGGCGGGCAGTCAGAGGGACTGCCGGCGCCGGCCGGGCAGTACGAACCAACGTTGCACTCTTTGCAGGTAGTCGCCGATAGCGTCTGGCCGGGCGCATAGTAGCCGAGATCGCATGCCGTGCACACCAGCCCCGCTCCCAAGACGCCGTTGGAGGCATAGCCGCTTTTGCACAGGCAATATTCGGCGCCAGTGCCGCTGGTGGCGCCCTCCGGGCAAGGGAAGCATTGCGTTGAGCCGGACGGGGCAAACGTGTTGGCGGCACAGGTCGTGCAGTCGCCGCCCTCCACGCTGTACGTGCCTTTGGCACAGTCAAAGCACTGCGATGCGCCCGTGAAGCCCGCCGTGCTGCGGCCGGCGGGGCACGGCGTGCACGCGACGCCGTTACCGGCGGTGAAGTAGTTCACGGCACACTTGTTGCTGGGTGTACTACAGGTGGTCTGGCCGATGGCGCCGCGGGTGTCGAAGCCCGGGTCGCAGTTGATGCAGAACGTACTGCCGGGCACGGTCTGCAGGTTGGCGTACGTGTTGGTCGGGCACGCCGTGCAGTTGCCCTGCTGAGCGCTAAACCAGCCGGCGCTGCACTTGACGCAGTCAGAGGAGAGCGACCGCGCGGTCAGGTAATTGGTGCTGGTGCCGGCCGGGCAGGTCACGACGTCGGTGTTTTGCGTGCTGGACGTGACCGTGTAGGTGTTTATCGGCGCCGCGCGGCAGGCGGTGCCCGAGGCCGGGGCGTAGTAGCCGACCGCGCACGGCCTGCAGGCGGACGCAATGGTTGACGCCAGGCCATTGGCGCCCGTGCCGTCGCTACTGGTGTCGAAGCCGGCACTGCACTTGCTGCAGGAAGTGTGCTCAGTCGCATCTGGCTGCTTGAACTGCCCAATCGGGCACGGCGTGCAGGCAAAGGCGTCGCCGGTCAGGCCGTTGCTGTAATAGCCGGCGATGCAGACGCACGTCGTGGCGCCCGCTACGGGCTGGTAGCTGTTGGCCGGGCAGGCCTTGCACACCATCGACGCCGTCGGCTGGCCGTTGCTATAGTAGCCGCCTGCCGTCGTCGCAGAGCCACCCTTTTGGCATGTGCACGACGACGAGCCGGTGGCCACGTTGCCGCTGGCGTCGATGGAGGTGCTGCCGGCCGGGCAGGGTGCACAGGGCTTGCTGACGGTGGCCTTGCCGGGCAGGGCGGCGTCGGCATTGTAATAGTTTTGGATGCACATGCACGACGAGCTGGCCGGGTTGCCAGAGAACGCCGGTTGATAGCTGCCGGGTGGGCACGAGTTGCAGATTATGTTGACGCCCGTCTGTTCGTTTCCGTAAAAGCCACCCGTGGCGGTGGCGCTGCCGCCCGACTTGCACGAGCACGTCGCCTGGCCGGCCAGGCCGTTGGTGCTGAGGCTGCCGGCGACGCTGTTGCCCTCGAACGCCGAGCACGCGGTGCACGACGGAGAGGCGCTGGCCAGGCTCACCGTGTTGGCGGTGCACGCTGTGCACAGGCCGTTGGCGCAAGCGTTGCCGGCTGCGCAGTTGCTGCAGGGCTGGCACGAGGTGGAGATGGAGAGGGTACCGGTCGCGGTCGTGCCAAAGTAGGGCGCGCTGGTCTGGCCGGTGCAGGTGAGGACGGGCGCAGCCGCCGCATAGTAATTGGCAAAGCATGTGCCCTGAAGGGTGGTGCCCGCGTTCATAGACGTTGCGGGCCAGGTAATGAAGCGCGTGTTGTCGGATTGCGCGAACGAGCAGGTGATGGCGTCGCAGCGGTACGGCGACACACCCTTGTTGACGTAGCTGTTGGCATTCGAGCACGCACAGCCGGAAGGCGCTGTCGTGGTGGATGAGCACGAGGCCGTAGTGCCGTCGCAGACCTCGTGGGTCAGCGTCAGTTTGGGCGCGGTGGTGCCGCTATTGCTGCCGTAAAGGAACTGGAACGACTTGGCGGTGCTGCCGGAACTGCAGTAGAGCTCCAGGCCAAAGGAGAGCGTGTTGGTGCCGGCGTTTGTAGTGCGGGCGTTGACGTTGACGACGCTCAGCACGCCGTACGCGACCGTGCCGCCGCTAGCTGTGGCGTAGGTGTACGTCGACGCCGAGTACGGCAGCACGCCCATGTCGGCCACCTGCCCAGAAACGCGCAGGGACGCTGCGCTATTTCCGACGAGCGTGTAGGTGTCCCAGCTGTTGGTGAGGCCGACGATCTTGGCACCGTACTGGTTGGCGGCGCAACCCGTGCCGGCCGCGCGCCACGTGAGCTGCAGCGTCAGGGCGGTGATGCAACGCTGCGACGCGGTGCCGGAGAGGCCCGACAGGGAGAAGGCAAAGTATGGCACAATGGCATCGGTGGCGGTGGGCTCGATGCCGAAGAAGATGCCTGGGTTGGTGCACGCGTAGGTGTACGAGGCGCAGTTGCCGGTCACCGTCGGTGCCGCAGTGATGTACTGCCACGGTGTGGAAGGCGTCGCCGTCCAGCCATAGGGGCAGAGGTTGGTGGCCGACTCGTAGGCGAAGCGGGGCGAGTACGACCAGTAGTACGTCGTAGTGCAGATACCCAGGAACTTGGCGCAGCACACCGAGAACGAGTTGGACGACACAACGCTCTGCCCAGAGCCCGACTGCGTTAAGCAGCTGCTTAGGCTGAACGTCTGCACGTAACTGCAACTGTCAGTGCTGGTGGCGCAGTAGTAGCCGGAGGTGGCCGTCGGGGCGACGTAATAGCCGTTGTTGGCGTCGCCGGTCACGGCGCAGCCCGACTTGGAGACCGACAGGTCGAGACCGCCAAAGTTGGCGGCGCCGTAGGTGATGCTGTTGATGCCGCGGCCAGTCGTCTTAGAGATCGATGTCACGCCGTTGAACACTTTGACAGCCGTGGCCAGCTTGTTGGGGAAGATCTGTACCTGCGCAACCGCCACCAGCGGCATGGCCACCAGCAGGACGGCCACGGCCAGCCAAATGCGCAGGCTGCGCCGCGCCATGGTGTTGCCGCGTCCCGCGCGCGCGCCGGCGCGCGAGTAATTGCTCAAGTAGTGTTCTAAATAAGTGGTGACGAAACTGCTAAGGGTAACAAAAAGCGATCGCTTGCGCACCATGCTAAGTTTGCCTGACTATGTGTCCGATCCACGCACAGGATGTCCCAGGCGAACAAATAATTGTCTGGGCGCACTACAGGCGACAACAGGATTCTATCAACAAGCCCGCGCCAGGGGCCACTGCAAGCGTCTAAACGCGAACGTCATGACGCAGCATCAGCAAAATCATCATGACGCGCCGCCAAACCAGGTCCAAACCGGTTTTTCCAGGCTGTAACTGGGCCTGCGAGCCGTCCACAGCGGCGCCGCCGTCGGAAGTGGCGGTTGCGGCTTCTGGCCCCTGACTGAGCGTCATGACATAGCGTCATGACACGGCCAATGTCAAATCGGCGAATACAGGGCCAAACCTGTTTTTCCGTCGCTGTCGAGACAACCACCACAACCAAGCCATGCGACGCGCCCATATTGACTGCGTAGCGAGTAAAAAGGTGACACGCGCACAGCAGGCATGCTCGCACTGGTTGCTCGATCGATCGACGTGCGCTCAAAACCTATTGGGCCTGCTGCTTATTCTCCGCCCGCCGACGGCGCTTTTATAACTCCTGCAAGACATCACGCTCGGCTGGCCTAGCGTCGCTAACGAATGACCGCGTGGGGCGCTGGGCGAATCCCATGCCACACGATGCCGTGCTGTCAACTAGCCTCGCTTTCTTGCTTGGTTCCGGTTTGCGTAGGCTTTGTCCATGTGATCTAAAAGCGTCTTGATCTTGTGACGTCACGTTGGCAATACTCAACAAACTAATCTGCAATGTGCCTGACACGTGTGGAGGATGCCATGGGCAATCCAGTTGTCAACTGGCAACCTCAAAATAAGAAACCTAGTTTGGAGCTTGTTCTGTTTGTCTGGACAAATGACGGCATGGTCATCGTGTAATCTCGCCGAAAACAGGTTTGTGTCGAGCGCGTGACCCGAGTTGGAAATAAGGGCGCCAAGCCCACGCCATTGCAGGTAGCGGCCCCGGCGATGTGGAGTGAGCAAATATAATTGTGCTGAACCATCTCGCGCAAAGCATCTTGTGCCGCAAAAGTAGGCGCATTGGGCACGTAGATTGAACATTGACTATGAACGCCCTCAGCGGATACGGGCGGCCGGCGCCGCCCACGGGCAAGGCCAGCCGTCGTGGAAAGGCCGAGTACCAAAAGCTCGTCCTGAGCAAGTGGTTCCAGACGTGCCAGAACCCTACCAAGGAAATGTTGTCGCAGATCTCCCAGGAGACGATGCTGAGCGTGATCGACGTGAAGCGCTGGTTTCGTAACAGGCGGCACTTTGTCAAGGTGGCCAAGGATCTGGACCTCCCGCGTTTCGACGCGACCGGGCCGCTGGCTGCGGCTGGTCGCTCGCAGCCGCCGCTGGGCTTCACAACTGCTGGAACCATGCAGCCAGCTGCTGCTGATCAACCTGGGCCAGCGCTTGCGATGAGGGTGCGGGCGGAGGCGGCGTGGAACGACGTCGCGGCACGGTTCGAGCGTGCCAGCGACCTGATACCGCCGCAGGACGTGGACGCTGTGGCTGCGCGCCTGCGAGCGCACGGCATCGACCCGAGCGCGCTGGACGTGTGTGTGATGATTGGCCTCGCCTCCATGTTTGACGCGCGGCCGCAGTACCTGACGGCCTGTGACGTCCTCACTCCGCCACAGCCGCCGCGACGTCCGGCGGATATGTTAAACCGCTCGATCGAGTTGACGAGACCTTCGCGCGCCGAGAATGTGATGGGGCTGCCGTGTCAAGCGCAGGTGCATCCAGTGCCTGCCGGTGCGCTGTCGCCGCCCTTGATTCGCCCAATCGCCTTGCGACCAACGACAGCGCGGAGCATTGAAGTTGTGCCATGGTGCTGGATGTATGCTGGCCACTAGACACCACGCGGGAGCTAGTGGCGGCGATGGAGTTATGAATGTATATAGTATTTTCAGTTAAGTATGTTTTGCGACAAGGCGTTGTTCATATTTGGACCTAACTATGGAATTATTTCAGATGCCTGTGGAGTCAGCAACCGTGTATTGGGCCCAATCTTTACTTATGACCATACAGTAACGAGCACCGGGAAAGTGTCTCCCCCTTCCAATTTTGAAAATGTTATACTTTGTTTGGATATGTAACTATTCCTGGCTCGGAGAATCAGTGCTGGCCTTCACCCACATGGGCGTTCCTGTATCGCCTGTCCGCGGCCCCATTGCCGTTCTGGCCGCGCTGTACACGACACGTCTACGCCACACCGGTCCACTGAGCCGGCGACGCCACGTCAGGCCGCGCGGCGTAGATCTTTTGCCCTGCCACA
>Ga0180215_1003849_pt1 | contig 13789 bp, 13 predicted proteins | sample eDN3rd37CBELigBY_FD_128871 | JGI IMG/M metagenome (GOLD analysis project Ga0180215, IMG submission 128871) | Enriched backyard soil microbial communities from Emeryville, California, USA - eDNA 3rd pass 37_C BE-Lig BY (version 2) (version 2) | ecosystem: Environmental > Terrestrial > Soil >...
CAGGCTGTCCTGCATTTCGTTAAAGGCCATGCCTAACTGGCCGATTTCATCATTTGTTTTGATTTCAATTGCTTCCGTTAAATCACCCTGGCTGATGGTGACAGCCTTTTCCTTAATTTTATTAAGAGGTTGAATAATCGCTCTAATAATAAAGAATACAGCGATTGAACCGATTAGGACAGATGCAAGCATGACAATTAAGCTTGTGTTAAGTATAGAGGAAGTTCGATTGCTAATCTCTTCAGATACGAGGTTTCCACCTAGCTTCCAGCCTGTCAATTCATTGGTCATAAAACTCATGATTTTCTGCTCGCCATTTAAGGAATACTCAAATTCGCCTTTTTCTTTTTCATAAAATTGATTGTAAAAGTCTTCTGCTGCTTCACTTCCACCTGCGTGCTCAGGGTGAGAAATGTAGTTTTTATTTTGGTCTAAAAGAAGTGCGTAGCCGCCGTCCCCGACCTTCACCTGGTTTGTTAAATCCTGCAGGAAGGCTAAATCAATATCAATGGCCATAACTGCAGATCCATCCGGTGTGGATTGCGAAAGGGTAACGACCATCCCATTTGTACTAGCCGAAACATATGGAGGCGATATCACTACTTCGCCTTTTTGCGCCATGGATTCCTGATACCACGGTCTTTCTCTTGGATCGTAATTCGGATCCATTTCTACATTCGGTTCCTGAATAAATGCTCCATTCTCAGTCCCTACATAGATGTTGGTAACCTCTGGATTCAACTGGATGTATTGAGCAAATTTCTCTCGTAAGTCAGTTACATTGCTCTCCTGATCGAGCCCTGACGGAATTAGTTGAGCATAGAACTCAACGTTTTGCATCTTGGATTCTATCTCATTAGTAATTGTGGTATTTAATAGATTTAAGCTTTCATTGATTCCTGCTAATACCTCATGCTCAACTGTATCCTTGGCTGTTATATAAGATAATCCACCCACTATAAGTATGGGAATAATTAAAATGATAGCAAAGGCTGTGATTAATTTAGTCCGGATGTTTCTAAATTTACGCATAGTTCTCATAGACCAACCTCTTCTTTATTATTATTTTTTTCTATTCTTGACAGTGATCTAAGCAACGAAAGTAGTCATATCCCTCTACTTCCTTATACCTATATATTCCTCTATAGATTTTACCTGATATATTATTATTTTTCTATAACAAGAATCACGCAAACAGCCTATTTTTTGAGCCAGGGGGACGGGTCCCGGCTCACCATTGAGCCGCAGGGACAGATCCTTTGGCCCGGTAGAGATACTTGTTTGGTGGACCGAGGGATTTTGTCCCCCGGTCTTTTTTATGATTTTATTTTGCTGATATCTTCATGTAAGCTGTTAGTAGATTGTAGCGGAATCTTGGCCCAAAAAAGGCAGACTCTGAGGTCCGTAATCTATCCAAAGGAGGGGTTTTATTGAAAGTAATTTGTAATAAATTAACCAGTCTATCACGCAAACAAATAGCGCTGTGCACCGTGCTAATCATATGTTTTCTCACTACAGTAATTTTTGTGAACTATAATTATTCTTTTTATAAGGTACCCATTGCAAAAGTTATCGAAACGAAGCTAGAAGGGACCACGGAAAAAGTGGATAACTTTCAAAATAAGGATCAAGTATTTACTCAGCGTATCAAGGCAGAAATAAAAAATGGGAAAGAAAAGGGGAGACTGATAGATTTAACCAATGAGTATTCTTCTTCCGGAGCTTATGATCACGAACTTCAGGCTGGGGATGAATTGTTTGTTTCCATTGATTTTGATTCGGACAAGGAAATACATAAAGAGTTGACTGGAACGATTAAAGAAGTAAAGCGCGATAAATATCTGTTGATGATGGCGTGGATATTTATGTTTACCTTATTATTGGTTGGGCAAAAGCAGGGGTTGTTTGCGATTATCAGTCTGGCCGTCAACGCGGTTTTGTTATCCTATGCATTGGATGTGTATATCCATACTGCAGGGATCAGTTTATTAGTGATATGTAGTGTGGGGGCTGTCTTATTTACCGTAATTTCTCTGTTCCTTGTGAATGGATTTAATGAGAAAACATATGCCGCGATTGTGGCGACGCTGCTCGGGACCTTTCTGTCACTGCTCATCACCTATCTCGTGATGGAGGTAACGTCCGAAAAGGGTCTAAAATATGAAGAAATTCAATTTATTACACGTCCGTATCAAATGGTGTTTATGGCGGGGCTTTTCATTGGATCTTTGGGTGCTGTCATGGATGTCGCTATTACGATGTCGTCTTCCATTTTTGGGGTGTACGAAGAGCATCCAGGCATCTCAGTGAAAGCGTTGAAAAAATCAGGATTGGATATTGGCAAAGACATTATGGGGACCATGACCAATATATTATTTTTTGCTTATATCAGCGGCTCCATCCCGATGCTAGTTTTATATTTAAAAAACGGCAACCCATTAGGGTTTACTCTCTCAATGAGTCTTTCTTTGGAATTGGCACGTGCATTAGCAGGCGGAATCGGTATTGTGTTAACCATTCCGATTGGTCTCTATACGACAATTTTTTTCGTTAAACGAAAGAGGGCAAGAGGATGAATGTACTAGTAGTATTAACATGTATACTGTTTATTCTAATGACGCTTGTTGGTGGGAAAAAGGGGGCAAAGTCATTTTTGGCGATATTTTTCAATTTTGCTGTCCTCCTTTTGATTATCTTGTTAATGAACGACCCTAATCTTGATCCGGTTATCCTAACCTTCATTGCCTGTATCCTGATTAGCTGCATTACGCTTTTTTTTATTAATGATGTAAATAGCAAAACGACCATCGCCTTTTTTTCGACGCTGATTACAATTGTGATTTTGCTCTTTTTTATTGTCGTAGTGAACAAAATGGCGATGATTCAGGGCTTTGGGGAAGAAGAAATCGAGGAACTTAGTAGCTATTCCCTTTATATTGGCATTGATTTTGTAAAAATTGGTGCGTCCGTCATTATTATGAGTACCATAGGAGCCATCGTTGATGTAGCGATTTCCATTGCCTCACCCATGCGCGAAATCTATCTTCATAATCCAGCGATCAGTCGGAAAACCTTATTCAAAGCGGGCGTAAGCATCGGAAAGGATATCCTTGGAACGAGTGCAAACACCTTATTCTTTGCCTTCTTTGGCAGTTATTTAGGCCTGCTAATTTGGTTTAAGGATCTATCCTATTCTTTCGGAGAAATAGTCAACTCCAAAATATTTAACGCCGAAATGATCACCATTCTTTGGGCTGGTATCGGCGTCTCAATGAATATTCCTATCACAGCTTGGATTACCGCTTATTTTTTAGTGAAGGAAAAGTGAACCAGAGGGACGGGTTCTTTGGTTTGGAAAAAATGTATTATTGGTAATAACTTGAGCCAAGGGACCCGTCCCTGCGGACTAATTTCCATCCATCCCAGTGTTCCCACGGGTAATTTTTTATATTACAATAAGATTTGGAGTTTTATGAATAATTGGCGGTTTTACTAGCTATAAAAAACATAGGGGTGATTCGGTATGAAGCTTACGTACACAGGTAAAACAAAGGATGTTTATGAATTAGAGGACGGAAATTATCTGCTTCAATTTAAAGATGATGTAACGGGTGTGGATGGCGTATTTGATCCAGGCGCTAACACAGTGGGGCTAACTCTTGAAGGTGCAGGCCGTGCGGGTTTACGCTTAACGAAGCACTTTTTCGAGATATTAAAGGAGAAAGGAATTCCAACACATTACATTGATGCGGATATTGAAAAAGCAACGATGACAGTGAAGCCTGCTGAAGTGTTTGGAAAAGGCTTGGAGGTTATTTGCAGATTTAGAGCGGTTGGCAGCTTTTTACGCAGATATGGCTTATATGCAGAGGAAGGTCAGCAGCTTGATGCATTTGTTGAAGTAACCCTAAAGGACGATGGCCGCGAAGATCCTCCAATCAGCGAGGATGCGTTAGACATGCTTGGAATCCTATCTAAGGATGAGTACCAAGTGTTAAAATCACTAACACAGCAAATCGCTGGAGTTGTTAAGGGCGAGCTGGCTAAAAAAGATATCGAGCTATACGATATCAAATTTGAATTCGGCCGCGTAGGCGAAAATAAGGAAATTGTATTAATTGATGAAATCTCCGGCGGAAACATGCGCGCGTATAAAAAAGGCGAATATATCGAACCGCTTGAATTAGAAAAAATGTTCTTATAATTGATGAAGCCTGTCCCTGATGCTTGTTATGAGCATTGGGGACAGGCTTTTTTTCAGCAAAAGAAGGGACGGGCATCAAAAAACGCCTGTGGTACATCGAGAATTCGAGGGAAATTACTCCAAAACCCCAAACACCAAAAAGAGTGTAAGGATCCCCCTACACTCTTCTATCATTATTATTTCTCTTTAAAGTAATCCATAAACGCTTGGAAAATTTCAATCCCTTGGTAGGATAAAAGAGTAAGAGCCGTTGCAGAAAACATTCCAATAATAATAAATCTCATCCAAATCATATTATTTCCTCCTTAAAATAAAATTGTAATTTAGTATTTTAAAGGAGGGACAATCACATAATTCGATTGATAAAAAATAGGTGTGAGCAGCCTTTTTCTTCTGATTAATTGAATGTAAAACGAATTTGCGTTTGTAAAAGGAAAGGGGAATAATAGCAAGGCAGCTAACGCACTTATGAAGTCTAGGTTATTCTTGTCATTCGTTGGATCAGGTTCGTCATAACTACTTTCGTGATCCATAATGAATTTGCTTTCGTAATTGATTGGGCTGTGATGGTCAAAATTCATGTGGAAAAGGTTGGCAAGCAGTATAAGAAACGTTAGTGCTATATATTTAACCATCCTCTCACGCCCCTTAAAAAATGTGGTGTTATCATTATATGCTAAAATCGAAGGAAATTGAAACTTTTTACTATGTTAATAGTGGAAATGTTATTTAATAATAATGATAAAGGGGTAGATCAAAGGGATAGACACATGGGCTTGGAGCCTAGGTGCCTGTCTCTTTGATCCGTTTCCTCGGGCCAAGGAACCCGTCCCTGTGGTTCCCCGCTTTTGAAATATATTGGTAGTTTCTATAATTTGATATTAAATTAGAAAGATATCTGATAGAATGAAAATTATTCTGATATAGTACAAAAGTAGGGGTGAACTGATTGAATAAATTAACCAATCGAGACATTATGTTTATTGGCTTTATGTTGTTTTCTATGCTGTTTGGTGCCGGAAATTTAATTTTTCCAGCCTATTTAGGTCATGCAGCCGGTGAAAATGTTTGGTTGGCTGTTACGGGATTTATTGTTTCCGATGCGGGTCTGGCTGTATTAGGCTTTATCGCAATTGCCAAATCAGGAACATTGGACACATTAGTTAACCGAGTGAATCCAACTTTTGCGCTTCTTTTCCCAATGTCCATTTATTTAGCAATAGGACCTGGACTTGCGATTCCGCGCGCAGGCAGTCTAGCTTATGAAATGGGAGTAAAGCCATTCTTGCCACAGACAATGGGAGCTTCACCGTTCGGACTTTTGATTTATACCATTGTATTTTTTAGTATTGTCTTTTGGTTTGCTAAATCACCGTCTAAATTAGTCGATCGATTTGGAAAAATTTTAACCCCTACTTTGCTGATTTTAATCACGATTGTTTTTATTAAAGCCTTATTTACCGATTTAACTGATTTTCAAGGAGCATCATTATCCTATAAAAATAATCCTGTTTCACAAGGATTTTTAGATGGCTACCAAACCATGGATGCACTTGGAGCCTTAATTTGCGGAATTGTCTTTACTAATATTTTTAAAAATAGAAAAATCACGAAGCCTGCATTACAGGTTAAATATTTAACTTTGTTTGGGCTCATTTGCGGTTTGCTGTTAACCTTTTGCTATCTAATTATCGCGTACCTGGGTGCATCTGCCTCCATCACGGGAGAAGTTGATAATGGCGCAATTGTGTTAAGTACCGCATTACAGCAATTGTTTGGCCAAAGTGGAACGATCGTTTTAGGATTAATATTTACAGTAGCGTGCTTGAGCGTTTGTATCGGCTTAATCACATCCTGTGCACAATATTTCTCGACTATTTTTCCAAAGCTATCGTATATAAAATGGACAATCCTGTTATGCTCCGTCAGCGGCTTTGTAGCTAACCTTGGTCTGTCGCAAATCTTAAAGGTATCTGTGCCTGTCCTTGGCTTAATGTACCCAATTGCGATCGCATTAATTGCATTAGGTCTTTTTCATGATCGATTGCCTTTCAACCAACGCCCGGTTTATATCATGACAATCAGTCTGGTTGGATTATTTAGTTTAGTGGAAGTGGTCAACACGACGTTCTTGAATGGATCATTGACAGGAGTATTATCCCATATGCCGTTTCAGCCAAACGGCTTTGGCTGGGTGATTCCTGGCTTACTAGGCCTCGTAATTGGAAGCATTATTGAAAAATTGAAGGTTCAAGAGGAAATTGTTGAGAAGAAAGCTGCATAGAGGAACATTTCTCAGGCTCTGATTAATGTCGAGGGAATTTGCCTGTGACCAATAGACCGCTGGAATAATTAGTACTAGGAGTAGTACTGGTTATTCCAGCGGTTTTTCTTTTGTCTGTTCAAGAAAAGGGAATCAGCTTAACGTGATGCTTAAATAGGTACAATAGGCCGAGCTGTCTGTCCGTATGCCTCCTCAACAGTTGAACTAGGGAACCCGTCCCCGTGGCTCGATTTATTTATCATACTAAAAGGAAATTGTGGGATTTTGTCGAATATTATGTATATATAGCGAATTATCTCCATTTTTTATTGGATTTATTTTAAAAAGGAAAGTGGTGAGGATCATTGATACCCAAGCAAACCGGAAAATGTTAGAGATATTAGAGGAAATCTCTGAGGGCTGTTGTTTTTTAAATTCAAAAATGGAGATGGAATTCATTAATAAGGCAGGCGAAGCGTTACTGGAAAAGCCGAAGGAAGAAGTGCTGTATAAGTGCCAGTGGGATGTACTGCCAAAATATAAGGAAACCATTGTATATGAAAAATATACAAAGGCGTTTCAAGAACAATCACCGCAGTACTTTGAAGTGGTTACGGAATACACGAAAAAACATTTGGAAATTAGAGTGTTTCCGAATAAATACGGTCTGTTTCTTATTTTTAATGATATTACGGAAAAAAAGGAAGAAGAGAAGCGGCAAAAATACTATGATCAGCTGAAAATTATTGCTGAAATGGCAGCGGGTGTTGCACATGAAGTACGTAATCCAATGACGACGATTAAGGGCTTCCTGCAGTTAATGCTGAAAGACAATGATTTAACTAAATACAAGGATATTATGAACCTGATGGTTGACGAGGTCAATCGTGTGAATGATATTATTACAAACTTCCTCGATCTAGCCAAGGAAACGCCGAATAAATTAAACGATTGCAATCTAAATCAGATCATCACAACTCTATACCCTTTGCTCGAAACCAGGGCCAACAACGAGGGTAAGTTTATTTACCTGGAATTAGGGCAAATTCCCAATCTCTTTGTTGATAAAAATGAGATGAGGCAGCTGCTGTTGAACCTTATTAATAATTCATTTGATGCGATGGAAAAAGGGAAATCGGTCTATATTACAACTGTTGATGAAACTGAGCATGTTGTTTTATCGATAAGGGATGAAGGAGCGGGGATACCACCTGAAATTATCGATAAGGTTTCGGTCCCATTTGTTACCTCAAAATCAACGGGTACTGGTCTAGGGCTGCCGATCTGTTTCTCAATTGCCAAACGAAATAATGCGAACATCAGCTATACCTCAAGCTCTAAAGGAACCACCTTTCATATACGGTTTATGAAAAAGTAGTGCTTTAAGGCTGGAGAATCATCTGTCATCCAAAATCATAGCTGAATTCCCGGTTTAAGAGGGAGGGTACAGCCTTTTCTCTCTTAAACAAACGTTTGATTGAATTAGGAATGTATGTATAGATGTCAACTTCTATGCTTAATCTTTCGCAGAAAGTTTCGTCAACTGCTAGGGTAACGTAGTCATTAGGTGAAAATAAAGAGATTCTTCGCTTAAAGAAGAGTTCCTCCTAAAGAATAATTTAACTACTTATACTTAAGTAGAATTCATTCATTTAGGGAAAGCTGTAGTATAGCTAGTTGGATTGTTTGGGAGGTTGTTTAATTGGAGGATAAGTCGAAATTAAGGTTGACGGCTGCGGAGATGTCGAGTTTGTGGATGCAGTATATAAATGACTCATTGGCGGCTTGTGTTAGTTCGCATTTCTTAGAGAAAGTGGAGGATGAAGAGGTACGTCCCATTATTGAGTTTTCTTTAAAGACGGCGAAAGAGAACCTAAAAATCATGCAGGAGATTTTTGAAAAAGAGGAATTCCCTATACCGGTTGGATTTACGGATCAAGATGTCACGCCAAATGCTCCGAGACTTTTTTCAGATACTTTTGTCTTGATGTACTTTCATCAAATGGCAATTTTGGCTATGGCAGCTAACTGTGCTGCCCTTGGATTGGCTACACGCTCGGATGTTGTTGGTCTTCATCGGCGTGTATTGGAAAAAGGGGTGGAGCTGCAGAATCAGACACGTGACCTCATGTTAAAGCAGGGGACCTTTGTAAAACCTCCATATATTTCTACTCCCGATAAGGTCGACTTTGTAAAGAAACAGCAATTTTTAGCCGGCTTTTTTGGGAAAAAACGTTCTATTACTTCAGTAGAGGTAACACATTTATTTTTAAATGTGCAAACCAATGCATTAGGAAAGGCTTTAATCACAGGTTTTGCGCAAATTGCTCAAAGTGATGAAGTGAAGGAATATTTAGTAAGGGGGAAGCAGCTTTCACAAAAATATATTGATATTTTCAGTAACTTTTTAATAAAGGAAGACCTGCCTGCGCCTATGAGCTGGGATTCTTCCGTATTAGATACAACTTCTAGTATTTTCTCAGATAAGCTCATCATGTTTCATGTATCAGCCATGATTGCAGCAGGAATTGGCAACTTTGGCATGGCTATCGCTGCAAGTCCGAGAAGAGATTTAGGGATGAGGTACGCGACCCTGCTTCCGGAAATTGCACTCTACGCCGAAGACGGAGCCAACATCATGATCAAACACGGCTGGATGGAAGAACCCCCACAAGCAGACGACCGCGACGAACTAATAAAAAATTGAAATTGGAAGCAGGGGGACGGTTCTGCCGCTTCCACAAAGTCATGGAAGCAGAAGAACCGTCCCCGTGCTTTAATACCCAACCTCAACTGATGCAATGACAATGTACATTAGGTCATTTTTGTCGCCTTTTTCTTCGATGATGACTCCGCTTGTTGTCATCATCCCGCCATCCATAACCTCGACTGTGACTTGTCCGTATGGCAGGGCTGCTTTTACAGCATTAGTGTCTAGTGTTTCCTTCTCACATGGAACCGCTAATTTTACATTTACCTTCATATTCTCCAAGCTGTTTCCGGGCAGGACGGAGCGAAGTCCCGGCATCGAGTTAAAGTGAATGGCATTTTGTACCGCACGAACAGCTGCCTTCGTAATATCCTGACCATGGACATCAATGCCCATTCCTGTTTCAATAAACATAATTTTTTCCATTGTATCGTCCTCTTCCTTTCGGATTTTTCTGTCTATTCTATTTTAGCTATAATACTAGATTTGTGAAAGAGGTTGTCTATAGTAGGCTTCGGAAAGCTCTATTGCGAAATAATGAGCGATTTTCTATTAATATTCCTAATAACAATGTACAATGGTTACTACTAGGACGGCATTCTGCCATCTTATTTTTTTACTATTACTTTTCTGAAAATTTTAATTTATCAATAAAGAGAGGGAAACACATGAATGTTGTCAATCAAATAATGAAGGAGCCCCAGGTTGAGTCCAGACCGCAAGCTGCTTGGATCATCCTTGTAGGCATTATTTTTATCGCCATCAATTTACGAGCCCCATTAACATCTGTAGGGCCTTTAGTAGATCTTATCCGCGATCATTTGCATTTATCGAACACCTTAGCGGGCATGATTACAACCGTGCCTTTGCTCGCATTTGCCTTCTTCTCACCCTTTGTCCCCAAATTAGCACGAAGATTTGGTTTTGAAAGGGTTCTATTAGCAGCGATTATTCTTTTAACGATCGGAATTGGGCTGCGCTCCGTAACAGGGGTGGCGACATTATATATGGGTACAGCAGTCCTTGGATTGGCGATTGCTGCAGGTAATGTCCTGCTGCCTAGCTTGATTAAACGGGAGTTTCCTGGAAAAATGGGCGTGATGACTGGGGTTTATTCCATTTCGATGAATTTATTTGGTGCCATTGCGTCCGGTATTAGCGTTCCAGTCGCGTTAGGATTAGGCTATGGCTGGCAGGGAGCATTAGGCATATGGGGGATGTTAAGCTTTGTCTCGATTCTGTTTTGGCTGCCGCAAATGAAAAAGCGTTCAGGAGGCAATGCGGGGGCCGCTGTTTCACATCAAGCAGCCAATGAGAATGTGAACCTTTGGCGTTCCCCGCTTGCCTGGCAGGTCACCTTGTTCATGGGACTTCAATCAATGGTGTTTTATGTGCTGGTTACCTGGCTTCCTGAACTGTTAAAACAGCAAGGCTTAAGCGCAGACGAAGCAGGCTGGCTGCTTTCCATTTTGCAGATGACGGTGCTGCCGGTTACGTTTATCGCTCCGATTCTCGCCGGACGTATGGCTAACCAGCGTATATTAGTGACGATAACAGCTGTAAGTCTTTTCAGTGGGAATATTGGATTGCTTTATGGTAGTCAGAGTTTAATTCTTTTATGGGTCATTTTTCTAGGAATTGGGGCTGGATTTTCCTTTGGCTTGGCAATGATCTTTTTCGGCTTACGTACAAGGAATGCACAGCAGGCTGCTGAATTGTCAGGCATGGCACAGTCCTTCGGCTATTTGCTGGCTTCTACTGGTCCAACTTTGTTTGGCTTTTTGCACGACGTTACAAATAGCTGGACTACTCCACTCCTCCTATTAGTAGGTGCGTCTGTTTTGATCTTTGCTGTTGGGATGGGTGCAGGAAGGAATCTGTATGTAGGGGAAGGGGAAAGGCTGCATCAGAGTATTGAGTAATAAGAGAGGCTTTCCATACGAGGGACGTGTGTTGTCTCGTATAGAAAGCCTTTTTTAGCCACTTTTTTTGAAAAAGTGAACGTTTATCTCGTGTGTTTATTCAATGATTTGCTTTCTTTCCTCCATCTGAGGCGGCTCTTCCATCCAGCCATTCTTAATCATGATTTTTGCTGCTTTATGGGCATATTCAAAGATATCCTTCATGAACGCAGCATTTTTCGCTGCTAAATCATTTCGTAAACTGAAAGCTGTTCCTAACGAGTTACTGCCCATCGCAAAGCTGCAAAATAAACTAGTGCAATACATCATTAATTTATCCGAAAATGGTGCAGAAGTAGAGCGAGTTACGTGGCCACCCGATGGTTCTGGTGATAGTACATTACTTTCTAATAATACCTCTCTTATTTCCTTAATGATACTTTTAGAAAGCTCTGCGCCTTCTAGGAAGTATTTTCTAATCTCTTCATTACTTGCGCATTGAGCAAAGCCTGTAATCATCTGCATCCCGGTGACATTTGACTCAATGGAATGGTGGAGATGGGAGACTTCCACCGTATTTAATGTCCGTTTTTTATTATTAAATGGGTTCATAGGGAACCCGCCTAAATAATCTTTGTCCTTCACAAACTCAACCGATTTTGGCATGGAAACATAAGGAGAGCGGGGTAGCAGTCCTTTTTCCAGCAAATATTGCGTACAAAGAAGGTAATACTTTTGCGTAACTGCCGTCATTTCTTTAAACATTATGGTGATATCCTCCCGAAAGGACATCGTAATATTAAGTGAGTGCAAGCCCATGCTTATTTCATTTAGCAAGCGGACGAACATGATATCGAATCCGCTATCATATAATTTTGGCACTCCAATATTCACATCCTCAGAAGTAAACCCTACTGGTATCACGGCACCTTCCTGTTGAAACGTTGCATTTATTTTCTCGATGAAATGTTCTACTTCTTCATATAGATTTGTGATAATATCCTTGGCTTGTTCATCATCAGCTTTCAATTTAAAGTATTCTAACAATCGTAAAGCCATTGTCTTTTCTTGATATGTAAGCCATAATGTGCCAAGCTCCGATGAAGAAATGGCCGGTTTATCAGGCATAACGATACCTCCTCCAAAAGTCTCTACATTTAGCTTAAACAGTAAATGATGGAAGTATGCAGAGGGACGGTTCTGTTGCTTCCTTTTTGTTGGGGGATGTTTATGCAAAATACAAAAGAGGGTCATTTAAGGCTTAAAAAGTATAATTGAACCCATCCTGCCTTTATAATGGAAAAAAGAGCTTTGCTATAAGGAGGATATATTATGGATAAACCCGTCATTGTCTATACGATGGACGATTGTGTGGAGTGTAGTGTTGTCAAACAGATGCTGACCGCGGAAGGAATTCCGTTCGAGGCTAGAAATATTACAAACAGTGAGGAATATAAAAAGGAGGTCGAGAAATACGGCTTCTTGGGTGTTCCAGTGACTGTTGTGGGAGAGCGGGCTGTGAAGGGCTTTAACCCTGAACTGATTGAACTGATTCAATCGAGAAAACAATAAAAGTAAACGAGCTGTGGTTGATAGCCTGGCTCGTTTTTTTTATGCATCGAACAGATGTGATCACTCCACATATTGTTTTTGAAATAAATAGAATCTTGACATAATTCAATTAAGTAGGTAAATACTATTGACATATTAATTATAACGTTTTATAGTTACCTTTAGTAATAGTTATCCTTAGTAACTATTTTAGGAAGGGATGAAGGAAGTGCAGGGATTTTTTCAGCGATATTTAAGTTTGTATCGACCGCTGATTACCACGTTAAATGAATTAATGAGTTCTCAGCAGCTATCCTATTCTTTATGGCAGGTTATTTTTTATATAAAAAACAATGGTGCTTCAACGCTTGTAGATATATCTAATTATTATCATGTTGAAAAGCCTACCATTACAAGAAGGGTCCAACGATTGGAAGAGCTGCAAATTGTCGAGCATATTCCGGGTAAGGACCGGAGGGAAAAAGTAATTCAGCTAACGGCATCAGGGGAAGAGATTTACAAGGAAATGAGAAAAAAAATTACAGATTTAGAACATCAGGTGATGGAAGGCATCACGCATGACGAGCAATTGGTTGTGTACGAAACTCTTCCGAAAATTCAAAGTCATATTATGCGTCGAGAGGGGAGCAAAAGTGAATAAACCGAAATTATGGACAAAGGATTTTATTATTGTATCCAGCGTCAATTTTTTATTAACATTAGTGTTTTATTTATTGATTGTTATTATTGGGAGTTATGCGGTAAATGAATATCACGCTTCAGCCAGTCAAGCAGGGCTTGTGACAGGGATCTTTATTGTTGGGGCATTAATCGGGCGTCTGTTAATTGGACGACTGATGGATTCAATTGGTCGTAAAAGAACATTATTCCTTGGATTAATTCTTTATCTAGCAGCTACAAGCTTATATTTTATCCAAATTGGGATTTCTTTTCTGCTTATTACTCGCTTATTGCATGGGATTACATTGGGAATTGCGAGTACGGCTACTGGAACCATAATCGCTCAGATCATCCCGGCAGAGCGAAAGGGAGAAGGTATCGGGTATTTCAGCATGAGTGCGACATTGGCGACAGCCATCGGACCATTCATTGGACTTTATATGACTCAGCATACAAGTTCTCAAGTGATTTTTACTCTA
>Ga0180215_1003850_pt1 | contig 13789 bp, 25 predicted proteins | sample eDN3rd37CBELigBY_FD_128871 | JGI IMG/M metagenome (GOLD analysis project Ga0180215, IMG submission 128871) | Enriched backyard soil microbial communities from Emeryville, California, USA - eDNA 3rd pass 37_C BE-Lig BY (version 2) (version 2) | ecosystem: Environmental > Terrestrial > Soil >...
GCGGACTGCACTTTTGGAGTGCGCGAACCGGGCGCGCCGAGAGGCCTGGCTGCGCCTCCTGCAAGACGAGAACGCCGTGCCATTCTGGGACGTGGTGGTCCTCACCGCCGCGGATGAGGCACAGGTACGGAACACTGCAGGTGCGAACTAAACTCGCAGACGAAGACTGAATCACAGGTGTTGCGTGTGCTATCATGCCCTGTTCAGGCCGCCGTCTTTGAGCAGCAGCTCGACCAGCAGCGTGGCAGTGGCCGCCTGCCCGCCCGTTGCGAGTACGGCCTGCTCATACAACCGCCGTCGAGTTCAGCTAGTCGCTAACCGCGAGCCAAACTGTACGCCCGGCTATTCATACCTAGATACCTGGTGGTGGCCGACCCGCCGGGGCCCAAGATTGGCAATGGCGGCGCGACGCTCGTGGCACTGGAGATGCTGGAGGCGCGGATCGGCGCGCGCCTCGACGAGCGTATATTTTGCCCGAAAGTCAGACCTAGCTGCACCGCATCGGCTAATGGGTTGGCTTTGCCGTACCCTCTATCGTATCACGCACCAGTACGCGTGTTGATCATCCATACGGGAGGCTTCAGCAAGCGTCTGCCTCACGTAAGCGCTGGCGGCAAGGTGTTTGCCGCTCTTCCCATTGGTACGGATCGCGAGCAGATCACCTACATTCGCTATGCGGTGTTTAACTCTCCTTGCGCGGCATATGCGATCGTCTCGGACAGACGGCGCCCTGCACGACATGCTCTACGCCAAGCTGGTGATGTACATTCACCTGCCCGCCCGGATGCGCGCTGGCGTACGTGCCACCATATTTTGTGTGCAATGCGTAGTACCCAGCTGTGCACATTGCCAGCACTCGATGTGCGTTTTTATCTCACAGGTGTTTATCACTTGCGCGGACGATATCGAGGTCTTTGACAGCCAAGGTAGGACGAAGCCGCGGTCGTAGAGCCACGTTAGAGGACCGTCTGACGCTTTTAATTTTCTTTTTAAGAAACTTATTTTCTCAGACCCCGCTTGCGAATTTGATCTCCCCGGCATCACCGCGCTGGCGCACCCGTCACCACTCTCCATCGGCGAGACGCATGGCGTCTTTGTTCTGAGCGTCAAGGACCGCGACCGCGCGTGCTTAGCAGCACAGGTGCGGTCACGACGCCCGTGACGCCACTACGCGACAGCTTCACAGCTCACCACAGCCCGATAACCAGCTGCGTTCTTCTCTCGGTTATCAGGAGCCGCTGGCCAACCAGCGCGCGCATGCGTACGTGGTCGACCGGTTTTTGCACAAGCCGTCGCAACCAGAGATGCACGAGCACGATGCCGTCATCGCGCCGCTCGGGGCTACGCCATTCGTCTACACCGACAGCGCCTACTATATGGACCGCGCGACGGCCAAGCTCTTGCTGGAGGTGTGCTGGAATTTTTTCCTCCCTTGGGTGCATTTGCACAAGTTGTAACATCGACCTTTGTGTCCACGCAAACCTCGTAACACACAGTTTTACCGCACGCACCGGCCACTGCAATGCGAGATGGACGCCTACGGTGACTTTCTGCAGGCTCTGGGGCCCAGCGCCACGCCAGCCTACACTTGCACCTCAGCCAACGTCGTGGCGGCGACGCCCTGTACAACATCCATCGCACGTTGTTTGTTGCGTCCACCTTTACTGACGCTTTTTCCCCCTCGGGCGTTCTGCTTGTATGCAGCGTTGGAGGCTACGCGCTGCGCGCTATTTAACACGCTCCGAGCCGTGCCGATGCACGCCATTGTGCTCAACGTCTCGGTGTTCTACCACCTCGGCACATTTGCCGAGTACCTCCACCACTTGACAGCGAACGCGGCCTTCCGCCGCGAGCTGGCGATCGCCCCGCGCACCGCGGTGGCTGGCGCCGCCGTCGACGCCTCCCCTGCCGCTGTGCTCATGGCCGTGCTGGCGACGGGTCCCGCTGTCGTGGAATCAACGACGGTCGTCGAGTTCGCGCACCTCGGGCGATGCCGCATCGGCGCCGGCTCCGTGCTCAGGTGTGTAGGTGTGATTGCCGTTGAGGTGGTGCAGCAAGCACATTGAATGACCACGCTAGGCCGCGGCAGGTGCGTACCTTTGTATCCTCAGCCATGTTGATGTGCCGGACGGTGCGCAGGTGCCTCCCAACTCTTTTATTTACGTCCTGCCCGTTGTGTTTCAGGTGAGCGGCGCACAGACCGCTACGGCTATTGTTCACCGATGCTAACCTAATTACCCACTCGTTTTTTCTGAGCTTCCTCGATGTAGAACGTACGTGGCTACGTCGGGATCGTGTTTGGAACGGAGGACGACTTGAAGCGTAAGATGAAAGTCGCCGGCGACGCGACGCTCGCCGGTCGGCGACTGAGCGAGCTCTTGAGCGTCGATCCCGCCATGCTCTGGCCCAACTCTGCGGAGCCGACGCTGTGGGAGGCAGCGCTGTTCCCCATCCAACCATCCCGCGCGGTCGCAACGGCGTGGACCGTGGCGCTGCTGCGGGCCGCGCGCACCGGCGCATCGCTGCCGGTTGCTGCCGATGGCCCCCGCCTCTCGCTCGCAGCGGCCCTGGCGTGCCAGGACCGGGAGCGAATCCGTGCCGACCGCCAGCACCTGTTGGCGGCGATCGAGGTTGCGGCCGCAGAGCCTGCAGTGTAACGGTGTACAGGTGTACAGAACCCAACTCGTATGTATACTCAAATCGTGCGCGCTGTACACGCTAGTTCAAAGCAAACATTTAAACAAAAGTCGCCCGCCAGCAGGCAGGGGACGGTAATCGTGGGTGTCGACGCCGGTTAGAATGCGGCCGACATGAAGGCCTCCAACTCCCGCTTGTGCTCCGCGCCAACGCCAGTAGCGCACACGGCGACTGGGCGACCGACGTAGGTGACAGGGCGCTGCTCGCCCAGGATTGAGCGCAGGCGCGGCTGGGGTAGCAAGCCCGCAGGAGTGCGCGGCGCAATGTTTGCTCAGTCGTGGCCATCAACTTAAGCGCTGCCTACTCAACCGCTCCAGTTACCTCGACGTAGGTCCACGCGCCCATGTTCTGCGGCTCCTCCTGGACCCACTTGATGGTCTTGGCGTTCTGGTACCGACCCAGTTCGTCGTGAATCTGCGCGCACATTACTCTTTCACAGGGCAAGCTAATGCGCCGGTGAGCAGCGGCACTAGGTCGGTCCGAACGCTGGCCACAGAATCGCACCTCCTGGAAGGGGAACGGAGAGAGCTCCTCCACACGAACAATGGCAACCTTGCCGTCCAGCTTCTTGGCCGTGCTGCGCCGGCGTAGCATACGGTGTAGAGTAGACTTCAAGATGGCTCAGCCAATCTTTGTGACATATCCTGCCTGTGTTTTGATCAGAAGAAGCCGTACCGCTGCTTCACGAGGTCGTAGTAGACCTTGCCCGAGCACAGCACGACGGTCTCGACAGCGCCGCCGTTGGCAGCGGCCGCCGTGTCGCCGAGCAACGGCTGGAAGCGCGTGTCCGGCGCTGTGCGGGGAGCAGGACGGCACATCGTAAATTCGCATGAGCAATCGGCACCGCAATTGCTGGGTTCACCGCGTTTTGAAAGCCATGTTACCCATGTCCTGCAGGGACGAGACGGCATCGTTGTGGCGCAGGAGGGTTTTTGGGCTGATGATCACGAGCGGCTTGCGGTACGGCCGGGCCAGCTGGCGCCGCAGGACGTGGAAGTACTGCGCGGGTGTGGTGCAGTTCACCACAATGAGGTTGGGCTGCTCCGACTTGAGCGCCCTGTGAGCGCACGGGCAACAGGCCAGTTTAAACAAGACCGCCCGATTAATTTGACAGAACAGTGCTCGGTGAGTTTGGCGCGTCGCGTACTCTTCCATGGTCATCGGCTCGTCGGTCTGCTGCAGGAAGCGCTCGATGCGCGCCGATGAATGCTCTGGGCCGGTACCATCAAAGCTAGTGTGGTATGCATGGCAACGCTGATGGCGCACCTTGTGAGATTGGTGAAAGGCACATTTGGCAGTCAGCCGCAGGCGTACCCGTGGGGCAGCAGCATGACGAGACCCGTCTGCCGCAGCCACTTGGTCTCGCTCGACGTCACAAAGGTATCAATCGTGACCTGCAGACGAACTTATCGCAGACTTCCATTGCCTGGTCAGCGTTGATACCGAATGCACCCCGCGCATCGTGCTCACGGCGCAATACCTGTGCGCCGTTGAAAAAGTCGCCAAACTGTGCCTCCCAGATCACCAGCATTTGAGGGTTCTCCCAGCTCATGCCAAACTCAAAGCCCAGCACGGCCAGCTCGCTCAGCGAACTGTTGGCAACCTCGATCTTGCCCTGCGATCAGCAAATACGCGCGAGCGCGCTGGCCATAATCGCAGTTAGCTGCACGACGTCTTCTTTTCAACAAGACCACTAGTGACCACCTTGGCGTTGGGCAGGCTGTTGAGCGGCACGGTGATGGACTCGGTGTTTTGGTCCACCAGCATTACATGGCGGTGCGAGAAAGTGCCGCGGCCAACGTCCTGGCCAGAGATGCTACGAGAACGCGAAGCAAGAAAGGGCAACAGGAGTTGCGGCCGTCAGAACCACACTACATGCGGCCATCCCAAAACGTTGTAACACCCACCGGATGCTGTGGCCCTCCAGCATCAGCGTGCCCCACGCCAGCGCCTCGGCGGTGGCCCAGTCCAGGCCCTTGCCATTGGCAATCGCCTTCATGCGCTCCTGGACGTGGCTGCGTTGTGTGCGTACGGCAACCCATGGAGCTGGCTTTAGTTATTAACGCCTGCTCGGAATGGTTCCGGCCAGCTCGAATTGAGTGTCACCTTTTGACGAGACGCGGGTGCACCTCAAAGCCGTTGGGCACGGTGACGGAGCCATTGCCCACCTGAACGAGGGTGCTGAGGTCCACTCCGGTCGTGACTGCGTCTACGCGCGGCTGCTTGTCGGTCAGGCCGCGCCACTTGCCTGGAAAAGACAAAAGATACCTCAGCACGAAAGAGACTGTGATTCAGTTCATCTCTTCTCCCCAGCGAAATAAAAGAAGCGGCACCTACCTAGAAGGTGGGTTGCAGTCACGGCGTAGGTCTTGGCGCGGTTGGTGTGTGCATCCAGCTCCTCGGCATGCGCCGAACGGACCTTGTCAGCCACAGCCTTGGTGAGTACGCCCTCCTCCATGAGCTGCACATGACATCACCCATCACAAAAAAAATGGCGACATACGTGAGTCGCCATCATCTTGCATCCTCTAGTACCAAGCCCCCCAAACAAACCTTGGTCTCGTAGAGCTCGGGGACCGACTTGCGCGAGCGGATTTTGCGGTACATGATGGGCTGCGTGAACGCCGGCTCGTCAAGTTCGTTGTGGCCCCAGCGGCGGTATGTGATCAAATCAATGATGACATCGCGGCGGAACTTTTGTCTGTACGCGTTGGCGATGCGGCACGCAAACACGACGTCCTCCGGCCAGTCGCCGTTGACGTGGATCACCGGCGCGTTGATCATCTTGCCAATGTCAGACGTGTAGATGCCAGAGCGCGCGTTGATCGCCGGTGTGGTGAAGCCGAGCTGATTGTTCACGATCAGGTGCACCGAGCCACCCGACGTGAAGTGCGGCAGGTCCGACAGGCCTTTGTATTCACGCGAGCGCCTCGGGCAAGAGACACTCCGCGGTCAGACAAGTGCCGACGCTCAAATTTTGTTTTCACACAGGCCGTCAGGTACCCAGCGACTCCATGACGACGCCCTGGCCGGTGAAGGCGGCGTCGCCGTGCACCTGGACGCACATGACGCGGTCGCCGATGTAGCAGTCCATCTTGGTCGGGTCCGTGGTTTTCATCATCTCCTGATGCGATTCAAGCTCGTGCGGACGGACGACAACGGTACTGTTAGCCGCAGTGCGCAACCGTCCTACCGTGCCCATTTGACCGTACCTCGTAGAGGTACATCTGCTTGCCGCGCGCCTTGCCCATGGCGACCGGATTGACCGCCTCGAGGTGGGACGGGTTGTGGACCAGCGACAAGTGCAGCGGCCGGCCGGTCTCGTAGTCCAGGTCGACCGAGGTGCTCAGGTGAGAGATGACGTCGCCGCAGCCGCGCACGCCCGGCGGCAACTCGGAGCGGCCCATCAGCTTGTGGAAGAGCAGCGCGGGGTCCAACCGTAGGAGGTCCGTCAACAGGTTCAGCCGGCCGCGGTGCGGCATGCCCAACACGACGTCGGCGATTTGGGCTGGTTTTGCAGAGGTTGGAAACAAGTGGGCCAACGAATTGCGTCAAGGCCAGTTGTGCGTTTAATGTGCAGCCGGCGCCGTCGCGTACACTGGCTGGCGCTGCGGAAGATGGTATCCATCGCCACAATCATCGACTCGGCGCCCTCTAGGCCGTAGCGCTTGACGAAGGGGTACCGCTTGGCCATGAAGCGGTCAAACGTCTACATACGCGAATGGAAAGCATGTGTACCGGTGCATGGTCAACAATCTGTCAAGCTGCTTCACGAATGAATTTTGTTGGTCGCACCTCCGAGCGCGCCATCATGGCGTAAGCCGCCAGCTTCTCCTCCTTGGTGAGCGGGGTGTGGCCTTCCGACTCGATGTAGCGCGCGAACCAGCGGCGCTCACTCTCGTCCTGCACAATACGACCTCTTGTGCAGCGGAGAAACGCATTGGTTTGAGCGTCGCAGGTTACTACTGCCCATATCCATAAGGTATGGGCACGCACCGGCACGGCGTTGAACTCGAAGGCGATGCGGCCGCAGTACGTGTTGCGCAGGTGCTGTAGAATCTCGTCCGTGGTGGCCTCGGTGCGGTCCGACGGTGTGCCGTCGGGGTTTTGCAGGTGCAGGATGCCTGTGGACCGACGACGGCCACGGTGACGCAAACTGAGGGCATGAGTTTTCATGCGCCCTGGAAACACTTTTTTTTCTGCGCCTGCGTGCTTACCGCGAATGTCGTAGGTGTCCTTGGAACCCTTGAGCTTGTAGTTACCGGGGTTCAGATCGTTGACATGCCTATGGTACAGAATTCCTAGCATTGCGGCGCCTTCTGGTCAGCATGCTCCTCCAGTCGCTACATACCTACAGGCGCTCCAACGGACCGGCGCGGCTGGAGGCCGAGCGGATCGAGGTCGGCTTCGAGGTGGCCAAATTTGCGGTAGGCCTGCACGAACCGCACCAGCTCCGCATTGCGGCTGCGGTTCTCCAATTCCTCCGGCGTGTCTGCGCGTTGCATGGCAGATGCATAAGACAGTCCTCCTTAGCAGCCGCAGCACGACTCACACGCTTTCGACGCAGCCGACACGTACAGGGCGCCATCCGGTACTTGCGTGGTGAGCGGTAGCCGTACAGGTTCTTCTCGCCCTCATGGTAGCGGCGGGCCACGGGGGCCAGCGGCGCACTTAGCGACAAGCGGCCGACGGCGCCGGCTGCCAGGGGCCGCGCCCGCTGGGCGAGCAACAGCATCGTCGCCATGCTGGCGGCGGCTGTCCAACGACTTCTGCGACGGCGTCAGCGTCTGCAAGCACAGTGGCAAGAGCACAGACAGCAGGACGCGTGGTTAATTGGTCTGTGTCGAAATATGCACATGCAATTTGCGCTGGTGCCGGGATCCAAAGCGGAAAGCTAAGCCAAAGAAAACATATACAAAACCGCTCACTACTGCTCCCCCCAACATGTTCCACGCATTGAAATACATCGTACGGCTGCTTCGTCTAGCACGCTTGTTCTTTTTCCATACGGTACGCCATGACGCGATCGCGTAGCTCCGTTCAGGTCAAGCCCCGACACCCGATCGCCAAACCTCGAGATCCTGGTGTCCTGCATAGTCCACGCCTTTCTGCGCGACGTCGCTCACTGTGTCCGGAGCTTTCCTGCGCGCGCATGCTGCTGCTTGGGTGACCTTGGGCGAGCAGCACTGGCGCAGGTTGCGTTGGTCTTATAGGCCGTTGCGCCGTGATCTCGCTACGAACACTGTTTCCGCAGCTTACTCTGCGTTACTTACGCTATGACGCAGCGTTCTCGCCTACGTGCAGCCACGAGCAACCGCTCGCCGCGCCTTCCGGCATCTTCCGCGGCCTCTTTCCCTTACTTGTTCCCGTTGCTCCGACGAGCGCCGGCGCGCCGTCTGCCAAGGATCTCGCTTCATTTTTGCATCATTCCCCCCGCTCTTTCGCCGCCTGACCTCTCCCCGCACCACACCAAACCCGTACACAGGCATTACGGGCGGCGGAACGCACTGTGGGGGCCCTTGGAAGGCCGTCGACGGGCGTCGTTGGCGCCGGCGGCGGGGTAAGTTCTCCGTCGGATGACGTCATCGATTCTGGGGCGTGCGGGGCGGCGCCATGTGGCACCGGAGAGACCGGTAGAGGACAAGGACAAGGGTATGGGTGAGGACGAGGATACAGTCATGCAGGAGGAATTGTGCCGGGCAAGAGGAAGCGGTGGAGGATAGGATTGGGAAGACGCAGTGTCTCGCTCCCCGGAGCCAAGGCCGACGCGTGTGGATCGTGGAAAAGCATCCAAATGCGATGCTATGATGGATGGCTGCAATTTCAGTTAATAACCGTGGTCGTTCTGTACAGGATCGCGAACACCGTACAAACCCGTCGTTTAGTAGTCGTCGCCGCGGGAGAGAACCTCCTTGCAGGTGGGCCGGAGCAGGAGCGTGTGCTCGTACTGCGCCGTGTACGAGCCCTTCACGTCCACAAGAGGCGGGTACTCCAGCACGAGGCCCGTCTCGACCAGGTTTTTGAGCGCCATTAGGTGCTTCGGCTCGCCGACGCGGTCCAGGTAGCGCCGGCAGAACGGCAGCGTGCCAAAGTGCTCGTTGATCGAATTGAGCAACTTCTTGGCCGCCGGTAGACTGGAACATTCCGAAGCCACGGTCCTGCGGATTACACAAAGTGTTAGCGGAGTTGCACGGCAACTCGTGCGCCCATCGATTCGAACGTACCGCAGGGGCACGTGGCCTCGCTCGGGGTCCTTGCCAAAGTGCGAACACTCCATGTCATTGTGCACATAGCCGCGGCCGGTGGACCCGAAGGTCTCGATGGCGTAGAGCTCGCCCTCCTCCATCTTGACGGCCTCGCCGCCCTTGACGATCGGCACGGACTTGGTGCCGTGGATCTGGTACGGCAGGATTGAGTGACCGTTCAGGTTGCGGATGGGCTTGACCGGGTACGTCTTGCCGTTGATGGTCACCTCGTAAGACTCCATCGTCTGACCCGCGGTGGGCGTGCAAGGGGGGCCGTTGACCAAGAACGTCTTAATATGTGGCCTACTCTAGCGCGCCGGTTGCACGCTGGGCCGCCCCTGTTGTACCTCCTGGATGGCGGCGCCAATGTCGCAAAGCCGCGCGTCGATGCCGGCTTCGCGAACGCCCGTGTTGGTGGCCTCGCGCACGGCCTCCTTAAGCGAGTCGAACTGCGGGTCAAAGCTGACTGTGAAAGCGCTGTCGATGATGTGGCCTGCAGACGCCCAACCGCAACCGGTATGGCGCATCCCTTGCACACGGTTAACGCCCCACTTTCTTTTTTCTGTATGCATGGGCCGAACGGCGCCCGCACCGTTGACGTGGACGCCAAAGTCGATCTTGCACACGTCGCCGTACTGCAGGGCTGTCCTATCGCCCGGATTGGGCGTGTAGTGCGCGGCGACGTGGTTGAGCGAGCAGCCGGTCGGGAAGGCGTGGCCCGACTTGAAGCCCTCGGCCTCAACCAGCGTGCGGACGGTGGCTTCGAGGCGCTCGCAAATGTCGATCATCAGCATGCCCGGCTTGATCCACTTGAGCACGTCCCGCCGAACTTGGCGGTGGACCTCGGCGGCGCGGCGAAGGTCGTTGAGCTTGTCAAAGATCATGCGGTCCGCGGCGCGCTTCTCCTCGTTCGTGATGCGCGTGCGGTTGCTGAAGGAGGATGCATTACAGGGAGAGGAGGTGAATAGGAGCAATGTCGTACGTTACACAGATCGGCTCAAGGTCAGATGGGCGAGGACGCCAGCACGTACTCGTCTTTGTACTCGCAGATCTCACCCTCGGGGTACAGGCTGTTAGTGAAAATCTTACTCAGCGGTACGGACGGTGGGTCCGTCTGCTGCAGCGGCTCGCCCGACGCTTTGTTGGCCTTGCTCTTCTTCTTCTTTCGCTTCTTCTTGCCCTCGCCTGAACGGGAGCGAAAGATATGGCCGAAACTGCATGGCGCAGTCAGAAGTCACGTCAACCCGTCTTCTGGGCGTTGCCAGCAGCATGTACCGCTGCCGGCGGCGCCCGGCTCGCCCTCGGCACCATCCTCGTCGTCGTCCTCGCCCTCCTCGTCGGCCGTGGCGCCGTTCGGGGCAGGGGCCTGTGCGCTAGGCGCCTGCTGCGCGTCAGGCGCCGCGTCAGCTGCGGCGGACTTCTTCTTGTTCCGCTTCTTCTTCTTCTTTTTGTTCGCGGCACCGTCGCCGCCGCCGGGCGCTGCGCTGGCGTCGTCCTCCTCGTCGCCGTCCTCGTCGCCATCCACGTCGAGGTCAACGACCTGTCATGCCGGGATAGCCCTTGCGTTGCGCACAGCTGAGTCAGCTTCGGTAGCGTCTCGGGCTACAGCAGCGACAGAACCCGTTCACGCACCTTCTCCGCCAGCTCCGCCACCGCCGCCTGGGCCGCTGCCTGGGCGCCGCCGGCGGCCGTGGCCGCCGGCTGCTCCGCCGCCTTCGTCGCAGCGGGGGCCATCGTCGCCGTCCGCCGCCGACTCTGCGTGAGAACGATGACGTCATATGCTGCGCCACGTGGCCGGTTCGGTTCCTGTCAGATATGAGTCAGAAGTTGTCAGAAACCCAATACTGTCCCTGACCGTAACTGAACAGCGGATGGAGATCAACGTCCGGGCGGGCCGGAAAATACACCTGCAGGCAAGTACTGCTATGACAATAAGCGTGACAAACCCATTACTTGTAGACGATCATGGCGTAGGAGGTTTCCCAAGGCTTTCAAGAAAGTGCAGTATCTTTATTTTTCGTGTTGATCAACACGAACAATAGCTGCCTGGTCAGTGCTGCTGTAGTCTTGCTCCTGACGACGTTCTTGATTGAATACTAGAAACCGTAAGCTGGGTTTTTAGCGTTTGTTTGATCAAGCACTTTCTAAGTAGCCGGCGATGTGCGTCATCGATTTTGAACCGATACTTACAGTGTCACATGCACGTGCGTTGCTTGTAGCTCAATTAGCTTAATTAGTATGCCCTTGGAAAAACTTGGCTGATGCAATCAAGGCAGGTGCGCCTAAACGATATACATGGCAGTCGATCGAGTGTTACTAAATATCGCATACTTAGTTGTATATGGCTGCTGTATTCTCATCTTGACAATAATAAATGTTACAAGCATGCTTTGTTCTACGATATACTCTACGTAGTATGTCATTTGTCGTTCGCTGGCTGCCAGCTGCACAGTATCATAGTGTTCACAGCGACAGGGTTCTGTTGCTAAATCCGTTGCTATGCTGTCGCGTGCGTGGTGCTGCCACTTGCTTCTGTTGTACATGCCACTGCCTCGCAATTGAGCGACCGCTTGGCTCAGTACTTGGATCGTGGCCGTCACGCGACCTTCCACCCTCGGCCGCCCGGTACCCCAGGGGCGGGTACCACTCTGGCACAGGTAGACAGGCGCCTACCCTCTCCGCCTCTGCCTCCCAGATTGCGCCGGCTCATCGTGGACTGAGTCGTCGCCGAAATTAAGCGTATATTCAAAGAATCATCGCCCGGCGGTTGAACGCGGGCCGGGCGCGTTCGCGATCGAGTCAGAACACTGTCAGAAAAATTTGGCGCGAAACTTTGAAATTTACTTTTTGGCGCCAAAATTATTTTGGCGCGCAAACGAGAAAAGAAGAGAAAAAGAGGCGACGGCGGCGACGGCGACGGCGGACCGCGGGCGAAAGAGGCGGTGGACGGCCGCGACGGCAGGCTACAGGCCAAAATAGGTGGCGACAGCAACGACGACGCAGGCGCAGCGGACAAGGGAACAAGGCAGAACAGTTGATGCAACAAGTGGCTGCGACTGGTTGCCCGTCACGGCGACCGTGGCCGACAGCGGGCGGCAGCGGGAGAAAGACGCGACGGCGGCGGACGGCGGGCGAACAAGATCGACGAGGACAGCGAAGGGGTTCAAGAGAGGCCCAGCAAACAGGGGAGGAGTGCAACCTTGGTTGGATGCTGCCACTCTCTGTGACCAACCGTCGCGTCACAGGGACGTGGGCCCACCTGATGTGGCGACGAGAGCTGCGGCTGTTCGTACGGACTGGACGTGGAGGGGACCCGGCAACCAGTAGGGCATTGCTGCTGCCGGAGAACACGAGGGGGACCACAGACTTGAAAGGACATGACATGGTTGTAGCATCCTGAAACACCCACTGTAGGAACCCTTAGCTTAGCGGTGAACCGGGTTCGGAACGGGTCGGGATCAGCGGCAAGCACGTAAAGACTTGATGACCAAGGTATAAAGCTATTGTAGGCTCGTGGCACGCTCATTTTCCCATCCTAGACACCACCAAGGTGGTCGCGCTCACCCCAGCCTGCTCCAAGCTGCCTGACGTCAGTCAGAGCGTCTCTCGAGCAAGTTGTTGCGGTGCCAGCCCTGGCACCTCGCCTCCTGCACCATGTATGCAGCCTTCGCCTTTGCTTCTGCCCTCTCGGCCCACCGGACGGTCACCGACCCCGATCCTACCCATTGTCGCTACGTGTCGAGCAGGTCGAGCAAACGCGAATCCAAGGCCAAGTCGGTCTTCCAGTTCGTGCCACGCAGCCAGGCGGCGCGCGCCGACGTTGCCGCCAGCGGACACAACCCGCGGCTCCAGTACGCCTGATTGCAAGTCCCGCCGAAACGCCAAATGCGCCGTTCTAATAATGCGCCGTCGCTTGTCCGTTTCCCCCGCGGTGGCAGGCTCACGTTGCCCGTGAACAAGACGCTTGCCCGCGTGATTCAGCACTTGACCACCAAGTGGGTCAATGCCGCCACGGGCGCCTCGGTGGCCACGTCGCCTATTCTCCTGTGGCTCGACGAGGACTACGCCGGCCCCCTGCTCGCGCAGTTGCCCCTGAACGCGTCGTCGATCTCGGCGCAGGGCTTCCCGCTCACTGTCGGCGACGTGGTGATTGCCCGGCTGGGTGCGGCCGCGTTGTCGGCGGACGCGCCGATCGTCGTTGCGTACGACTGGGCGCGGCCGGGCGTGGGCATCCCGCCCGCAGATGTCAAGCCGTCGGCGTGGTCGCTGCGGCGCACCGAGTCTGCGCTCAGCAGTGGCGGGCTGGACGGCGACCTAGACTATGAGCTGCCGCCAGAGCCCGGCGTGATGGCCACGCCATCCCCACCGTCGTCGCAAGGTGCGCCCACGCCGCCCGTGGTTCGCGCCTACGCCAGTCACACTGCGGCTGCACCGGCGCCGGCGCCTGTGCGTCGGTTGCGGCCCACGCCAACGCCAGTGCCCGCTGTGCCAAACCTCACCACGTCCGCATCGAACCCTGCTGCGGCGCCCAAGCCCGCATCCGCGGCGGTGGAGTCGAAGGAGGAGCTGGAGGAGGATGCCGGCGTGGTCGCCGCCGAGGCTGAGGAGGACCCCGCGGCGACCGCCACCGACGCCGCCACGTCGTCCGTCGATGCGCTCATCGATGTCTCCGCGCATCCAGCAGCAGCAGCAGCGCCGCCAGCACCACCCAGCACCGCTTCCCGCCCTGCCGCGCGTGACCCATCGGTAGGCGAGTCTACCAAATGCACTGAATTGCCTCAAGTGTGTACTCATTCACGTCTGCTCCTGCATTCGGTGCGCCGGTGGCGAGCAGGCGTCGTTGCCGC
>Ga0180215_1003853_pt1 | contig 13784 bp, 10 predicted proteins | sample eDN3rd37CBELigBY_FD_128871 | JGI IMG/M metagenome (GOLD analysis project Ga0180215, IMG submission 128871) | Enriched backyard soil microbial communities from Emeryville, California, USA - eDNA 3rd pass 37_C BE-Lig BY (version 2) (version 2) | ecosystem: Environmental > Terrestrial > Soil >...
CGGCGAGAGATACGCCGGCAGCGCCGTCGCCTCCTCGCGGAGGCGTGGATTGAAACGCGAGGCTATCCGGCGAGAGATACGCCGGCAGCGCCGTCGCCTCCTCGCGGAGGCGTGGATTGAAACTTCGTAGGGTTGTCGAGGGGGTTCGGCGTCGCCACGTCGCCTCCTCGCGGAGGCGTGGATTGAAACTTGTCGATCTGCGGAGGGAGCGGCGCTGCGGAGGTCGCCTCCTCGCGGAGGCGTGGATTGAAACGCCGCCGTCGCGAACTGCCCCGCGCCCGCGAACGGTCGCCTCCTCGCGGAGGCGTGGATTGAAACCCGGAGGGTGACCCGGCGGACCTCGCCGTGCTGGCGGTCGCCTCCTCGCGGAGGCGTGGATTGAAACGTCTCCCCGGGGATCGGGAGCGTCTCGATGGGGCCGGTCGCCTCCTCGCGGAGGCGTGGATTGAAACAGGAACGTCTGCCCCCCGCCGGCGTCCAGCTCCGTGTCGCCTCCTCGCGGAGGCGTGGGTTGAAACGAGGTTGACCACTACATCGTTCCCGGGGCGGTGTGGTCGCCTCCCGCGTGGAAGCGTGGGTTGAACCCGGACCCTGCATCAGAGGTGCGAAGTAGCAGATCTCGCCTCTCGTGAGCCGGTAGATGGGGGCGGGGATGGCGACGAGGCGATCCGCGGACACGACTGCCGAATGTGAAAAGTGCGCGGGCCGGCGTGGCTCGCGCACCTTCTCTTGGCCGTGGGCTCACCCGCTGATCCACGCCCGGATGCGGCGGTGGATCAGCGGGCGCGCCTCGATTCCACCCTTACCCGGACGCGTCGTGCCAGGATAGTGAGGCCCGCGTTCTCGCGGTTTGACGAGGTCCGGTCATCTCCGGGTGCGGCCGGGATTGGGTCCCAGTTCTCCGCCGAACTCGTTCTTCAGGGCGCATGGTCCGCTGGAGTCGCTCGGCGTGATCTTGTTTGGGTTCCCACCGAGAGCGTGTATCGCCATCGATTCCGCAAAAGCGGAGTCGTCCAGCACCTTCCACTTTTGATCGTAGGCTTCATACAGGTCGCTCGCCTCCCCCGTGACCTGCTCGAGGTATTCGATCGCATCCGGGAATAGACTCGTGATCGTCTGCAGGTAGACGGTCCCGTGGTGCACCTCGTGTTGCCCGACCAGGCCGGGAAGGAGGCCGGTCACGACGCTCCTCGGGCACCAGTTCATCCCCCCGACCTGGCTGCCGCCGGAGCCGGCGGCCTGCTGGGCATTCGTGAACCCGCTCCCGGACGTCATGGCGGCGTAGTTCAGCACGTAGTAGCCGAAGAAGTAGAAATTGGCATCGTCCCCGAAGTAGTGGAGCCCATCGTTCGGTCCGCCCACAATCTGCAACAGAAAACCTTCGATGGGGTCGATGCTGGTCTCTGTCTCCTTATCCTCCTTTTCCTCCTTTTTGAACCAATTGGCTGAGCCAAGGTCGTCAGACCAGCGGATCTCGGAAGGGAGTGTAAGCGAGGCGCGGGTGCCGTTCGGGATCTCCGTGAAGGAGTACGCGGGCGCGCGCCCCCGCCAGCCTCGATTGATGATCGTGATCTCCGCGCTGGCCGTCTGGAGCTGTCCGTCGACTTCCGCGGATACGGTGACCGTTCCGCCACGAGCCATTTTTCCCTTCCACTCGGTCGAGTCATTCTGCTCCGAATGCTCGAACCCCGGCGATTCGAACTTCCACCCGGTGACGTGCCACTCGTCGGCGCCGTCTGTTACGCTGGCGGTGCAGGTCACCTCATCCCCCCGGGTGACGGCTCCCGGGCAGGTGAGTTCGAGCTGCGGAGGATCCCCCGGGGTCACGACCTTCTCGATCACGGCCTGCTTCCCCTCCACCTGGGCGATGGCCTCCAGCTTCCCCGGCACGGTCGGGGTGAAGACGCACACTTCCTTATAGTTGCAGCTCGAAAGAGATTGAGTGCGCCCTCCCGAGCTGGGAATGAACCGCCACGTGATGTGCGGCTTGGGAAGGGATGCCCAGTAGTAGTCCGTGGGGTTGATGAACTGCAGGCCGTACAGCGGCGCGAGGGTATACTGGCGAACGCCGCCGGCGCCGCCTTCCGTAAGGCTCACCGGGCTCGGAATCTCCATGGCGGAGACCTTGTATTCGCCCCGCACGAAGAACGCCGGGATCGGGTTCTCGCCCGGCCTGGTCAGCATCGGCACCGACACCTTCAATTTCGAGGTAACCGTCGCGGCGGTGCTGAACCTCAGGAGCCCCACCGCGCCGGTCCCCTCCGCCCGCACGGGGAGCCGCGACTGGCCGGTGCCGTAGTTGCGCCAGATCTCGACCGGTCCGTACGGGTAGGGGTTGGGGTCGAAGGGGGGGACGTAGCCGTTGGTGGGGCAGGGGAAGTTCGGCGTCGAAGCCTCGAGGCACGCCTGATTTGGCTCCAGCGTGAGGTTTCCTGTGATCCGGACGATCACCCAGGTGTTCGCGGGAACGCTCCCGAACGGGATCGCGGTTCCGCCGGTCGCGCTCCCTTCCGGGGTAGGTGCAACGGTGGCCTCGCCGAGGGGCGTGGCGCCGCTGCTCGCCGTGATCGCGCCGGGAGCCTGGACGAGGCTCGACGCCGTGGGCTGATCGCAGCCCGCCAGCACGCCGGCGACGCCGAGCAGAACGGGGCCGATGATCCCGCGCAGGGAGCGCGGAGTATGGATTGGGAAAGGCATGTTCGCTCCGGTGAAAATGGCGGGGATGTCCGGCAGCCGCCGGGTAGGTAGAGACATCGCGGGGAACCAGGGGTTGATGGATCGAGGATCGGCCCCGAAAGGCATACGGAACCGACAGGCACTGGCGGGCGTGGATGACGGTCGCACGCGGCGTGGTGTAATCGATCCGCGCGGCCCGGCCCTCCCCGGTCCGGCCGTATGCTCTGTGCGCGCAGAAGGTTAGCGGTCCTCCACGCCGGGGCCAACGAAACTGGGGTGAAGCGATGTCACGATGCCGTGGATGACCATCTACGAGGGGCGAAGACGTGAACGGGGGTGCAGGCAGTCCTGCTCCAACCCCTGAAACTTGATGCACCTACAGAGCACCCGGTCCGGTCGACGGCGCGTGTCAGGGTGGTCCCCTCATCGCGTCCTCGCAGGACAACCGGGCCCTCTGGAGGATTAGAACGGAAGGTTCGCCGGGGACGCGCTCTGGGCGAGGTGGCGCGACTGCTCGCGGAGAAAGGGCAGGAGCTTCCGTCCGTGGCTCGGCGGCCAGGATGCCGGGCGGGACATCCGCGTCGATGAACCCCTGGGCGGTGAGCCGGTCGATTGTGGCCTGAGTTGAGGCCGTCTCGTGCGGCAAAACCGCCAATGACGGAAGGTCTGCGGCACTGCAATGTTCCTTTCGGACGGCGGATCTCTCCGCGTCCAGCATTCCTCCATCAAGCTGGGCTGGGACTACCGATTTTGACGGTGTGCGGGAATCGTAAGTCCTGGTCGGGCACACACCTCAAGCACACACCCATGCCAAACGTCGCCACGCTGGTCATTCCCTTCGTTCTGCTGGGGGCCTGCGCGCCCGTGCGGCAGGTTTCTCCGGACGTCGCGCCCGGACAGCATGGGACGAACTCGCACATGTCCGTTGCGGCCGGTGAACTGCGGCTCTCTCCGGAGAAGCCGCGGCCCGGCCAGCGCGTCTCGGCGACCTACATCCCACAACGTCACGGCGCTCTTGGGCGGCACCTCTCTTTACGGGCGCGGGTCCGGACTCCCGATGGGATCGAGGACAACGATGGGTTGGGATCGCGGACGCTCGCCGTATTGGAGCGGCGGGGAGATGGCCGCTACCTGGGGTCGTTCGTGCTTCCCCCCAACGTCGTTTACGCGGCCCTGGCTGTCGAAGACGTCGAGGCGACCTGGAGCGATACCCGCTACGGGCGCTTCTGGGAGGTGCTGGCGCATGAAGCGGATGATCGACCCGCCCTCGCGGCACTCGAACAACGCTTCAACGACCACATGGGCCGGGATAGGCTGACGGCATTGCACACCGCCCGGGAAATGGCCCGGGTCTATCCGGATCTCGTGCAGAGCTGGAGCACCCTCGCGCAGGCGGAGAGGTGGGTCCTGGGTGGGGATAGTGTCGCCAAGCACACCGCCGATCACCGTGACCGGCTTCATGCGTTCGACCGCGAGTTGGCCGTCACGGACAGGCTTCCCGCGGATGAAGTGGGGCACCTGTTCGCCTATGCATCCAATCTAGGGGAGAGGGAGGTCGCGCAACGCTGGCGAAGCCGTTTGATCGCCGAGCACCCGGATCATTTCTTTGCGGTCCAGGCGCGAGTGTTCGAACTGTCCGGCGCCCATCGGGAAGACCCGACGCGGCTGCTCGCGCGTCTGGATACTCTCTGGGCCACTGCGACCGGGGTACGGTCACGCTTGGTTCTCTACGGGTTTGGTTCCGAAGCTGCCGCGTCAGCCAGGGACTCCGCCGCGATGCTTCGTTGGGCGGACCGGCATTCTGAGGAGAACTCTTTCACGCGTGCCGCAGCCGCCACCTCGCTCGCCAACGTGGACCTGCTCCGCGAGGAGGGGATCCGGCGACTGCGGTCGGAGATCGCCTTCCTGGATGCTGCTCCGGACGAGGAGCGGCCTCTGGGCTCCACCCGCGAGGAGCACCACGGCGCCAGCGCACGCGAAGCCGCAAGGCTTCGTGTCTCACTGGCATCCACGTTGTTCGCGGCGGGGCGTGAGGTCGACGGGAGAGCCGCGCTGGAGGAGGCGGTTGCCGCGACCTGGAACGCGGGCTGGTTTCGCCAGCTGGGAGAGGCGCGGCTCGCGGCGGGCGACCACGAGGGGGCCGCTCGCGCATTCGCCGCCGCGGCAGCGGACCCGGGGACTCCCGCTGCAACGGGGGACTCTCTGCGGCTCCGGTTGAACGTGCCTGAACGCGAGTGGCGGGAGTCCGTGGATCGCGCCCGTGCCGAGATAATCCGCAGGACGCTACAGGAAGCGCATTCCGGTGACGCGGTGGATGCCCCTGGAACGGATCGCGACGGCAACCCTGTCCGGCTCGTGGAATTGCTCGGCGACGTTGCGACCGTGATCGTCGTATGGTCCCCCTACTGCCCCTACTCCAACGCAGCGATGCCGGGGATCATCGCTCTCGGGGAAGCGCTGACGGGGATGGAGGTCCCGCTGGTCGGCGTGACGAAGACTTCCCGGGACGAGGCCGAGCGCTACCTGAAAAAGGGGTCATGGTCTCTGCAGGTCGTCTACGACACGGGAGGGGAGATCGCTGGAGCGCTCAAGAGCTCGAGGACGCCGCGATTCTTCGTCATCGACGGCGGAGGTCGGGTTCGCTTCGCGGGTTCGCGTCGCGACGACGTCCTTCGGCAGGTCGTGGCTCTCCAGGCGGAACGAATCGAGGCCGGATTCTCTGCTTCCTCAAGGCGTTGAATTCACCGCACGCCCGATTCTGGACGCTCGGAAATTCTCGGTTCGTGGCTCAGCTCGGGCGTTCCTTCTCCGAGGGAATAGGCTGCGCGCGGAGGCGGGGGCCCGGAATCGGCACAGGGGGCACGCCTGCCGGGCATGCCCCATCCGCCACAACATCGCGTAGAGCTTCACCGGCAGCGGTGGAGCGTGAGCGAAATCACCTGTTCGGGTGATTCCGGCCATGCTAGGATTGATCCGGGTGTTTTGCGTCCGATCGTCCTTTTCTGTGCATCCCTTCTGACTCACTCCCACTTCTGAAGACTTTATCATGGGCACCCTTCGCCTCCTCGCCATCGCCGCGGCGCTCCTGTTCTTCTCTCCTCCCCTGCACGCCCAGCATGCCGTCGCGGGCCCCGTGGACATCCGTGGCCTGGAGCTGCGGCCTCAGCTCGCCCGGCCCGATGCATCGGCGGGGCACGGCAGGCTGGACAGTTCTCCCGAGGACCCGGACGCGCCTCGCAGGTCCGGGGGGGTGCCCGAGCCCGCGGGGGGCACGCTCATAGGGGCCGGTCTCGGGCTGGGTGCGGGAATGTTCGTCCTGTTGATCGGGTGCGACGCGAGCCCGTGTTTCACGAATTCCGGCAGCATGTTGTTCGTCGCGGGCACTACGATCGTCGGCACGACGATTGGATATCTCGTCGACACGATCCGACAAGGCGGAAGGGAGACGCCGGGCTCGTGAGAGTCGTAGCGTGGCCGTGTGGGCGGATTTTCAGGAAGACAGCCCGAGCAGGTCGCGGACGCGGGGGCGGTAGGCGGCGCTCGTGGTGACCTGCGCGCCGCCGGCCATCAGCAGCAGGTACTCCCCCTTGAACCAGGGCTGGATCTCCCGGATCTGCTCGATCCGGACGATGGCGCCGCGGTGCGCCCGCACGAAGTGCGCGGGATCCAGCTGCGCCTCGACGGCGCCGATCCCCGCCTGCGCGACGTGGCTCTCGCCGGCCAGGTGCACGCGCGAATGTTTGCCCTCCGCCTCGATCCAGACGATGCCGTCCACGGGGACGAGGCGGGTACGCACTCCGCTGCGCACCACCAGGCGCGTGGCGTAGCGGCGCCGTCCCTCCACCGCGCGCAGCAGCGACTCCACCCGCCGCGCCATCTCCGCCGCGGGATCGGCCACGCGCCGCCGGACGCGGTCCAGGGTGCGCGCCAGGCGCCCCTCGTCGAACGGCTTGAGGAGGTAGTCCAGCGCGTTGGCGTCGAAGGCGCGCAGGGCGTACTGGTCGTACGCGGTCACGAAGACGGTGGCCGGCATCCGGTCCGCCCCCACGGCCTGCACCACGCCGAAGCCGTCCAGCTCCGGCATCTGCACGTCCAGGAAGACGAGGTCGGGCGCGTGCGACTCGATCCACTCCACCGCGGCCGCCCCGTCCCCGCACTCGCCGGCCACCCGCACGTCCGGCTCCCCCTCCAGCATGGACGCCAGCAGCTCGCGCGCGAGCGGCTCGTCGTCCACGATCAGCGCCCGCAGCGGCGCGCCCGGGTCCCTCGTCATCGTTGCGCTCCCTCTCGAAAGGGAAGGGTGATCTCCACCGCCGTGCCTCCGCCGTCCAGGGCGCGGACCCGCAGCGCCCCCGCGGTCCCGTACAGCCCCTCCACCCGCGCCCGGGTGTTGCCCAGGCCGATCCGCTCCTCCACGCCGTCGGCCTGCAGGCCCCGGCCGTCGTCCCGCACCGTGAGCCGCACGCTGCCGCCGTGCCGCGCGGCGGCGATGTGCACGCGGGTACTCGAGTTCCTCGGCTGGAGCGCGTGCTGGATGGTGTTCTCCACCAGCGGCTGCAGCAGCAGGCGGGGGACGCGCGCCTCCAGCGTCTCCGGCGGCAGGTCGCGGGACACCTGCAGGCGGTCGCGGAAGCGGATCTGCTGGATGGCGAGGTAGTGATCCACGAACTCCATCTCCTCGCGCAGGGTGCACTCCTGCTCCGCCCCTCCCTCCAGCGCCAGTCGCAACAGTTCGCTCAGCCGCGCGAGCATCTGCCGCGCGCCGGGAACGTCGCGTCCCATCAGCGCCGACACGGAGTGGAGGGTGTTGAAGAGGAAGTGGGGGTTGAGCTGGGCCCGCAGGGCCGTGAGCCGCGCCTGCGCCAGCTGCGCCTCCAGCCGCGACTGGGCCACCTCGCGCTCGCGGAGTGCGCGCTGGTAGCGGATGGTGTGCAGCACGACGATGACGGCGGTGTAGGTGGTGGTTCCCAGCAGGAAGGTGACGGTAAGCTGGCGGCCGATCAACGGCTGCACCTCCACGCCCGGCGGGATGCGCCCCGCCGCGAAGGCCGCCCCGGTGAAGAGCAGCGTCTGCGACACCACGGCCGCGGGCGCCGCCACCAGCTGGACCAGGAGGTTGCGCGCGCGGTGAGGCGTGTCCACGGGAAATCGCCGCACCAGCCCCACCAGGGCGGGCGACAGGGCGGCCCACGCGCCGAACATCAGCAGGTAGTCGGGCAGCTGCCCCCACCACGAGACCGGGCGGTCCAGGGCGATGCGCTGCTGAAGGTAGTCGCTGGTGCAGTACAGCAGGGCCAACGCCGTCCAGACGGCGGCCCACGTAGCCGTCACGCGAAGCCGGCGGAAAGCGGTCTCGGAGATCATTTCTCCCGTGGCAGGGTCGGGCGGGGAGTGGATAGGCTACGGCATCCGTCCGCCGCCTGCCCGCGTGGCAGGCGGCGGACGGGCGGGATCGCGGCCGGGTCAGCAGACCAGCTTCGGCGTGCAGCTGCCGGGGCCCACCGGCATCGGTACACCCTCGCCGCCGATGACGTGCGGATACGCCGCGAGCAGCGGGCCGCCGGCACTGGCGCGGATCTCCACCCGCACCACGAGGTTGATGTCGTGCCGCGACACGAAGTCCGTGTACGAGGTGAGGTTCGTCCCCTGCGTGATCGGACTGTAGGAGGTGCCGCAGGTGCCGCCCGCGGTGCAGCGCTTGGTCAGCCAGGTGTAGTGATAGGTGCCGCCGGGGTAGGGGGTGGCCGTGAGCGTCACCGACTGGTGGTTCGCGGAGCTGGGGCCGGAAATGGATACCACGTGCGTCGCCGTGAACTGCGCCGTGCCCGTGACGGCCCCCACGGTCGCGCGCACGGTCGTGGTTCCCAGCCCGAGGGCGGTCGCCATTCCGGCCGCGTCGATGCTCGCCACGGACGGGTCGTCCACGGACCACGCGACCGGCTGGTTCGTCATCAGGCCGCCGTACTGGTCGTACACCTTGGCCGTGAACGGCCGGGTGCCGCCGATCTGCACGGAGTGCGAGACGGGCGAGACGACGACGCTGGTGACCTGGGGCGGCTGGCGCACCTGCACGAAGGCCGTGCCGGACACGGTGCCTACCGTCGCCCTCGCGCCGGCCGTTCCCACGGCCGTGCCGAAGATCGTGCCGCCCGACACGGACAGCACCGCCGGGTTGGTGGAGGTCCAGGCCGCGGCGGGGGCGTAGTCGACGCTGCCGTCGGAGTAGTGAGCGGTGGCGCTGCAGTAGGCGAAGCCGCCGACGTAGATCGAGACCGGGCAGTACACGGAGACGCTCGTCACGGTGGCGCCGAAGGAGGTGAGGGCCGCGGGGTCGGCGGGCGCGGTCAGCCGTTCCGGCATGGCGTCCTGGCAGCCGGCCAGGGCCAGGGAGACGAAGGCCGCGAGGGACGCGAGGTGGGTGCGGGTGCGGTGGATCATACGGATGTGCTCCTTGTCCGGGGGAGAGGATACCGTTCGAATGCGGCACGAACTTGCACCCGGGGCTCTCGACCTGGAACGGACCGGGAACGGAACCGGCCGCGCCGGGCACGGATCCGTTCCGTGCGAGAGCGGATCGGACCGGCGATGCCCGGTGACGATCCGGGAGGGCGGCGTCCTCCGCAGGCGCTATGTCCCTCTCGGAATGCCTCTTGCACTCCCGCGGCTCCAATCGAGCAGGTCCGAACGTTCACGCCGCCACCCGTGGCACGAGGAGATCTACGCTTGCCGCCGCCCCATGAAACTCCCCCGTTGAACCGCTTCGTCGCGGACGAGCTGGGCCGGCAGGCGAACGATCTCACCGACCAGTGGCTCGGCCACCTCTCCACCACGGCGGGAGCCCACCCCTTCCACCTGCTCGCCGCGGAGGAGCTGCGCGAACACATCCCCGAGCTGGTCCGGGACATCGCCGAGTACACCCATGTCCCGGTCGACGCGGCCCGGTCGGGGGTGATCGACCGGCTCCGGCTGCACGCGGAACGGCGCCGCGAGCAGGGCTACGACATCCAGCAGCTTCTCACGGAGTTCGAGATGCTGAGCCGGATCGTCTTCGGGGCATTCTCGGAGGTGGTCCGCGGTTATCCGGGCGTCGCGGATCCGGGCGAGGTCGCCGACCTCGCGGGCCGGCTCCGGGAGGGGCTCATGCAGATCACGTCGGACGCGGTGGGGATCTACCGCCAGCAGGAGCTGCGATTGAGGCGGAGGCTCGCGGAGCGGCTCGCCGATTTCGCCCGGACCATCGGTCACGAACTCAAGAACCCGCTCGGGGCCGCGCAGGTGGGCACGCAGATGCTGCAGGAGGAGGCCATCGTCCAGACCTCGGAGGATCGCAACCGCTTCACCGAGATGATCCTTCGCAACCTCGTGCGGATGCACGACCTGATCGACGACATCTACGCCCTGGCGCTCGCGGAAGAGGCGGAAGGCGTGGAGCGGTGGATCCCGATCGACCGCGCGGTCGAGAAGGTCTTCGAGGAAGTGCGGGAGCGTGCGCAGGAGAAAGGCGTCCGGCTCGAAGTCGAGGGCGCGGTCCCGGACGTCTGGGTGGACGCCATCCGGGTCGAGATCGCGCTGGTCAACCTGGTGGGCAACGCGATCAAGTACTCGGATCCCGGGAAGCAGGAACGGTGGGTGAAGGTCGGAGTCGAGCGGGTGACGGAGGGGGAGCCGGCCGAGGTCAGGTGGCAGATCCGCGTGGCCGACAACGGGTTGGGGATCCCGAAGGCGCTGCAGGGAAACGTCTTTCAGCGCCACTTTCGAGCCCATCCGGACCGGGCCAAGGGCACCGGCTTCGGTCTCGCCATCACGCACGAGGTGGTCACGGTGCGCGGCGGCCGGATCTGGTTCGAGAGCGAGGAGACCCGGGGCACGACCTTCTACTTCGTGGTTCCCGGGCACGAGGACGAACCGGAGATCGCAGGCGCGAAGGTGCAGCCGTAAGGTAGGGCCTCACCGCGGAAGGGCGGCTCTGCCGGCGAAGGCCGGAACGCCACGCCACGCGATTTCCCGGTGGCGATGTCCCGACGGGGTTCGCATTCGATCCTTCAGCAGGACGACAACCTGCTTGCGTACTCCGCCACCCCGTCGGGGATTCAGTCGGACGAAGTCGATCTCAGGGAGTGCTACGACCCTGCCCGGAGCGTCAGGAAGCGGGGCCGCGCGCTCCGGCCGGGAACGCTTCGGCGGCCGGGTTCGCGGACGGGAGCGCGAGGGTGAAGGTGGAGCCGCGCCCCTCCGCGCTGCGCGCCCGCAGGTCGCCGCCCATCGCGCGGGCCAGGTCGCGGCTGATGGCCAGCCCCAGCCCCGTGCCCTCGGAGCGGCGCGTCCGGCTCATGTCCACCTGCACGAACGGCTCGAATACCGAGTCCAGCTTCTCGGCGGAGATGCCGATGCCCGTGTCGACTACGTCGAGAGACACCATCCCCGGCTCGTCGGCCGCACGGGCCCGCACCGAGATGTGCCCGCCCGGCGGGGTGAACTTGATCGCGTTGCTCAGGAGGTTGATGACGATCTGCTGAACCTTCTCGCGGTCCGCCCGGACCGCCAGGACGTCGCCGGCGTCCAGGTCGAAGGTAAGCCCCCTCGCCGCCATCTGCGGCTCCACCATGGGCAGGACGCTCGCGAGCAGCTCCTTCGCGCGCAGGTCCTCGATGACGTACTCCATCCGGCCGGACTCGATGCGCGCCAGGTTCAGCACCTCGTTGATGAGCCGGAGCAGGTGCTGCTGGCTCCGCCCTATGCGATCCAGCGCTCCCACTTGGGCCTCGGTTACGGGTCCGTGGATCCCCATCTCCAGAAGCTGCACGTACCCGGCGATGGCGTTGAGCGGGGTGCGCAGCTCGTGGCTCATCACCGCCAGGAAGCTGCTCTTGGCGCGGTTCGCCTCCTCGGCCACGGCGCGCTGGTGGTCCAGCTCCGCGGTGCGCTCCAGCAGCACGTCGTTCACGGCCTGCAGCTCCTCGGACTGCGCCTCGATCTCCGCCGCCTGTTCCTGGAGGTGATGGTGCTGCAGCTCCAGCTCCACCGCCTGCTCTTCCAGCTGCTGGTTGGTCTGGAGCAGCTCGGCCGCGTGCTGTTCCGCAAGGACGCGGGCCTCCTCGGCGGTGCGGCGTGCATGCAGCAGCTCGTCCTCGAACTTGCGCCGCTCCTGCACGCGCATGAACACGCAGTCGTTGGCCCACGCGCCGTTGCGCTCCCGGCGCGACGCGTTGGCCAGCACCCCCACCTCCGATCCGTCCCTCGTCCTGAGGAGCAGGAAAATCTCCTCGGCCCGGCCGTGCAGGCGCACCAGCGGAAAGAAGTGCGTCTGGTAGAAGATGCGCGTGCCCATGCCCATCAGGCTCTCGATGTGGCGGCCGTCCAGCTCGCCGCGCCGGTAGCCCAGCATGTGCGCCAGGGTGGTGTTGGCAGCCGTGATGGTGCCGTCGTCCGTGAACGAGGCCCAGCCGCACGGCGCCTCGTCCATAAGTGGATCCAGCAATGTGCCGTCCGCGGCTCCGGTCATTCCCCCGTGCGTGTCAGGAGGGGGTCGGGCGCAGGTACTCCTTCATGAGCTGGATGGTCTCTTCCGGGTGGCTCATGTGCGGACAGTGGCCGGTGGCGCGCATCACGCGGAGGGTGCTCCCGGGCATCTCGCGGTACAGGTACTCGCCCACTTCGATCGGCGCCACCATGTCGTCGGAGCACTGCAGGATGAGCGCGGGAACACGCACCGCGGGGAGGTCCGCGCGGTTGTCGGAGAGGAACGTGGCCTCGGCGAAGCGGCGCGCCACGACGGGATCGGTGGAGCAGAAGCTGGAGGTGAGTTCCTCGCCCAGCTCCGGGCGGTCCGGGTTCTTCATGATGGCGGGTGCCAGGAAGTTGGCCCAGCCGATGAAGTTCCGGTCCATCATCTCCAGCAGCCCCTCGATGTCGGCGCGCTCGAAGCCGCCCACGTACGGCGGGTCGTTGACGTAGCGAGGCGACGGACCGATCAGCACCAGCCGGTCGAAGCGCTCCGGCTCGCGGTTGGCCGCAAGCACCGCCACCATGCTGCTGACGGAATGGCCCACCAGCACCACGTCGCGCAGGTCCAGCGCGTGAACCACGTCCAGCACGTCCTGCGCGTAGCCGTCCAGCGTGGCGTACCGCTCCGGGTCGTACGCGCCCCGGTCGCTGTGGCCGGAGCCGACGTAGTCGAAGAGCACCACGCGGTAGTCGTCCTCGAACGCGGGTGCCACCAGCCGCCACATGTTCTGGTCGCATCCGAAGCCGTGGGCGAACAGCATGGGCTGCGTGCCGCGGCCGGAAACCTTCACGTTGTTCCGCGTCAGGACGTCCGGGGTCATCTCGGTCCGTGTGGAGGGTGGCAGGATGGCGGATCCCATCCCGCAAACATCGTGCGCTCAGCTCGACTTCAGCCCAATGAGGTGATCTGAGCGGAAGAAATAAGCGGCAGACGAGTCGCGCCGGTCTCGTCTCCGACTGCGAAGAAGGAGCGGTCCCCCTCCGCGCCACCTCCCGATACGATGATCGAAATCGTTGTCCTCGCAATATATGACCTGTAATATGCGTGGGTGCCCCTGCGCCCGCGGGGGTGCGTAGAGGTCACCTCACGCAATGAGGACGTCATGCACCGTTCGCTTTCCTACCTCCGCCGGGGCCTGCTCGGCATCGCGTTCCTGGGCTCCCTGGGCTTCGGAGCCACCCAGGCGTTCGGAACCCCGAGCCGGGGACCGGGGGCGGCCTGCACCCCCAGGCTTTACGAGTACGCGAGCGCCACCTGTGGATTCGGATGCCCGGGCAACCGGGGCTACTGTAGTACGGACGGCGTCTGCGTCTGCGGACTGATCCCCTGAAGCCCGGTCGACCCTACTCAAACCGGCCCCGGACGATGCTGTCCGGGGCCGGCTCGGTTCCGTGTGCCTGTCCGTCGTGTCTCGACGAGGTTAGGAAGTACGGAAGTATGTACTTGACGAAAACCCGGCAGGGGGTGTGAAGCTCGTTAACAGGACGCTGAGAAATCGCGATCGGCGGACGGATTGTGGATAAGTTCAGCCGCTTGTGGGTCCTGAACGGCTGATCCAGGGTGGTTTCCTTCGCTTTTGTGCCCGGAGCAGGCCGTTCTCGGC
>Ga0180215_1003854_pt1 | contig 13782 bp, 15 predicted proteins | sample eDN3rd37CBELigBY_FD_128871 | JGI IMG/M metagenome (GOLD analysis project Ga0180215, IMG submission 128871) | Enriched backyard soil microbial communities from Emeryville, California, USA - eDNA 3rd pass 37_C BE-Lig BY (version 2) (version 2) | ecosystem: Environmental > Terrestrial > Soil >...
ATGCCGAAATGCGCGAAATGGTAAAAGAAGAATTGTCCGAGCTTGAGGAAAGAAAAGAGGATCTGGAAGCACGTCTGAAAATCCTCCTCATTCCTAAAGATCCTAATGATGATAAAAACGTTATTATGGAAATCCGAGGTGCAGCCGGCGGTGATGAAGCTGCATTATTTGCAGGTGACTTATACCGTATGTACAGCCGCTATGCCGAGACGCAGGGCTGGAAGATCGATGTCATTGAGGCAAGCTCTACGGGCGTTGGAGGCTATAAGGAAATCATCTTTATGATCAACGGAAATGGCGCTTATTCCAAGCTTAAGTTTGAAAATGGCGCACACCGTGTTCAACGTGTGCCGGAAACTGAATCCGGCGGGCGCATCCACACTTCAACTGCAACAGTTGCGGTTCTTCCTGAAGCAGAAGAAGTGGAAATTGACATTCATGAAAAAGATATCCGTGTGGATACATTTGCTTCAAGCGGACCGGGCGGACAGAGTGTTAACACGACGATGTCAGCTGTTCGTCTGACTCACTTGCCGACAGGTACGGTTGTATCCTGCCAGGATGAAAAATCACAGATTAAAAATAAAGAAAAAGCGATGAAAGTTCTTCGTGCCCGTGTTTATGATAAATTCCAGCAGGAAGCACAGGCCGAATATGACCAGCAGCGTAAATCAGCAGTTGGTACCGGAGACCGCTCTGAGCGTATCCGGACGTACAACTTCCCGCAAAACCGTGTAACGGATCACCGCATCGGCTTGACAATCCAAAAGCTTGATCAGATCCTTCAAGGCAAGCTCGATGAGGTTATTGACGCGCTGATCGTTGAAGAGCAATCTGCGAAGTTGGACAGTGCATCCAATGAGTAATCCAACTATGAAAGTATATGAAGCCCTCAACTGGGCTTCTTCTTTTTTAAAAGAGTCAAACCGCGATGAGAATGCCGGTGAGCTGTTATTGCAGCATTTTATGAAGATGACCAGGGCAAGCTTTTTGGCTAATTTACGTGAAGATTTGAATCCGGAAGTCCTGGATGAATTCCAGAAGGCAGTGCAATCACACGCTGCGGGCCAGCCTGTTCAGTATATCATCGGCTCTGAAGAATTCTATGGGCGCGCCTTCCAGGTGAATGAAGATGTACTTATTCCAAGGCCAGAAACGGAAGAACTGGTTTATAACGCTCTGCAGAAGATAAATAAGCTGTTCGGCTCTGTGAATGGACTTGAAATGGCAGACATCGGTACAGGCAGCGGGGCGATTGCCGTTACGATGAAGCTTGAAAAACCGGAATTAAATGTCACGGCCACAGATATCTACGGACCAACCCTTGAACTGGCTGAGAAAAATGCAGAACAGAATGGCGCGGAAATCGATTTTTATCAGGGTGACCTTCTCCAGCCTCTTATTTCAAAAGGGAAGAAATTTGATATCATTCTATCCAATCCTCCATATATACCGGAAAAGGATATCGAGTGGATGTCAGATATAGTTACCGAGCACGAACCGCACCGCGCCCTCTTTGCGGGTGAAGACGGACTGGACTTATACAGGCGCTTCATGGAAGAGCTGCCAGCTGTCATCAAAGACCGTGCCATCATCGGCTTCGAGGTGGGTGCCGGCCAAAGTGAAGCAGTTTCATTACTCCTGAAGCAGGCATTCCCGCAGGCAAATGTGGAAACAGTCTATGACATTAACGGCAAAGACCGGATGGTTTTTGCGGAAATAGAGTAACACAGCCGCCGGCATGGCGGTTTTTTATTAGGTGAGAGGCACTGCATCAGAATACTATAAAAAAATTTAATTTTAATAGTTTAAGATTCTGGCAACCTGTCCACACTGTGGATAGTGAAGGGATGGTGCCGGAAATGATGAATACAAAAACGATTGTGAAATTATATGTACTGATTTTATCCTTAGGAACCATTTTAAGTTTATATATACCGCAAACAGAAGTGACGGCAGATGAGCCGATGGTCATACCAAGTGAGGCAATCAGGCTGCGCATTCTGGCCAACAGCGATAATGAAGAAGACCAGGCGATTAAGAGGAAAGTAAGGGACGCAATAAATGCAGAGATCACTGAGTGGGTGGCAGATTTAACTTCAATCGAAGATGCACGTGAACTGATCCAGTCCAGATTGCCTGAGATTCAAAAGATTGCTGAAGAAGTTGTAGCTGATGAAGGATCTGATCAGAAAGTAAATGCCGACTTTGGAAAAGTCAGCTTCCCGACGAAATTATACGGACAGTTTTTATATCCGGCTGGCGAATACGAAGCGATCTTGATCACTCTTGGCGAAGGAAAAGGAGCCAACTGGTGGTGTGTGCTTTTCCCTCCTCTTTGCTTCCTTGATTTCTCAAACGGTGTGGCTGTAAGCGAAGGCTTTGAAGAAGGAGAAAAGAAGGGAGAAGTAAAAGCAGAAGAAATCGCTGCTGATACAGATTCCGAAAAAGAAACAGCACCTGTTTATACAGAAGAAGATGAAGAACCTGTGGAAGTAAAATTCTTTTTAGCTGAAATATGGGAGAAAATCTTCGGTTAGTCCTTGCTGCAGAGCGAGGTCTTCCTTTTTTAGAATCATTATAAAAACTGGAAATCAAATTACATTTAAGACAAGCATTTAACATCTTCTTTTCATGCGTTTGATTCTACTAAAAACGGATATTTAAAGTAGTGTAACAACAAAACATAAACAAAAAGGAGATGAAAGATAATGGCTAAAAACAACAATAATAACAACGATAAAATGTCTCGTGAGGAAAGAGGACGCATGGGTGGAGAAGCAACAAGCCGCAACCATGATAAGGAATTCTATCAGGAAATAGGCCAAAAGGGCGGAGAAGCAACAAGCCAGAACCATGACAAGGACTTCTATCAGGAAATAGGCCAAAAAGGCGGAGAAGCAACAGCGGAAAATCATGATAGTGAATTCTATCAGGAGATTGGCCAAAAAGGCGGAGAAGCGACAGCGGAAAATCATGACAAGGAATTCTATCAGGAAATTGGACGCAAAGGCGGAGAAGCAACAAGTGAAAACCATGACCGCGATTTCTACGAAGAAATCGGCAGAAAAGGCGGCAACTCGAACGACTAAACCCGCCGCAGAAAAATTGCATATGATAGTAATATAAACACGGCAGCGGAATTCAGACAGCTGCCGTGTTTTGTTTTACAGTAATCTTTCTCTCACATCCTGAAATATTTTTCAAATCTAGTTCTACTTTTTCTATTTTTTCATATTCATAGAGTGACAATAAGAAAATGGGGTGAAGAAATGGAAACAGGTGTAGTGAGATGTGCTGATGCTTCAGATGTGGAGAATCTGGCATCTTTTCTGGAATCGGCAAACTTAAGTACGGATGGGATAAGGGAAGCAATCGAATATTTTTTGATTATGGAGAGTGATTCCGGGGATATTAAGGCTACCCTGGGAATTGAACCCCATGGAAAGATCGGTCTTTTGAGATCACTTGTGATGACATCCACAGCATCTGAAAAAGATCTATTTATTTTGTTTGAGCAAATATTATTGCTGGCAAGGGATCGGGGCATGGAATCCTTATATCTCGCATCAAATAAAAGAAACTCGCTGGCATTTTTCAGCCTGCTTGGCTTTATACAGGAAGAAACAGCCCACTTGCCGGAAGTTTTATTCGAGTCGGAGCATGTTAAGCATATCATGACTGTGGATAACTCTTTCTTTTTGAAATTATCCATGTGAATTGTGGGTATCTTGCTAAAGTTATACACAAATCCCTCTTATTTATACACAATTTGTGGATAAGACTTGAGTTATCCAGCTTCTTCTACTATACTTTCCAAAGGAATGTTCAAAAAAATGTCGAAAACATAGGAATTTTGACAGCAAAAAAACATTTTTTGTGAAGGTGGATAACAATGATTACAAAAAGATGGTCGGTGGATAACAGTGTGGATAAAGAAGATAGTTATTCACAGTGTTCACAAGCTGCCGATCTGTTAAAAAAAAATGAAGTGGTCGCTTTCCCCACAGAAACCGTATATGGATTAGGCGGGAATGCGGAAAATGATGAAGCGGTCAGAAAAATATTTGAGGCGAAGGGACGTCCGAGTGATAATCCCCTGATTATTCATATTGCTGACAAAGGCAAGCTTGATGCTTTTGTAACCGAAATTCCGCAAAATGCGCAGGCGCTCATGGATCGATTTTGGCCGGGACCGCTTACGCTCATTTTTAATCTAAAGGAAGGTGTTCTTTCCCATTATGCAACGGCAGATTTATCTACAGTTGCTGTGAGAATGCCTGATCATCCAGTAGCCCTGGCGCTGCTGAATAAAACAGGATTGCCAATTGCCGCTCCAAGTGCGAATCGCTCGGGAAGGCCCAGTCCGACAACGGCTGACCATGTGTGGGAAGACTTGAATGGAAGAATAGCTGGATTAGTGGATGGAGGTCCGACAGGCGTTGGCGTGGAATCCACCGTAGTGGATTGTACAGGTGATGTGCCTGTCATCTTAAGGCCAGGCGGCATTACGAGAGAACAGCTTGAAGAGGCTGTAGGCGAGATCATCGTAGATCCTGCATTAGCGGATGAAAGCCAGGCGCCAAAATCTCCCGGCATGAAATACCGTCACTATGCGCCGGATGCTCCGCTTTATCTAGTAGAAGGAACAAAAGAAGACATCCAGTATTTTGTTGAGGATAAAAAGAAGGAAGGCCTTTCTGTGGGGGTTCTGACAACATCGGAAAATCTGGAATTTTATCGCGCTGATTTTATCTATGCCTGCGGACAGCGGGATAAGCTTGAAACCGTGGCCAGCTCGCTCTATGAAGCATTAAGATACTTCAACACAACAAATGCTGATATTATTTTCTGTGAGATGTTCCCGGGTGAAGGTGTCGGGCACGCAATCATGAACCGCCTGATGAAAGCAGCAGGACACAGGGTCATTAGGAGATAGATAATGAAACCGTTTCGTCATGAGGCGGTTTTTTGTTTTGGAAAACGGTCGGCATTCTAAAACCGTCTGGACGTGCATATGCTGAATTAGCAAGTCCAAGGAGGCGGAAAAATGTCTGTAATGATCGGGGAAATTTTAACACTGGCTCTAATGGCATTCGCATTGGGGATGGATGCCTTTTCGGTAGGTCTTGGCATGGGGATGTACAAACTCCGCCTCAGACAAATAGCAAAAATCGGCATCACCATTGGACTTTTCCATGTATGGATGCCTTTATTGGGAATGATAGCAGGCCGATTTCTATCAAATACATTCGGAGCCATTGCCGGTTATGCAGGCGGGGGATTGCTCCTATTATTAGGTGTGCAGATGATTTGGTCAAGCTTCAGGGATGATGAAGACAGCTTAATCACCCCTGTGGGCATAGGGCTGATGATTTTTGCCTTGAGCGTCAGCCTTGATAGTTTTTCAGTAGGCCTCAGCCTCGGAATCTACGGTGCCAAAACCTTTCTTGTGCTCGTGTTCTTCGGAGCCGGGGCGACCATCCTCACATGGGCTGGCCTCCTCACTGGCAGGAAGGTACAAAGCTGGATCGGTTCCTACAGCGAGGCGCTCGGTGGTGCCATCCTCCTTGCCTTCGGGGTAAAACTCTTATTTTTATAAAAGTGAGCCTGTGTTTAAATGTTAATATTTTGTGAAAAATGGAAAGGGTGCGGGTCGCCCTTTTTCTTTTTTTGCAAGGGAGCTATAGGTGTTATGGGAATTTTGACTTATAATGTAAGAAAAGTGCAAACTGAAATATTTGAATAAAATTTTATGGTTATAGACCGATATATAAGGAGGGAGTATCTCTGTGACAAAAATATTATTTGTATGTACAGGAAATACTTGCAGAAGCCCGATGGCAGAAGCCATTTTAAAAAGCAAATCGCTCCCGGGTGTAGAAGTGAAATCGGCTGGAGTCTTTGCAGCAGACGGCAGCGAGGCGTCCCCGCATACAAAAAGTGTGCTGGAGGAGCATGGGATACCGCTGCAGCATCAGTCTTCCAGTATGAGTAAAGAGTTAATTGACTGGGCGACCTATATTTTAACAATGACAGCCGGCCACAAAAATACCGTTCTGTCCATGTTTCCTGATGCGGAAGACAAAACCTTCACACTAAAAGAGTTTGCCGGAGCCGCGGGAGATATTATCGATCCATATGGGGGACCGGTTGAGATATATAGAAATACATTTAAAGATCTGACAGAAGCGATTGAACAAATGTTGGATCGCGTAAAGAGACCAGATTAATCAGGGGGACAACATAATGGGGGAGAAAAAGGGCTATAAGTTTGGCCTTAGGAAAAAGCTCGTATTCTTTATCACATCGCTGGCCATCATTACATACACCACAAGTGCCATATTTCTTTACTTTCTATTTCCTGGTATTGAAGAAATGCTTCCATTTGGAGAGGCTGTTTTTACTATTATAACTTTAGGAATGGGTATTTTTTGGTCAGGTGTTCTTGCTTTTTTTGCTGCAGGTTTCATTATCAAACCTTTACAGAAACTTGAAAAAACGGCACTCATGGCTGCCAATGGCGATATCGGCCAGGACGCAGAGCTTTCCAAGTCAGATGATGAAATCCGTTCATTGGGCATTGCATTCAATCATATGCTTTTCAATTTAAGGGATATGGTCCATAAAATTGACGAGAATTTTAGAGAAACGAATGAAAAGGTCATTGCGATGTCTTCCGAGTCTTCAGCAGCTGCAGAGCAGGCAGATTCGATTGCTAGAACCATTAGCGAAATTTCCCAGGGAGCAGATAGTTCTGCGGTTTCCATTCAATCAACAGCTGAATCAATGGAAGATGTCCTGAGAATTGCTCAGGAGGTCCAGGATACAGCAAAAGCATCACAAAATGTTTCCGGCGAAATGGTTCAGGACTTGATGGAATCAAAGAAAGTGATCCATTCACTTATTTCAGGTATAGAAAAATTGGCCCGCGATAATGTGGAATCATTGCAGACAGTGAAGCGCCTTGAACAAAATGCCGTGAAAGTGGAGCAGATTATTCAGCTTGTCGGTGATATTGCAGCGCAGACTAACCTTCTTGCTTTAAATGCTTCCATTGAAGCAGCCCGTGCGGGGGACCATGGCAAAGGGTTCGCCGTAGTCGCTGAGGAAGTGCGTAAACTTGCAGATGAAAGTGCACAGGCAGTGCAGGGCATCTCAGAATTGATAAAAAACATTCAGGAAGAGGTCCGCAATGTTGTCACGCAAATCTCTTATCAAGTGGAGACTGCTAATAATGAAGTGAAAAAGGGGACGAAAACAAACGAAGTGATTGAAGAAATGGCGAAAGTGGTCAATGAAATGGCTGCATCTGTGTCTGCTATTTCAGGCTTGGTTGATAACCAGATGGAGGGAATACAGCTTACATCCACACAATCCCAGGAAGTTGCGGCGATTGCTGAAGAAACATCAGCAGGCGCACAGGAGGTTTCAGCAGCCACTCAGCATCAGACTGCTGTGATTGGAAATGTAGAAAGACTGGCCATCGAGCTTAAAGAACAAGCGGAAAAATTAAATAGCACAATTACTAAGTTTAAACTTTAAGGGAGCCCAAAATGCAGCTCCCTTTCTTTATATTTTCAATGTTTTGTGTCAAAATAAAAGCATAATGTCAAAATTAAGCGGGCTTCAAACAGGAGGGTTTCATAATGAAAATTGCAATTGCATCAGACCATGGCGGACTTAATCTCCGCGAGGAAATCAAAAGCCTAATGGATGAAATGAACATTGAGTATGAGGATTTCGGCTGTGAATGCGAAACTTCAGTAGATTATCCGGATTATGCATTGCCTGTTGCTGAAAAGGTAGCAGGAGGGGAATTCGATAAAGGCATTCTGATCTGCGGGACGGGGATTGGCATGAGCATCTCCGCTAACAAAGTGAAGGGAATTCGCTGTGCGCTTGTGCACGATGTATTCAGTGCCAAAGCAACCCGTGAACATAATGACAGCAACATCCTCGCTATGGGTGAACGAGTGATTGGCCCAGGCCTGGCTCGTGAAATTGCAAAAGTGTGGCTTTCAACGGAATTTGAAGGCGGCCGCCATGAAAACCGTGTAGGAAAGATTACAGCTTACGAAACGAAGTGAATCTTCCGAAAGGGTGAGCATTTTGATTGAACAATGGAAAAAAGAACTGGATATAATCATTCGTGAATTTAGCGAACAAGTACTTCTAAGAGAAAAGCATATTATAGTAGTTGGCTGCAGCACAAGTGAAGTGGCCGGGAAAAGAATCGGCACAGCCGGAACGGAACAAGTGGCTGAAATGATTTTTGAACGTCTGGACAAGCTCCACAAGGATACGGGGGCAGCTCTCGCCTTTCAATGCTGTGAACATTTGAACAGGGCACTCGTAGTTGAGAGGGCTGTTGCTGAAGCAAAAAGCCTGGATGAAGTAACCGTCATCCCTCACCGCACGGCCGGCGGCGCTATGGCAGCATATGCCTATGAACACTTCAAAGATCCCGTCATGGTAGAGTTTGTCAAGGCAGATGCGGGAATTGATATCGGCGACACCCTGATCGGCATGCATCTGAAGCATGTAGCCGTTCCGATCAGGACCTCACAAAAATCAGTGGGCGAGGCCCACGTCACCATGGCCAAAACCAGGCCGAAACTGATCGGCGGGGCACGGGCGATCTATGAACGTAAACCAGAAAATGAATCATGCAGTTAAACTCTATGGGTGACAGGCACCTATACCACTTCATCAAACTGGTATAGGTGCCTGTCACTTTTTTTATGGAACGTGTAACATTCAGGAAGGAAGAACGTGTATAAAGTGCAGCTTTTCTTGAGAAAGGGGGAGAAACCGTTGAAAGAAAACAGGCGGGATAGGCTGGATGATTTATATCGGCATTATGCCAGACCGCTTTATTACTATTTATATAAAATGTCAGGCTCCAAGGAAACAGCGGAGGATTTAACTCAGGAAACATTCATTAAGGCAACGATTTCTCTCTCTTTCTATAAACAGGAAGATGTAAGGGCATGGCTATTCAAAGTAGCAAGGAACGCCTATTTGGATGAATGGAGGAAACGGCAGAGGAGAAAGAAGGTTCCTTTTGCCGGCTATTTATTTTCCAGAGATGAAATGACAAGTCCCTATGGGCTGCCGGAGGATGAAGCATTAAATAAAGAATCGAAGAAAAAAGTAGCAGACCTTATGAGCTGCCTGCCGGAACAGTATCGGTCCATTTTATATTTAAGAGAATTTGAGTCTTTTAGCTATAGTGAAATCCAGGAGGCGCTGGATCTATCGGAAAATCAAGTAAAGGTGACACTGCATCGGGCCCGGAAAAAGCTGACACAGCTCGCCGATGAACATTGGAGGGAAAAACATGACTGACTGGAACAAAGACCGCGAAAAGAAAATCATGGCCAAATACCGTTTTACCTTAACATTCAGAGTAATGAGGGTCATCGCTGCCTGTCTGCTTTTGTTCTGGGTTTATATGATGGCCGTGAATATATTATCCGATGCCGCCAATAGTGAAAAGAAGCATGTATTTTACAGCAAGGTAGCTCTTGATTGGAAGCATCCGAATCTATATGAGGATTTTGGTGGTTTTGTTAATAAAGAACTAACACCCTTTCTGACACAGAAAATATCTTATCCGATTTCCAGCCAGATTGGCCGCGAATCTCAAACAATCGGGGAGGTTCACATTGAGAAAAGGCTGCTAAATTCGTATTCAACCTTAAAAATCCAGAAATATAAGCCGCAAAACGAAAACATTTACCGTTTCTCCCTGCCTGAAAATCCGAAAAGCGGAAAAAAGCTATCAGCTGAAGGGAAACCAGGTGTTTGGGCATCTCTTGACAAAATACACGACGGGACTGTGGCGGAAATGGCATTTTCCACACAGTCATTCATGGAACCTGAAGATCTTCTGACCTTGTTAGAGCCCTATGACCTGGAAGTCCTTTGGATGCCGCTCTATACAGGGGAACTGAAGGAATTTCAGACGGGGTATGGAAGCGGAGGCAACTCAATCGAATTAACATCCATTTATGGTCTGACTGGAGGAAGGGAAGCAGGAGAAGATTATATGTCAGAGTCGAAATTGGCTCTTAATGAGGAATTTATGGAAGAAAATAAAAAGTTGATGCTGAAACAGATGGAAAACCTGTTAAAAAATGAATCTCAAAGCTATTATGAAAACTTTTTAGGACTGGATCATCTGAAAGAACGTCATCAATATCTGCAAAAAAACGGCTTCACTGTCTATGGAGCAGTCGTTACCGGCCCGGTAAAAGAGCTATTAAAGCTAAAAGAAGAAAAGCAAATCCGTGCGCCATACCTTGGCGAAGTGGATTATTGGAACTGGGAATAAAAGGATGGTGACAGGCACCTATACCACTTCATCAAACTGGTATAGGTGCCTGTCACTTTTTCGGAAAACATGCTAAAATGAAAAAGAATTTTCACAAAAAGATCGATACATAAAAATGGAGAGCCTTAACAAAGCTTTCCTTTATTAAAAGTGTGTTGGAGAAAAGGGAGGATTCTTATGAAGCATTTAGCACAGCAGGATGAGCAGGTTTTCAAGTCGATTCAGGAAGAATTGGGACGCCAGAGATCAAAGATTGAATTAATCGCTTCTGAAAACTTTGTCAGTGAAGCGGTAATGGAAGCACAGGGTTCTGTTTTAACAAACAAGTATGCTGAAGGCTACCCAGGCCGACGCTATTATGGCGGTTGTGAACATGTGGATGTAGTCGAAGATTTAGCACGTGACCGTGCGAAGGAAATTTTCGGAGCAGAGCATGTGAACGTGCAGCCGCACTCAGGTGCACAGGCAAATATGGCTGTATACTTCACTGTCCTTGAACAGGGAGACACTGTTCTTGGCATGAATCTATCCCATGGCGGTCATTTAACTCATGGCAGCCCAGTTAATTTCAGCGGCGTGCAGTACAATTTCGTCGAATATGGGGTGGATAAAGAAACACATCGCATCAATTATGATGATGTGCTTGAAAAGGCCCGTCAGCATAAACCGAAACTAATTGTAGCGGGTGCAAGTGCCTATCCGCGTGAAATTGACTTCAAGCGTTTCCGTGAAATTGCCGATGAAGTCGGTGCCATGCTGATGGTTGATATGGCTCATATTGCAGGTCTTGTAGCTGCTGGGCTTCATCAGAATCCGGTTCCGTTCGCGGACTTTGTTACAACTACCACGCACAAGACATTACGTGGACCGCGCGGCGGCATGATTCTCTGCAAAGAAGAATATGCGAAGAAAATTGATAAATCCATTTTCCCTGGAATCCAGGGCGGTCCTTTAATGCATGTTATTGCGGCAAAAGCGGTTGCCTTCGGCGAAGCGCTTCAGGAAGACTTCAAAACATATGCAGGCAATATTATTTCTAATGCCAAAAAGCTGGCGGAAGCATTGCAGGCTGAAGGAATTGACCTTGTATCACAGGGTACAGACAACCATCTGCTCTTAGTTGATCTCCGCTCCCTTGGTTTAACAGGGAAAGTTGCTGAGAAAGTACTTGATGAGGTCGGCATTACAGTCAACAAAAACACGATTCCTTTCGATCCGGAAAGCCCATTCGTGACAAGCGGCATCCGCATCGGAACAGCGGCTGTTACGTCCCGCGGATTTGGCGAAAAAGAAATGCAGGAAATTGCATCCATTATTGCCTTCACACTAAAGAATCATGAAGATGAAGGGAAGCTTCAAGAAGCGGCTCAGCGCGTCGAAGCCTTAACAGGCAGCTTCACTTTATACCCTGAATATTAATCAATCAGCCGGCCACAGCAAGAGGCCGGCTTTTGTATGGTTATATAAGAAAATTTCGAACTTCGAGAACTGTCTGGCGCAAGCAGCCTGCCCCCTCGAGGTTACAAGCTTGTCTAGCTGGGGCTCCAGGGACTCTAGGTCTAAGCCCGTTTCCTTTCAAAAGGAAAAATGGCTTCTTACAGGAACCGTCTTATGCTTGAGGCCCGCAGGACAAGGAAGGCTTCGTCAGCATAATCCTCGCACGAACAAAAGCGGCAGCTTTTGGGAGGATGCGGGTCATGCAGACGCTGCCACAGGACGTGACGCTCTTAGCCTGCGTTCCTTAGGTGAACGAGGCGCTTACGCTTTTCTTTTAAAAATGACTTTTCTTTAACAAAAGCGAATCATAGTTGCCGATGGAACTGTTTTTCTGTAAAATTAGACGAAGTGTGGTTCGACTAATCTGCATATTGAAAAGGAGAGATAATCATGGCAAAGGTTTACGTTTTTGACCATCCATTAATTCAGCATAAGCTTACATACATTCGTGAAAAAAGTACGGGAACAAAGGAATTTCGTGAGCTTGTCGATGAAGTGGCAACACTTATGGCATTCGAAATCACCCGTGATATGCCTTTAGAAGAAATTACAATAGAAACTCCAGTCAGCACGATGAAGTCCAGCGTACTAGCAGGTAAGAAGTTAGGAATTATCCCTATTCTGCGTGCAGGAATTGGAATGGTTGACGGCATCTTGAAGCTGATTCCAGCTGCCAAAGTGGGCCATATCGGTTTATACCGCGACCCGGAAACACTGCAGCCGGTTGAATACTATGCAAAGCTTCCAAGTGATGTGGAAGAAAGAGATTTCATCGTGGTTGACCCAATGCTTGCAACTGGAGGTTCCGCAATTGAAGCCATCCACTCTCTTAAAAAGCGCGGAGGCAAAAACATTAAATTCATGTGCCTGATTGCTGCTCCTGAAGGGGTAGAAGCTGTACAGGAAGCTCACCCTGATGTTGACATCTATATCGCAGCATTAGACGAAAAATTGAACGAAAAAGGCTATATTGTTCCTGGTCTCGGCGATGCAGGCGACCGTTTATTCGGAACAAAATAAAATTTTTTTCTATCACATTTTTTAAAATGAGATTTTAACAGTTCTGCAATTAATATTAGTATTATGCACCTCTCTTAAAAGGAGGTGCATTTTTCTGTTCTTTTCTATAAAGGGGAGGGGAGAAGAGTGTCAAACTACTGCAAAATTACATGGTTGATATGTTGGTGGTTGGGTGGGTGATCATGAGTAGATGGATTTTTATAGTATTAATCAATAATTATGTTAAAAGTCTCTTTCCCCGCAAAGCTGGAAAAGTTATGATAGAGTATAGAAGAAATGAAAGTATAATTCGCGCTGAAGTAGTAAGCGGTTAACATGTTGATGGTTGGATGGTTATTTGCAAATTGTTGATATATTAGTGTTTCTAGATGTTTCAAAGTGATTCGTTGGTCTGGTCACGGTTGAAGAAAGACAACAGAAATAGCTTCGTTGATGGGGCATTCACCTCAAAAATATTGATGGTGGTTTTGTTGGCGGTTAGGTGGTTAGTCATAGGTAATGCCCAGAGGCGGCTGGGTGAATCGGCAAGATACCAAGAAAGGTGCTGAGGACGTTGGCAAATCAGTATTTGACAATGAAGGAGCTCAAAGAAGCACTTCCGGACATACCTGAGAATAGCTTAAAGCGCTATTTGCAGGAGCATGCAGAATACATAAATTATCGGAAAGAACACAATCGCTATAAAATCCAGGCTTCCGAAATCGAAAAGCTTAAATTCATCCGGAAATTGTATTCAGATGGGTTAAAAAAAGAGGAAGTCACAGCAAAGCTTGAGGATGCAGGCATCCCAGTGATTATTACAGTGGAAGATGACGAAGAAAGCAGCACCACTTCACTGGTGAATGTGAATTCAGAACTGACAGATATGAAAAAGCTGGTCAGCTTTCTCGTTCAGCAAAATGAACAATCCCGTCTAACCCAAAATA
>Ga0180215_1003855_pt1 | contig 13774 bp, 13 predicted proteins | sample eDN3rd37CBELigBY_FD_128871 | JGI IMG/M metagenome (GOLD analysis project Ga0180215, IMG submission 128871) | Enriched backyard soil microbial communities from Emeryville, California, USA - eDNA 3rd pass 37_C BE-Lig BY (version 2) (version 2) | ecosystem: Environmental > Terrestrial > Soil >...
CCCATCACCTCGACCCTGATGGGGCTCGGCGCCTATCCGGCCTCCGACAGGCACTGGCTCGGCATGCTGGGCATGCACGGCACCTACGAGGCCAATCTGGCGATGCATGAATGCGACGTGATGATCAATATCGGGGCGCGCTTCGACGACCGCATCACGGGCCGCCTCGATGCGTTCTCGCCGTTCTCCAAGCGCATCCACGTGGATATCGATCCGTCCTCCATCAACAAGACGGTGAAGGTCGACATTCCGATCGTCGGCGATTGCGCGCATGTGCTGGAAGACATGCTGCGCCTGTGGCGACAGGATGCGAAGCAGGCCGACAAGGTCGCGCTGCAGGAATGGTGGGGCAAGATCGAAGGCTGGCGCAGCCGCAACTGCCTCGCCTACAGAAACTCCAAGGAAACCATCAAGCCGCAGCACGCGATCCAGCGGCTCTACGAGCTCACCAAGGATCGGTCCCCCTACATCACGACCGAGGTCGGCCAGCACCAGATGTGGGCGGCGCAATACTTCAAGTTCGAGGACCCGAACCACTGGATGACCTCGGGCGGCCACGGCACCATGGGCTATGGCCTGCCCGCGGCGGTCGGTGCGCAGCTCGCGCATCCCGGCTCGCTCGTCATCGACATCGCGGGCGAAGCCTCGATCCAGATGATGCTGCAGGAGATGTCCACCGCGCTGCAATACAACCTGCCCATCAAGGTGTTCATCCTGAACAACGAATATATGGGCATGGTGCGCCAGTGGCAGGAGCTGCTGCACGGCGGGCGCTATTCCCAGAGCTATTCGGAATCGCTGCCCGATTTCGTGAAGCTCGCGGAAGCCTACGGGGCGGTCGGCATCCGCTGCGACAATCCCGGCGATCTCGATGCGAAGATCCTGGAGATGATCAACGTCGACCGCCCGGTGATCTTCGACTGCATCGTCGACAAGACGGAGAACTGCTTCCCGATGATCCCGTCGGGCAAGGCCCACAACGAGATGCTGCTCAACGACTATCTCGGCGAAACCGGGGCCGATATCGGCTCCGTGATCGACGAGAAGGGCAAGATGCTGGTGTGATCGGAGCGGAGTGAAGACATGCCGACCCTCGTCATCGCCAACAAATGCTATTCGTCCTGGTCGCTGCGCCCCTGGCTGCTGATGAAGCAGCTGGGCGTCGCCTTCGACGAGATCACGATCCCGCTCGACTTGCCGGACACCAAGGAGAAGGTGCTGAGGCATTCTCCAGCCGGAAAGGTGCCGATCCTCATCGACGGAGACGTGACCGTGTGGGAGAGCATCAGCATCATGGAATATGTGGCCGAAGCCTTCGGCGCTCCCGTCTGGTCCAAGGATCGCGAGGCGCGGGCCATGGCCCGCTCCGTCGCGGCGGAGATGCATGCGGGCTTCATGGCCCTGCGCAGCGCGTGCCCGATGAATCTCGGCAAGAAATACGCCCGCAAAGATCGCGGGGAGGCTGTCGCGCGGGACGTGGCGCGCTTTTCCGAGATCGTGCGGCAGGCGCGCGAGCGCTTCGGCGACGGAGGACCGTTCCTCTTCGGAGTCTTCACGGCGGCGGACGCCATGTATGCGCCCCTCGTCACGCGCCTCGAGACCTATTCCATCGCCCTCGATGGGCAAGCGCGCTCCTATGTCGACGCGATCCTCTCGCTTCCCGCCTTCCAGGAATGGCGCAGTGCCGCGCTCAAAGAAACCTGGATCGTCGATGCCGACGAGGTCGACGAAGAGCCGACAGAGAATTACCGCAACGCAGCCTGACACCAGACCATAGAGCCGGACAACAAAGATGCTCCAGATGAAAACCCACTATCCCGACGCCACCCGCGTCGAGCCCGTCAACCGGCATACCCTTGCGGTTGTCGTGGACAACGAGCCTGGCGTTCTCGCCCGCATCGCGGGCCTCTTCTCCGGCCGCGGCTACAACATCGAAAGTCTGACGGTCACGGAGACGGAGCACGAGGCGCATATCTCGCGCATCACCATCGTCACCACCGGCACGGACAGCATCGTCCAGCAGATCAAGAGCCAGCTCGAGCGCCTCGTTCCGGTGCATCGCGTGGTCGATCTCACGCTCACCGGGGAAGCCGTGGAGCGCGAGCTCTGCCTCGTGAAGGTCGTCGGCAAGGGCGATCACCGCGTGGAGGCCATGCGGCTCGCATCGGCCTTCGGCGCGCGGACGATGGATGCGACGCTCTCCTCTTTTGTCTTCGAGCTCACCGGCACGACGGAGGAAGTGGAGCGCTTCATCAAGCTCATGACGGCGGTGGGCCTTGCGGAAGTATCCCGCACCGGCGTCGCCGCCATGGCGCGCGGGGCCGAGGGCATGTGAGGCTTTCTAGGTCATGGATTCATCGGTGCCGATGGCTGGATCAGTGCAATATCCTCGAACTGTGCATTTCATGCCTGCCCGTGATTTGCACCCTATCGAGCGAGCCGCACTGATGGCAGCTATTGAGCCGCATCTAGACACATGGCCAGCCTTGCTCGTCCAACTCGATGCCGCAAAGGTCACTGAATGCCGCTTAACTGGGGTCGGGGCATATATGCGGCTCCTAGTGCCCCCCTATGTAGAGAGATTGCGTGAAGTGCCGTGGTTCGTCTTAAGCAAGAACAACGCTCAACTTGAAGGAGGAAATCTCGCTTATGGAGCGACAACCTTGGCGTTTATAGAGGAGGGGTGTCTCTCGTGCTTGGAGATCGCCACATGCAATGACCAATGGGATGGCGACCTTTCAGGGATATCGATTACAGCCAACCCATCGGCCGTGATTTGAACGGCTAGCCCCTGAAGCTGTCCTCCCGCAGAAAGGCCTCCTCCTCCGGCGTCGTCTCTCGCCCGAGAATGGCATTGCGGTGGGGGAAACGGCCGAAGCGGGCGATGATATCGCGATGGTGGCGCGCCCAATGAATGGAATCCTCCTCGCCGAGGGCTTCGTTCAAGGCCACCGAGCGCTCCTGATGCCGAAGGGACTCGGAGTGCATGAAGGGCAGGTAGAAGAAGCGGCGGAGCTCCGGCTCCACCTTGTGGTCGAACCCTCTCTCGATGGCCCTGTCGGCAGCCATCAGGGCGACGGGGTCGGCCCTGTAGGTCTCGCGCTGTCCCCGGAACATGTTTCTCGGGAACTGATCGAGGAGGAGAACGACGGCGAGCGCACCCTCGGGGGTGAGCTCCCATTCATTGAGGTCGCCTCTCGCGGCGGCCTCGTAGGTGGCCATGAAACGGTCCCGGCAGGCCTGGTCGAAGGCTTCGTCCTTCGAAAACCACTTCTCCGGTCCGGCTTCACGCCAGAAGGCAAGGACTTCATCGGGAGTGGCGAGGCGTTGCATGCGGCTTGTCCTTCTGAAAGGAGGAATGCTGAGGCCAATCTAGAGCGTGCGGGAGAAGTGTGAACTCTCCGCGCTCGGACCGTTTGGGGAAAAGGCGAGGGGCCGTGACCGGGCTTTCGCACTTTTCCTCCAAACTTCGACTTGTCAGCGCAGTTTTGTTCGCTAAAAGCGGCGCTTGACAAAACAAATGTTGCGCGAAGGTCGGGACCGGACCGCAATGCCAATGAAGACCAGGGGAAAACCCCTTCAAGACAAGGACCAGAGCATCATGCGCGTTTATTACGATCGCGACGCCGATATCAATCTGATCAAGGGCAAGAAGGTCGCCATCGTCGGCTACGGCAGCCAGGGCCACGCCCATACGCTGAACCTGCGCGATTCCGGCGTGAAGGACATCGTCGTGGCCCTGCGCAAGGGCTCTCCCTCGGCCGCCAAGGCCGAGGCTGCGGGCATCCGCGTGATGGAAGTGGCCGAGGCCGCCAAATGGGCCGATGTGGTCATGATGCTGACGCCCGACGAGCTGCAGGCCGACATCTACCGCAACGAGCTGCACGACAACATGAAGCAGGGCGCGGCTCTCCTCTTCGCCCATGGCCTCAATGTGCACTTCAACCTCATCGAGCCCCGCAAGGATCTCGACGTGCTCATGGTCGCCCCCAAGGGGCCCGGCCATACGGTCCGCTCCGAGTACCAGCGCGGCGGCGGCGTGCCGACCCTGATCGCGATCCATCAGGATTCCACCGGCAACGCCCATGACATCGCGCTCTCCTATGCGTCCGCCAATGGCGGCGGCCGCGCCGGCATCATCGAGACCACCTTCAAGGAAGAGTGCGAGACCGACCTCTTCGGCGAGCAGGCCGTGCTCTGCGGCGGCCTCGTGGAGCTCATCAAGGCCGGCTTCGAAACCCTGACCGAGGCGGGCTACGCCCCCGAGATGGCCTATTTCGAGTGCCTGCACGAAGTGAAGCTGATCGTCGACCTCATCTACGAGGGGGGCATCGCCAACATGAACTACTCCATCTCGAACACCGCCGAGTACGGCGAGTACGTGACGGGCCCGCGCATCATCACGGCCGACACCAAGGCCGAGATGAAGCGCGTCCTGGAGGACATCCAGTCCGGCAAGTTCACCCGCGACTGGATGCTGGAGAACAAGGTCAACCAGACCTCCTTCAAGGCGACCCGCGCCCGCAACGCCGCTCACCCCATCGAGGACGTCGGTGCTCGCCTGCGCGACATGATGCCCTGGATCAAGGAGAAGGCCCTGGTCGACAAGACCAAGAACTGATCCGGCACAACGCGGAAGCGACGAAGGGGGGCGGAATTTCCGCCCCTTTTTCATTGCGATGCATTCGCTAGAGCCTCGGACCCAAAAGTGGACACCACTTTTGGGTCCGAGGCTCCTTCTCTTGACTGGCGCATCGGATGCGGCGGAAAACCGGGTCCACTTTTCGCTGGCGCGGCCCGCTGGGTCCGTCCGATGCGCTAGCCCGTACGACCCGGCAGGGTCGCTGCGGCAACCGGAATGTGGGCACGTCAGCCAGAGGGCGACACGGAGAATAGCCGCGATCTTCCACTCGTAATGACGCCAGCTGTCCGGCAGGCCGGCCGTCCCGAGAGGAGTCGAGACCGGCTCTTCCAGCGAATCGTCGTCGTTGTGACAGGCATGGGGACCCCTGAGGCTTTTCCAAGGGGAAGCCCGTCCGTAATGTTGTGTCCGGGCCGTAACATCGCGAACGGGCTTGGAAAACTCCGGGAATGAAGGGGTTTTGAGCGTACGGCGAAGGACCGGACGCCTCCTATTGCTGGTTGCTCTTGGTGTTTGCGGCCTTGTTGTTGTCCTGCTTGCCCGGATCCTGGCGGTTCTTCATCGTGCCGCCCGAACCGCGGATGTGGGTGCCGGGGTGCTTCTTGCCCTCGGCGGAGTTGTCGCCGTTCATCTTGCCTTTGCCCATGAGAGACCTCCGTTCGGAATGGAGGTCAATGAGCCCTCGGGGGCTTGGTTCCCTCGAAAAACCTACCAGAGCAGGTAATGGGCGAGCCCGGCCCCCGGCGCGAGGAGGGCGAAGGCCCAGACGGAGGCGGAGGCCATGTTGGCGGCCTGGAAGAGCGGCCGGGGCATGGCGAAGATGCCGGCGATCAGCGGAAGGACCGCGCGCGTCGGGCCGAAGAAGCGACCCAGGAACATGGCCCAGGGGCCGAAGCGCTGGAAGAACCGTTCGCCCCTGTCGACGAGGTCGGGTTTGCGGGAGAGCGGCCAGATTCCATAGGCCCGCTTCTTCGTCTTGTGGCCGATCTCGTACGAGATCCAGGCGCTCAGGAACGCTCCGAGGGCGGCGCCCAGCCAGACCTGCCAGAAGGTGACGTCCGCCGCCGCCAGCACGAAGCCCACAGCCACGAGAATGGTGACCATCGGCAGGATCAGGGAGATGAAGGCGAAGGATTCTCCGAAGGTCATGAGACCCACGATCAGGGGCGCATAGGCTTGGTTGGCCCGGATGAACTCGAGGATGGTGTTGGTGATGGTCTCAAGATTCACGCGAGCGGTCTCCTCGGGGGCTTTCGGCGGCGGATGGATGGGCCTCCCGTCACGATCGGGCCTTTCTGTGATGGAACGGATCACATCACGTGAATTGAAGCCGGATGCGCAATGAGGTAACCCAAAGAAAGAAGGGGGCTATAGCCATGAATGTTCTCTCGATCCAATCACATGTTGCCTATGGGCATGTGGGAAATGCATCCGCCGTCTTTCCGATGCAGCGCCTTGGCGTCGAGGTCTGGCCCATTCATACGGTGCAGTTCTCCAACCATACAGGCTACGGCTCCTGGAAGGGCCGGGTCTTCGATGGGCCCGCCATCGAGGAGCTCGTGGACGGCATCGCCGAGCGCGGCGTGCTCGGCCGGTGCGACGGCGTGCTCTCGGGCTATATGGGCTCTGCCGATATCGGCAACGCCATCCTGTCCGCCGTGGCGCGGGTGCGCTCGCTCAATCCGCAGGCGCTCTATTGCTGCGATCCGGTGATCGGGGATGTGGGGCGCGGCGTCTTCGTGCGCCCCGGCATCCCGGAATTCATGCGCGAGCAGGCGGTGCCCGCAGCCGACATCATCACGCCGAACCAGTTCGAGCTGGACTATCTCTCCGGGCTTGCGACCGGGACCATGGACGACCTGAAGCAGGCCGTCTCGCGGGTGCAGCGGCTCGGCCCCAAGGCGGTGCTGGTCACCTCCGTCGAGACGCAGGAGACGCCCGCGGGTTCCATCGATCTCGTGGCCGGCGAGGGCGGACGCTTCTGGCGGGTGCGGACCCCCAGGCTCTCGTTGAGCGTCAACGGGGCCGGGGACGCGATCGCGGCGCTCTTCTTCGTTCACTATGCGCGTTCCGGCTCTGCCGCGACGGCACTTTCCGAGGCCGCCGCTTCGGTCTACGGCCTTCTGAAACGCACGGAAGAGGCCGGATCCCGCGAGATTCTCACCATCGCGGCGCAGGACGAGTTCGTGGCGCCGAGCCATCGTTTCACCGTGGATGAAGTCTAGGTCCGAGCCCTTGTAAGCCGCGACTCATGCCGGAAATCGTCCGTATACTTATAGTCCTATCCAGGCCGGGGCTCGACTAAAGTAATATTCCGAGCCTTGAGCAAAGCTTGCGATCTTTCTTGCGAGGACGATAGAGTACCGGCCTGTGTGAGACAGCGGGGCTCTGAATGGATCAGTCGACCTCCCTTACGGCAGTGGCGCTCAGCGATGTGGCCATTACATTCGGGCCCAAAGGGAATGGCTATACTGCAGTCAGCAATATTGATCTGACTGTTCGCGCCGGTGAGTTCGTCGCGATCGTCGGGCCGACCGGTTCCGGCAAGTCGACCATCCTGAACGCCGCCGCGGGCCTGTTGAGGCCCTCCGCCGGGCAGGTCAGCATCTTTGGGGCGGGGCTCCAGGGCCTCAACGGAAGGGCCGGCTACCTCTTCCAGCAGGATGCGCTGATGCCCTGGAAGACCGCGCTCGACAATGTCGCGGTCGCTCTCGAATCCAAGAACGTTTCACGCCGCGAGGCTTTATCGCGGGCCAGGGAATGGCTGGCGCGCGTCGGGCTTGCGGCCTTCGTGGACCGCTATCCGCACATGCTCTCGGGCGGCCAGCGCAAGCGCGTGGCCCTGGCCCAGATGCTGATCCGGGATCCCGAAATCCTGCTGATGGATGAGCCGTTCGGGCCCCTCGACGCACAGACGCGGCAGATCATGGGCAATCTGCTTCTGAGCCTGTGGGCTGCCGATCGCAAAGCGGTCCTTTTCGTCACGCACGATCTCGAGGAAGCCATCGCCTTGGCGGATCGCGTCGTTCTGATGTCGGCCGGTCCGGCGGCGCGGATCATCGGCGATTTTCCGGTCCTCCTGCCGCGTCCGCGCGATATCGCGGAGGTGCGCCTCGAACCGGCTTTCCACCACATCCATAAGGAAATCTGGGCGAGCCTGCGTGTCGAGGTTCAAAAGGCCTATGGCCTCGGGGAGATGGCTCAATGACACGGGTAAAATTGCTGATTCTTCAGGTCGGGGTCGGATTGGCGCTGCTGCTCGCCTGGCACGTGCTGACCGTGTATCCGGTCTTCGGGCCGACCAAGCAGGTGCAGTTCTTCTTCGCGACGCCGCTCGCTGTCCTCGAACGGTCCTGGTCGCTCTTCGCCAGCGGGGAGATCTGGGGACACCTTTGGATCACGCTCCTCGAGACGATCCTGGCGTTTCTCATCGGCTCGGCCGGAGGCATCGTGTTCGGGTTCATGTTCGCGCGCAACGATCTCCTCGCGGCCGTGTTCGATCCTTACATCAAGGCCGCGAATGCGCTGCCGCGCGTGGTGCTCGCGCCGATCTTCGCCTTGTGGTTCGGGCTCGGCATCTGGTCGAAGGTGGCGCTCGGCTTCACACTGGTTTTCTTCATCGTGTTCTTCAACGTCTATCAGGGCGTGCGCGAGGTATCTCCGGTGGTGCTGTCGAACGCGCGCATGCTCGGCATGAACGAGCGGCAGCTTCTGCGCCACGTCTATTGGCCCTCGGCGCTCACCTGGGTGTTCTCGTCCCTTCACACCTCCGTCGGCTTCGCCCTCGTGGGCGCCGTCGTCGGCGAGTATCTCGGCTCCTCGGCAGGCCTCGGCTACAAGATTCATGAGGCCGAGAGCGTCTTCGACGTCACGGGCGTGTTCGCCGGCATGCTGATCCTGTCCATCTTCGTCATCCTGATCGATGTCCTGGTGACGATGATCGAAAACCGCTTCCTCGTTTGGCGACCTCAATCATCCGCAACGGCGCGAACGTAGGGTGGTCAGTGCAGAACACACAAAAGGGAGAAAACGAAACATGAAACGCCGTACATTCCTGATGGGGGCCGGAGCCATGGGCTTGGCCGCCGCAGCCGGTTCGCAGGCCTTCGCGCAGGGCGCGCCCGAGAAGACGAAGGTCACGCTCGGCGTCGGCGGCAAGCCGCTTCTCTACTATCTTCCCCTCACGGTCGCCGAGCGCAAGGGCTTCTTCAAGGAGCAGGGGCTCGACGTCGAGATCAACGATTTCGGCGGCGGCGCGAAATCGCTGCAGGCGCTGATCGGCGGCTCCGTCGACGTGGTGACGGGCGCCTATGAGCACACGATCCGCATGCAGGCGAAAGGCCAGGACATCGTGGCTCTCACGGAGCTCGGGCGCTTCCCGGCCATCGTGCTGGCGGTCAAGAAGGACAAGGCCGGCGAGATCAAGTCGGCGGCCGATTTCAAGGGCCTCAAGATCGGCGTGACGGCGCCCGGTTCGTCCACGGCCCTGACCACGCAATATGCCATGGTCAAGGCCGGCCTGAAGCCGACCGATGCGGCCTTCATCGGCGTCGGCTCCGGCGCCAGCGCCGTCGCGGCGATGAAGAAGGGCGAGATCGATGTGATCGCGCATCTCGATCCGGTCATCTCGAAGCTCGAATCCGATGGGGACATTCAGATCATCGTCGACACCCGCACGGAGGCCGGTACGCGCTCGCTCTTCGGCGGCTCGAACCCGGCGGCCGTGTTCTATACGAAGCGAGCCTTCGTCGAGGCAAACCCCCAGACGACGCAACGGCTCGTCAACGCTTTCGTGAAGTCCCTGAAATGGCTGCAGACGGCAACCCCCGAGGACATCGCCGATACGGTGCCGGCGGAATATCACCTCGGCGACAAGCCCCTGTATCTCAAGGCCGTGCAGAATTCCCTCGAAAGCTATTCCCGCGACGGCATCGTGCAGAAATCCGGCATGGAGAGCGTGCTCGACATGCTCCGCCAGCTCGATCCGGAGCTGAAGGACGCGAAGATCGATCTCGACGCGACCTTCATGGACCGCTTCGTGCGCCAGGCGTCGATCTGACTTTCGGATGCAACCTGAGGCGATGCGCGGGCACCTGGGTCTCCGCGCATCTGCCCCACGGGCGGAACTGCCAAGGCATCGCGGTGCGGCGCTAAACCGTTGTCGTCGGCTGCCGGGTCCATTATGCAGGCTGATCGTCCGACGATGCTGCTCCTGAGGAGGCCCGACCGACATGTCACGCCGTTTCGTCACCCTCGATGTCTTCACGGCAGAGCGCTTTGCCGGCAATCCCCTGGCGGTCGTGCTCGAGGCCGATGGGCTCGACGACGAGCGCATGCAGGCCATCGCCAAGGAGTTCAACCTCTCCGAGACCGTCTTCGTGTTCCCGCCGGCCGATCCGCATCATCGGGCGGATATCCGCATCTTCACGCCGGGACGCGAACTGCCCTTCGCCGGGCATCCCACCGTGGGGACGGCGGTGCTGCTCGCGCTGCTGGACCAGAACGGCGCCCCCGGCGCCGTCGCCTTCGGCCTCAAGGAGAAGGTCGGTGTGGTTCCCTGCGCGGTCGAGGTGAAGGATGCGACGAGCGGGGAGGCACGCTTCCGGCTGCCGCGCCTGCCGATCTCCTGGGGGGAGGGCAAGGACACCACGACCTGCGCCTGGGCGCTCGCGCTCGACCCGACCGAGATCGGTTTCGAGCGCCACGTGCCGAGCCGGCACTCGGCGGGCGTCGCCTATGACCTCGTGCCCGTGGCGTCCCTCGACGCCCTGGCCCGAGCCTTCCCGAAGGGAGAGGCCTTCGACAAGGCCTTCGCCGACAGCGATCATCCGGCGGCCTATGTCTATACGCGCGTGCCGCAGGCGGAAGGCCTGCATTTCCGCGCCCGCATGTTCGGACCGGGCATGGGCATCGTCGAGGATCCGGCGACCGGTTCCGCGGCCGCCGCCTTCGCGGGGGCGCTCATGCAATGCGAGCCCCTGGGCGAGGGCGAGCACAACATCGTCATCGAGCAGGGCGTCGAGATGGGCCGGCCGAGCCGGATCGACCTCCAGATGACGATCCGGAACGGCGAGCTGGTCGCGGCCGAGATCGGGGGCTCGGCCGTCATGGTGAGCCGCGGCGAGATCCTCGCGTGACCTCGAATGTCCAGATCCGGCGCGTCTCGCGCGTCGAGGCGCGGTGCAGGCCCATGGAATGGGCGTGGGCCGCGCAGAACCGGGGCCTCATCGAAGCCAACTGGAAGCGGCGCAGGGCGCAGACGCCCAAGATGTTCAACGGCCGGGTCCTGCTCCTCAGCGGGCTGGAATTCGAGCAGGACCTGTGCCGCAACACCTATTTCGAGACGGATTACGCCGGGCTCGTCGCCTGGATCGACCACGGCTATCCCGACCAGAGCATCGCCAACGGATTCGCCATGGGGGCGCTGCGCGGATCGGACGGCGCCTATATCTGCGGCGTCATGAGCGCCCATACGGCGAATGCGGGCCGGGTCTATTTCGCGGGCGGCACGCCCGATCTCTCCGATCTCAGGCCCGACGGCACCGTCGATCTCGCCACGAGCCTGACCCGCGAACTGACCGAGGAAACGGGCCTTGGGGACGGCGATTTCCGTGTCGATGACGAGTGGATCATCGTCCAGCGCTGGCCGACGGTCGCGCTCTTGCGGATGGTGACCCTGCCCATGACGGCGGAGGAGGGCGCGGCCTTGATCCGCGCCAGCATCAAGAGGGAATCCGAGCCCGAACTGGAGGACGTGCGGATCATCCGCGGGGTGGAGGATATCGACCCGGACAGGATGCCCCTGTTCCAGCAATCCTTCTTCGAATGGGTCTTCGCTCACAGATAGCCGTGGCTCGCCTTCGAGGCGCGGATCACCCGCAGCGCTTCCGCGTCGCGCCCGGCCGCGCATGCGGCCTCGGCCTGGGCGATCTCCCGGTCGGCGCGGCTGTAGACGGATTGGTTCACGTGGCCCATGGCCAGGTCGTTGCTCATCACCGCCCGGTAACGGGCGATCTCGCCTTTGCAGCCCGATCCTTCGGGCATGCGGAAGCTGGAAGGGCCGATGCCCGGGCCGGCGGGCGCCGCGGCGGGGCCCGGGGCCGTCTGGTTGCAGGCGGCAAGCGGCAGGGCCATGACGCCGGTGAGCCACAGGCAGCGGATCGCTTTGTTCATGAAAGTCACCTCGTGTGCGGATCGATCGCCTGGGTCAAAGCCAAGCTGGCAATGATCTAGGGCGTTTTGCAATCCGTCCAGGGCGCGGAAAACGCGGGTCATTTCCCGTCCGATCGCCGCGCTTCGGCTTTTCGTTTGTTTCAAGCGCTTGCCATTCCGGATCTCTCCCGTTACAAAAGTGCCCGTTGTTCGCGGGCGCACCGCGGTCTTTGGAGGAATGGGCAGCGATGGCAATCGGCTCCCACAGCGCTGACATGAACGGCACCGCCCCGGCGGGCGGCCGCGCGCTCCTCCTCGGCCTCCTTCTCCTTAGCTGCCCCTGAGGGTCGGCTGGGCGCTGCCGCCTGGGCTCTCAGGGGTTCCGAAAAAACCGAGAACAACTCCGAGCGCATGGCTTGAGACCTTTGACGGCGCTCCCTCCGAGAAGGACAGACACGATGACCGTTTCCACCACCGGCTCCTCCAAGGACCGCGTATTGATCTTCGACACCACCCTGCGCGATGGCGAGCAATGCCCCGGCGCGACCATGACGCTGGAGGAAAAGCTCGAGGTCGCGTCCCTGCTGGACGCCATGGGCGTCGACATCATCGAGGCGGGCTTCCCGATCGCCTCCAACGGCGACTTCGAGGCGGTCTCCCTGATCGCGCAGCAGGTGAAGAACTCGACCGTCGCCGGCCTGGCGCGCGCCATTTCGGCCGACATCGCCCGCGCCGGCGAGGCCGTGCGCCATGCGAAGAAGCCGCGTATCCATACCTTCGTGTCCACCTCGCCGATCCACCTGCAGCATCAGATGCGCAAGTCGGAAGAACAGGTGCTGGAGATCATCACCGCCACGGTGACCCAGGCGCGCAACCTGGTCGAGGACGTCGAGTGGTCGGCCATGGACGCCACGCGCACGCCCATCGATTACCTGTGCCGCTGCGTGGAAGCCGCCATCAGGGCCGGCGCCACCACCATCAACCTGCCGGACACGGTGGGCTATGCGACGCCCGACGAGTACCGCGCCATGTTCCGCGCGGTGCGCGAGCGCGTGCCGAATGCCGACATGGCGATCTTCTCCGCCCATTGCCACAACGATCTGGGCCTGGCGGTGGCGAACTCGCTCGCGGCCCTCGAAGGCGGCGTGCGTCAGATCGAGTGCACCCTCAACGGCATCGGCGAGCGCGCGGGCAACGCCGCCCTCGAAGAGATCGTGATGGCGATCAAGACCCGCGGCGACGTGCTGCCCTACGAGACGGGCGTCGAGACGACGATGCTGACGCGCGCGTCGAAGCTCGCCTCCGCCGCCACCTCCTTCCCGGTCCAGTACAACAAGGCCATCGTGGGCCGGAACGCCTTCGCGCATGAGAGCGGCATCCATCAGGACGGCATGCTGAAGAATGCGCAGACCTACGAGATCATGACGCCGGAGAGCGTCGGGGTGACCAAGACCTCGCTGGTCATGGGCAAGCATTCGGGCCGCGCAGCCTTCCGCAACAAGCTGGAAGAGCTGGGCTACCAATTGTCCGACAACCAGTTCCAGGATGCGTTCGAGCGCTTCAAGGACCTGGCCGACCGCAAGAAGCACGTCTACGACGAGGATATCGAGGCGCTGGTCGATCAGAACATCGCCACCGCTCACGACCGCATCAAGCTGGTCTCGCTCTCCATCGTCGCCGGCACCCGCGGCCCGCAGCGCGCCACCATGCGCCTGCAGGTCGATGGCACCCCCATGATCGAGGAGCAGGAGGGCAACGGCCCGGTGGATGCCACCTTCAACGCCATCAAGGCGCTGGTGCCGCACGAAGCCGAGCTGGAGCTCTATCAGGTCCACGCCGTGACCGAGGGGACCGACGCGCAGGCCGAGGTCTCGGTGCGCCTCTCCGCCGACGGCCGCAGCGTGACCTCCCGCGCCGCCGATCCCGATACGCTCGTAGCCTCCGCCCAGGCCTATCTCGGCGCGCTGAACAAGCTGCTGA
>Ga0180215_1003857_pt1 | contig 13766 bp, 14 predicted proteins | sample eDN3rd37CBELigBY_FD_128871 | JGI IMG/M metagenome (GOLD analysis project Ga0180215, IMG submission 128871) | Enriched backyard soil microbial communities from Emeryville, California, USA - eDNA 3rd pass 37_C BE-Lig BY (version 2) (version 2) | ecosystem: Environmental > Terrestrial > Soil >...
ATATAAACTTCTCCTGGTTCTTTTAATGTTCCCCGCCATCTGGTACTATTTGGTTTTGGTTTAATAGAGGCCGATTAACTGAGAGCCTTCAGGATCACTCTGATAAAGATCCGGGGTTAATATTTTTTCCGTAAAAAATTTCGTCCATCTCCGTTGTAAGCCGCTCAGTGATCTCTTCAGCTTCCTTAGGATCCAGCTTTTCCTTCGTGTATCCGAATAAATAATTATCTAAGTCAAAATCCCTTATTTTACATTTGGTGTGAAAGGTATGTGCCTGATAAATATTCACATCGATCATATCAAAATCTTCTTTTACTTCTTCAGGAATATAATTTTGGATTGAACTGATGTCATGGTCGATATAAAGTTTTCTTCCGTCCGTGTCCCGTGTAAATCCCCTGACTCTGTAGTCGATTGTCATGATGTCCGTATCAAAGGAATGGATGAGGTAATTAAGGGCTTTTAGCGGGGAGATTTCACCGCATGTGGATACATCAATATCGGCCCTGAATGTGCTGATTCCTTCGTCCGGATGATATTCAGGATAGGTATGGACGGTAATATGGCTTTTATCCAGCTGCATGACTACATTATCAGGCAGCGGGCCAGGAGATTCATCATAGGATTCATCCGGGACTTCCACTACCGGTCCTTCAGATACCAGGACGGTCACACTTGCACCTTGTGGGACATAATCCTGCTGTGCCACATTTAAGACATGGGCACCAATGATGTCGGAAACATTCTTTAATATTTTTGTAAGCCGCTCCGCACTGTATTGCTCATCAATATAATCTATATAGGCTTCACGCTCTTCCCTCGTCTTTGTATAACAGACATCATACATATTAAAGCTTAGTGATTTCGTCAAATTATTAAAACCATGGAGTTCAATTCTTTGTTCCGGTGTTAATTTCAACATGCTTCCCCCTTTGCAGCAGCTATGCATCTGTTCATTTTTATAATTATGTTACCCAAACTATCCTTTTAAAAACGGAAAATATCTAATCACGCAGCCAAAAGAGTTAGAGAATATGGTAAACAGGGTAGAAAAATAAGGAAGGCATCAATATTTTGCAATTCCGCATTTTTAAATCTTATAATGAATGGGCATACCTTTGATAGGGGTTGAAAGGTATATGGGAGGAGATTTATTGAGGAAGTTTTTATTTATTTTTATCCTGTTATTTATCGGTTTCGCCTTTTCACAGCCTGAAGGGAAATTGGCAGATGAATCTAGTTCAGGAACTGTAATTGATAACATAAAATCTGATATTCAGCTTTTTAAAGACAATGAAGAAGTGCTGGCTATAATAAACGGTGTGATGGAAGAGGCACAAAACTGGGCAGATGAATTCCTTCTTACAATCAGGCAATATACCGGCGATAAAAATCATACACCAGAGGATAAAGCCGAAAAGCCGGTTTTAGAAGCCCCAGAAGAGCAAACCTTTTCTATTCATAATATAGAAATAGGCGATGACAAGTCTGAAATCGAGAGCAAGCTTGGCTCCTCGAAACGTTCCTCCGCAAATGAATTTGGAACAGACTGGCATGCTTATCATGATCAATATCAAAATTTTGTAATGGTCGCTTATGACAAGCAAGAGAAAGCTGCCGGCATCTATACAAATCAGGATTTGATTTCTTCATCAAAAGAGATTGCCTATGGAACGCCAAAGTCTTCAGTTAGGGAGCAGCTTGGAGAACCGCTGGACAAAATGAGAAAGGGATTTGTTATCTATCAGCTCGAAGAGAATCGGGATTATGATCTATACGAATTGGATGGGAATTATGTAACCATATTCTATGATAAGCATCGTGACAATACGGTAACTTCAATACAAATAATCAGTCAATCACTTGAAGAGCAAAAAGATTCCTTTTATGCCAATGCCAGCAGCTCTCTAAAGGAAGGATTTGAATATCAGCTTTTCGATATTACAAATGCCGAGAGAGTAAATCACGGAGTTCCAGTTATGGAATGGGATGATACTGTTAAGGAAACGGCGCGAAAGCACAGCAGCGACATGGCGCAGAACAATTATTTTGATCATACCAACCTGCAGGGCCTATCCCCTTTTGACAGAATGCAGGCGGATGAAGTTTCATTTATGGTCGCCGGGGAAAACCTTGCTTCCGGTCAATTCAGCAGTATCTTTGCTCATGAAGGATTAATGAACTCACTTGGCCACCGCAAAAATATTCTGCGTGCCGATTATGAATTTTTAGGTGTTGGCGTTGCTTTTAATTCAAAGTCACAGCCTTATTATACAGAAAACTTTTATGCCAAATAAAAGCTCCCGCTTCTGCAGGAGCTTTTTTTCGTGGCTGTTATAGTTGTTCCCCTCTAAATTATTATGTTCCTCAGCCTTATGGCAAAATCCCGCATTTAACCTTTCCCCCCTTCAGTGCATACCATATATCAGCCTATATAAAATTAGGGAGACGAGGGTGATACAGATGGCAGTTGTGAAGGCACGTGAACAAGATATAGATTTGCTGGCCCGCCTCCTTCGGGCTGAAGCAGAAGGGGAAGGCCAGCAGGGCATGTTAATGGTGGGTAATGTGGGAATTAACAGAGTCAGGGGCAATTGTTCGGATTTCATTGGAATTCGTACTATACCTGAAATGATTTATCAGCCGCATGCTTTTGAAGCTGTCCAGAAAGGCTATTTTTATCAGAGGCCAAGAGAAGTGGAAAGAAGACTCGCACGGAGGGCTGTAAGAGGGGAACGGATTTGGCCGGCCAAATTTGCTCTATGGTATTTCAGGCCTCCTGGGGATTGTCCAGCTACATGGTATAATCAGCCTTTAGTAGGAAGATTCAAGCTTCATTGCTTTTATGAGCCAACAGCGGAAGAATGCGAGAACATTTACAATACTTTTTAAGAAAAGCGGAAGCGCCTTGCCCACTAAAGGATCGCAGACTAAGAACGCCACGTCCTGTGGCAACATCTGCATGACCCCCATCCTGGGGGCCTCCTCGAGGGGGTGGGCAAGGTGCTAGTAAGTTATCGACGTTTAAAAATTATCACTGCTACTTAATTTTGGCGGGGGTTAGTCCGGGAGATTAGATTTCCAAATCCATTAGAATGCCCTTTTTCACGTAGTCAATTATTTTCCGGGCTTCATCAAATGCTCTTTTTCTCCCATAAGGATCCTGCATCCATTGTTCCTTCCCTGTTGCACCATCATCAGAACATACAAAAGAATAGTGAATCCACTTCGGCATATACGTCAACAATGTCATGTGCAGCCTTCTCATATGAAAAGGAGCAGTCACAATGATAATATTGGAGATATTCTCCAGCCCGCACATCCGATCCATAACCAGCATCGAGGCAAGTACATTTTCTTTCGTATGAAGAGAGATATTTTCAATGAAAAGGTCTTTTGGAGGAATTCCGAACCCTATTGCTTTTTTCATTAGCATTTCTGCTTCAGTCAATTCATGTCCAGACCACCTTACACCGCCGGAGAAAAGTAATTTATTTGCCCTGCCTTTTTGATAAAGTCTGATGGCTTCAGGAAGACGATATTCTGCTGCCTTGCTGCTTCCTGGCACAAAGATCAAATCCCCTTTTTGAAGATTATCCTCAATGCCATAGTACAGAAGCCTGGATATATCATCTTCACTTAAATGACTGGGGCTGAATTCTGAGATTTTCACACATCTCCCCCCTTTCACCCTAGCTAATATTTACCTTTATTATACTATTCATCACGGACAAGAGCTCTTCATACACATGCCTAGAAAAAAATAAAAAGCAGCGGAATCCGCTGCTTTTAGTTTAGAATGTTTTCGCTTTGTCTTTTGCACGTGCAATAGCATCTGCTTTGATTTCTTCGGCTTTATCAGGCATTGCGTTGTGCCCTTCCACAAAAAGTCCTTCGAATGAAGGGACACCGAAGAATTGCATTAATACTGTCAAATAGCGGTGACCCATTTCCATCTCTGCTGCAGGTCCTTCGGAATAAATGCCTCCGCGAGCCTGGATGTGAATCGCTTTTTTATCAGACAATAATCCAATTGGACCTTCTGCCGTATACTTAAAAGCTTTGCCGGCTACTGCCACAGAATCAAGATACGCTTTCATTACTGGAGGGAACGAAAAGTTCCAAAGCGGTGTAACGAAAACATATTTATCGGCTGCAACGAATTGTTCGCTTAATTCGGATAAGCGGCCTACTTTCGCCTTTTCATCTTCTGATAGTTCCTCAAAACCTTTGCCGGACTGAAGTTTACCCCATCCGCTGAATACATCCACATCAATTTGCGGGATATTTTCCTTGTATAAATCAATATGAACTACTTCATCATTTGGATTGGCTTCCTTGTAGGAATCAATAAAAGCCTTTCCTGCTGCCATACTATATGACACCTTATCGTCATGAGGGTGTGCTGTAATATACAAAACTTGAGCCATAATTCAATCACCTTTCCATTTTGAGTTGACATTTTAGTTTGAATCAGAAATAAAGTATGTATTCATCTGCAGTATGAACATTTTTATTCTTAATCCGAGATAATCATATTCAAAATAAAAAAGAAATTCAAATTATCTGCTCATGCTTATCCATCAAAAATAAAAAAGACCCACTACGGGTCCTCCCATTATTCTTGTTCTTCAGTTGAGTATGGATTGGTTCCGATATTTTTTCTCATTTCGTCTGTCAGTTCAAAAGGAATGCTTAAACTTGCTTTATCATCTTTTTCATAATTGATTTGCACACTTCCATCATAATGGAATGGCTTATTTTCCATGCGAAGATCACTCCTAATAGTTTGTTTTAATTTATTATATACTGAAAAGGACCTATTTTGTCAGAAAAATATAAAAATTATATCTTTATTTTCCTGGTTCTATTGTCCCCATTGAACATCCATTTTTATTCTGATTTCTTAAAATATAAAAAAGCATTATTTCCAAAAGGAAATAATGCTCAAATTTCATCAGGGCGTCTTTTTCTGGATTTCCACCAGTTTAAGCCTGTTGTCTTCAATTGATTTTATTTCAAAATGCAGGTGATGATAATCCAGTGTTTCCCCTTCTGCAGGAAAATGACCTATTTCTTTCAATAAGAATCCGGCAAGGATATCCTCATCTTCAGGGATTTTTGTTTTAAAAGCTTCATTAATTCTGCGGATTGAGAGTTTTGCGTGTACAATAATATGGTTTTCAGTTAATTCATCAATAAGGATTTCGCTGCCTTCATCCGTTTCATCCTCTATTTCCTGCCCCAGCATGGCTTCAAGAATATCTTCATGTGAGATGATCCCTTTTGTTCCGCCATATTCATCAAGAACGATTGCGAGGTGCTTCCTTTCTTTCATCATCATTTTGAAGACCTTGTCTATGCTATGAAATTCATATACAAACAAGGGCTCCAGGTCAGTAAAATCTTTCAATGTTTTTTCAGGCTGACTGGACCAGGCGAGCAATATTTTTGAATGAAATACTCCGACAATATTATCCATATTGTCTTTATATACTGGATACCTTGTAAAACGGTTATTCATTACAATATCTTTTGCCTCTTCTATTGTCGCGTCATAAGGAATTCCTTCAATTTCCATTCGAGGGGTTTTCAGTGCGTCGCTGACATCTAAGTTATAAAAATCAATGATCCCTTTAATTCGTTGTGTTTCTTCTTCATGGAAGGTCCCTTCGCTTGTAGCGATATCAACCATGGTAATGAGCTCTTCTTTTGATACAGAAACAGAATCTGCCTGATTTTTAGAAAGGAATTTAATGATGCCTCTAGTGAATTTGGATATTAAAAAAGTGACCGGCTTTAAGATAATCATGAGGACTCGAATTACAGGAAACACTAGATAGGCAATTTTATCGGCAAAGCTTGCAGCAACTGATTTTGGCAGAACTTCTGCAAATAAGATAAGTGCTACAGTCAAAATACCTGTTGCCACACCCACGTTAAATCCGTAATCAAGCGCAATGATGGTAACCAGTGTAGGCAACATGATATTTGCAATATTATTGCCGATTAAAATTGAAGTAATCATCTCATCAGGTTTCGAGACAACCTCTAATATTCTTTGCGATTTCTTATCGTTGTTATCAGCTCTGGATTTTAATTTCATTTTGTTAACGGCAGTCAGTGCCGTTTCACTTCCCGACAGGAAAAAAGACATAAACATAAAAAACATAATAGCAATAAACAAATTTGGTTTCCTCCATTTTTTATATACATTCATTTGTAATTGTTTTTACCCAATTTGCACACGCAAAAACTGTGCCTTGCAAAATTGAATAATTATCCATTCATTATAAGGTAAATGAAAGCTTATCGAAAATAATAAGCATTTTCGAATAGGCTGAACCTATTTCAATAAAATAAGTCTCTTTGCCCATAATATACTTTGAGCAAATTACCTAAAGGAAGAAGGATAAGATATGCGCAAGGTTTTTTTGATTCTTTGGTGCTTCCTGTTTATTATTCCGTCAGCTGCATGGGGAGATACGGGAGAAAATAATGTGCAGGCAGCTTTTATACGCAATGGCTATTTGTGGTTAAAAACAGGAAATATCGAAGAACAGATTACAGCTGACCCTGCTAAGTTCAATCATACGCCAAAGTGGTCCTATGACGGACAATGGCTTTTATATGAAAAGGAAGCGAAAGAACTGCCTTCGATTGAAAAAAGCACAGAGATATGGGTATACAATGTAAAGGCAAAAAAGCATATAAAGATCTTTCAAGGTGGCGGGAATGCTAAATGGGCACCGTCCGATAATAAGATTGCTTTTACCAGCAACAGTGTTTTAAATATTTCAGATTTGAAAGAATTCCATAACGTAGCTTTAGGAGTAGATGATTTTAATTGGTATCCTGACGGAAAAGGCTTTATTGTGTCTTCAAGCGCTGTCTTAAGGCCTGATGGCTGGACAAGTCCCATCCTATATAAGGTTCAGCTGCCGAACGATCTTGAAAAGCTAAATTTGACCGATTACGTTGAACCTCTTTTCACGATTCCTAAGGAAATTGGCAACGGCAAAGCTTCCATTATGTCCATTAATGCAACCACATTTAAATTTTCACCAGATGGAAAATGGATCTCATTCATTGTTAATCCAACTGCATCATGGTCCATGGACAGTGATATGGTCTGTGTCATCTCTGCAAATGGAAAAAATTTTGAAGTTCTTGATGAGATGATCCTTCATTTGGACGTCCCTAAATGGGCACCCGGCAGAAATTTATTGGGCTATATTGCTGGCGGGGGCAGAATTGTGATGGGCTTTAAAAACAAAAAATTGAAGGTGACTGAATTGCCTGCTTTTAAAACCATGAACCTTACACCAGCAAAATCTGCGGAAATGGGCTTTACCTGGGTGGATAATGAGAGGCTGGTTGCATCACGGGTGGATGAAAGTGAATGGTCCAATGATCCTCAGAGGCGGCCCGAACCAACACTTTGTTTGATTCAGCTAAACAAGACCCAGCAAACCAGAATTACCTATCCCAAAAAAACAATTGGGGATTATGAACCTCTTTATATTAAGGATGCCCGTAAATTAATATGGGTCCGAAAAAAGCTTGCCCAGCAAAAAGGAGATTTATGGATTGCAGATCTCAACGGTAAAAATGCGAAGGTGTGGGCAAAGGATGTTGAACAATATTCGTTTTATGTAAAATAAAAAGCTGGCCAAAAAGCGGTTCCTAATTGGAATCGCCTTTTGGACTTATCATGATAGCTGTTCATTCTTGTGAATGAAAAGGAATATTTCCTCCAATGAGGTGCATCCGTATTCCTTATACACCTGTTTAAGTGCTCCATAGAATTTTAACTTCCCATTAAATAAAATGATTACCTTGTCTGCGATCTCAATGGCGTCTCTCATAATATGACTGCTGACAATGATTGTTTTATTCTGCTCTTTCAGTTCCTTTATTATTTTTTTTAGCTGAATTACCCAATAGGGGTCCAATCCGTCTGTCGGTTCATCGAGAATATAAATGTCCGTTTCCGCAAGCAGACACTGAGCAAGATTAAGCCGCTGGGACATCCCTTTTGAGAATCCTCCAGCTTTTTGGTTCCGTTCGCTCCAAAGGCCTGTTTTTTGTAATACCCATTTGATGGATTCCTTGTTTTTATTTAGAAATCGCCTGTAATAATCAAGGATTTCGTAAGGTGTAAGTTCAGATGGGAAAATCAATTGGTCAGGCATGTAAGCAAATGTTTTTTGCTGTTTCGAATGGAATACGACACTTCCTTTGGAAGGACTATCAACGCCTGTAAGCATTTTAATCATCGTACTTTTTCCGGCTCCATTCCCTCCGCACAAAACAATACATTCCCCCTTTTCAATGTGGAGATTCAACGGTGCCAATGCTGTCTTTTTTTTATATGATTTGGATAAATCCTTCAATTCCAAAATCATTTTACACACCTCTCTTCGTTAAAAGCCGGGCTGATGTTATGAAAGTTATAAAAATAATGAGGATAATGGATAATGTCAGGGCAAGTGTGAGAGATCCATTTGCCCCCCACTTCTCGATCATTAAGTATTCCGGACCAAATACATATTCGGAATTCAGTTTTGAAATCGACCAGACCGAACGGATTCCACAGGGTTTAGAAGGATTAAAAAGAATAGACTGATTTGCTTCAATGAATAAGGAATCCACCCGGTGACTGAAAAGATGATGAATTCATATACAAACACCATAATGATCCAGAAAATGATTGCTGCTGACAGTCCTTGCATCCTTGATTTGGAAATTGCTCCTATCAGTAAAGATACTGCTGAGAATACAAGGATTAAAAACATATTAACCAATAAAAATACTTGAAAAATATGTGCTGCAAAGGAACTGCCCGCCAAAGAGTAAATGAAGCCGAAGAGACCATATGATAGGCCTATCACAAAGAATAATGAGAGAACCAAAGAAAGGAATTTGCTGATCAGGTAATATCCTGAAGATTCATGATAGGTTCTGTATAAGGATAATCTTCCATTTTCTTTATCGGCAATAATGGAACTGCCGCCAAGGATCATACATATGATGGGCAGCATCCAAAGAGAAAGATTCATCAGCATGGCAATTGAACGATTGTAGGCAGACTGGCTAAAATCGGCCGTATCCCCCTCTTCCGGCTTTATTTCTTTGAGGCCGTAATATTCCGGGTTAACACCCATGGTTTCGATATTGGTATTCACACCTTCCAGTCCATATGAAACTTCAGCGGGTTCTGATTTGACAGATTGAAGACCATACAAGTAAAGAAGGCCTGCCAGAAAGAAAAAAAGAATCATAAAATTTAAAAGCCACCTGCTTCTTAACAGCAGCCGAAGCTCATATTTAGTCATAGAATACAATAGTTTGGGATTCATATCGTTTCCTCCTCATGCTGAGGGAAAATTAAGCTTTAATGGCTGTGTTTCATTCCTTCTCCTTTAAAGCTCTTAATATCTGCTTTTAGAAGCTCATCTTTCGAATACGCTGTACCTCCGTTTTTTTTCTGAAATTCCTCGGCTTTTTCTAATGATTCAAAGGCTGCAATTCCATAGCTCATGGGACTTTCTATATGGCCGTTCTGTATAAAAGAGCTTGTTTCAAACGATATCCATTCCCTGCTGAGATAATCATGCACAAAGGCAGCATCATATTCAGGATTCTCAGTCTGTATATATTGAGTCATGCAGCCAATGTCATCGAACAAAACAGGCTCCCCGCTTTTCAAAATGAGCTGTGCTGCTGACTCCAGCTCTGCAATACCCATATTGCAGTTATCGCAGCTATCACGATTCTGTTTAATTTCTGTCGGTTCCGTCGCTGATGATGAGCAGGCACTTAACAATATCACCAGAATCGCCATTAGGAGAATAGTTCTATATTTCATTGTGCTTCCTCCCAAAATTAAATATAAGCAAACTTGCCAAAGTGATCAGGAAAAAGAATAGGATTATAGGAAATTCACGGCTATGATTGATATGATTTTTTTCTGAAATGAATTTTTTCTGTTTCACAGGCACAGGTTCAGCAAGCGGCGATTCATCTATGATAAATGCTTGTGATGGAATTGGGGTGTATTGTTCAATCATATTCCATAGCTCTACGGATGGACTTTGATAAAAGACCTGCAATAAAGGCTCATCATCTGCCATCTGATAAAATACATCTCCGCTTTTATAGGCAAAGTCCACTTTATGGTCATTATCCAAATTTAATAAATGATGATCATCAAAATAGTTTCCATAATTGTCTTTACTGAATAGATTCCTGTTATCTTTTTCCGAGATGACTTGTCTTGTATTCCCTGAAAAATTATTTAAATAAATGGTATTATCATTTGAATTCTTCCCAATTTCAAGTCCGGTATCATTTCTCAGAACATTGTTAAATTCAAGTCTGTTTCTTTTTGCATGTTCAAGAATAATCCCTCTGAAATTGCCTTTTACAATATTGGAGGATATTTTGGAATCGAATGTGTCATAAATAAAAATTCCTGCTCCGTCAATCTCTGTATTTTTAAAGAAGTAGTTTTCAAGTATAAAAACTTCATAGCTTTGCATGATCATAAGGCCGTTGATACTTTCGGTTACCTGATTGTCAGCTATTAATATATTTCGCGAATCCATCGTGTGAACGCCATACCGTGCTTTAAACATGATGTTCCCTGTGACTTCACAAAAATCTGAATAGGACACATAAACACCATCCTGTGTGTGATAGAAGTAATTCTCCTTTACTGCAGTATTGGGTGCTTCAACTAAATAAATGCCAAAGCCGCTGTGCCGATTCCTGCCATGGAAGCTGGTAATGAGGTTATTTTCAAACCTGTGTCCATAGGAATTCCTTGCATAGATGCCGTGAAATACATTTCTTAGGGCAATATGATGGAGATAGGCACGGTCTCCTTTCACATATATTCCAGCATTCTGTGATCCGCTTCCCTCCACTTCCAGATTTTCCACAATGACATCATCTGCTGCAATCGTCAGCACATGGCCTTTTTCTGTTCCCAATATTCTTGTTCCTTTATCCCCAATTATGTGAACCTTTCTCTCTATAAGTATGTTTCCTTCATATATTCCGGATTGTAATTTTATGACTGATACCTGTGGGTCTGACAAGGCCGCTTTCAGCTCTTTTGATGAAGCTGCTGTCATTTCCTGAGCGGAAGCTTTTCCGGCAAGGATCAAACTTAAAAATAATAGGAACCATCCGATTTTTTTATACACTCAGCGCTCACCTGCCCGGAAATATGATTTCTGGCCGCCGCCTATTAATTCTAAATAGACCGCCGGAAAAAGGATTCCATTTTTAATTTGTATCTTGTATAATTTATTTTAAGTTGAGTTTTTATTTATATTTAATGGCTCATTGTAGCCTTACCGTCGTCTTCTCCGGTCTCAGTTACCTTCAGGATGGCGACGGCTCCTTTTTGTGCATGGTTAAACTGATGAGTAACAATTGGATAGCTGCCTGCCTTGGTAACTGTAAATTCCACTACTGCACCGCCGCTTGCCGGGAGCATGACCGTTTGGAGACCTTTATAGCGGTTATAAGGGTTGCCATCAATGTAAACATCATCGAACACAGTACCCACCACATGGAAAGAGCTAACTTCATTGGGCCCTACATTATTTATATATATCCTCACCTTATCCCCTACTTTAGCCAGAAGCGGATTATCCTTAAGTGTGAACGTATCCCCATTAGTATTAGGGTCTCCTTTTTTTAAAGCTTTTGTGGAGAAAACCACATGACTGGGAACGCCGTTTGTAAAATCCTCCAGATCGTTGTACTTATACCACTCGTTTTGAATAATTGTATATTCTCTATCAATCTCTTTATCAGTCGGATAGCCGTCTTTAGGCTTTACAATTATAGTTCCGTGCATTCCATTTGCTATATGTGATAATACCGGTGAAGTTCCGCAATGATACATAAACACTCCTGGTTTATTTGCAGGATAACTGAATGTTCCCGTTTCATCTGGCTGAACGTTGGAGAAGTCTTTTGAAGGAGCTGCGTGTACAGCGTGAAAGTCCATGCTGTGCGGTATTGCCGGATCCATGTTTTTTAAGGTGAAATTGATTGTGTCCCCTTCATTAACGACAACTACAGGACCTGGCGCTTCACCATTAAACGTCCATGCTTTATAGAATTTTCCTTTGTCGATTTCAATATCCGTGATTTGGGAAGTCATTTCTACATTTACTTCTTTTGGCCCGACTCTATCAATTTTCAATGGAATGGGCTCCTGATTTAAGTCTTTATGCGGTGCGATTGCCTCGGGCTGAGCTGTTTCTGCTGCCAGAACCTTTTCTTCAGGCTGAAGGGAACTTTCCGGTGATGCCCCCTGGCTGCATCCCGATATTAACCCTATGCCTATAGCCGAAGTAAGCAGATATTTTACTCCTTTTTTCATCTTGATTTCCTCCTTATAATCGATTGGTTTATCTGCTTTTATCATATGGTAAATATGGACCGATTTTGGTGATTTTTCTCACAAGACTTTGAAATTCTGTGAAGAGTTTGTGAATTAGTGATCACTTTTCTATTGTTTAAAAGGATATAAGAGTTATTACTTTAATCGCCAGGTGTTTCAATCATGCCGGCTCCATAAGTGCGTCTCAGCTAATTAATGGACACTTTACATCTATATTACTTTGTAAAAAATTGTTCCTATCTATCTTAAATGGTTTATAATCATTAAATGGAGTTTAGTTGAATCAGATAGAATAAAAGGAGAATTAATTAAAAGATGGATTTTATTATGATTTTAAAAGCGATTATTTTGGGATTTGTTGAAGGAATGACGGAGTTTGCTCCAGTGTCATCTACTGGACATATGATTATTGTGGATGATATGTGGCTCAATACAAAAGAGTTTTTGTCAAAATATGAAGCTAATACTTTTAAAGTTGTCATTCAGCTCGGTTCCATTTTAGCGGTTGTAATTATTTTTAAGGAACGGTTCATGGAAATGCTCGGTCTTGGGGGAAGGAGCAAAAACTCTGAAGAAAAACAGAGCCGTCTGAAATTGTCTCAAGTGATTGTCGGATTAATTCCTGCCGGGATTCTTGGCGTTTTATTTGAGGATTATATTGATGAACACCTGTTTTCAACTGAGACAGTACTGATTGGCTTGGTAATTGGTGCATTTCTGATGATTTTTGCTGATATTTTTGGAGGCAAAGACCCGAAAACAGTTTCAGTTGATCAAATCACCTATAAACAGGCTCTATCTATTGGATTGATTCAGTGCTTCTCACTTTGGCCCGGGTTCTCACGTTCAGGTTCAACCATTTCAGGCGGCGTGCTGCTCGGCCTGTCACACCGTGCTGCAGCTGATTTTACTTTTATCATGGCTGTGCCCATCATGGCTGGCGCGAGCTTTCTATCCTTAATAAAAAATCTTGAGTACTTTTCAGTCGATGCGCTTCCTTTCTTTATTGCAGGCTTCATCAGTGCATTTGTTTTTGCCTTGATTTCAATCCGCTTCTTTTTGAAAATGATCAATAAAGTTAAACTTATTCCTTTTGCCATTTACAGAATTGTACTGGCAGGGGTTATATATTTCATATTCCTTTAAAAAATGAACCCGGGCCTTTACAGCCCGGGTTTTGTTTTGGTTTATTGTCCGAAGACGGGAGTGGTTTGGACTCTGGCCCGGGGATTTCTCCTTTTACTGTCCGAAGTCGTGGCAGGTTCGGACTCTGGTACGGGATTTCTCCTTTTACTGTCCGAAGTCGTGGCAGGTTCGGACTCTGGCACAGGGATTTTCC
>Ga0180215_1003858_pt1 | contig 13765 bp, 10 predicted proteins | sample eDN3rd37CBELigBY_FD_128871 | JGI IMG/M metagenome (GOLD analysis project Ga0180215, IMG submission 128871) | Enriched backyard soil microbial communities from Emeryville, California, USA - eDNA 3rd pass 37_C BE-Lig BY (version 2) (version 2) | ecosystem: Environmental > Terrestrial > Soil >...
TAAAGCCCTTTTAGTAAATTGTGCTAATCCAATTGAAAGATCCATCGAGAAAGCAGAAACTGAATCTTTGGTATACGGCCCTAAAATTTCGTTTACAGAATCATTGTCTTCTAATATAAAAATTATCAGACAAAATCTAAATAATTCTAATTTGTGTACAGATGAATTAGAAATAGGAGAACGTGTTAAGAAGAAATTAAGAATTATTTACATTAAAGATTTAACGGATGAAGACATACTAAAAACACTTAAGAAGAAGCTTGAAACTATTACAATGGATGATATAAGTGACAGTTCAGTTTTGGCACAGTGTCTTGAAGATAATCATTATTCTTTTTTTCCTCAGTTTATCATGACAGAACTGCCCGATCGATTTCTCTATTCTATTTTAAATGGACGGGTTGGTATCCTTTTAGATCGAAGCCCAGTAGCTATTATTGGGCCTGCTAATTTTTTTTCGTTTTTTGAATCAACAGAAGATATTTATTTACGCTGGTCTTTGAGTACTTTCATTAGATTTATACGGTTTTTAGCTATGGCTGGATCATTGCTCTTTACAGCCTTCTATGTGGCAGTCCTCACCTATCACTATGAACTTATACCATCTAAATTGTTAATTGTCATTGGGCAATCACGTTCACAAGTTCCTTTTCCCCCGTTACTAGAAGCAATATTAATGGAATTCTTAATTGAATTACTTAGAGAGGCAGGGGCACGTCTACCATCAAAAGTAGGTCAAACAATGGGGATTGTTGGAGGGATTGTGATTGGTCAAGCAACTGTTGAGGCTGGCTTAACTAGCAACATTTTAATTATAATCGTGGCATTTAGTGCCTTAGGGGCCTTTTCAGCTCCAATTTATGAAATGGGTACTGCTATAAGAATTGCCAGATTTCCTTTCATTATTCTAGCAGGTGTTTGGGGTTTTAATGGGATTATCATCGGTGTCTGTGTACTGATTGTCCACTTGTTAAAGTTGACATCCTTAAATAGACCTTATCTTGCACCACTATACCCGCTTAGGATAAAGGATTTAAAATACTCCTTTATACGTCTCCCACACCATTTTTATAGGAAACGTCCTGTTGTTAATCGTCCATTAAACTTATTCCGGATAGGAAGGAAATCTAAAAAAACAGATAACGATTTAGATGAAATTTGAGGTGGATAATGAAATCAAATATTAGTTTTGTAAACGCCTATCTTGCTTTCTTTATCATTCACACTTCACAAATCGGAATGGGCATACTTGGCGTTCCTAGATTTGTTTTTCTTGAAGCTAAGCAAGATGCCTGGATCAGCGTTCTACTCTCTGGACTATTCATAAGTGTTATCATTTTGATAATAATGCGCATCCTTGCTAAATATGAAAACTGTAATCTTTATGAAATACACGAGAATTTATTTGGTCGCTTTATAGGCAGTATCATCAATACCTTTATGGTTATTTACTTTATTGCAGCACTTTACTCTATCATCATCGCTTATGTTGAATTGTCCCTGACATGGGGATATGAAGGACTTGATGAATGGGTAGGTGTTTTAGCGCTATTATTAGTAACCATTTATGCCGTCTCTGGTGGATTCAGAGTAATTGCAGGAACATGTTTCTTATCCTTCTTAATGACTATATGGATGGTATTTGTTTTTTATCAACCACTTGAATCGATAAACTTCACGAGAATTTTACCCGTCATGTCTGCAACCCCTGAACAAATAATGAAAGGAGTATTTAAAACCAATTTTACAATGTTAGGTTTTGAAACTTTATTTTTTATTTTTCCATTTATAAAGGAGAAAAAAAAGCTGCTTTTTTTCAGTCAATTAGCAATCTGGTTTACTACACTTCTTGTATTTATCACAACGGTTATTTCGATCTTATTTTTTAGTCAAAAGGAATTGGAAAAATATATTTGGCCTGTGGTCAGTATGATAAGCACGGTCCATTTTCCATTTCTTGAACGGTTTGAATTTATTGCCGTTCCATTTTGGATATTGGTTATTTTTCCAAATTTATGTTTATACCTGTTCATTTCTTCAAAAGGATTAAAACAAATATTTCATTTAAAACAAAAACATGGTATATGGTTAATCTCCATAATCATTTTTATCACGAGTTTTTTTGTCACCAAAAGAGTCGACAATAACCTTTTTTTTGATCAAGTTGGTCATGTTGGCTTTTACCTATGGTTTATCTATCCATTCTTGTTATATTTCATTTCAATCATTAAATCTAAAATTTTTTCACAATCTTAACGGAGTTGAAACGATGAAAAAATGGCTTATTCTATTTTGTTGTCTTATCTGCACTGCATGTGTGCCCCCTGAAAAAATATTAGAAAGGCAAGGGATTTCAACTATTATTGGTTATGATTTACTTGATAAAGATACATATAAAGGCTCTATTAGCTTGTTGCAATTCGACCGTAAAGAAGAGAAAACAAGTGAAACCATTTCTGCCGTCGGTTCTACAAGCAAACAAATAAGACAAAGGTTAGAACAACAAACAAGCCACGACATTACATCTGGACAATTGAGGACAATACTATTTGATAAAGATATAAGTGAAAAGATAGGAATTTCATCTTTTTTAGATTCAATGCAGCGAGACAGCAGCATTGGATCATTAATATTTTTGGCGATTACAAACAATAGTGAAGAAGTCATTAACAATAATAACTATGAAGAATACCCTGAGATGGGGTCCTATATTTATCAATTATTGGATAAGCAAGCAAGGAAGGAAATGTTAATAAACTCCAACCTGCATGATTTTTTCTCCACTCTATATGAAATTGGCATCGATCCCACCTTACCGATTATATCGAATAAGAAAGGTGCAGCACCCTATATTGAAAAGGTGGCATTATTAAAGGATGATAAAATGGTCGGTTCTATTTCTTTGACAAAAACCTTGTTCATAAAATTATTCTCCAATCGCAAGGCTTCTTTGGGAGATATAACATTAAACATTCCTATAGAGGTTTTAGAACAAAAGGGAATACCATTAGTCGAAAAGCCAAAAGGAGATAATTTTAACATTACTATTCACCCAATAAAGCACCACGGAAAGGTTAAATTATTTAACGAAGAAGACTTTTATCTAAACGCAACGATAACGGTTTCAACTATAGAAGTACAGCCTGCAATTCCTCTTAACAATAGGAAATCTATAAAAAAATTAGAGCAACTGCTTGGGGAAGAACTAAACAAAGAATTGGGGGATTTTCTTGAGGAGTTAAGAAAATTAAAAACTGATCCAATTGGCATTGGGAGAAAAATAAAAAGCATCAGAAAATATTCCAATTTAAGTGATAAAGATTTGAGGGAAAAGTATTCAACTTTAAAGTTAAAATCAACTATTAAGGTTGAAATAAAACGAACAGGTGCTGTTGATTAGTAAAGATAGTAGAGAAAAATACTCTACTATCTTATTTGTTCAAGTTATTTCGTTCAAGAATATTAACTAAGAAGAACCTCATTTATTTATGGTACGGTTCACCATATCACAACCATACGTACCAATATATTGTCAATCTCTTATGTTATGGGGAATAAGTGAAAGTAAATGAAAGACAATTTATTCCGGTATAACAATCTCCAGCTTCCCTTCATGGTTAATGATTTCAATCACCTCATCAGTAAACAGATAGGGTGTATCGAATCGATCCTGCTTTTTCATATCCAGATACTGATTATTAGCAGTCAGGACAGGGAAGACCGCATTCGTCTTTTTGAACATATTTTGCTGAACCTCTATTTCTGCCATCAAGATGATTTGTTTTTGAGAGATAGCAAAAAAGAGCTTTCCAATTTCTCTATCTATGTCCATGATGGAGATCTGTTGAAGGATGGAAATAAGGCAAGTAACCAAATCATTTATTTGCTCGTTTGTTAAACCATCTAACTGCCATTCCTCTAAAGCCTTGTTCACTCCACTTTTGATTTCCTTGAAAGAAAATACATCTTCAATCCTAAGAGCCGTTTTCGTTTTCCCAAGACTTTCAAACTTTTTTCTCATTTCAAAAATATAGTCCTTAATAAAACCTGTATACTGCTCCCGCTGCACAACAAACTCTGTAAGTTCATGGATACTACGAATCTCTTTGCATCGATTGCTGATTAATTGTAAAAAAGGATACACATCCTTCTCATCAAAGGTATGATCCTGCAGCTTACTATAATAATATTTCACTAATGATTGTTCTTTTTTATCCATCTGTCTCTCCTAGCTGTATTATTCATATCTTTCTATTGTACAACTTATAAGTTATACAGAACATTACTATTCTTTTAAAAAGATGTTAATGAAGAGCAGAGCAGCTTTTTATTTAATGAAATAGATCTACAAAAATCCGGTCCCCTTATTCCTCTCAACCCAATTTGGAAGCAGAAGAACCGTCCCCCCGCTTCCAAAACAAAAAGAGATGAACAATAGATTTGTTTAGCATCTCTACTGTCCATCTCTTTTCTTGTTTATTAAAGAACTAATAAATATGGGTTTTCAATATAGTTAATTAAGATACTTAAGAATTCTGCTGCTAATGCACCGTCTGCTATTTGATGGTCGAAGGTGAGGCTGAACGGAATTTTCTTAACGGATTTCACTTGGCCTTCTTCATCTAATATTAATTCATCCTGGAATGCCCCTACTCCTAAAATACCTGTTTCTGGTGTATTTAAGATAGGTGTAAAGTATTCAATTCCGCTGGCTCCAAGGTTTGTAATGGTGAAGGTGGAGCCTGTTAGTAAATCGCCGCTTGCCTGACCGTTTCTTGCTTTCGTCGAGATTTCTTTTATTTCCTTTGCCAAAGCACCGATTGTTTTTTGATGTGCATCCTTCACAACAGGAACTAGTAGGCCATCGTCCAAAGAGGTTGCAATCCCTAGATGTACCTCATCAAACTCTGTTAACTGACCATCCTGATAGTGAGAGTTCATTTTCTTTAAGTCTTGTAATGCTAAAACCGTTGCTCGAGCAATCAATACCGTCAAGGTAAGCTTGACATCTATATCAGCTGACTCAATTTTGTTTCGAAGCACCTTTTGGAAGTCTAGTAAGCTATCAGCATTTGCCTTTCGATGTAATGTTAATTGAGCGGTTTGTCCCAAGCTTCTACGCATATTGCGAGCAATGGCTTTTCTCATTGGATTTAGGCCTTCACCAATGGATTCAACATTGGCAAAAGAAGTAGGTACAGCCAGGGCTGCCGCCACTTGTGAAGCTGCTTGATAATCGTATCCACTCGCTAAAACCCGTTGGATATCCCGTTTTGTAATTCTGCCGTTTCCGCCGGTTCCCTTAATTAAATCCTTATCCAGATTTTGTTCTTTCACCATTTTTCTTGCTAATGGAGTAATAAAAATCCGGCTTCCTTTTGATTTCATTTGTTCTGTTTTGACCAAATTAGCACTTTGAACTGCTTCCACTTTTTCTGGATCTGCTGCAGGCTGCTCGGCCTTTCCTTCATTCGTTACAGGCACTTCGCCTTCTTCTCCAATTATCGCAATTGCCGCACCTACTTCTAATTGATCATCTACATTCGCATTTTTCGCTAGTAAAATACCTGAAATAGGAGCTTCAACGTCTTGGTTTAATTTTTCCGAACTGATCATTAAAACAGGTTCTCCTTCGTTAACGAGATCTCCTACTTCTTTATACCATTCCACAATCGTACCTTCTGTCATTGTCATTCCTAACTTCGGCATTACTATTGCTTCACTCATTCCTCTTCACCTCCTAGTTCATTACTTGTTGTTTTTTCAAGTCAGCGATTAATTCTTCTGCAACAGCCAACACTTTTTTCGCATCTGGAATATAGGCTTGTTCTAAATTATAAGCAAATGGGACTGGTGTATTTGGTGCACATACCGTTTTAATCGGACCATCTAAATAATCAAACGCTTTATCCGCCACGACTGATGCAATATCTGTAGCTGTGTTATTATGTGGATTCGATTCATCCATAACAATTAATCGACCTGTTTTCTTCACAGAGTTCAGAACGGTTTCTTCATCCCATGGTGCTACCGTTCTTAAGTCAATCACTTCCACTGAAACTCCATCCTTATCCAATGTTTCTGCTACCGTATGGGCTACGTGCACCATTTTACCGATCGCCACGATGGTAAGGTCTGTTCCTTCTCTCGTTACATTGGCTTTTCCAATTTCAATCGTATAGTATTCTTCAGGTACCTCCCCTTTCATGCCATAAAGGGTCTTGTCTTCTGAAAAAACAACTGTGTTGTCTTCTTCAATCGCCGCTAGCATCAATCCTTTTGCATCATATGGATTGGAAGGAACAACCACTTTAACACCTGGAATCGCACCAAACATTCCATACAATGTTTGGGAGTGCTGCGCAGCCGCTCCTACACCTGCTCCATGGACAGTCCGAACAGTTAGAGGGATTTTTGCTTTGCCGCCGAACATATAGCGCATCTTGGCTGCTTGGTTTAAGATTGGATCCAGAGCGAATCCAACAAAATCATTAAACATTAATTCAGCAATCGGACGTAAACCTGTAGCTGCCGCACCCACTGCTGCACCAAAATAGGCATGCTCTGCGATTGGTGTGTCAATAACACGTCCGCGGCCAAACTCTGTTACCATCCCCTTGGATAATCCGAAAACACCGCCAAATGCATCATCATAACGGCCATCGTCTTTCACTAAATGATCGACTTCAGCGCCTCCCGCTACATCCGTACCAATTAAAATAACGGTTTCATCTTTTCTCATTGCCTGTGACATCGCCTCAGTAATAGCAGTCATAAAAGTTACTTCTCTTTTTGTCATTTTTCATTCCTCCTATTCTTATGCAAAGATATCCGTATATAAAGTTTCTAAATCTGGCAGTGGACTTGCTTCTGCAAACTCAACGGCTTTTTTGATGGTTTCCTTCGCTTCGGCTTCAATACGATCGGCTTCTTCTGCTGTCATCCAGCCATTTTGAAGGGCTTTTTCTCTTAATTCGATAATTGGATCACGGTCTTTATTTGGATCGTTATCCGTTTTGTATTTTTGTTCATCCCCTTCAAAGTGGCCGAATTTTCGATACGTATCACATTCAATTAGAGTAGGGCCGTTCCCTGACTTCGCTCGTTCAATCGCTTCTTTTGTCGCATTGTATACCGCTTCAACATCCATGCCATCCACACGTACGCCAGGCATATTATAAGATGAAGCTCTTTCCGCAACCGTTTCAGAAGCACTTGCATATCTAAACGGTGTACCTTCACCAAATTGATTATTTTCACAAACGAAAATAACCGGTAAGTTCAAAATGGAAGCTAGATTTAGGCCTTCATGGAATAATCCTTCGTTTGATGCTCCATCACCAAAGAAGCAAACAGCCACATTATCACGACCTAATGTCTTAATGCTAAGTGCCGCGCCAGCCGCTAAGCCGAATCCGCCGGCAACGATCCCATTGGCACCTAACATTCCTTTACCAACATCGGCAACGTGCATGGATCCGCCTTTACCCCCGCCTAGGCCATCCTTTTTCCCCATAATTTCAGCCATCATGCCATTGATGTCGCAGCCTTTTGCAATCGCATGTCCATGTCCACGGTGAGTACTTGTAATATAATCCTCTTCATCTAATAGCGCCATGACTCCTGTTGCAACAGCCTCTTCCCCAGCATATAAATGAACAAATCCCGGAATTAACCCTTTCCCGAAAGTACGGTGTACATCTTCTTCAAAAAATCTAATTTCATTCATCTTTTGATATATCCAAAGTACCGTTTCCTTTTCCATTTATAATTCCTCCTTATAGGTTGATTACATATGAATCGCTTGTTTGAATAAAGCGTTTGCATTTTCTCCAATCGCTTCAGAAATGGCTGGATGGGCATGAACCATGCTTGCTAGCTCATTCATCGTTCCTTCTGAATGCTTCATGGATAAAATTTCTCCGATGAGCTCGGTTGCATTGGCACCGACAATTACAGCGCCTAGTATTTCATCATATCGATGGTCAGAGATAATTTTAATAAAGCCCTCTGTTTCTCCCATCGCAATGGCTTTCGCATTTCCTGCTAGGGATGTGGTGGTTATTTTCACATCATAACCGGCATTCTTGGCTTGTTCTTCATTTAGACCAAATGAAGCAATTTCCGGATGTGTATAAACGCATCGAGGAATTTCTGTTTGATCTAAAGGTTGAGGCTTCTCACCATTCATGGCTTGAACCGCAATAAGACCTTCTGCACTTGCTGCATGTGCCAATTGATAGCCACCGATCAAATCTCCTACTGCATAAACATGTTTTTTACTCGTTTCATAGTAGTCATTAACTGCCACAAATTTATTCGAGGTATCCATTTTTAGGTTTAAATCTTTTGCCACTTCGATATTTGGCTTTCTACCCGTAGCGACTAAAAGAGTGTCATATGTTATTTCTTGATCCGCTAAAATGATTTTTCCTTGTTTCACTTCTCGGATTTCAGCTTTTATAATGGTTTGTACCTTTTTCCTTTGTAGATGCTTTTTAATGATTTTACGTGCGTCAAGGTCTTCCGTTAAGAGAATATCAGGAGCTACTTCGATAATGGTCACCTTTGTTCCGAGTGGAGCCATCGCAAAAGCTAACTCTACGGATATCACCCCTCCGCCGATAATTACCATCGATTTCGGCAATTCCTTCATGTCAAAGAACGAATCGGTAGTTAAGTAGTTTACTCTATCCAATCCTTTAATGGGCGGAATAAACGGTTTACTTCCTGTTGCTAATAAAATATCTCTGCCCTTCAATTTGTCGTCACCGACTGAAACCACTCTGTCTTCCGTAACAGTGGCATCTCCTTGGAAAAACGTAATCCTGTTTTTCTTTAACAGATGCTCCACTCCACCGGTCAGCGTCTGTACGACTTGATCCTTACGCTTCATTAATTTAGGAAAATCAATCGATAATTCACCGGTCTTAATCCCCCAGCTATTTGCCTTTTGAATCTCTTCAACCATTTCACTATGTTTTAATAGTGCTTTTGAAGGTATGCAGCCGACATTTAGACAGGTTCCACCTAATTTCTTTCTTTCGACGATCGCTACCTTTTTGCCTAATTGAGCAGCACGAATGGCGGAAACATATCCCCCAGGGCCTGCCCCAATGACAATGAGATCAAATTCTTTCATTTCTGTTCATCACCTTGCTTTCGTCTTAAAGTGAATGTTTTCTCTACACTTTTATATAATGCAAGTATCGTGCCAACTTTTATAAAAGGTTGAAAACGCTGTCAAAACAATGTTTTTCCTTGCCATTGTATTTTTTCATTTTGTCTCAATGAGACGGATTGTGTCTCATCTGTCTCATGTGTCTCACAGTCTCAAGAAAAAAAACTCCATTTTATCCTTCTCAACTAAGAGAGGGTTAAAATGGAGGTATTATTTCATTTCATTCTTACTTTCCAATCTTCAGCAGTCAGCTGATACTGTTTGATTTTTCGATACATGGTCGCGCGAGAAATATCAAGGATTTTTGCGGCGTTTGTGACATTTCCACCCTCCTTAATCATCGCTTCAATAATTCTTCCCTTTTCATCTTCCTCTACCGGGTCATTAAGCAATTCTGGAGGAAGGTCGAATGGGGATAGGCTGTTTCCTTCCATATTAAAAAGTGACTGTTGAATGACATTTTTTAATTCCCTAATATTCCCTGGCCAGTGATAGTGTGTCAGGTACTGCAAGGTATCCTCTTGTACGGCAATATCATGCTTTCCAAATTCTTCACCCATCATGCTTATAAAGTGATGGACCAATGCAGGGATATCCTCGCTCCTTTCACGTAACGCAGGAATTCGCAGCTGGATCACGTTCAGACGATACAATAGATCCTCACGAAATTCACCTTTTTGTACAGCTTCCTTTAAATTTTTATGAGTAGCCGCAATGACACGTACATCAAGAGGAATCGGTTTACCCCCTCCTAATCTAGTGACTACCCTTTCTTCCAATATCCGAAGCAGGTGAACCTGCAAATCTAATGGCATATCTCCAATCTCATCAAGAAAAATTGTCCCTCCCTGAGCCAATTCAAACTTACCGGGACTTCCTTTCGATTTCGCTCCCGTAAATGCACCTGACTCGTATCCAAATAATTCACTTTCTAACAAACTATGTGGAACAGCTCCACAGTTAATGGCTACAAAGGGTTTATCACTCCGGTTACTACCCTGATGGATGGATTGGGCAAAAAGCTCTTTTCCTGTCCCTGTTTCACCTGATAGAAAAACAGTGGTATCAATCATCGCAGCTTTCTGGGCCTTTTTTACAGAATCTATAAACTCCTTTGATGAACCGATCATATCATCAAAGCTATATCGTGTGGATTGAGAATTTCTTGATTGAATGAAGTTAGGTTTTTGCGACTTTGCGATCGAAAGCCCTGCGTTTTTTCTAAAAAAGATAACAGCACCTAGAATCTCATCCTGGAAGGTAACAGGATAAATAGAGCAGACAAATTTTTGCTTGTTTTTATGATTAATAGTTACCTCTTCTCTTATAACCTGTTGTCCATTTTGTAAAACAAACTCTACGAAATGATTTAACTTTGGTATGCTAGTTAAGGTCTGAACTTCACTTAGAAGGGAATGTGATTGAGCGGCTGCATTTTTTTCGACAATACTTTTTCCACCATCCACGATAAATACTGCATCTTCCACGCCTTCCAGTGCCGTATTTAAAAATAAATGATTTCTTAAAGCATATTTGAAAAAATATTGATTGATCGATTTGGAGATTTGATTTGCTTCGGAAAAGATATACGTAAGGTGCTGCTTATTTAACTGATTATTACATCCTGCAATATTAATCACGCCTAACAGCTCGTTTGTAAACGGATACAAAATAGGGAAAGCAGCACAAAACCATTCATGATTTTTTTCACAATAATGCTCCGAAAACAAAACTTGCGAGTTCTGTTTGGTTTTCAGTGCAAGCCCCACTGCGTTTGTTCCCGCAGATTTCTCAGTCCAGGTACCTCCAGTGAAAATATTGATTCTCTCCGCTTTCTTCAGGATATTCTTTTCACCTTCAGAATACAGAACGGTACCGTGATTATCGGCAATAGAAAACATCGTTTTTGATTCATTTAATAGGTCAGATAAATTTTTAATTTTTGGCGAGGCAACGGTAATCAGCTCTTTATTTTTCTCGAGCCGATCATCTAAATCGGTATGCGTAATAATTTCATTAATTTTTTTTTGAAAAGGACTGATGCCTAGCTTCTTCGAATCTTCCCATGAATGGAAAATGTCCATACGGATCTCATCACCCGTATATTGTCCCATTTCTTGATATTGCTTCCAAATTTTATTAATAGAAAGGTTATATTCCATGGATCCAACTTCATTATTTGTAAGTGTCGGTTTCATCAAATGCCCTCCAAAATATATGAAAGATTACGAATATTATATCACAAACTCGTGCTACTCAGCAGGGCAAAAAGGCTTAAGGTGAATCGTAACTAGTCTAGTTATTTATAATAAAAACGGCACCACCAAATTGTTAGTTATGCCTACCAATTGGTGGTGCCGTTCACTATATTCCACTCTGAGACGAGGTGTCCTCTGTTGACAAGGTTCCACCCTCAGATTCTATATTAAATGTCCAATAATTATTTAATAGAAAATTAATCACTGGTATGACCAGTGTTGTTACGAGCTCTCCGAAAAAATAATGAAGAGAGAGACCCTTTATAATAAAAAACATAATGATAAAGTTTAGTATAAAACCGATTAAAGAAACAGCAAGAAAACGAAGCAAGGTTTTCGTGGAAAACGTACTCCCAAAGGTAAACCTTCTATTTAACAAATATGAAATCAACGTCATAAAAATAAAGGATAAGGCCGATGCATACAAAGGATCATATTTTATAAACTCTACTAAAACAAATACGGATAAAAAATAAGTGAGCGTGCTTAAACAGCCGACAAAGCTGTATTTAATAAATTTAACGGATAGTTCTTTATTTATGACCATAACGATGTCCTTTCAATTAATAAGAAAGATTCCTAGATTAACAATCAAAATGCGATTGTGTTATCACGCTTTTTTGAAAGATATTCGTATGTTTCCTCTTGATCCCTTTTAATGAAAGAATGTTTTCGATTAATCAGTAATAGCAGCTGTACACAAGTAATAGGCAGTGAGGCTTTTTTATAAGCTAAATATTTAGGCTCCCAGTCGGTCGCAAATTTATTTTTAAATTCTTTTAAGCCTTTAAAATTGTACAAGGAATTACCATAGAGATACGCAAGATGTGCAATTCTTTCACTCGTGAAAGAATGCTTGCAATGTCCTACATTTGACAGTGGTGACATCCCTAAGCTGCACTGTTTATATCCGTAATCCTTTGCCCATTTAAAAATATGAATAAATAAGACATCCATTGTCCCATGTGGACTGTCCGAAAGCTTTCTCATCAAATCAATCGTAATCGTGGATTTATAATCCGTTGCTAATGTTGAGAATGCAATAATGTCATCATTAGGATCGTATAAAACCGCTATAGGAAAGCGGGAAACATATTCCTCGCTAAAAGAGACAACGGAAAAGCCTTTTTCTTTCTGCCCGCTTAACCATGAATCCGATACATGTTTTAACTCCGTAAGAAGGTCATCTGCAAAAGGAGGATAGACAACTTTAAATCTATATGAATTTCGTGCAAACTTATTCATTCGTGTTCGTAACTTTGCACCCTGTTTTCCTTCTAGAGAAAATTGCTTCAAATTAACGAGTCCTTCCTCACCTAGCTTCAGAAAACGATAACCTGAATCATGATAATATTGCATATACTGCGGACTTATTTGATAGAATACAGGCTTCAATCCTCTCATTTTTCCATATTCACAAAATTCCTTTATGGCATCCTTGATCTCTGCTTCTTCTCCAATCGGATCTCCAAGCACGACTAATTTATTGCCAATTCTTTTATAAGCAATTAATACATTACTTCTACTAGTCCAAAATATTTCTTTATCCTGCAAAAAGATTAAATGGGATGCGTGATTCCCTCCTTTTTCTTTTAAAAAGGAAGTTATATGTTCACAATGTATATTATAATCTTCGGATTTTTCAGTCTTCAGATTACATTTTTTTCTAAAGGGATTAAGAATCTGGATATCAATCATTAACAGTTTTCCTCCTGATAAAAATCACTCTTACATAATACCACACAGAAGGTGTTCAATAATATCGGAACTTGACAAAATCTGAAACATTCTGTCTAATAAATATCCGCTAAAAAAGAAACATAAACCATACAGACATAACAGGCACTCTCCCTGCAGACTTTAAGGAAAAGTTAAGGGTTTACACTTAAAATAAAGGAAGTTGACACTTTACATAGTTTTTTCAAAGTGGTATTTCATAACTTCGCGTACGTTTTTAGGGAGATTTTAGTATCAAAAAAATACAGAACACTGATACCGTAGAGATCAGCGAAGCATCAAAAAGTATGTATAGTAACCAAGAGGCATAACACCCCATACGAAAAAAAGCTAGAGACCATCACTGGTTCTCTAGCATTCTTACAAACTATCTTTTTCTATTTAACTTGTCTTAAACCATTTTCTTCTATAAATAAGTTCAATTCATCTTTACTTGGATAGGAGATTTGTGTTCCTCTTTTTGTTACACTCAATGCTGCAAAGCCAGTAGCCATTTGGATCGCTTGAAGTACGTCTTTGGTTTCTACGTAGTAGTGGGTAAAACAACCAATAAATGCATCACCGGCTCCTGTTGTATCAATGGCATCAA
>Ga0180215_1003860_pt1 | contig 13752 bp, 14 predicted proteins | sample eDN3rd37CBELigBY_FD_128871 | JGI IMG/M metagenome (GOLD analysis project Ga0180215, IMG submission 128871) | Enriched backyard soil microbial communities from Emeryville, California, USA - eDNA 3rd pass 37_C BE-Lig BY (version 2) (version 2) | ecosystem: Environmental > Terrestrial > Soil >...
ACCGCCGCCGAGTCGCGGATCCGCGACGTGGACATGGCCGCCGAGATGACCAAGTTCACCAAGCTCAACATCCTGCAGCAGGCCGGCACGAGCATGCTCGCGCAGGCCAACCAGGCCCCGCAGGGCGTCCTGTCGCTGCTGCGCTAAATCCGCACGCTTTCGCGCGGGGCTCCTCCATCGAGGGGTCCCGCGCTTTGCGTTTAACTCAAGCTCCGCGGGCCCCGGGCCGATTCCATGGGCGTGGAATCCGTCCCGACATTGATCGTCGTCCCCGTTCGTGCGGAGAGCGACGAGGAGCTCGAGCCCATCCTCCAGACGCTCGTCTCCGTCACCGCCACCGCGCCCGACGCGATGGTCCTCGTGGTCGACGACCGTTCGCCGGCGCCGCAGGCGCAGATGATCGAGGTCGCGGCCGCTGAGCTCAATTGCGCCCACGTCGTCCAGCAGGAGGGCGAAGAGGGCCGCCTCGCCGCCTTCAACGTCGGCCTCGCCGTCGCCCTCGAGCACGACCTGGACGTGTGCTTCATCGCCCCCGGGCTGGTGCTCGACTCCCCCGGCTGGCTCGACCGCCTCCGCGCCCGCACCGGCACCGACGGCCTCCCCGCCGCGGTCGCCGGCGGCCCTGTCGTCGAGCCGACGGGCACGATCCGCCACGCCGGCTACTACTTCTCGCGCTTCCGGCGCCAGTGGGACACGCGCCTGGCCGGTGTGCCCGAGGTCATCCTCGAGGTCGAGAAGCCGACCCTGGTCCCCGTCAGCGACGAGCTGTTGTTCGTCCGCAAGGAGTGGATCGAGCGCGTCCCGGCCTTCGACGAGCTGCTCGACCCGTCCTACGGGGCGCTCGACTACTGCGTCCGCATCAGCCAGGCCGGTGGGCAGTCCGTGCTGGAGCCGACGGTCTGCGCGCGGGCGATCAGCCCCCGCGACGGCAAGCTGTCGGACGCGACCGCGGCCGCGGAGCGGGTCCGTGAGAAGCACTCCCAACTCAATCTCGCCCGCTGGGCGCCCGAGGTCATCTGATGTCCGAGCTCCCGAAGACCGTCTTCGTCGGCGCCGGCGTTTCCGGCGTCGCCTACTACCGCTGCTTCCTGCCGGCGGTCGCGCTCGGCGCGAACTTCGCGATGTGGGGCCACATGCCCGACCGCCTGGCCTTCGCCGGCGGCTTCGGGCGGGAACCGCTCCGGCGCTCGGACCTGTTCGACTATGACGTCGTGATCCTGCAGTACGCGGACGGAAAGCACTGGTTCCAGCTCGTCCGCGAACTGCAGGACGCCGGCATCACCGTCCTCTACGAGATCGACGACTACGTGCACAATCTGCACAAGGCCAAGGGGCATGAGGCCTCGCGGGCGTTCGCCCCGGAGCGCCTGCGCCGGATGGAGCTGGTGATGCGCGCGACCGACGGCATCATCGCGTCGACCGCGTACATCGCGCGGCGCTACCGCTCCTTCAACCCGCGGACCTGGGAGTGCGGCAACGGCATCGACCTCCCGCGCTACGCCCGCCCGCGCCCGCCTCGCTCCGGGGTCACGATCGGCTTCGCCGGCGGCATCGGGCACAAGGCGTCGCTGGCGCGCTGGGAGCCCGCCCTGCGCGCGGTGCTGCGGGCTCGCCCCGAGACGCGCTTCGTCTCGGTCGGCTACCCGGCCGCGGAGGGGTTCGTCGAGGAGTTCGGTCCCGAGCGCGCGATCGCGTACCCGTCGGCCGACATCGAGGTCTACCCGGCGTCCATGAGCCTCTTCGACGTCTCGATCGCCCCGTCGGCCGAGAACAACCAGTTCCGCGGCAAGAGCGACCTGCGCTGGCTCGAGGCCAGCGCGCTCGGCATCCCGCTGGTCGCCCACCCCGACGTCTACCCCGAGATCGAAGACGGCGTCACCGGCCTCCACGCCACGACCTCCGAGGAGGCCGAGGCGGCGCTGCTGCGGCTCGTGGACGACGCCTTCGAGCGCGAGCGCATCGGCAGGACGGCGCACGAGTACGTGGCCGAGCACCGCAGCATCCAGGCCATGTCCGAGAACTGGCGCACGGTGCTCAACGAGGTGCGCGCGCCCGCCGCGGTCGCCTGATCAAGAAAGTCGCTACAGGTCCGTCCTTCGCTGCCGACTACCTCGGTTAGCCACGGACGGCGATTGCAGGAGCCATACAGGGCATCCCCGCCCCCTCCACTCTCGAAGTCCGAGGTACATACGGGTCGCTGGAGGGCGGCCCACACATACCCCACCGAGGGACGGATCGCGCGGGCGGCCTCTTAGGAGGCCGCCCGTCTGCGTTTGGGGGAAACCCGCGTCAAGCCACGCCCCGCAGATGCCGATACGTCAGTACATGGCCGCGCCGAGTATCCCGACCTCCGTTCCCGTCGACGCACCGGCCGCGGCCCCCGCCGCCCCGCTCCGCGTCCCGTTCCAGCGTCCGCAGCCGCCGACGCCGGCGGCGATCATGGAGTACTACGCGCTCGCCGAAGAGGCGCGCTTCTACTCCAACGGCGGCCCTTGCTCGCGGCTGCTGTCGCAGCGGCTCTCCGAGTACCTGGGCGGCGACACCTACACGGTCCCCGTCGCGAACTGCACGGTCGGGCTGATGGCGGCGATCCGCGCCTCGTTCCCCGCCCCGGTCGACGGGCGCCGTGTCGTGCTGACGCCGTCGTACACGTTCACGGCCACGGCGTGCGCCATCGAGTGGTCGGGCTACGAGCCGGTCTTCGTGGACATCGAGCGCAAGGGTTGGCATCTCGACCCGGCGGCGCTGGAGCGCGCGCTCCAGCGGTACGGCTCCGAGGTCGTCGGCATCCTCGCATGCGCCACCTTCGGGACCGCGCCCGACGACGCGCAGCGCGCCGCCTGGCGCGACCTGAGCGCGGCGTACGGTGTCCCGCTGCTGCTCGACTCCGCGCCCGGCTTCGGGTCGCGCGACGCCACCGGCCGCCCGCTCGGCGGCCTCGGCGACATCGAGGTCTTCTCCTTCCACGCCACCAAGCCGTTCAGCGCCGGCGAGGGCGGGCTCGTCACGACGCCCGACCCGGAGCTCGCGGCGCACATCGGCCGGCTGATCAACTTCGGCCTCGAGCCGGGCACGCGCATCAGCGCCGAGGCTGGCTTGAACGCCAAGATGTCCGAGCTGCACGCCGCCTCGGCCCTGGCGATGCTCGACCGCATCGACGCCGTCGTCGCGCGCCGCCAGGCCAACGCCGCGCGTCTGCGCGAGGCGATCGGCCCTGACGCCGGCCTGCTCTACCAGCACGGCAGCGAACGCTCGACCTGGCAGATCCTGCAGGTCCTCTGCCCGACCCCCGAGATGCGCGACCGCGCGGTCGCACTCGCGCCGTCGCACGGCGTCGAGGTGAGGACCATGCACGACCCGGCGCTGCACACGCACCCGGCCTTCGCGCACTACCGTCGCGAGCCGCTGCCCGTGACCGAGGCTGCGGCCGAGCGCGCGCTCGCGCTGCCGATGGCCAACGAGCTCGACGACGACGCCATCGCGGCGATCTCCGGCCTCGTGCTCGCGGCGCTGCGCAAGTAGCCGCGGCGCTGATCCGTAGCTCGGCACCGCGAAAGGGCGCGGCGTCTCTCGCCGCGCCCAGCAGGATCAGCGCGCCGCGAGCGCGGCGGCGATCGCCGCCTGCCCGTCGACCGGGCGTGCGTGCTGCGGCGGGGCCATCGGCGTGTCGACGAGGAGGACGTCGCCGAAGTCGCCGTCGCCGGCGATCCGGTCGCAGGCCGCGACGACGGCGTCCGCGACGCCGGGGATGCCGGGCGCGTGCAGCACGAGGCAGCAGTCGTCCTCGGGGCGGCTGAGTTCGACGTAGGCCTGCAGCGCGGGCATCCAGGTGTTCGGACGCGTCCAGTCCGGCGCAAGCCAGAGGATGGTGCCGGCGTCGGTGTTCAGTGGCGCGGCGGGCGTCGCGAGATCCCAGGCGTTGGCCTCGTCGACCGTCACGGTACGACCGCAGCTGGTGCAGGCGAGGTCCTGGTGGGTCCCGCCGCAGTCGGGGCAGCGCAGGGCGGCCGCGACGTCGGGCCGCGAAGACTCGGGGCCGACGAGCGGAGTGCGCGCGTCGACGCGCTCGATCAGCCACGACTTGCGCGGCGAGTCGCCGAACGTGGCGGACGAGAAGAGGTCGATCCACTGCTCGCGGTGACGCTGGAACTCGAGCGCGGCGGGGCGCGCGAACGCGGGCAGCATGTCGCCCAGCGCGATCAGCATCGCGAGCTGGCCGTTGGTGGTGGGCAGCGGACGAGCGGTGAAGCCGGGGACGGAGGCGCAGCGGCCGATCTCGTCGGGCGTGGGCAGGCCGCACTCGTAGTGCTCGGCGAGCCAGTCGGGCATCGGGTCGCCCGTCAGCGAGCGCACGAAGTCGTCGACGACCTGCGCCTCGTCGGAGGGGCAGGCGAGGATGACCCGCTTGGCGGCGACGCGCGTGAGCTCGGCGACGAAGCCGGCGCGGTCGGGGCCGGGGATGTGCTCGAGCACGTCGAGGCACAACACGGTGCCGAACGACGCGTCCGCGAACGGCAGCGGCCCCGGCCGCGAGCGCACGCCGACCATGGACGGCGCGACCGGCGAGGGGAAGAGCACGTCGGTGCCGACGAAGGGGACCTCCGGGAAGGCGCAGGCGAGGCCGTGCGGTCCGCAGCCCACGTCGAGCACGCTCGTCCGCGCGCGGCCGTCGTCGTCGATGAGCAGATCGCGCAGGGGCGCGTAGCGAGCGAGCCAGTTCAACATACGCTCAGCCCTTCGGCATGCGCCGAAAGGAGCTTGAGCTGCGCCTCAACCGTCTGGGGCGAGCTGCATGCGCGCGAGCTTGGCGTCGAGCACCGCCTCGGCGCCCAGTGTCTCGCGCACGCGCGCGGCGCCCTGCTTGGCCAGCCGGTCGCGCAGGGCACGGTCGCCCTCCAGACGGAGGAGGGCGGCTGCGATCGCGTCGGGATCGCGGGCGTCGAGGAAGTGCACGTCGGGTTCGAGCTCGTCCGCACCGGTGCCGACGAGCGCGCAACCCGAAGCGAGCGCCTCCAGGGCCTCCGGCGCCGGGGCGCCCGCAGCCACGACCGCGTCGCACTCCCAGCAGACCTTCGGCTCGGACTCTGCGTGCAGCACGACACGGCCCGGATGGCGTTGCAGGCGCTCCTCGTGCGGCCCGGCGACGTGCAGCAGGAACCGCTCGCCGTCCAGGCGCGAGACCGCGTCGAGCACGCTCGCGAGCCCGTCCGCGCGGCCGGCGTACAGCAGCTGGAACGGCCGCCGGTGCGGCCGCCGACGGAAGGCGTAGCGGCCCGTCGCGACCGAACGGGCCACCGTCACGACGTTCGGTGCCGTCTGCTCGCTGAACACGGTCGCCGCGCGCTCGGCGACGGCCTTCAGCAGCGCCGGGTCAGCCGTGACGTCGGCCTCGACGTGCACGCGCTGGCCGCTCAGCTTCGGCGCTGCTACCTCGGGCAGGCGCGCCGCGCCGGGGTGCTTCTCCAGCCCGAGCAGCCGGACGCCGAGCGCGAGCGACGTCGCGTAGACGTCGGTGATCCCGAGCGGCGCGATCAGCGCCGGCAGCTCGGCGAGCGGGTAGACCGGCCGCGGCCAGCGCTCCGCGCTGCGCCCGACGGAGAAGAAGATCGTGCCGGGCCGGCGCTCGAGCAGCGCGGCGGCCTCCTCGGGCGCGTCCGGCGGGAACACGGGCGCCACGAGCGCGAGCCGTGACCCTCGGGCCGGGCGTGCCGCGCGGGCGAGCCTGCGCCCTCCCAGCGCGGCGCCGCGCATGTGTGAGGCGACGGTCAGCAGCCGCCCCTGGCCCGCCCGGCGCACGTCTGCGGCCAGGCGGTCGGCGACGTCGGGCGGGCGCCGGTCCTTGCCGGCGATGCTCGACTGCTCCCTGAAGTGCACGGCCACGATGTGCGGCGAGAACGCGATCCCGGCGCCCGTCGCACGGATGCGGCGCCACAGGTTCCAGTCGCCCGGCTCGCCCCAGATCCAGGCGTCGCCGTCGTAGCGCATATGACCCAGCCGCCGCGTGTACATGACCGTCGCGTGCACGATCCCGCCGACCTGCAGCGGCTGCGATCCGATGAGACCCCAGCGCCCGAGGTTGTCCTCGCTCATCGCCGGCCCGTACGCGAAGTCCGCGCCCTCGCGCTGCATCACGTCGAGCAGCGCGGGGATCTTGTACGTCGTGAAGGCGTCGTCGTGGTCGAGCGGCGCGATCAGCTCGCCGCGCGCCTCCTCGAGCGTGCGGTTGACGGCCAGCGTGCCGGCGACGCACCAGAACGACTCCGGGAACTCCGGGTACTGCGGCCGCTCGGGCAGCTCGAGGTAACGGACGCGCGGGTCGTCGACGGCTTCGACCGCGGCCCGCGCGTGCGGCTGCGGCCCGTCGCTGCACACGAGCACCTCGACGTTGCGGTAGTCGCCGTTGAGCACCGAGGGGAGTGCGCGGTTGATCAGCAGGTCGACCGAGCCGTAGGTGGCGATGCGGACGGTGACCAGTGGGTTCCTGCCCAGATCGACCGGCGGGGCGGCATCGAACGCGGCGCGATCGAGCATGCCCTGGAGGTCGTCGACGAGCTTCTTCACCCAGCGGGCGTGCGAGAGCAACACCCCCGGTTCCGCGTCGAGCTCGGGGATCTCGAGCCTCAGCCGGTCTACGAGCTCTGCCGCCGAGCCGACGCGGTCGACGCCCTCGATCGCGACGGGGTCGGCCACGAGCAGCACCTCGGCGAAGTCGTTGCCCTCGGACAGGTACTCGCACGCGTGGGTGAGCAGCTCGCCGATCAACTCGATCTTCAGCGTTCGCTCGCGGGCGTCCAGCGCCAAGCAGGTATCGCCCGTCGCCGGGGCGCCGACGACGTACGCGGCCAGGACGGGCAGCCAGCTGAGCGGGTCATCCCATTGGGGCGCGAACAGGACGACGGTGCCGGCTTCGGTCTGGAGGCCGTGCACCTACTGCCCCAGCAGTGCGCGTTCGAACTCCAGGATGCGCTCGCTGGGCCGCTCCTTGACCGGCCGTGCGGGAGAGCCGACGCAGATCGTCCACGGCGGGATGTTCTTGGTGACCACGGACCCCGAGCCGACGATCGCGCCCTCGCCGATCTCGACGTCGGGGTGAACGACCACGTTCGTCCCGAGCATGGCGTGCCGGCCGATGCGCAGCGAGCCGCGGTGGACGGCGCGGTACTCGTCCGGGATCGTCGGGTTGGTGAGTCCCGAGCCGTCGACGACCTCGGTGCCGGTCACCAGCCGGCAGCCGGCGGCCAGCCCGGAGAAGTCCTCGAGCTCGCACGTACCGCCGCCGACGATCGAGCAGAAGCCCGCGATGTGGACGTAGGAGCCGATCGTCAGCCCCGCGCCGCCGTCGAGGAACACGAAGTCGTCGACGATCACGTGATCGCCGATCCGGATCGCCTCCGCCTTCAGGACGCGGACCCACTCGTAGATCGTCACGTCGTCGCCGCAGGCGGCGAGGTCGAAGCGGCGGCCGTCGAAGCGGTTGCTCACAGGTACAGCCCGCCGTTGACGTTGAGGACGGCGCCCGTGATGTAGGCCGAGGCCGGCGAGGCGAGGAACGCCGCCGCACGGGCGACTTCGGCCGGGGCTCCGAAACGCGCCTTCGGGATCCGCGCCAGCAGGTTGTCCTTCACGGGCTGCGGGATCGGCTCGAGCATGTCGGTGTCGATGAACCCGGGGCAGATCGCGTTCGCGGTGATGTCGTGCCGGCTGGTCTCGAGCGCGAGCGACTTGGTGAAGGCGATCACGCCCGCCTTCGAGGCGGCGTAGTTCGTCTGCCCGATGTTCCCGGTCTGCCCGATGATCGAACTGATGTTGACGATCCGGCCGAAACCGCGCTCGCGCATTCCCGGCAGCGCTGCCCGGACGCAGTTGAACACGCCGGTGAGGTTCGTGTCGATGACCCGGGTCCAGTCAGCGTGGTCGAGCTTGAGCAGCGTGCGGTCGGCGGTGATCCCGGCGCAGTTGACGAGAACGCCGACGGGAAGATCGCGCGCGGCCTCGCCGACGACGGCTTCGACGGCGTCCTGGTCGGAAACGTCGCACGCCATGGCGCGCGCCTCGCGGCCGAGGGCCTCGACCGCCTCGACGGTCTGCTGCGCGGCCCCCCGGTTGACGCGGTACAGGGCGAGCACGTTCGCACCGTGTTTGGCCAGCTCGACCGCCACCGCGCGGCCGATCCCGCGCGAGCCGCCGGTGACGATGGCCCAGTCGCCGTCAAACTCTTCGTTGCGCATGGGCGGCGCATCGTAATCACTGCGCAGCGGCGTCGCGCATCTGACGACCGGCTCAAGTCCGGGCGGCGACCGGCCGAAGCAAACCCACAGTGAGTCTTGACGTCGCCATCGCCCGGATCGCGCAGCTGCAGGCCCTCTTCGCGCCTCAGCCGGTCGCGCCGACGCCGCAGGTCAGCGCGCCGACCTCCTCGTTCTCGTCGGCGCTCCAGACCGCGAACGCGGCCACGCTGACACCCACGGCGGCGACGCAGCCCGCGAGCAACGCCGGCCAGGCCATCGTGAACCTCGTCCGCCAGGAGGTCGGGGTGGCCGAGCAGCCGCCGGGCTCCAACGACTCGCCGCGGATCGCCCAGTACCGCCAGGCCACGGCGGGCTCGGGCGTCGGCCCGTGGTGCGCGTACTTCACGTCCTGGGCCGCCCGTGAGGCGGGCGTGCCGCTGGGCGACAACGGCCAGGGCTTCGGCCTCGTCGACGACGTCTACGCATGGGCGCAGCGCACGGGCAAGGCGATCCCGAACGGCGAGGGCGTCACGCCGCAGCCCGGCGATCTGATCGTCTGGGACGAGCACATCGGCGTCGTCGAGACCGTCGGGCCGGACGGCACGATCAACACGATCGAGGGCAACTCCTCCGATCAGGTCGCGCGGCGCTCCTACGCGCCGGGTGCGCGGCCCGCCATCGGGTACGTCCGCCTGGGGTAGCCTCGGGTCCGATGGAGGACCCGGAGACCCAGGAGCTGCGCCTCGACGAGCTGGAGCGCGAGCGCGCCGAGCGCGAGGCGGCCGGCGGCGCGGAGTCCGAGCGCGAGCAGCGCACGCACGAGCGGCGCGCCGACCGGCACGCGTACCTGCGCGAGAAGCTCGAGGAGCGTGCGCGCTCGGAGGAGGAATCCGGGTAGGCCGGTCCTCGATGACCGAGCACCAGCAGAAGGCCGACAGCCTCGAGCGCGAGATCGCCGAAATGGAGGAGCGGTCCGAGCAGTTGGGCGACGAGATCGCCGACACGCGCAAGGACTGGGAAGAGAAGCGACGGGACGAGACGATCCCGACCGCGCCGGCGCCCGAGAGCGGGCTGCCGCCGGAGGCGAACTACACGCAGAGCGGCGACCAGCCGCCGCGGGACGGCGAGGAGGCGATCCCGCCGCCCGATCCGAACGAGACCGACTAGGCGGCGGTGAGGCCGGCCTTGGTGCCGGTCACGTCGGGCGCGCTGACGCGGCCGGCGCGGTCGCTGACCGTGCCGATCCGGCGCGTGCCCTCGTGGTGGGCGGCGAGCAGCGCGGTCGCGGCCTCGGCCTGGTCGGCCGGGACGACGGCGACGAAGCCGCAGCCCATGTTGAAGACCTCCCAGGCCTCGGCGTCGCTGACCTGGCCGCGCTCGCGCACGAGGTCGATGATCGGCGGGACCGGGAGCGGGTCCTCGATGTCGAAGCCGACGCTCTCGTTGAGCCGCAGCAGGTTCAGCAGCCCGCCGCCGGTGATGTGGGCGAGGCCGTGGACCGGGATCTCCGAGCGGATCAGCTCGAGCGCGGCGCGCACGTAGATCACCGTGGGGGCGAGCAGCGCGTCGGCGAGCGTGCCGCCCGCGAACTCGCCGTCGAGCGGGAGGTCCGCGGTCGCCTTGCGCGCCAGCGAGTACGAGTTGGAGTGCAGGCCGCTGCTCGGCAGGCCGATCAGCGCGTCGCCCGGCCGGATCGCGTCGCCGGTGATGATGCGGTCGAGCGCGACCGTGCCGAAGCAGGTGGCGGTCAGGTCGAAGCCGTTGGGGGACGGGTGGCCGCGGATCAGCTCGGGCAGGATCGCGACCTCGCCGCCCGGGATCTCCACCCCGGCCTGCTCGGCGCCGCGCTTGAGGCCGATGCCGATCTGCTCCATCACGCCGGGGTCGGCGCGCTCGACGGCGAGGTAGTCGAGCAGCGCGATCGGCTCGGCGCCGACGCACACGACGTCGTTGACGTTCATCGCCACGCAGTCGATCCCGACGGTGTCGAAGCGGCCGGTCTGCTCGGCCAGGATCAGCTTGGAGCCGACGCCGTCGGTCCCGACCGCGATCCCGAGGTTCGGCGCGACCTCGAGCACGGCGGCGTAGTGGCCGGACGCGAGGACGGAGCGGCTCGGCTTGCCGGTGTCGATCGTCTTCAGGACGGCGACGAGCGCCGCGACCGCGCGATCGGCGGCGTGCTGGTCCACGCCGGACCGGGCGTACGCGTCTGTGCTCACGGCGCCCGACGGTAGCGCACGGCGGTGACGCCGCGGGGGGCGCGGCCCCGTCGCGGCGCGTGGCGCCGCCGGTGGCGGGCGGCCCGCCCGCGCCCGGGCGCGCGCGTCACGCCCGCCGGCGGCGGGCGGCGAGGATCGCTCCCGCCAGCAGCGCCCGCTCGGCCGCGTACGGCCACAGCGGCTCGCGCCGCTGCAGGCCGGCGACCCGTAGGGCGACCCTGGTGGCGGCGAACGCCGCGCCCGCCCCCGCGGCGAGCAGCTTGCGGTCCGCCGCGTGGCGGCCTCGCCAGGCCTTCAGGGCCGTCGCGCCCGCGAGCACCGGGCCCGCGACGCCGAACGAGAGCCGCGACGCGTCCGCCCGCGTGTAGCCCAGCGCGCGGGCGGCGGCGAGCGTCGCCCCCGTGCGCGAGACGCCCGGCCAGAGCGCCGCGGCCTGGGCGAACCCGAGCGCCAGCGCCACGCGAGCGTCGACTTCCTTACCTGTGCGGTGGGGAACTCGACACTCGCTTGCCGCGAGCGCGGCCGCGCCGAGCAGCAGCCCGCTCGCGACGCCCACCGGGCCGCCCAGCCGCTGCTCGATCGGCCGCTCGAGCGCGTAGCCCAGCACGACGGGCGGCGCCAGCGACAGGGCGAGCACCGGCAACGACGGGCGCACGCGCCAGAGCGCCGGCGCCAGCGCGGCGAGCGCCCCGCAGTGCAGCGCGACCTCGAGCTCCTTGCGCCGCTCGGCCGGCCACGACGCGATCTCCCACCCCAGCAGGTGCGGGATGGCGGCGACGTGCGCGGAGGAGGAGACGGGCAGCAGCTCGGCCGCGCCCTGGATCACCCCGAGCGCGACGACCTGCTCAAGCGGACGCCGCATCGGTGCGGCGCCGGCGCAGCAGCCACCAGGCCAGGCCGGCGAGAATGGCCGCGACGACCGCGTAGTCGATGTAGTGCAGGTTGTCCTTCCAGGACTCCCAGCGGTCGCCGGCCTGCTTGCCGATGAAGACGAGCATGAACACCCAGGGGATGCAGCCCAGGGTGGTCAGGACCGTGAAGCGGATGAACGGCATCTTCGACACGCCCGCGGGCAGCGAGATGAACGTGCGCACGATCGGCAGCATGCGCGAGAAGAAGACGGTCGCGTCGCCGTGGCGCTCGAACCAGCGGTCGGCCTGCTTGAGGTGGTGCTGCTTGATCAGGACCTTGTGGCCGTGCTTCTCGATCAGGTCGACGCGGCCGAAGTAGCCGATCCCGTAGGCGATCCAGGACCCGACGACGTTCGCGCCCACGCCCACGAGCGTGGCCAGCGCCAGCGAGTACTCGCCCGCGGAGACGTTGAAGCCCGCGAACAGCATCGTCGCCTCCGAGGGGATCGGCAGGCAGGCGCTCTCGCCCACCATCAGCAGGAAGACGCCGATCAGCCCCATGGCGTCGACGACGTCGACGGCGAAGTTGACGATCGGGTCGGTGATCGACGCGACGAGCACGCGCGCAGGGTAGCTACGCAGCTGAGTGCGGCGGCTCGATGCGCGGGAGCGTCAGGGACGAGATCCGCTGCTTGGCGCGCTGCGGCGGGCGCCGGATGTCGGTCTTGGGCCGCAGCATCTTGAGGATCATCACGGCCTGGTCGACGTTGGCGGCGACCGCGGGCCGGTGCGCGACGTCGTAGCTCCCGAGCCGTTGCGCGACCGACGGCTGCGCGCCCGCGATGATCAGCTCGCCCCGGCGCGCCCGCAGCGCCGCGGCGGCCTCGACGAGCGCGGCGAGCACCGGGTCGGTGACGTCGAAGGCCTCGGCCAGGTCGAGGATCAGCCAGCGCACGCCGCCCGACAGCGCGGCCTCGATCCGCCGTCCCAGCTCGCCGCTCTCGTTGAGCGCCCCGGAGACGTCGATCTGGTGCACCACGTCGTCGAGCCGGTGCTCGCGGAAGGTGAGCGAGCCCGGCTTTCCTACGGCACGCAGGGACTGGGACGTGAACATGGAGGCGAGCGGCGCGGGCTGCGCCGGTGGGAGCGTATTTCCCGCCCTGCGACGCCGTCAAGCATCGCAATGAGCCGGCCGGCCGGTGATGGCGTGGCATCGGTCGGCGCCGTGCAGGGCGCGCGGCGTTGCCGGTGGACGAACACCAGGGCGATAAGGGGGAGGGAGCGTGGTGGTCGGCACCGTTGCCCCCACCTCGCGGGCCCGTTGGCCGCGCCCCTTTGCCCCGGCCTGGTGCAGGGATACCGTCAAGTTACGGGCCACGGAGAAGGTGGGTGATCGTTTGTGATCACTCGGGGTGGTATTGGCCCTTCTCGTAACACCTTCGCGCGTTCGAGTTGGCACGCGGGTGGGGGTGCCCCTCTGCGCTTCACCGTGAGGAAGGCTCAGAGCCGCACCCCCCTCGGGCGATATATCGAGAAGGGCAGAAGCGGCCCCGAGACAGTTCGCGGATGTCCCACTGTCTCCGTGGCCCGTAACTTGACGGTATCCCTGCACGCGCGGCGAGCAATGTGCGCGGCAAACGGGCCCGCGAGGCGAGGGAGCGGTGCCGGCCACCACACTCCCCCTCCCTCATCGCCCTGGTGTTCAGTGCACCGAGGCGCCCCGTGGTGATCAGGCCGCCCACCCCGGGTAGCCTCCTGCGGCGTGCGCGTCTGGATCGACCTCACGAACTCGCCGCACGTGCTCGTCATGCGCCCGGTGATCGAGGCGCTGCGCCGCCGCGGCGATGAGGTGCTCGTGACCGCGCGCGACTTCGCGCAGACGCTCGGGCTGCTCGAGCGCTTCCAGATCGACCACACGGCGATCGGCCACCACCGCGGCGGCCGGCTGGCCGCCAAGGGCCTCGGGTTGGCCTCGCGTTCCGGGGCGTTGACGCGCTGGGCCAGCGGCCGCGGGATCGACCTCGCGCTCGGCCACGGCTCCAACGACGTCTCGGTGGCCGCGAAGCTGCTGCGGATCCCGTCCGTCACGGCCTTCGACTACGAGTTTGCCCGCCAGCAGCACCACATCAACTGCCGGCTGGCGTCGCGGATCGTCGTGCCCGACGTGATCCCGTTCGAGCGGCTCGCCCCCTACGGCGCGACGGAGCGCAAGCTGCGCCGGTACGAGGGCCTCAAGGAGGAGTACTACCTGGCGGACTTCGAGCCCGACCCGGCCGTCCTCACCGAGCTCGGGCTGGACCGCGACAAGCCGATCGCGGTCGTGCGCACGCCGCCCGCGGTGTCGCTGTACCACCGCTTCGAGGCGCCCGTGTTCACGCAGGTCCTGGAGCGCCTGCAGCACCAGCAGACCGTCGTGCTCCCGCGCACGGACGAGCAGCGCGAGGAGCTCACCGG
>Ga0180215_1003861_pt1 | contig 13752 bp, 12 predicted proteins | sample eDN3rd37CBELigBY_FD_128871 | JGI IMG/M metagenome (GOLD analysis project Ga0180215, IMG submission 128871) | Enriched backyard soil microbial communities from Emeryville, California, USA - eDNA 3rd pass 37_C BE-Lig BY (version 2) (version 2) | ecosystem: Environmental > Terrestrial > Soil >...
AGCGCCCGGTCGAAGTTGCCAGTTCCGGGGGTTCGGGTCTCTCCCAGCAGGCGGGAACGGAAATGGGGGAAGTCACCGTCGATGATTCGACCACCTTCCTTGCCCGCTTTGCAAATGGCGCCACCGGCACCTTCGAGGCAACCCGGCTCGCGCCAGGACGCCGCAATTTCAACAGTTTCGAGATCAATGGATCAAAGGGAAGCATCAGGTTCAATCTCGAACGCATGAACGAACTGGAAGTGTACCTGGATGACGATCCGGAGGGCCTGCAGGGATTCCGCACCATCAATGTCACCGAGCAGGCTCACCCCTACACCGGAAACTGGTGGCCCGCCGGTCACATCATCGGTTGGGAGCACAGCCACACCCATGTGGTGAAAGATTTGCTGGATGGCATCCGGACCGGGGTGAATCCGGCGCCGTCTTTCGAAGACGGATTCCGTATCCAGGCCATTCTCGATGCTGTCGAACGCAGCAACGCTTCGGGCGCATGGGAAACACCGGCCGAACCGGCATAAGCGAATCAACGAAACGGGGCAGGCGCGATGCCTGCCCCGTTTCCGTCAGCCCGCCAGCGGGAACGCCCGCCGCCCCTTGTATTGCGTTTCATACGCCAGGGCGATCCGGTCCCGTTCTCCTGCCTCCAGGTCTTCCAGGACCCCATAGGTATCCGGAATCGCCACGGCGACAATGGCGCTGTCATCCCCGCGCTCGATGGCGGCCCGCAGGCGCAACAGGTGGGCTGCCCGCACCACTCGCCGCTGCAGCACCTCCAGGCTGAACTCCCCGCTCAACCGGGAATCGCTCTCCAGCCCGATCGCCCGCGCAGCGGGGATCAGTTGCGCGAGTTTCAGGTGATCGACCGGTCTTGACCGGGCCGCCTCGATGATGTCCTCGATCAGCGACACGCGTTCCAGCACATCCCGGATCGCGTGCCACGGGAAATGCTCGCCCAGCCTGGCGCCAACCCGTTCCACCACCGCCAGCGCAGCAACGATGTTGCCCTCGTCGCCGGACTGGATTGCCACGGCGAGTTGCTTCATTGCCCGCTGCTGCTCTGCAATCTTGTGTACCCGGCGTCGTTCGGACGCACTCAGGTGCGATTCGGCGTGCTCTGGTGCATCGTCAAGGATCGATGCCACTTCGCTGTAAAGCCGCTGCCGCAGCGCCGCCCTGACCTGGTCAACCCAGCGCAGTCTCGCCCGGGCCAGTTCCACCCGATCTTTCACGACTTGCGGCAGGTTTCCCGGTTCCTCGAACAACTCCTCATCGTATGCCTGCAAGATGAGCACATCGTCATCCGCATTCAGCGCTCGTTCCAGCATCGGCCATTCCATCGCCTGCAGCACGCGCACCAGCGATGCCCGATCCGTGTTTCCCAGCACCACCAGTTGACCCGAAACCGCCAGGTTCGCCAGGTCGTCCCTCGAATTGGCAGCCAGGGCGGCATCCAGGCGCGCACGCACATCCAGGCGTTCGCGCGCTTCACGCACGTGGGCGCGAACGTTGGCAGGCAACGGAATTTGCCGGACTCGTGCTTCCTCGGCAATTGCGAGAATCACCGAATCCTGTCCCTGGCGGCGTTCCTGCTCGATTCGAGCCGCGTAGCGCCGGGCAAACAATGCCTCTACCTCCAGGCGCATGGTTCGCGCAACCGGATCGGATTCCAGCCGCGACCAGATTCGCGCGACATCAGTTTCATTCCCCTTCTGGATGGCCACACGCAGCAGGTCGCGCAGTTCGCGTGCATCATCCTCGACAGGCAGCGGTGGCCGGGCATGCTCCACGGGAGCCAGACCACCCCAATCAGGGACTTCAGGTGTGCGTAGCGCTGAATCGGCCGGAGGAGACGCGTCGAACCGCTTCTGCACCCGCTGCACCGCCGCTTTCACATCCCACAACGATGTGCCAATGCCATGTTCCACCGGTTCGGGCTGCGGCAACGGTTTCAGACCCGGGATGACTTCCAGGTGCTTTCCGACTGATTCCGGTCCCTCGTCAATAACGGCCCTCAATGCTTCGAACAGGCGTGTGACCTCCCGGCCACTCGACCGCAGGACCTGGCGAAAGACTTCGGACGCATCCGGGGATCCGAGATCCCACTCTCCCAGCAACAGTGCCGCATCCGGACCTTGCGAGGCATCATCCTGCCAGCGTGAGGGGTTCTCCGCCAGGGCCATCAAGGAGGCATACAGCACCAGGAAGGCGAATCCGTCACGCAATGGGGTCGATGCCACACCATGCGGATGCCGGTAATTTGGCGATCCTGAACCGACGGCCCCGAGCGGTGAGCCCGGCCAGGCCGCCCTGTCGAGATCGATCACGGCCATGCGGCCAGTGGTGCGCATCATCAGGTTGTTCGCGGTGAGATCGGCATGGACAAAGCCGCTGGTGCGCATGTCGTTCATCACATCGCGCACGGCATTCGCCAGTGCCCGCAGGATCTGACCATTCCCGGCGCGTGCCGCGCGCCCGGCCGCCGCGATCAGGGTTGGTCCTTCGATCCATTCGGAAACCGTCACCGGCAAACGTTCGATCCCGCCGCTCGGGGATTCGACCGCGATGGCATCCGGCAGGAATGCGGGATCTGCCGGAAATCGCGCCCGCATGGTGGCCTCACGGTAAGCGGCCAGACCACCGTAACGCACGGCCCATTCGGCCGCGGCATTCGCCGTGCGGGGAATACGCAACGCAAGGCGGCCACCATCGTGGCGGGAAAGCTGGAACACCACATTGTCCGTTCCCGCAATCGCACGCGGCCGCTTCCGTTCATCCAGTTCGACATGGGCGCCAAGGTGCGACAAGACCGGAACGGAGGGCCGGGAGAGTGCGTTCTGGAATCTGAGAAGATCGTCCATGGTGTTGCCTCCGGGGTGTCACCGGTCCCACATTGTCCGTACAGTTTCACACATCACCAGTTAACTATGTCCGTACAACGTGGTAGAGTGACACAACAATCGTAGAGATTGTAGGGCATGGGGTAGAGAGACAACGCACACTTTGGCCAACGAAAGGCTTTTTGCCCTTGCAACTGCGTTCAAGAAACACCACCCAGGAAACGTCACCCAGCGCACCGGCGGAACGCGTGATCCCGGATTTTCCCGATCTGGAAACCGGCGAATTCGCGGGTTCGCGGCGACGGCGCAACGAGCGCTCCAGTGTCAATGCCAGTGAAATCACCGGCGAACTCGAAACACTGGCCGCGTCGCTGGATGGCGTCGACAATCGCTCGGCTCGCCGGCTCCGTGACCTTGCCTCCTCACTCGCAACGGAACGCGGTCGCCAGCGATGGGCCGATGTGGACTTGCGGCGTGCCTTTCACACCGATCGCCTTTCCCATGCGTACGCCCTCAAGCGCGAAGGCGGGTATGCACCGCAATCCATCGAGGTCGCGGACAAGATTCGCAATGTCCTCGTGCTGGTGCCGATCCTGCTGACCTGGGCGGCGCTCGCCGAAGCGGTCAGGGGATACGCGGATTACATCAATGCCCATCCCGATGAAGAACGTCGCCCGTTCCTGCTTCTCTGGCAAAACGGCTTCGGTGGCGAATCGACCCTTCTTTCCCCAAGTTTTTCGACCCTCGCCCTGACCGATGCCGTCATCATTGTCATCATCATCCTGCTGACCCTGTACGCCCACGGGCGCCGCGAGAAACAGGAAGACCTGATCAGCGATGCCAGTGCCGAATTCCAGGCGGACATGGATAACGCCCTCGCCGAAGCCACGGTGCTCCTCGCCGGGGATCGCTCCTCGCGCCCGATGCTCCTCACCGACAGTGTGGAGCGCCTGGCGGATCGCTTCGAACGCAGCAGCCAGGCCCTGCTAACCCAACTCCAGATCGAACACGACCGGCTCGAGGCCGTTGCCACCCAGCGCGAACAGGAATTCCGGGATATCGGCCTGTTTGCCAGTGGCATGCGTTCCGGTGCCGAGGAAATGCACCACCTGCTCGTCGATCTGCGCCAGGTGTCCAACGGGCTGGAGAATGCCCTGCACGATCTCACCAGCGAAGTCAGTGTCGCGAGCGACCAGCAGCGCAGCCTGCTCACTGCCGTTTCCACCCTGGAACGCCTGACATCCTCTGCGATCCAGAGTGACCAGGCGGTGAACAAGCAACTGTCGAATGCAGTGGTCAACCTGGCGGAAACGGCCGACCGCGCCATCAGTGGTGCCGATGCCGCTGCGCAGGCTGGCCGGGTCGCCTCCGATGCCGTTCGCGGCATCAGTGAACTGGCGCAGCAGATTGCCAATTCCCAGCGAAATGTGGAACAAACCCTCTCGCACGAAATGGATGCACGCGGTCAGCTTTCCGAGGCCCTCCGCGCCACAACTGCGGGATCGCAGGTGGCGGCGCGTTCCCTGAACGAAATCGGCAGTTCGCTCCAGAAAATCCAGGAGGATTTCTCGCGGCTGGGAACCAGTACCAGCCAGCAAACCACTGCCCTCAATGCCCTGCTCAACCAGCAGGCGGAACTGGCACGCGGCATCGCCCAGGTCGCACGTGAACTTGGATCGACCGGGATGAATTCCGCGCAAAGCCAGCGCGAACTGAACCAGGATTTCCAGCACCTCATGCAGCGACTCGACAGTCTCGCGACGTCGATGAACCGCATGTCCCAGCAAATCCCGAGTGTCGAGAACCTGCAGCATGCCTTTACCAACGCCCTGCGCAGCGAGCTCGCCCGGTCCGGGCGCTGATCCGTCCCGCCTTCACTGATTTCCCGCTTGCCGCGCGTGGCGCTCAGGAGAGCGCCCGCCACCGGAGTTTGCGATGCAACCCTTCAAACGTCGCCGTCGTACCCGGCGAGACATGGTGGTTCTTGGCGGTTGGCTGTTTGCCGACCTGCTGCTGGGTCTCGCCATGCTGTTCGCCGTGGCCAACACGGTTGGCAGTGAACCTCCCGCACCAACGCCTACCCAGGAACCCGATTACCTGGCCACGGCCACGGTGCAGTTCGGGGTGGAGCAGGCACGAACGGAAGGCACCATCGCCGCCCTCCAGGGAGAGATCGCCGATGCCAATGTCCAGCAACAGCAGGCCGAAGCCACTGCCACCGCAATGGCCATCGCGGCCCAAACGCAGGAAGCCATGAGCGAGGATGAGCGAAACGCCGCCAATGCCACGGCAACCGCCGCCGCTGCCAATGCGCAGGCAACGGTCGACGCCATTTCCACCGAGCAGGCTGCCAACGCATCGGAAAGTGACCAGGCAGCAATCGAACTGGCAACTGCCGCAGCCCAGGCAACAGAACTCTCCCAATCGATCGAGGCGCAATCGACGCAGCAGGCGGAGCTTCAGGTGATTGCCACGGAAAATGCCGCCAGTGGCGCCGATGCCCTGGGTACCGTGGCGGCACTCGAAACCGCTGAGGCACAGAACCAGTCGGCGCTTGCCACGTCGGAAGCCAATGCCTCGAATGCACAATCGACCGCCGATGCCCTGCAATCCCAGCAGGCGAATGTCGATGCCACAGTTGCCGCATTGCAGGAGGAAGCCCAGGCAAACACCCTGAACCCGCAATCGATCACGGAAACGTTCCAGATTGATCTCAATGGCGTGCTGAATGGCAGTCAGGACGCGACCGATGATGCGATTGAGGAACTTCACGACATCTTCGATCCATACGCGGAAGCGGGCACATGCGAGATCGGGTTCGTCAATATCGCGACTCGTGCCCCGCAACTGGGAACCGGTGTGCAGGCGTCGGAACGGGTTGCGGAGTTGATCGAGCAGGAATTCCCGGATCTGATACCACAAAGTGACGATGGCACATCGTCGCTCCCAAATGTGCCGCTCGCCTATCCCGGCACATCCCCATCCGGTGAAGTGGAATTGCAGATGTTCGTCAACAATGGCTGCAATCCGGGAGGATAGGTGGTTCCAGATGCATCCGCACGGCGCACTTCGCATGTATAGTTGCGCGAGTGCGAACACTTCAGCCAAATGATGTCATATGCTTGACGCCTATAGTATCATTTGGGAAGTAAAGAGAGATTCTGGGCAGAATCGCCCTAAGGAGGCACTCAATGGCCACTCCTGTGAATGTCACAGACGAAACCTACCAATCTGAAGTCATCGATGCCGAGACCCCGGTCCTTGTCGATTTCTGGGCTCCGTGGTGTGGCCCTTGCCGCATGGTTGGTCCCATCCTCGAAGAAATCGCATCGGAAAATCCGTCCCGCATCAAGATCGCCAAGGTGAATGTTGACGAGCAGCAGAAGTACGCTTCCCAGCTCGGTGTGTTCAACATCCCGACCATGGTGCTCTACAAGAACGGTCAGCCAGTCGACAAGATCATCGGCGCCATGCCAAAGCAGCAGCTCTGGTCCCGGCTCGAAAAGAACCTCGACTAACGCACCGGTCAGTTCACGAATCGCAACAGAAAACGGACCGTCCAATTGGACGGTCCGTTTTGCATTCCACGGCTGCGAATGCGTTCCCAAATAAACACAACGATTATTGTGCTTTGGTGCTCACTCCCGTACACTCGGGAGAGCAATGAATGCCGAGGTATTTCGTCGGAATACAGGCGAATCCACAAAGCGGGAACCTGCCATGACCATCTCACCGGTCACAGCCGAATCCATTCTCGAATCGCTTACCCGGGTCATCGATCCAGAATGGGGTATCAACATCTACGATCTCGGTCTCATCTTCGGTATCGAAGCCGGAAATCATCGCGCCGAAATCGAAATGACCCTCACCTCGCCCGATTCACCTTCCCGCGAGAACATCGAAAACCGCATCCGCCAGGTCCTCAAGCGGCGGCATCCCGCACTCTCCACCATCGATATCGTCTATCGCTTCGATCCGCCCTGGCGGGACGATTTCATCACCCCAGAGGGTCGCCAGCAACTCGAATCACCCATTCTCCCGGTCGGCGATGACGACCTTCCGCTGACCACTGACACCGTCTACGAGGCCCTGAAACTGGTGCTCGATCCCGAAGTCGGTATCAATGTCGTCGATCTCGGTCTGGTCTATGACGTCTCGGTCATCGAATCAGCCGTGCGGATCGAAATGACCCTCACCACACCCGGTTGTCCGCTTTCTGCAACCATCGAAGCCGCAGTCCGCCGCACCATCGAAACCCGTCATCCCGATGTTCAGGATATTTCGCTGCAGATCGTGTGGGAACCGCCGTGGGATACCGATCGCATTACGGACGAAGGTCGCCGCCAACTCGGCTGGTAACCGCACTGCACCGAAAGGATCACGACAATGTCGTCTGGCCTGCCTGCTCCCGATCCGGCACCGGAACCTATCCTTGCCAGTTGGAAAATCAGCGATGTCCTGCGCGAACATCCCCAATTGCTGGATTTCCTGATCGATCTCACCCCGGCATTCAGCAAATTGCGCAATCCCATCCTGCGCAAGGTGCAGACCCGCCTCGTCACCGTCGCGCAGGCGGCGGGAATTGCCGGAATCCCCCCGGCCGACCTCGTTCGCCAGTTGAACCAGGCCGCCGGTATCACCCCGCCCGATGACACATCCAATCCGGACGAGGTATCCACAGGGAGTCCCGCCACCGCACCCGCCTGGGTGAACACAGCAACAATTGCCACGACGCTCGATGTGCGCCCGATCCTGGCCAGGGGCGAAGAACCATTCAAACCGATCATGGATACCGCCAGAACCGTCCCTGCCGGATCATCCTTCCGCCTCATCGCCCCATTTGAACCGGTACCACTGTTCGATGCCCTCGCCAAACAGGGATTCAGCCACTGGTCCACCAGTCTCGATGCAGATAGCTGGCAGGTCGATTTCCATCGCGATCACGAACCGGCGAAGAAAGCCGCACCTCGCCCCGCGGCACCGGCGGAGGTCGACTGGGACACTCCCACAGCCGAAATCACCATCGATGTGTCCGAACTCGTCCCGCCCGAACCCATGGTGAAAATCCTGCAGGCACTTGAAACACTGCCACCGGATACCCGCCTGCTGGTGCATCACGTCCGCCGCCCGATTCACCTCTATGACCGGCTCGATGAAATGGGGTATGTCCACACCACCCGCGATCTCGCACCGGGTCAGGTGGAGGTCATGATCCAGAAACCTGCCACAAGCGATGGATTGACATGATGGGATTAAGCACACGGCACGCACCTTCACTCGATTTGCCAGCCCGTTTCATGGCATTCAGCATAGCGGCACTCGGAATCTCCGTTCTGATTTCGCCATGGACCCTGCCAAAACTCCAGGAGCACTTTTCCGAATTTTCCCTGCTGGCCTTTGTCCACCTGAATACGCTCGGATTCATCGGGGCCATGATCTTCGGCGCCAGTTACCAACTGGTACCGGTGGTGTTGCAGACGCCATTGCGCTCGGTTCGCACCGGTCGCATGTCCTTCTGGTTCTACAGTGCCGGGCTCATCGTGTTTCTCGCCGGACTGATGCTCACCTGGTTACCGGGACTTGCCATTGGAGGCACGCTGCTCGGGGTTGCTTTCCTGCTCTACGCCGGGGTGATACTGGGAACGGTGCAGCAGGCACCGCGTCGCGACATTATTGGCTGGCACATGATCATGGCCGTCATCGGATCCTGCGGCGGCATGAGCATCGGGGTGATGATGGCGTTCAACAAGAGCAACGGAATGCTCGGTGATCGCCTGCTGGATGTGCTGGCAGCGCACATCGTGGTCATGCTCGCCGGTTGGGTCGGGATCATGCTCACGGGCGTCGCCTACCGGCTGATTTGCATGTTCACGCTGGCTGAAAAGTACTTTCAGGAAAAACTGGCCTGGGCTGAACTGGTCTCCCTGACTACCGGCACGTGGCTGTTCGCCGCCCGGTTCATCTTCCGGCTTCCGGCCTGGACCGGGCAGGTGGCCGCGCTGCTCCTGCTTGCCGGATTTGCCTGCTTCGCCATCCAGATCATCCGGCTCTACCGCAACCGCATGCGCCGCACCTTCGACATCCACATCCCCTTCGCCCTGGCCGCAGCGACGTTCGCCATTGCGGCCAATGTCCTGCTGGTGACCGGTCTGTTCCGTCACGAGAGCCCGGTGTCCCCGGTGTGGGTGGCCGTCACCTGGCTGGCCATTTTCGGTGTGGCCGGCACGGCGATCCAGGGATTCTTTTACAAGATATCGACCTTCCTAGTCTGGCTGAAGCGCTATGCCCCGATCGCAGGCAAGCAGAAAGTCCCCAAACTGGAGGAACTGTACATTCGGAGACTGGCCCTCACCGGCTGGTTCTGCTGGATGCTGGCGATTATCGGCGGCACCACCGCGATCCTGCTGGAATGGAGCATCCTGAGCGGTATCGGTGTGCTGATGATTGCCGGGGCGGTCCCATTCCTGGTCAATGTGATGCTCATCGCCCGGCACTGGCGAACCGGTCCCGGTCTTTCCCTGCGCGAACCCGTTGTCACCAGACCACCCGCACCATCCCGCGTCACGGTTCGCGCCTGAACCAACCTTGCGTTTTGTTGAATGTTTTACACGGAGGTACACCACCATGACCGGCGAATCGACCACGGATGCCATCACCATCGATGTGCGCGAAATCACCCCGCGCGAACGGCATCCCCTCATCTTCCAAACCTATGACGGACTCCACGCAGGCACCAGCATGCTGCTGATCAACGATCATGACCCGAAGCCGCTCTATTACCAACTCAAGGCCGAACGCGGTGAAAATCTCGGTTGGGACTACCTCGAGGCCGGCCCGGAAATCTGGCAGGTCCGCATTTCCAAGACCGCATAGCACGTGCACCCGCGAATCTCACCGTAAGGACCGGCCCAGTGCCGGTCCTTTTCATAGCGTGGTGCTTTACGCTGCTTCGCCCGGTGGCCGGTAGGAGATGGCGCGGGCCTTTTGCAAGGCATCGAGTGTCTCCTCCACGGTCAGCAGGACGGTGGTTTCCATCGAACCGAGGGCACCACCTGCGGTAATGGCAAGGACCATTGCCGCAACCGAGGTATTGTCCGGTGCATCGTACAGCGCATAGGCATCATGATCACCGAAGGCATACCAGAAACCAAGGAGACTGCCGTCAACGGCTTCGGCGTACTGTCTCGCCGCAGTCCGGCGATCCTCGGGGTGCTCGACAAGTTTCGCCCAGGTGGCAGGGGTATAACTGAACCTTGTGAGGTAGAGTGGCATCGCGGCCTCCTTTGCGTCGACCGAACAAAGATACCGGTGGTGCGTGTTCACCACTCTACTCCTGATTGTCACCAAACTCCAGTGGTGCATTCCAGAATTTTTGTCCCGCCGGGTCGAAACGCAGTATCCAGGCGTCGGGAATGCTCGTGAAGAATCAGGGCCGGACCGGATCGAGGATCTTGTTCACGATCCAGGCATGTTTTCCGACCTGGCGCACTCGCGTGAATCCGTACTGCTCCAGCGCCCCCTCGAGTGCCAGGCGGGCGATTCCCTGACCGCGATGCCGCTTGTCCACGAAAACACAGGTGATCCGCCAGGCCGGATACAGTGGCGGGGCTTTCTGGTATTCCCGCCGGTGCTTGATACCGGGAAGTTCCTCCGGGCTGCCGTACTGGCACCAACCCTGGGCTTGTCCCTGCTCATCGATCACCATGGCAGCGTGAGCCCGATCGCTCTTGACGCGCTCTTCCTTGATCGCCCGGTGGTCGATCCCGCGCTGACCACATTCCGGGTGGAAACCAATGCACCAGCAACCACCGAAGATGCCATTATTGCGCTCGACAAGATCCGCGAACATGTCCCAACTCGATGCATCGAGCGGCACGATGGAACAGGTCATGTTCTCCATCTCCCCTCACGGCCCTACTTCGAGCGCAGGTCATCCATTTCACGCCGCATGTCTTCCAGGTCGGCAAACTGGCGATACACCGAGGCAAAGCGCACGTAGGCCACCTGATCCAGTTGCTTCAATTCGTTCAGTGTCAATTCGCCAATCACACTGGAGGTGACTTCCTTCGTGCCCAGGGCAAGGATTTCGCCTTCCACCCGGTTGATCAGGTTGTCCAGCGCCTCTTCGCCAATCGGTCGCTTGGTCAGGGCAATCCGCAACTTGTCACGGAGTTTCTGCGGGTTGAAATCCTCGCGACGTCCATCCTTTTTCACCACCATGATGTTGGCGGTATCGAACCGCTCGTAGGTGGTGAACCGCCGGAAACAGGTCTGGCATTCCCGCCGTCGCCGGATGGCCTCGCCATTGGCAATTTCCCGGCTGTCGACAACCCGGCAATCAGACGCCTGGCAAAATGGACATCGCATTGGACGGCTCCCCTGGATTCATTGTGCTCACACAATACGATGCCCGGCCGGGTTTCGATTCGAAACACCATGCCGGGCACATCGCAAGGTTCCCGAATCCGCTGGAAATCAACGTTCGCGCAGGAACCGGATGATCGACGATTCATTCTCCCATTCGTCATCCGGGTAGACCGGCGGGCCCGATGGTTCCATGCGCGAAGGTTGCGCACTTTGCCGGCCGGTCTCGCGCGGGGCTTCACGCCCGGCGTTGCGGAAGGTGTAGGCATCCATTGGCGGGCGCTCATCGAATCCGGTCGCGATCAGGGTAATCATCACCGCATCGCCCAGGGTCTCATCAATGGAGGTACCGTAAATGATTTCGGCATCGTCATCGGCCGCCGAACGGATGACCTCGGCTGCCTCACTGGTTTCGAACAGGGTCAGTGAGGTACCGCCACTGATGTTGTAGAGCACCCCCTTGGCTCCCTGGATGTTCATTTCCAGGAGCGGGCTCTCAATGGCTTCCCGGGCCGCATTCACGCAACGGTCGCTGCCTTCGCCATACCCGATTGCCATCAGCGCCGAACCAGCATCCTGCATGATGGTCTTGACGTCGGCAAAGTCGAGATTGATCACGCCAGGTTTGGTGATGAGATCGGAAATTCCGGCAATACCCTGCCGCAACACATCATCGGCAATCTGGAACGCCTCGGTCACCGTGGTCTTGGGATCCACCATGTGCAGCAGGCGTTCGTTCGGGATGGTGATCAGGGCATCGACGGTTTCCTTGAGCATCGCGATGCCCTCTTCCGCCGCACGCCGTCTGCGCCCGCCTTCGAATTCGAACGGTTTGGTGACAACGGCAACCGTCAGTGCACCTGCCGCCTTCGCCAACCGGGCAATGGTCGGGGAGGCACCGGTTCCTGTCCCGCCGCCCATGCCGGCCGCGATGAAAATCATGTCACAATCGCGCATGACTTCAGAGAGACTTTCCGCGCTCTCCTCGGCTGCCCGTTCACCGATTTCCGGACGTCCGCCGGCACCGAGTCCCTTGGTCAGCTTGTCACCGATGCGAACAGCTATCGACGCCTCACTGGTCATCAGGGCCTGGGCATCAGTATTGACGGCAACGAATTCAATGCCATCGACACCGGCACGCACCATCCGGTTAATGGCATTGCCACCTGCCCCACCAACACCAATGACCTTGATCCGGGCAAACGATTGCGCCAGGAAATCCGAAGTCGACCAGCGCGATTGCGGCTGGTCGTTCTGGCCGGCCTGCTGTGACCGGTCCGGTTCCTGCTGTTTGCTTGCGTTCACACCCGCGGTGCCGTGCACTCGCACTTGCTGACCTCGCGAGGGGTTCTGACCACGGGATACCATCGTCCCATCACCATCCAACTTGCGAATCCCCGATCACCTGTGATGATCGACCGATTCCATCCAACGCACGTGTCCCAGCGCTTGCGGAAACCTGGGTACCCCAAAACGGTTCCGGGGCGATGTGCGGGAAATGTACAGGTACCGTCTGTTCCCCATTTGCGGGAATCGTGCATGGCAGGAATTGTGGCCCCACCGGCCACATGCATCCAGCCTGTGGTACGACAACCCCACCTGCAGCACGGCTATGCCCCAGAGTATATCACGAGTACGTGCACAACAGACGTAGACAACAACATCGAATCGCTGCGTACGAACGCACCTTCATGCAATGTCCGCGATTTCAGTGGCCCGGCACCGCCACCCAATGTGTCGCCTGCCAGCGAATTTCTGCCCATTCGGGATGAAATTCCGGCCTCCGCCACCCGATAGATGCCCATCAGGCGACAACGCGCCGCAGCCCATCAGGCTCCTGTGCTGCGCCTGTCGGCCTGGCGTTCCAGGGCAAGTTCGATCAACCGGTCCACCAGTTCCGGCAATGAGACACCGCTCGCTGCCCACAGCATCGGGTACTGGCTGATCGAGGTAAACCCCGGAATGGTATTCACCTCATTCAGGTACACCCGGTCGGTTCCGCGTTCGACAAAGAAATCGACACGCGCCATCCCGGCCAGATCGAGGGCCTTGAATGCCGCGATCGAAAGTTCCTGCAAATAGCCCAGCAATCCACTATCGAGATCAGCAGGGACGATGATCTGCGCTGAATCATCGATGTACTTGGCGGCATAATCGTAGAACTCGCCATGTGGCAGCACTTCCCCGGCCACTGAAACAACCGGGTTGTCATTTCCCAGCACTGCCAGTTCGATTTCGCGGGCATTCACTCCCTGCTCCACGACCAGTTTGCGATCGTAATGCGCTGCCAGTTCCAGCGCCGGGAGCAATTCGCTCGCGTCGTGCACCTTGCTGATGCCGACACTGGAACCGAGATTCGCGGGTTTCGTGAACAGTGGGAAACCGAGTCTTTCACCGATTCCCTGGGCCAGACCGGCCGGATCGTTCCGCAATTCACTGCGCATGACCTGAATCCACGGCAATTGCGGCAATCCTGCCTGGGTGAGGATGGTTTTGGTGATTGCCTTGTCCATCGCCACGGCCGAACCGAGGACACCGGACCCGACGTACA
>Ga0180215_1003864_pt1 | contig 13749 bp, 12 predicted proteins | sample eDN3rd37CBELigBY_FD_128871 | JGI IMG/M metagenome (GOLD analysis project Ga0180215, IMG submission 128871) | Enriched backyard soil microbial communities from Emeryville, California, USA - eDNA 3rd pass 37_C BE-Lig BY (version 2) (version 2) | ecosystem: Environmental > Terrestrial > Soil >...
ATCGCGACGTTCTTGCGGACGAACTCGGAGGCGTAGGTCTTGTAGTGGAAGGGCCCGCCGGTGAGCCGCGGCAGCTGGCGGTGGTGCCCGTCGTCGAAGATCGCGAAGTACTGGCCGTCACCGGCGAGGTTCTCGGCGAGCCCGGTGCCCGCGAGCGTGTCGGTGATGGAGTACGTCGCGAAGCTCGACTCGCGCTGCTCGCCGTCCGTCACGATCGGCTCGCCCGTGGACTCGAGCCGGTGGATGGAGTCCTCCGCCGCCTCGTCCTGGGCGGCGACGAGGTCGTCGAGCGAGATCCTCCCTTCGTCGTAGGCGGCGTAGGCCTCCTGCAGCTTCATGGGGCGCGGCAGCGAGCCGACGAGCTCGGTCGGGATGGGCATGCAGCCTCCCTCCTGGTGAGTAGACAGACCTGTCTCGTCCTCCGCGCTGCAGCGTAATCCCGACGGGGCCGCGCCGCAAGCGCCCGGCGCACCCGCGTCTGCGAGGATGCCGCGCCATGGGCCGACTCCCCATCGAGCTGCCGCAGAAGATCATCTGCGTCGGCCTCAACTACCACGACCATGCCGCCGAGGGCGCCCAGAAGGTGCCCGACCGCCCGCTGCTCTTCGCCAAGTGGCCGAACTCGCTCATCGGGCCGCAGGAGCCGATCGTGCTCCCGCCCATCACCTCGAAGGTCGACTACGAGGGCGAGCTCGGCGTCGTCATCGGCCGCCGGGCGCGCGGCCTGGGCGTCGACGACGCGCTCGACGTCGTCGCCGGCTACCTGTGCGCGAACGACGTCAGCGCGCGCGACCTGCAGTTCAGCGACAAGCAGTGGGTCCGCGGCAAGACGCTGGACACGTTCTGCCCCGTCGGCCCGGCGCTCGTGCCGGCGTCCGACGTCCCCGACCCGCAGGCGCTGCGCCTGCGGACGATCCTCAACGGCGAGGTCGTCCAGGAGGCGCCCACGTCGGACATGATCTTCTCCGTCGCGCAGATCATCGCGTTCGTCACGGAGGCGATCACGCTCGAGCCGGGCGACCTCATCCTGACCGGCACGCCGGCGGGGGTCGGGATCTTCCGCGAGCCCGAGCTGCTGCTGAAGCCCGGCGACGAGGTCACGGTCGAGATCGAGGGCGTCGGGACCCTGACGAACCCGGTGCAGGCCGCGGGCTAGTCCGCGGCGATGCCGCCGCCCCCGGGCATCCGGCGGGCGAGGAACTCGCGCGGGCTGGAGCCCGTGAACGCGCGGAAGTCCCGGTTGAGGTGCGGCTGGTCGGCGTACCCGCAGGCCGCGGCGATGTCGCCCAGCCCGTGCCCGCCGCGCTGCTCCAGCAGCGACAGGACCCGCCCGAAGCGCAGGATCCGCGCCACGCGCTTCGGCGGCAGCCCCACGTGATCGCGGAAGCCGGCGACGAGGTGCCGGGGGCTGCAGCCGATCTCCGCCGCCAGGGAGCGGACGGGCACCGCGCCGGCCGACGCGCGCAGGCGCCGCCAGGCCCACGCGATGCTGGGCGCGGGCTCCGACGCCTCCCGCAGCCGCGCGGCGAGCGCCGCGTCGATCGTCCTGAAGCGCTCCTCCCACGTCCGCAGGCCGGCCAGCCGCTCGACGAGCAGGTCGGCCTCGCGGCCGAGCAGGTCGTCGAGGGCGACGACGCGGTTGGCGATCTCGTGCATCGGCAGCCCGAGCAGCATGCGCAGCGCGAGGGGCGACAGGCGCACCTCCACGCCCTCCTGGTGGCCGGTGAACGCCGTCTGCGCCCACGTGTCGTGCAGCGACGCGACGAAGCAGGTGTGGCGGGCCGGGCCCCCGTCGCGGTGCGGGTAGGCGACGTCGATCGTCGGGCCCAGGCTCAGGATGAGCGTCGCGTGCTGGGACGGCACCTCCACGCGCCGGCGCGGGACCGGCGAGTCCTCCACGTAGCCGGTGTAGCTGCCCACGAGCCCGCGCAGGACGGGCGCCGGGGCGGCGGTCACCATCTCCCAGCCGCCGAGCGCCGAGCGATGCCGCTGCGTCACGGTCGCGCGCACACCCTCAGTCAAGGCAGAATCGCTCCATGAGCACGGGCTTCCTCTTCCACGAACGGTACATGTGGCACAACACCGGCCGCGCGAGCGGGCCGTTCCTGTCGGACGCCTCGGGCTGGCTGGAGCCCGACTGGCGCCACACGGAGAACTCCGACACCAAGCGGCGGTTCCGCAACCTGCTCGACGTGAGCGGGCTGCTCGACCAGCTCGTGCGCGTCGACCCGCGGCCCGCCACCCTCGAGGAGATCACGCGGATCCACCCCGAGTCCTACGTCGAACGGATCCGGCGGCTGTCCGAGCACGGCGGCCCGGGCGACGACCCGACCACCTACATCGGCAAGGGCTCCTACGAGGTCGCGCTGCTGTCGGCCGGCGGCGTGATCGAGGCGGTCGACGCCGTCCTCGACGGCCGGGTCGACAACATCTACGCGCTCGTGCGCCCCTGCGGCCACCACGCGCTCGCCGAGGTCGCCATGGGCTTCTGCATCTTCGGCAACGCCGCGATCGCCGCCCGCCACGCGCAGGTCGTGCGGGGCCTGTCGCGCGTCGCGATCGTCGACTGGGACGTCCACCACGGCAACGGCACGCAGGCCGCGTTCTACGACGACCCCAGCGTCCTGACGATCTCCATCCACCAGGACAACTGCTTCCCGCCCGGGTCCGGCACCGTGGAGGAGACCGGGGAGGGGCCCGGCGAGGGCTACAACATCAACATCCCGCTGCCGCCCGGCTCCGGCGACGGCGCGTACGTCGCCGCGTTCGAGCGGGTCGTCGTCCCCGCGCTGGAGCGCTTCGGCCCGGAGCTCATCATCATCGCGTCCGGCCTGGACGCGAGCGCGATGGACCCGCTCGGGCGCATGATGGTCTCCGCCGACGGCTACGGCCGCATGACGCGGCTCATGCTCGACGCGGCCGGGCGGCTGTGCGGCGGGCGGCTCGTGCTCGAGCACGAGGGCGGCTACTCGGCCGAGCTCGTGCCGTTCTGCGGGCTGCAGATCATGGAGGAGCTCTCCGGCATCCGGACGGAGGTGCGCGACACGATCCTCCAGGTGTTCCCCGCCGGCATGGGCCAGCAGGAGCTACAGCCGCATCAGGAGGCGCTCATCGGGCGCGTCGCCGCGCTGGTCCCTTCGATCGCCTAGACGGCGATCGTCAGGTGCTCTCCGTCGAGCGCGTTGAGCGCGCGCTCGAGGGAGACCGCCAGGCACGTGAAGCTCGGCGTGTCGCGCAGCGTGTAGGCGGAGGCCTCCGTCGTGCGCAGGCGCTGGACGAGATCCAGGAAGGCGCCCGGGTCGTCCGTGTCGAACGCCACCACGAACTCCTGGTCGTCGAGCCCGAAGCAGTAGGTCGTGTGGTTGTCGACGTTCGGGTACTCCCGACCCACCCGGATGTGTTCCTGCATGATCCGCCAGCGCTCGGCAGGCTCGATGCCGTACCAGGCCCGCGTCTTCACGAACGGGTACACGAACAGGTACTTGCCGTGGAACGGGCGCGGCACGAGCCGCTTCTCGTCGGAGTACTCCGAGGTCTTGCGCATGCCCAGGAACGAGTACGGGATCGTGCTCCAGGCGAACAGGCCGCTCTGCGCGAGCACCACGTGCAGCTCGTGGATGCGCTCGAGGTTCTCCGCCTCGGCGACGAGCATCATGTCCGCGTCCCCACGGGTCCCGACCGTGGAGAAGGCCTGCAGCAGGTGATCCTCGGCGAAGTCCTGGCAGGCGGCGAGCATCTCGCGCTTGTGGTTCGCGCGCTCCTCGGGGTCGAGGCGGCGCCACGCCGGCTCGACCTTGAGGAAGGTGTACTTGACGAAGTGCCGGTCGGCCATGCTGGGTCACGAGCATAGGGCAGTACGATCGCTGCGGAACATGCGCATCGCCCTGGTGTCCCCCTATTCCTGGACCTACCCGGGCGGCGTGACCGGCCACATCGAGGCCCTTTCGGCGGAGCTGCGCCGGTCCGGGCATGACGTGTCGGTGCTCGCCCCGGTCGACCCACCCGACCGGCTCTCCGCCCGACTGCACCGCGGCGCACAGCCGCAGGAGCGCGAGCTGCCCGAGTGGCTCATCCCGCTGGGCCGCACGTTCGGCTTTCCGGCCAACGGCGCGGTCTCCAACCTCGCGATGTCGCCCGGCGCCGTGTCGCGGCTGCGCACCGCGCTCGCCACGGGCGACTACGACGTCGTGCACGTCCACGAGCCCGTGGCGCCGGTCGTCGGCTGGGATGTGCTGGCCGCCGACGTCCCGCTCGTCGGCACGTTCCACTGCTACTCGGCCAACCGCCTGACGAACAACCTCGGCAACGTCGCCGGCGCGTGGCGGCGGCTGAACCGCCTGCGCGTGCGGATCGCCGTCTCGGAGGCGGCGGCCTGGACCGGCCGGCGCTTCTACGGCGGGCGCTACCGCGTCATCCCCAACGGCGTGCACATCGAGCCGCGGCCGCCGCGCACCCCGCGCGCGCCCGGCGACCCGCTGCGCATCGTGTTCGTGGGCCAGGCGGTCGAGCGCAAGGGCCTGCCGGTGCTGCTGCGCGCCTTCGAGGCGCTGCGCGAGCACCTGCCCGTCCAGTTGGAGATCGTCGGCGCGACGCGCGAGGAGATCGCGCCGATGCTGCTCGACGACCGCGGCGTGCACGCGCTCGGCAAGGTGTCCGACGAGCGCAAGCGCCAGGCGTTGCGCGACGCCGACCTGCTCTGCGCCCCGTCGCTCGGCGGCGAGTCCTTCGGCATGGTCCTCACGGAGGCCTTCGCCGCCGGCACGCCCGTCGTGGCGTCCGACATCGCCGGGTACGCCGACGTCGTCACCGACGGCGTCGACGGGGTGCTCGTCCCGCGCGGCGACCCGAGCGCGCTCGCCGAGACGCTGCGCGACCTCGCGCTGGACCCGGCGCGCCGCGAGCGCCTCGGCCGGCGCGCCGAGCAGTCCGCGCAGCGCTACGCCTGGCCGCGCGTGGCGGAGGAGGTCCTCGGCGCCTACGAGGACGCGATCGCGATGCCGGCGCCCGCCGGCGCCGCCGCGCGCCTGGGGCTGCGCCCGGCCGACGGCAGGCCGTTCGTGCGCCCGCGGCGCCTGCCGAGCCTCGAGCCGCCTCCGCCCGAGACCGCGCCGCACCCGGCGTTCGCCGTCGCGCGCAAGGTCGGCCTCGGCATCGCCGGCCTCGTCATCGCGCTGTTCGCCTTCCTCGCCCTCGACCGCATCGGCGTCGAGAACATCGTGCGGTCGCTCGTCGCCTCCCAGCCCGTGTGGGTCGTGGCGGGGCTGGGCGTGATGTGCCTGTCGATGGTGCTGCGCGCCGTGGCCTGGCACGCGATCCTGCGCGCCGCGTTACCCGGCGTGCGCGTCCGGCGCAGGGATGCGATGCAGGGCACGTTCATCGGCGTGCTCATGTCCGCGACGTTGCCCGCTCGCCTGGGCGAGCCGTCGCGCGCGCTCGTCGTTGCGCGCAGGCTCGGGCGCGCCCGCGAGCACCTACCGACCGTGCTCGGATCCATCGTGTCCCAGACCGTGCTCAACGTCCTGGCGCTGTGCGTGCTCGGCGCGGTGATGTTCTCGACCGTCGACGTCTTCACCCGCCACAAGCCGCTCGTGCTCGCGGCGGTCGCGCCGCTGGCGGTGCTGGCGATCGTGCTGCTCGCGCCGGTGCTGCTCGGCGCGTCGAACACGTCGCGGGGCGACCGGCTCGCCGGGCTGGTCGCGCAGGCGCGGCGGGCGCTCGTGCAGGTGCGCCACGGCCTGCGCGCGTTCCGCAACCCGCGGCTGGGCCCGCTGGCGGCCGCGTCGCAGTTCGCCGCGTGGGCGCTGCAGTGCGTCTCCTGCTACATCCTGCTCGCCGCGCTGGGCCTCGACGACATCGCCGGCTTCGGCGCGGCGGCCGCCGTGCTCTTCGCGGTCAACGTCACCGCGGTGCTGCCGGCGACGCCGTCGAACCTCGGCGTCTTCCAGGCCGCGTGCGTCGCGGTCCTCGGCGCCTACGGCGTCGGCGCCGCGGACGCGCTGGCCTATGGGATCATCCTGCAGGCGGTGGAGATCGCCACCGCCGTCGTCATGGGGGCCCCGGCGCTCGTGAAGGAGGGCGTGTCCTGGCGCGACATCCGGATGCGCGCGATGCACGCCACGCCCGTCGAGCTGCCCCCGCTGCACGCGAGCGGCCAGCCGGTGCTCGACCGCTGACGCCCGCGGCAGCGGCAGGGGCTCAGCTCGCGACCGCCGCGAACGCGCCCCGGTAGCGGGTGGCCGGGTGGCGCGCGCTCAGGCGGTCTGCGCCGAAGAGCTTGCGCCGCAGCGTCCCGGGCGCGTACTCGCGGCGGGCCAGCCCGCGGTCGCGCAGCACGGGCATGACGTGGTCGATGAACTCCTGGTAGGAGCCGGGGATCGTGTGGTTGACGACGTTGATGCCGTCCACGCCGGCGTCGCGCCAGCGCTCCAGCTCGTCGGCGATCTGCTCCGGCGTGCCGACGACGCGGCCGCGCTCGGCCAGGAACAGCCCGATGTCGGCCACGGTGGGCCGCCGGTCGGGGACCGACTCGGCGAGCCACTGCAGGATGCTGCGGATGCCCTCGGTCTCGATCTCGTCGATCGGGGCGTCGAGCGGCACGTCGCCGAGGTCGACGCCGAGCCCGCCGCCCAGGTGCGCGATCTGACCGGCGACGTCGATCGACGCGTCGAAGTCCTCCGCGCGCCGCCGCGCCTCGGCCTCCGTCGAGCCCACGACGAACGACAGTCCCTGGAAGAAGCGCAGGTCGTCGCGCTCGCGGCCGTGACGCTCCACGAGGTCGCGCGTGTCGTCGATGAGCGCGCGCGCGTGCTCGGGGTCCGGGGCGATGATGAACTGCGCCTCGGCGTGGCGCGCCGCGAAGTCGCGGCCGACCTCCGAGGAGCCTGCCTGGAACAGCACGGGCGTGCGCTGGGGCGAGGGGGACACGAGGTGCGGGCCCTCGACGCGGTAGCGCTCCGAGACGTGGTGGATCTTGTGGATCTTCGACGGGTCGGCGTGGATGCCGGTCTCGCGGTCCTGCAGGAGCGCGTCGTCCTCCCACGAGCCCTCCCAGAGCTTGTAGAGGACGTCGAGGTACTCGTCGGCCCAGCGATAGCGCTCGTCGTGCTCGGTCAGCTCGTCGTGGCCCAGGTTGCGGGCGCCGTTGACCAGCGCGTTCGTGACGATGTTCCACGCGATCCGCCCCTTCGACGCGTGGTCGAGGGTGGAGACGCGGCGCGCGAAGTTGAACGGCGGCTCCTGGATCGGCGCGGCCGTGAACGCGAGGCCGAGGTGCTCCGTGTGCGAGGCGAGCGCCGACAGGATCACCATCGGGTCGTTGCTGGGGATCTGCAGGCCGAGCTCGGCGTGGAAGTCCCAGCCCCCGCGGAAGTCGCCGTAGAGGCCGATGACGTCCGCGAAGAAGATCGCGTCGAACCCGCCGGCCTCGAGGCGCTTGGCGAGGTCGACCCAGAGGTCGAGGTCGTTGAAGCGGATCTGATCGCCGTCCGGCCTGCGCCACAGGCCGTGGGTGATGTGCGAGGCGGTGTTCATGACGAACGCCGCGAAGTGCAGCGGGCGTGGCATGCCCGCGGATACTACATATTCCCGACTCAGATTAGGGTAATTCGGCGGCGGCGGTGTCCGGCGTGCGGCGGAACGCAGCGCCCGTGTGCCGCTCCGGCAGCCGGTCGCCGGCGCCGAACAGCCGGTCGCGCAGCGAGGAGTCCTCGTACTCGGTGCGGTGCACGCCGCGGCGCTGCAGCTCGGGCACGAGCAGCTCGACGACGTCGCGCATGGTCCCGGGCGCGATCGCGTAGGCGAGGTTGAAGCCGTCCACGTCGGTCTCCTCGACCCAGTGCTGCATCTCGTCGGCCACCTCCGCCGGCGAGCCGACGAACACCGGGCCGCGCCCGCCGATGCTCGCCCAGGCGCTGATGTCGCGCAGCGTCCACGGCCTGCCGTCGGGGTGCGAGCCCAGGAACGCGGTCGCCGCCGACTGGATCGCGTCCTGATGGCCGCCCTGCAGCGGCGCGTCGAGGTCGTGGCCGGACAGGTCCAGGCCCGTCCACCCGGAGAGCAGCACGAGCGCGGCCTCGTCGGACCCGTGGGCGCGCAGCTCGTCGTGCTTGGCCCACGCGCCGCGCGAGGTCTCGTCCACGACGACCGTGGCCATCGTGTAGACGACCGCATCCTCGCGCCGGCGGCCGGCCGCCTCCAGCTCGGCGCGCAGGTCCGCCACGAGCGGGCCGATGATCTCCGTCGTCGGGCCGCTGGTGAAGATCGCCTCCGCATGGCGCCCGGCGAAGCGCCGCCCGCGCGCGGACGCGCCCGCCTGGAAGATCACCGGGGTGCGCTGCGGCGAGGGCTCGCAGAGGTGCACGCCGGGCACCTGGAACCAGCGGCCCTCGTGCTCGATGGCGTGCACGCGGGACGGGTCGGCGAAGACGCCGGACCCCTTGTCGCGCAGCACCGCGCCGTCCTCCCAGGAGCCCTCCCAGAGCTTGTAACAGACCTCCAGGTACTCGTCGGCGATGTCGTAGCGCTCGTCGTGCGACGCCTGGCCCATGAGGCCGATGTTGCGCGCGCCGCTCTCCAGGTAGGAGGTCACGACGTTCCAGCCCACGCGGCCCTTCGTCAGGTGGTCGAGCGTCGACATGCGCCGCGCGAACGGATAGGGATGCTCGAAGCCGGTGGAGGCGGTGATCCCGAACCCGAGGTGCCGCGTCACCGTCGCCATCGCGGGGACAGTGAGCAGCGGGTCGCCGACCGGGACCTGCGCGGCGTGGCGCACCGCGGCGTCGCGGCTCCCGCCGTAGACGTCGTAGACGCCGAGGACGTCCGCGATGAACAGGGCGTCGAAGCGCCCGCGCTCCAGCAGCCGCGCGAGGTCCAGCCAGTAGCCGAGGTCCTTGTAGCGCCAGGACGCGTCGTCGGGGTGACGCCACAGTCCGGGGGACTGGTGCGTCACGCAGTTCATGTCGAAGGCGTTGAGGCGGATGGGGCGCTGCGTCACACCGCGGCAGTCTGCCCGACGAGGCCCTCCTGTGCCTCGAGCTCGCGGACGATCGGGATCACGTCGCGGCCGAAGCGCTCGACCTCCTCCTTGTAGTGCAGGAACCCGGCGAGGATGAGGTCGACGCCCAGGCGCCGGTAGGCGACGATCCGCTCGGCGACCTGCTCGGGCGTGCCGATGAGCTGCGTGCGGAAGCCGTCGTTGTACTGGACGAGGTCCTCGAAGCTCGAGTCCGCCCACATGCCCTTGCGGTCCTTGGTCGACGCGCCCGCCTGCTGCACCGCCTCGCCGAAGCCCTCGACCGCCTCGACGTGCGCCTTGGCGATGATCTCGCGCAGCGTCTCGCGCGCCTCGGCCTCGGTGTCGCGGACGATGACGAAGCCGTTGAGGCCGAACCGCGGGCCGTCCGTGCGCCCGACGCGCCGGGCGTGCTCGCGCAGGTCGTCGAGCTGCTCGCGGACGCCGTCGAAGTCCTTGCCGTTGGAGAAGTACCAGTCCGACAGCTCGCCGCCGTTGCGCCGCGCGGCCGTGGAGTTGCCGCCCTGGAAGATCTCGGGATGCGGGCGGCCCTCCCAGGAGAGCGGCTTGGGCTTCAGGCTGAAGTCGCGGATGCGGTAGAAGTCGCCGGCGAGGTTCGCCACGTCCTCGGTCCAGATCCGCTTGAGCGCGGTGATGAACTCCGCGGAGCGCCTGTAGCGCTCGTCGTGCTCCAGCCACGGCTCGCCGAGCATGCGGAACTCGTCGCGGAACCAGCCGCTGACGACGTTGACGGCGATGCGCCCGTTCGAGAGGTGGTCGGCCGTGGCGACCCACTTCGCGAGCACGCCGGGGTGCCACAGGCCGGGGTGGATCGCGGCGATGACCTTCAGGCGCTCGGTGGCGAGCAGGAGGGCGAGGCTGAAGCTCGTGGACTCGTGCTGGTACTCGGCGCTGTAGCTGGCGGCGTAGCGCACCTGGCTGAGGGCGTACTCGAAGCCCGCGTCCTCCGCGATGCGCGCGAGCTCGCGGTTGTACGCGTAGCTCCAGTCCGTGCGCTGCTCGATCGTGCTCGTGACAAGCCCGCCGCTGACGTTCGGGACCCAGTAGGCGAACTTGATCGCGTCGTCGCTCATGATGCTCCCCGCAAATAGGAAATCCCGATCCGAATATCTCAGATCTCGTGACGCCGTGCACGCCAGCGGCGAAGGAGCGGGCCATGGACGCTCTAGGATGCGAGTGACATGACCGACCTCACCCCGCGCTCCTCCAACCGCCTGTCCCGTCGCGCGCGCGAGCAGCGCGCCTACCGCCTCGTGATGACCGGCGGGGCGGCGAGCGTGGTCTTCGTGGCCGGCGTCGTGCTGGCCGTCATCGGCGTCGTGGGCGCGTGGCTGCCGATCCTCGCGCTGCTCGTCGCGATCGCCTGCGGCCTCATGTTCCGCCGCACCGTCTCCTGAGACACGAAGAGCCCCGTCTGCCGACGGGGCTCTGCGCGCGGGGGCTGCTGCTGGGGGCTAGGAGTCCTGGCTGACGCGCAGGGGGTACATGCGGCAGAGCAGTTCGGTGAGCAGCTCGTCCTTCACCTCGACCGTGGAGGTCTCGATGTCCTTGCGGGCTGCGATGACGGAGTTGCGGTCCGGGGTGGTGCGGGCATCCATGACGCGTCGCTCTCTTCGGGTGATCGGCGGGGAGGGGGAGGCGCTGCCTGCTCCCGTGGTCGGACGCGCGCGGCGCCTTCTTGAGCGGCCGGTCCGCCATTCGTCCAGAGCGTGGCGCGGCGCGACTCAGGCGGCGGGCGGGCCCGCCTCGAGCACCCCGCGCTCCAGCCGCGTGCCCGCCCGGGCGATCCGCGCGAGCAGGATCGTCGGCACGAGGCCGACGAGCACGATGAGCAGGGCGGGCAGCGCCGCCGTGTCGAAGCGCGAGTCCTTCGTCGCCTCCCACACGGCGATCGCCAGCGTGTCCCCGCCGAGCGGGCGCAGCAGCGCGGTCGCCGGCAGCTCCTTGACCACCTCGACGAAGACGAGCAGCGCCGCCGTCGCGATCCCCGGCCACAGCAGCGGCGCGTGGACCTCGGCGAGCACCCGCGTCCGGTCGGCGCCGAGGCTGCGCGCGGCGTCGTCGTACGCCGGGTCCAGGCGGGCGAGCCGCGCGCCGACGGCGAAGAGCGCGAGCGCGTGGAAGCGCACGATGTACGCGAACAGCAGCCCGAGCACGCTGCCGGTGAACAGCAGGCCGAGGTCGGCGTCGAAGAGATCGCGCCCGGCGCCGATGATGCGCCGGTCGATCCACGCGAGCGGCGCGTACACCGCGACGGCCACGACGCTGCCAGGCAGCGCGTACCCCAGCGTGGTGAGCCGGGCGAGCGCCGCGCCCGTCCGCGACGGCGACACCCGCCGCCCGTAGGCGATCACCGTCGCCAGCAGCGAGGCGAGGACCGCGGCGGCGGCGCCCAGCAGCAGCGACGTGCCCGCGTCGCCCGCGAGCCGGCTCGCGAGGCCGGGCTCGTCGAGCGACCCCACCGCCCAGGCGACGAGCTGCGCGAGCGGCAGCACGAGCACGACCGTCAGCAGCAGCGCCGGCAGGGCCAGCGCGAGCGCCGCGCGGGCGCCGTGCAGCCGCCGCGGCACGACGGCCTCCCCGCGCGTGAGCGCCCCGAGGTAGCGCGCGCGGCCGCGCAGCATCCGCTCGACGAGCAGCAGCCCGAGCGCGAGCCCGAGCAGCACCGTCGCGAGCTGCAGTGCCCCGTCGCGGTCGAACGCGCCGTACCAGAGGCGGTAGATCGCGTCCGTCAGCGCCCGGTAGTTGAGGAGGTTCACGGCGCCGAAGTCCGCGAGCGCCTCCATGACGGCGAGCGCGACGCCCGCCGCCAGGCCGGGTCGCGCGGAGCGCAGCGCCAGGCGCACGACCGCCTGGTGGTGCTTGAGGCCGAGCACGCGGGCCGCCTCGAACGTGTCCCGCGACTGCTCGAGGAACGCGGCCCGGCCGAGCACGAAGACGTAGGGGTACAGGACGAGCGTCAGGACCGCGATCGCGCCCCAGGTCGAGCGCACGTCGGGCAGGACGAACCCGTCGCCGAGCACGGAGCGCAGCGCGCGCTGCAGCGTGCCGTCCGCGTCGTACTGGCCGAGCAGCACGAACACGAGCACGTACGCGGGCATCGCCAGCGGCAGGACGAGCATCCACTCCAGCCAGCCGCGGCCGGGGAAGTCGTAGAACGACACGAGCGCCGCGAGGGCTCCGCCGAGCAGCAGCGTGCCGGCGCCGACCCCGAGGGCCAGGACGATGCTCGCGCGCAGCGCCTCGGGCAGCAGGCGCCCGCCGGTCCCGGCGAGCGCGTCGCCGTCCAGCAGCGACGCCGGGACGGTGAGCAGCGGCGCGGCGACGAGGATCGCCACGAGCAGCGCGACGATCGTCCAGCCGGCGGGCCGGCGGCGCGCGACGCGGTGCTGCGCTACTCCCACCCCACGCGCCGCATGAGCTCGATCGCCTCGGGCAGCAGCGCCCCCGCGCGTGCGACGTCGATCGGGTCCTGCTTCACGTCGGCCCACTCGGCGATGTGCTGCGGCGGCGGGGTCTTCCCGTCGGCTGCGAGCTCGCCGTTGGCGACGACCTCGCGCTGCCCCGCGGGGCTCGTGAGGTGCTCGAGCAGGCGGACCGCGTCGTCGGCCTGGTCGGAGCCGCGCACGACGCCGGCGCCGGAGAAGTTCGTGTGCGCGCCCGCGCCGTCCTGGTCGGGCCACGCCGGCGCGACCGGGAAGTCGGGGTCGTCGGCGAGGATGCGCGCGAGGTAGTAGTGGTTCGTCAGCCCGACGTCGCAGCGGCCGGACGCGATGGCCTCCAGGACGTCGACGTCGGATCCGAGGATCTGGGGGTCGTTGGCCATCCACGACCGCAGCAGCCGCTCCGTCCGCTCCGTGCCGCGCTTGGCGAGCATGTCGGCGACGAGCGACTGGTTGTACTCGTTGTTCGACGTGCGCAGGCACAGCCGCCCGCGGAAGCGCTTGTCGCCGAGGTCCTCATAGCTCGTGATCGCGTCGGCGTCGACGCGCTCGGTCGAGCGCATCGGCGTGCGGATGCGCGCGCTCAGGCCCCACCACTGCTCGTCCGGGTCGCGACGGTCCTCCGGGATCTGGCGCTCGAGCGTCGCGCTCGTGGCGGGCTGCAACAGCCCGGCCTCCTTCGCGCGCCACAGGTTCGCGAGGTCGGTCGTGACGAGCAGGTCGGCGGGCGTGTCGGCGCCCTCGCTGCGCAGGCGCTCGAACAGCTCGGGGGCCGTGCCGCCGCGCAGCACCAGCCCGACGCCGGTCTCGCGCTCGAAGTCCCGGAAGACCTTCTCGTCGCCGTACTGCGAACGGCCGTTGTAGACGACGACCTCGTCGGAGCTGCCGCTCGACGCGAGCGCCGCGACGGCGATGACGGCGACGACGAGCACCGCGGCGAGGACCGCCAGCAGGCGGCGATGACGGATCAGGGCCTTGAGCATGGGCGGGGGTGAGCGTGGGGCTCGGGTCGGCGGGGCGTTAGGCTACCCTCATTCCAGAGAGGCAGGAGGATCGGCGGTTGCCCCGCGCACAGGACCCGGCCGATGCCGTGGAGATCGCATCGGTCACGAAGCGCTTCGGCGGCGTCGCGGCGGTCCGCGACGTGAGCTTGAGCATTCCTGCGGGGACGGTCGCCGCGCTGCTGGGGCCGAGCGGGTCGGGCAAGACGACGCTGCTGCGGATGGTCGCCGGCTTCGAGTCGCCCGACTCGGGCACCGTCACGCTCGGCGGGCG
>Ga0180215_1003868_pt1 | contig 13743 bp, 10 predicted proteins | sample eDN3rd37CBELigBY_FD_128871 | JGI IMG/M metagenome (GOLD analysis project Ga0180215, IMG submission 128871) | Enriched backyard soil microbial communities from Emeryville, California, USA - eDNA 3rd pass 37_C BE-Lig BY (version 2) (version 2) | ecosystem: Environmental > Terrestrial > Soil >...
AGGCGGCGAAGATGTCGGCCTTCTCGGCTTCGCGCCCGATGAGCTCGCTCGAGAGAAGCGCGAGCTCCGCGTGTCGCTCCTCGCGGCTGCGCGCGCGCTCCAAGGCATAGAGGCGAATCGAGGCCGGCATCGACTCCCCCGCGTGCGCCGACAGATCGAGCGTCTTCGCGTCGGTCCAGAGGAACTCGCGCCGCGTCTGCCGGTACATCCCGCCGGTCGCCCACGTCGCTCCGAACGGCGTGCGCTCGCCGACCAGGGTCGCGATGGCTTCCGACGGCGCCTGCAGCTCGTGGTTCACGAGGCGCCCTTCGTCGTCGCGCTCGCCTCGTGCGATCGCGCGCACCATCGCGATCGCCGCGCGGATGGGAACGGCCAGATCCTCGTAGGCCGAGGCCAGCGCTTCGTGCACGTCGAGCGAGAGCCTCGCCGCGTCCGAGGCGGCACGTGCCGGATGCGCCAGCAGACCGACGATGGCACGTGCCGTGTCAGGTGCCTCCCAGGTGAAACGCGCGCCGTGCTTGTAGGCGATGTCATCCAGCGTTCGCTTCACCCGCTCCGCGACGTGGGCGGCCGAATGCCTTCCCATGGCACGTGCCAACCCATCGAGGCCCGTCAGCCGCAGCCCCACGATGGCGACGTGACGCGCTTCACGTGCCATGCGCCGCTCGCCCGACGAAGGAACCGGCAGCGGCAGCGAGGGCGGCAGGGTGGATGAAAGGGGGGCGGTCGCCTCCGCGTGGACCATCGCGGCCACCGACGACGGCCCATCGCGCCCGATGAGCTGCGCGATCGTGGCCTCGACCGCCGAGGCATCGACGAGCTGTTGCCGCTCGAGCTGCGCGCGGAGGATGGCGCTCGCGAAGTCACGTGCCGTCTGGAACCTGTCCTCTTTGTCCTTGGACAGGGCACGCAGCGCGATCGTCTCGAGCTCGGGAGGGACACCTCGCGTGAACGTCGAGGGCGGCTCGACGATGCCCGCGCGCACGGCTTCCAAGAGGTCTTCCTGCGCGAGCGCTCCGTGGAGCGGCCTCCCCGTCAGGAGCTCGTGGAAGATGACACCCAAGGAGTAGATGTCACTTCGACGGTCCACCTTCTCCCCCCGCGCCTGCTCGGGGGACATGTAGCCGTACTTGCCCTTGAGGACACCCTCCTCGTCCAGGAAGAGGTTCGCCGACGCGATGCCGAAGTCGGCAATCTTCACCGCCCCCTCGTGACTCAAGAGGACGTTGTGCGGTGACACGTCGCGGTGGACGATCTCGAGCGGGACGCCGCCCTCCTTCCGCTCGTGCGCGTAGTGAAGACCGCGCGCCGCCTCGGCCACGATGTAGGCCGATACCCAGGGCGGGATGCGCGTCCCCTTCTCGCGCGCCCGGCTCGCGAGCTGCGCGAGGTCGGTGCCCTCGACGTACTCCATCGCGAGCAGCAGCCCGTCCTCGCCCGCGTCCTGGAAGTCGTAGACCTGGACGATGTTCGGGTGGTTGAGGCGCGTCGCGAGCTGCGCCTCCTCGATGAACATCGCGCGGAAGCGCCGCCGGTCCTGCCCTCCCAGGATTCGCTTCACGACGAGGACTTTGACGATGCTCTCGGCCCCCGTCTTCTTCGCGACGAAGACCTCGGCCATCCCACCGGAGCCGAGGCGGCGGACGATCTCGAATCCGCCTAGGCGAGTAGGAGTCGCGATCGTCGGGGGGAGGGTCATGGGGGCTACGGCCAGCGCAGGCGGGGCAGACGGCCCCGCGGCAGCCTAGCGTATCCCTGGCTTTCGACCCTTGTCACCCACCTGGACAGGGGCATCCCGCGTCGCGCGACGCGCCGTCACCGACGGACGGCGCTGCCTGCGGAGGATTCGCCCGTTCTCCTCCGACATTTGGCGCCCTTCCTCCGAGATTTGGAGCGCTTCCTCCGGGATGTGGACGCCTTCCTCCGAGCTTCGGTGCCCTTCCTCCGGGATGTGGACGCCTTCCTCCGAGCTTCGGTGCCCTTCCTCCGAGATGCGGACATCTTCCTCCGAGATTCGGGGCGCTTCCTCCGGCATTCAGACGCCTTCCTCCGAGATTCGAGCACCTTCCTCCGACATTTGGCGCCCTTCCTCCGGGATGCAGACGTCTTCCTCCGAGCTTCGACGCCCTTCCTCCGAGGTGCGGACGCCTTCCTCCGTCGCGACGCTCAGCTCGCCTGCGCGATCCGGTGCGCCACGCGGCGGGCGAGGGCCATGCACGTGAGCATCGGGTTCACCGCCGACGACTCGGGGAAGAGGCTCGTGTCGGCGACCCAGAGGTTGGGCACGTCGTGGCACTGGCCGTAGGAGCTCGTGACGCTCGTGCGCGGGTTGCCGCCCATGCGCGCGGTGCCGAAGACGTGGGTGCCGGCGATGGTGGCGTCCTTGGCGCGGAGGGGGCGGTCGCGCAGGAAGCGGATGTCGTCCTTCGAGCGCAGGAGCTCGGGCACCCCGTAGATGCCCGGCAGCGCGCCGACCGCGTCGGCCGCGAAGGTGAGCTCGGTGATGCGGACGAGGCCGAGCTGCAGGAGGGCGACGTCGCGCGGGTCGAGGTCGTAGCGGATGTCGGGATCCCAGCCCCAGCGGCGCGGGCGCACCCGGCCGAACGAGTGCTTCGTCTGCACGAAGACGTCGAAGGGCGCCATGCGGTCGAAGCGCGAGAGGTGGTCCTTGAGCTCGGCGCCGAAGCCGGGGAGGCGCACGGCGAGGATGCCCGGAGGCGACCAGAGCACCTCCATCTTCATCCCTTCCTCGAGGAACTGGAGCGAGTGGTAGCCCTGGGTCGCGCCCTTCCAGGGATCGACGACGTGGTCGAAGATGCCCATGACCGCGAGGCCGGGATGGGCCTGCAGGTTCTCGCCGACTTGCCCGCTCGAATTGGCGACACCGCTGCGGAGGAGGATGACGGGCGTTTGCATACAGCCGGCGGCGAGGACGACGTGCTCGGCCTCGATTTCGACCTCGTCCCCCTCGCGCCAGGTGAAGGGCTCGATGGTGCGGCCGCGCATGCCGCGCACGCGCTTGCCGTCGAAGAGGAGCGTCTCGGCGCGGACGCTCGTGTAGACGCGCGCGCCGTGGCGAATGGCGGCGGGCACGTAGGAGACGTCCGTCGATTGCTTGGCGCCGTTGCGGCAGCCGGTGAAACACTCGGCGCTGCCCTTGCAGCCGGGGGCGTTGCGGGGCGTCGGCTCGCTGGACCAGCCGAGGGCGTCGCATCCCTTTTTGAAGAGACGATTGCGCTCACCGAGCACCTCTTTGGGCGTGTGCTCGATGCCGAGGAACTTCTCGACGGCCGCGTAGTGCTCGTCGAGCGAGTGCGCGTCGAAGTCGGCGAGGTGATAGCGCTCGGCCCACTTGGCGAGGGACCATCCGGGCGCGCGGCAGCTGATGGCGGAGTTGATGAGCGAGCCGCCGCCGAGGGCGATGGCCTGCATCGTGGGCATGAAAAGGTTGCCGCGGGTCGAACGGGTGCCGCCTTCACGGAGCGTGCGGCGCATGGACTCGTTCGGCGCGTCGGGGCGCATGTCCTTCGCGCCGAAGGGAGGGCCTTCTTCGAGGAGGATCACGTCGCGACCGGCCTCGGCGAGCTCCTTGGCGACGACGGCGCCGCCGGGACCGGAGCCGACGACGAGCACGTCGCACTTGTCGCGAACCTTGCCGACGTAGTCGCTGAAGACTTTGACCCCAGCGTGCGGATTGCGAACGGAGTCGCCAGCGATGGGGAGGTTCATGCCGTCACCGTACGGGCAAAGGGGTCACGGTTGGGGAGATGGCCCACGCGCGTCGCGACGTCGTGGTTCTCGAGATAGGCCATGGTGAGCAGGGCGCGGATGCCGATGAAGGCGGTGCGCAAGAGGTAATGCCGGCTCTCGCTCCACGAGCGCAGCGTATCGACGCGCACCTCGGGGGCCTGACGCGTGAGCCTCGCGCGCCGATTGACGACCCACGGACCGTGCTCGAGCAAGAGCAGGAGCGCGCGGATGAGCAGGCGATTCTGCTTCGGGAGCTGCCGGAGCATCGAGTCGAAGAAGGGCAACACGCCCGCCTCGGTGCCGGAGAGCGGAAGCGGACCGCCGTGCGGGAAGAGCGCGTCGGCGCAGGCGCTCAGGATGGCCTGCTCCTTTGCGGACAAGACCGACGGCTCGAACAGCCTTTGTCCATAGCCGGCGAAAACGCCTCGCCAGACGGCAACGGCTGCCACCAATGCGAAGACGCCGACTCCGAGGAGAAGGAGATGCGATTCCATCCAACCGAACATCGTCAAACCCCTTTTCGATCCGCCGCCATGGGCAGAAGCTCGTCGAGTTTCGTGGCCAAGGCTTTGTCGACTGCGTCGAAGTGCGCGCCGAGGGCGGCCATGGCCCCCTCCGCGTCGTGCTTTTCGATGAGCGCGAAGACGCGCTCGAGCGTCGCCCCGTAGTCGTCGGGGATGACGCCCACCATGGGCGCGAGCCGCTCGTGGATCTCGCGCATGGGGCCCCAGAAGGCGTTGGCGAGCCAGGCGGCGGGCCAGATCTCCGAGGCGTGGGTGAGCTCGCGGAACATGTCGAGCTCGGCGTTCGCGAGCTTCAGCGGATCGCGGCAGTCGGCCAGGATCGGGATGAAGCGGCGGACCTTGGCGAGCGTCTCCTCGGTCGCGTAGAGGGCGGCGAGGCGGGCGGCCTCGATGGCGAGGATCCTGCGCATGCGAAGGAGCTCGCGGATCATCGTGCCGAGGGGCCGGTCGAAGCGGGCGGCGGCGGCGTACGCGGGCAAGAGGGCGAGGGTGCCCTCGCGGCGGAAGTCCAAGACAGACGCGCCGGAGCCGCGACGGGTGACGAGGACCCCGAGGCTCGCGAGGTGGCGGAGCGCCTCGCGCAAGGTGGCGCGGCTGACCTCGAGCTCGGCGGAGAGGTCGTTCTCGGCGGGGAGCCGAAGGCCGGCGGGATAGGCCCCGCTGACGATGCGTCGGAGGATTACGTCCGCGACGCGTAGGACTTCGCCGGTCTTGGCCGCGCTCATGTCAGACAGATTAGTCTGACAACTTTGCTCGCGTCAACCGTCGAACCGGCCCAGACGTCGTTTCCCGGGGACGAAGCCCCACAAAGCGAAACGGCGCGCCTTCCGTCGGGAAAGCGCGCCGCTTCTCGGTTTACGCGGGGCTCGGGATCAGACGACCGCGTCGGCCTTCTTCTGCCGCGGCGCCACCTTTCGCTGCGTGGTGCTGCTGCCGAAGAACTTGCGGTCCATCCACTCGGTGATGACCGGCGCGATGAAGAAGGTCGAGTAGGTGCCGGCGACGGTCCCGATCAGCAGGGCGAAGGCGAAGTCCTTGATGGCGCCCGTGCCCCACACGAAGAACGCGGTGATCGAGAGGAGCGTCGAGCCGGCGGTGAGGACGGTGCGGCCGAGCGTTTCCGAGATCGAGATGTCGGCGAGCTCGAAGAAGCCCTTCCCCTTGAACTTGCCGACGTTCTCGCGGATGCGGTCGTAGATGACGACGGTGTCGTTGATCGAGTAGCCGACGACCGTGAGCAGCGCGGCGACCGTGGTGAGGTTGATCTCCTTGCCGAGGAGCACGAAGACGCCGACGACCATCAGCGCGTCGTGGGCGAGGGCGACGACGCCGCCCGGCGCGAAGCGCAGATCGAAGCGCAACGCGACGTACGCCATGATGAAGACGATCGCGATGCCGATGCTCTTGAGCGCCGCGTCACGGAGCTGCTTGCCGGCTTTGGGGCCGACCCACTCCACGCGGAGCGGCTCCTGCGGGACGGTGTCGGCGCCGAGCTCGGCCCGGAGCACATCCATGAGCTGGTCGCCCTTCGACTGGAGCTGCACCTCCACGCGGTTGTCGCGCGCGTTGATGATCTGCGGGTTGTTCGGCGTGTGCCGCAGCTCGACGCCCGCGACGGAGGCGAACTGCTGCTTGAGGGCGTCGAGATCGGGCGTGCTGTCGTAGCGGAGGAAGATGCGGTCGCCGCCGGGGCTGAGCTTCACCTCGGTCGGGCGCGTCGCGTCAGGGCAGCGGTCGGCGGGGAGGTCGGCCCCGCCTCGCCCGGCGAAGCAGAGGGCGTCGTAGAGCTCGTCCTTCTTCGCCTCGTCGAGGCTGGTGACGTCCTGCACGCGGATGAGGAAGCGATGCGGGTTCAGCTCGTCGTGAACCTCGACGACGCTCGGATCCTCGAAGCCTCCCTTCTCGACGACCCCGCGGACGGTGCCGATCTCGACGGGCTTCTGGAAGGCGACCTCGACCTCGGTGCCGCCGCGGAAGTCCGTCCCGTAGTTCGGGCCGGGGTAGACGAAGATCGCGAAGAGCGAGACGACCGCCGCGATCAGGGAGAAGCCGACCCAGTACTTCCGGATCGACATGAAGTTGTAGACCTTGCCGGGCTTGAAGATTTCCATGGTTCCGCGCCTTCCTCAGCCCACGTCCAGTTGCTTGACCTTGCGGCCGCGGACCCACCAATCGAAGGCGAGCCGCGTTGCGAAGACGCCCGTGAAGAGGTTCGCCACGAGACCGACCATCAGGGTCACGGCGAAGCCCTTGATGGGGCCGGTGCCGTACTGCAGGAGAATCAGGCCTGCGATGAGCGTCGTGATGTTGCCGTCGAAGATGGCGCTGAACGCCTTCTCGTAACCGGCGTCGACGGCCGCGCGCGGGCTCTTTCCGGACCGGAGCTCCTCACGGATGCGCTCGTTGATGAGCACGTTCGCATCGACGGCCATGCCGATGGTGAGGGCGAGACCCGCGATGCCCGGCAGCGTCATCGACGCTCCGAAGCTCGCGAGCACGGCGAGCTGGATGAGGAGGTTGAAGAGCACGGCCGCATCGGTGATGAAGCCAGCCCGCCGGTAGTAGACGAGCATGAAGATGAGCACGAGCGCGGAGCCCGCCATCGCGCCCTTCACGCCTTGCGAGATGGCGTCGGCGCCCAAGGAGGGGCCGATGCGCTGCTCGTTCGACGGCGAGATCGGGGCTGGGAGCGCACCCGAGCGGAGCACCAGCTCGAGCTGACGCGCCTCTTCGAGCTGCGTCTGCGGATCGGCGGCGCCGAGGGTGATCTGCGCACGACCGCCGGCGATCTTCGTCTGGATGACGGGGGCCGACTCGACCTTGCCGTCGAGGATGATGGCAAAGCGCTTCTTGATGTTCGCGCCCGTGATCTCCTCGAACCGGTCACCGCCCGCGTCGGTGAAGGTCAGCGCGACGTACCAGCCACCGAAACCACCCGACTGATCGGGCACGGCCTGCGCGTCGCGCAGCATGTCGCCGGTGATCTCGGCCTTGCTGAAGAGGTAGTAGGTGCGCCAGCCGACCTCGATCTGCTTCCCGGTGTCGGGATCGACGTCATAGAGCACGCCGTAGCCGACCTCGTGATCGCTCGGGACGTCGAGCGTAGCGACCCAGTCCTGGAGGCGCTGGCGAGCGTCCTTCAAGGTCTCGTCCGGCTGCTTCACGATCCGGGCGAAGGACGAGATCTTCGTCTGGCCCGGGCCGACCGAGACCTGCTCGGGATTGTCGAGGCTCACGCCCGCGGGGAGATCGGCCTCGTTCACGTTCGCGGCGAGGCTGCCGAAGAAATCGGTGCCGTCGTCGAGGAGCTTGAACTCGAGGCGCGCCGTCTGGCTGATGATCTCGCGGATCTCCTGGAACGTCGCCTCGTCCTCGCCGGGGACCTCGATGATGATGTCCTCGTCGCGGGTGGTGACGCCGGCCTCACGCAGACCGAGCTCGTCGATACGGCGATTGATCGTGTCCTTCGCCTGCTCGACGGCGCGCTCGCGGATCATCGACTCGACTTCCGAACGGATGCGGAAGCGGACGACCTTCGGATCGGAGGTGCGCTGCTGCGCCATCTCGCCGAAGCGCTGGAGGAAGGTCTCGTCGATCTTGGCGACGTCCTCCTGGTTGGCGAAGCTGACGACGATCGTGTTCGCACGGTCACGCGGCTTCTCGACGCGGACCTTCTTCTCGAGCTCGGCGAGGACTTCGCGCGTCGGGGCCTTGTCGCCCTCGTGCAAGCCGTACTCGACCGCGAGCTGCTGGCGCATCTCGTCGTAGTAGCGATCGCGCTTGTCCTTGATCGCCTCGTCGACGTCGACCGTGTAGACGAGGCGCATGCCGCCGCGCAGGTCGAGACCGGCGACGATGCGGAAGGGGACGTTGTCCTTGATGTACTGAGGCGCCGGGAACTTGCCGCCCGACATGCCGTCGAGGGTCGGCCAGACGCTGACGAACGCGCCGGCGGCGACCACGAGCACCAAGCCGACCTTGGCTCGCCAGGCGAGATCCATGATGGGCAAAGCGGTGATCAGCGCCCAGAGCATGCCGAGCGAGAGCGTCCCGAGCACCCAGAAGACGTGATAGTGGGCCGCGATCGCCGCCCCTGCCGCGCACAGGCCGGCCGTGATGAAGGAGCCCCGTCGCGACTTATCCAGGAAGCCCGCTGCAAAGCAGACGAGCCCAATGCCCGAAAGGACCCACCTAAGGATTTCGTCCACCATCGCGGACCTCGTTATTTGCTTTCGTTCGCCGGGGCAGGCTCATCCTTGCCCTTCGCGGCGCCGGACGCGGCATCGCCCTCGATTCCGGCGATGGCGGTCTTCAACATCTGAATGCGCACGCCCGGAGCGATCTCGAGCTTGACGTAACGCGCGTCGCCCAACTCGGCGATTTTCCCGACGACCCCGAACTGCGTCAGCACACGGTCGCCCTTCTTCAGCCTCGCCTCGAGCGCCTTCTGCTTCTTCTGCTGCGAGCGGCTCGTGAACCACATGAGGAGGATCACGGGCAGGAACGCGATCAGCATGAAGAGGACGCCGCCCATGCCGCCTCCAGGCGGAGCTCCCTGCGCGGCGCCCTCGGGCACCGCCGGGGCTTGGGTCGTCGTCGTCACATTGACGCCGGGAGCGGGCGGGGTTGTTTGCAGTACGAACGCGTTCAATGGGCCTCCGAGGGACGGCGGGCTATAGCCAGAAACGTTTCCGGTCGCAAGGAAGCGGACGGAAGCGCTCGCGCTATTTCCCGCGGGTTCGGCGCCTTTCGAAGAACGCTCGCTCGACCAGGTGACCGCGACGGAGACCCGTCTAGGTCAACGGCTTCGACCTCACGTCGCGACTAGTGGAGGCGCGCTCCACGACCGGCCGCGCTCGGCCGCAACGGCAGCTTCGGGCTCGCGTCCTCGTCGGACGTTCCGAACACGACAACCCGTCGCGCGCGCTCGCCATCCTCCAGCTCGGCAAAGAGGGAGCGGACGTCGTCCTCGATCATGGGGCGGTCCAGCGTCGCGACGGTGGCGGAGACGATGGGCGGGATTTTGCCGACTCCGGGAAACCCGGGCGTCCACGTGATGGCATCGGCGAACGCGGCTTTGAGCAGGGTCGCGAAAGGACCGGCCGGCGCCAAGGCCAGATCGAGCGGCTCGAGCACGACGACGGCATGCGCGCTCGAGACGGCTTTGACCACGTCCGCCCCATAGAAAGGTTGCAGCGCCGTCACCGCGACGAAGCCGACACGCCGTCCCTCTCTACGAAGCTGCTCGACCGCTGGCCTCGCGACCGTCGCTCCGCGTCCGACGGCGACGATCACCTCTTCGATGTCGTTTCCGCTCATCCGCGTCACGGGCCCGAGCAGCCGGCCGTTCTCTTCGCTGAGCGCTCGCATCGCACTCTTCAGAGCGAACGGGGCGCGCGCCGCGAAGGCTCGCTCGCGCCGCTTCGCATCGGCCCGCGGCGGAGGCGAAGGCGCTGGAGGTTTGGATGCAGGCAGGGGACCGAGAAAGCCCTCGACGAGGGTGCGTTCGGGAAGAGCGACGTCCGCCGGGCGATCCAGCGCGTCCACGAAGTGAAGGAAGGGCAGCTCGCTATCCTCCGCGGCCCGGCGGGTCGCCAACGTGAGGTCGGCCGCCTGCTGCACCGTGCCCGAGATGACGGCCCCGGCACCGAGGCCGAGGATCGGCCCTATCTCGTCACGTCCCGCTCGCCGGCCGTCGATGTCCGAATCGAGCACGTGAACGAGCAGCGGGACGTGCCGCGCGATCGCATGCACCAGCGCACCCACGCCGTCCAGAAGCTCGTCGGCACCGAGGAAAACGGCCGTCCGTGCGCCGCCCGCGCTCAGCGCCGTCGCCTTCTCGATGGTCTCGGGCGCCCCCTCGCAGGTGACGACGTTGACCTCGACCGCCCGCGCGTTCAGGCCCGTCGACTCGACGACTTTGCCGATCTCACCGACATGAGCTCGTGTCGAGACGATCGCGTCACACGTCAGCGCCTCGACGGCTGCGACGGCCGCCAAGGGTGCCGCGGTGGAAGCGATGCCGGGATGGCGAGCGCCGTACCGTCCGTGCGGGTGGGCCATGACGGCATCTGTGACAAGCCGAATGCCGTTTCGGCAGTCTCCTTCGGGCCTAAGCCTTCCGCGAACGACCCTCGCTACCCACACATCGAACGATGTGTTCACGAATCGCTTGACATGCCCCCCGGCCCGCGATAGGTAACGCGCCCCTCCGGCCACCAAGGTCGGACATGGCCCCAGGCGCGTAGCTCAGTGGTAGAGCACTACCTTGACACGGTAGGGGTCGGCAGTTCAATCCTGCCCGCGCCTACCCGGTATTAGCCAAGCCCGCATGATCCATTCTCAAGCTCGCGTTTTACCGCGCGACGTGCTCGCCCGCGAAGGGCGCCTCCAAGACGATGTCATTGCCGTCCGGGCGGAGAATGGACGTGTCATCGACCTGATGACCCCGGTCGATCCGGGCACGAAGCTCGAGCCCATCCGTGAGACCGATCCGGAAGGGCTCGCGGTGATCCGCCATTCGACGGCACACGTCATGGCCGACGCCGTCCAGCGGCTCTTTCCGGGAACGCAGGTGACGATCGGGCCGGCGATCGAAGACGGCTTCTATTACGACTTCTACAAGCCCGACGCCCCGTTCACCGACGAAGACCTCGCCCGCATCGAACAGGCGATGCTCGAGGTCATCGGGAAGAACACCCCCTTCCGCCGCGAGATCATCTCGCGCGACGAGGCGATCCGCCTCTTCGAGAGCATGGGGGAGAAGTTCAAGCTCGAGATCATTCGCTCCGTTCCCGAAGACGAGGAGCTGACGCTCTATCGCCATGGCGAGCCGGGCAACGAGTGGGTCGACTTCTGCGAAGGCCCCCACGTTCCGAGCACCGGGAAGCTCCGCGCGGTGAAGCTGACCAGCGTCGCCGGTGCCTACTGGCGCGGCGATGAGCGCAATCCCGTTCTCCAGCGCATCTACGGAACGGCGTTCCCGTCGAAGAAGGCGCTCGAGGAGCACCTGCGCCTGCTCGAGGAAGCAAAGGCCCGCGATCATCGCAAGCTCGGTAAGGAGCTCGAGCTCTTCATCTTCGACGAGCACGCGCCGGCGATGCCTTTCTTCCTGCCGCGCGGTGCCTTCGTCTACAACAGGCTCGTCGACTATCTCCGTTCGCTCTACGTCGAATACGGGTACGAAGAGGTTCTGACCCCGCAGGTTTTCGACAAGAAGCTGTTCGAAACGAGCGGCCATTGGGAAAACTATCGGGAGAACATGTACCTGCCGATGACGGCCGAGCGGATCGAGGATCTCGCGGCCGGTCGCGCCGAGATCGACGAGCTGGTGCAGCTCGGCCTCAAGCCGATGAACTGCCCGAGCCATTGCCTCGTCTTCCGCGCACGGCGCCGGAGCTATCGCGAGCTGCCGTGGCGCATTGCGGACTTCGGCCGGCTTCATCGCTACGAGCGCGGTGGCGTCGTCCACGGGCTCAATCGCGTCCGCAGCTTTTGCCAAGACGACGCCCACATCTTCTGCGCGCCGGAGGACATCCAGACCGAGGTCCAGGCCTTCATCGAGCTCATCTTCCGCGTCTACGACGCGCTCGGGATGAGTGACGTCAAGGTTCGCCTGGCGACGCGGCCCGAGAAGCGCATCGGCAGTGACGAGCAGTGGGATCGCGCCGAGCGCGCGTTGGCCGATGCCCTCGACGCGAAGGGCGTCCCCTTCGACGAGGCCCCCGGCGAGGGCGCCTTCTATGGCCCCAAGCTCGAGTTCCACGTCCGCGATGCGCTGAAGCGAAGCTGGCAGCTCGGAACCATCCAAGTCGATTACGCACTGCCGGATCGCTTCGATCTCGAGTTCATCGGCTCCGACGGCGCGGCCCATCGCCCGGTGATGCTGCATCGCGCGATTCTGGGATCGCTCGAGCGCTTCCTCGGCGTGTACATCGAGCACGTGGCGGGAGCGTTCCCGGTCTGGCTCGCGCCGGAGCAGGTTGCGCTGGTCACGGTGAGCGAGAAGCAGCTCGCCTATGCGAACGAAGCCCTCGCCTATCTGCGTGGTCGCGGCTTGCGCGTGACGACGGACTTCGGTGCCGACAAGCTCGGCGCGAAGATTCGCAACGCGCGCCTCATGCGTTACCCGTACATCGCCGTCATCGGCGACAAGGAAGCCGAGTCACGCTCCGTGGCGCCGCGCTCGCGAGCCGGGGATTTGGGCGCGATGAGCCTCGAAGCCTTTGCCGATCGGGTCCTCGCCGAGGCGAATCCGCCTCGTATTGCGACGAATCGGGAAGCTTCCCATTGATTCCCGGCGCAAATCACTGTCACGATGCCGCAACGGTGCGTGAGCGCGCCGAATCGCTCGGCACCGGATGAGTCGACCGTCCAGCGTTGGGCGGGTGAAACGTAGAAAGGACCTTTTCAGGACAAAGCATGGGGCGACCTCGGTTCGATCCGCGTCAATCGCGCGGTCCACAAATTCGCATCAATCACCGCATCCGCGTTCCCGAGGTTCGCGTCATCGGTGCCGACAATCAAATGCTCGGCATCATGCCGACGCAGGAAGCACTGCGTCAGGCGCGGGATCTCGGGCTCGATCTCGTCGAGGTGAATCCGAAGGCCGAACCGCCGGTCTGCAAGATTCTCGATTTCGGCAAGTACAAGTACGACGAGAAGAAACGCGCCCGTGAAGCGAAGCGCAAGCAGACCACCGTCGACATCAAGGAGGTCAAGCTTCGCCCGAAGACGGACCAGCACGATCTCGACTTCAAGACCCGAGCCGCACGTCGCTTCCTCGAGGCCGGCAACAAGGTCAAGTTCACGTGTCGCTTCCGTGGCCGTGAAATCACGCATCCCGAGCGCGCCGCCGATCAGCTCAGTCACTTCGTGAAGGCGTGTGAGGACATCGCCAACGTCGAGGTCCGCCCGGCCATGGAAGGCCGGACGATGACCCTGCTCCTCGCGCCCAAGCCGGCGATTCTGCAGAGGGTCGCTCAGGCGAAGGCCGCCGCCGAGAAGGCACGGCAGGAAGCCATCAAACAAGGTCGCACGCCTCCGCCCGAGGTCGAAGAGGAGGATCTCGACGAGCTCGAGAGCCGAATCAACGAGGGCGAAGACGACGACGATGACGACGACGGTTCGGACGGCTGAGCCACTCGCTGAAGCGAAAGACGAAAGCCTGGTTCTCGCATCGAGAGCCAGGCTTTCTTGTTTTGAACGTCGTCAATGCGCCGGCGTGAGGCCCGGGATCAGCCCAGCCCGCCACGCAGCCGCCGCGATCGCGAGCACGATCAGCACGGCGATCGCGTAGGCCCGCGTCGATGCCCCTTTCGGCGGGGGCAGGCTCTCCGTCGACGACCGCCCCTTGCGAGCCATCTCGGCGGACGGAGGTCGCGACGAGTTGGGCGGCGGCGGATAGGACGACGGCGAAGCGCTCGAGGCCGGGAAGTCTTCCTCGAGCGCCGCGAGGTTGCCGGCCTCG
>Ga0180215_1003874_pt1 | contig 13732 bp, 7 predicted proteins | sample eDN3rd37CBELigBY_FD_128871 | JGI IMG/M metagenome (GOLD analysis project Ga0180215, IMG submission 128871) | Enriched backyard soil microbial communities from Emeryville, California, USA - eDNA 3rd pass 37_C BE-Lig BY (version 2) (version 2) | ecosystem: Environmental > Terrestrial > Soil >...
AGAACAATTAGTGGTTGGTGGAGATTCAGCAGGTGGCGGGCTCACCCTCGCTTTGCTTTTATCATTAAAAGAAGCTGGCGAAGCCCTGCCATCAGCAGCTGTCCTGCTTTCTCCATGGACAGATATGGAAGGAACTGGAGCTTCAATGGAAACTCGTGCTGAGGTTGATCCGTGGTTAAATCCAGAACAATCCAGACAAGCGCCGCTTTTATACATTGGGGGCTTAGATCGCCGCCATCCACTTGTTTCTCCTATCTTCGGAGATTTGCAAGGTCTTCCACCTTTGCTTGTTCACGTTGGCAATGATGAGATATTACTAGACGATTCAATTCGCTTAGTGGACCGAGCACGTGAGGCGGGCGTCGAGGTTACCTTTAAAATTTGGGATAACATGTGGCATGTATTCCAGCAATTTAATATGCCAGAAGCTGCTCAAGCTATTGAGGAAATCGGTCAATTCGTAAAGTTAAAGCTTGAACAGGCTAGCGCAACTATAGTTGAGTAATATACAAGAGTCTGCTCATGGAGCGCGCAGGTGCGAAATGAGTAGGCTCTTTTTTTATCTCTGATAAAAGAGTCTACTCTCTTATTCAAACGGGTTCACTTTTCAAGATGGTTTCGTGAACTGCCACTCAAAGACAACTATCTACTGCCTGAAGCTCAAACTGTCCTTGAAGTTCACTGTCATGGACATAATCCTCCTTCTTAATGACAAAATGTCCTTGAGAACCACTGTTATAGACAAAATCCTACCTGCTTGATGAAAAAATGTCCTTGAGAACCACTGTCATAGACAAAATCCTACCTGCTTGATGAATAAATGTCCTTGAGAACCTCTGTCATGGACAAAATCCTTCTGCTTGATGAAAAAATGTCCTTGAGGACCACTGTCACGGACAAAATCCACCTCCTTGATGAAAAAATGTCCTTGAGAACCACTGTCATAGACAAAATCCTCCTGCTTGATGTAAAAATGTCCTTGAGAACCACTGTCATAGACAAAATCCTACCTCCTTGATGAAAAAATGTCCTTGAGAACCACTGTCATAGACAAAATCCTACCTCCTTGATGAAAAAATGTCCTTGAGAACCACTGTTATAGACAAAATCCACCTCCTTGATGAAAAAAATGTCCTTGAGAACCTCTGTCATGGACAAAATCCTCCTCCTTGATGAAAAAATGTCCTTGAGAACCACTGTCATAGACAAAATCCTACCTCCTTGATGTAAAAATGTCCTTGAGAACCACGGTCATGGACAAAATCCTTCTGCTTGATGAAAAAATGTCCTTGAGGACCACTGTCATGGACAAAATCTCCTGCTGGATGAAAAAAATGTCTTTGAGAACCATCGTCATAGACAAAAAATCTCATCCTTCATATAAAAAATGTCCCTAAGTACCATCACTAAGGCGTCCCCCTCCAGATTGATTGCCAAATATCCTTTCCCCCTCACTCCCGTAAACTATGAATAGATCCCCCTCTTTTCGTCGAAGCTAGCAAGTAGTTTTAATCTATTAAGATGGAATTTGGGAGCGGAAATCATGTTAAATGTATCAAAGCTAATTCATTCAATACGATCTCAATCGAAACAGAACACCCCTAAATACCCTTATAACAGTGAATGTTACTATGTCGTGGATCATAAGTTCGAAAAGAACCGAACCACACCGAAGGTTACGGTTATTACCCCTGTTTATAATGCGGAGAACTTTCTAAGTAAGACCATTGATTCTGTCATCAATCAAACCCTGGGGATGGATATGATTGAATATATCTTAATTGATGACGGTTCCAACGACTCATCGAGGGATATTTTGATTGAATACTCGTCAAAGTTCGAGAACATCATTGCTATTTTTATGAAAAACAATTCTGGTACACCTGGTCGTCCCCGCAACATCGGGATTCAACACGCGACTTCAAGTTATATTACCTTTTTAGATGCTGATGACTGGCTTGAACCGGATGGTCTCGAGGTCCTCCACGAAATCCTAGAAGAGACCGGGGATGATTATGTCGTGGGGAAAACGATAAAAGTAGAGCAGAAAAAAACAAGTACAATTGGAGAACATGAATCTTGTAAAGAACGAAGAGGTGTCTCTCCCTTTTCAATTCCACATATCTGTAATCACTTAGGACCTAGAGCTAGAATGATTCGTACAGGATTGATTCGAGAGCATCACATCCAGTTTCCCGAGATGAAGTTTGCTGAGGATAAACAATTCTTCATCGATATCCTCATTCACAGCAAAAGCATTTCGACAACAACGGCACCTATTTATTACCTTAACCGTTTAAATAATGCTCAAACAAGGCTAACCAACCAGACGAATATCTTGCAAAAAACAGAGTACAATTTAAAAGTTATCAACTATATTCTAGGTAAAGATCTTGAGCTTAGTAAAAAGAAACTTATTTTAAATAGACTTTATGAGTTCGATTCCATTAATCGTTTTTTTATGACCCCTCATTATGAAAAAACAAAACTAAAACGCCTGTATTATTCGAAATTCAATAAAGTAATCAAATCAACTCAAAACCTTGAGTACGAAATTGCAGATGAATTCACGATTCCTACAAACAAGGTAAAATATGATCTTCTTCGCACCAAAAAATACCGAGATTTAGAAAAGCTCGTCATTTGGGAAAAAAACGAAAAGGTTAAGCATGTTCACATACGGAATCAACTTCCCTATACTGTTAGCCCAATTATGAATGAAAACAAATATATTCGACTTCCGATGTACGCCACACTGTTATCCGATTCTTTTAAAAAGGATGTCTATTCGATGGCATTCAAAGTTTATGGTGACCATCTAAACAACATTACAGATATGCTATTCCAGAAATGGAACGATGCACATGTGGAGTTTACTTTACCAGTACATGTAGATTCAGAAGGAAATGGCCTCTTAGAGGTGAGCCTTGAGCAATTGTCTCAGTTCCCAGCTTCTAGCTACTCCATCTTTCTGAGATATAACGACTATATGAAAACAAACATTAGAAAGCATGAGCAAACATCTTTAATTCATCCTTACAACGATATCGAATTTAGTTTCTTTCAAACTTCCTATTCGAATATCGCATTGAAGATTTCACCTAAAAAAGGCACCTAACTTTCAAGCGTTTTTACACGCTGAGACGTAGGTGTTTTTTCTTTTTACTCAAGTGATTCTGAACTAGCAATCTTTGTGGTTGGTCAACTAAAATTTGATTGAATTCTAAAAAGAGTTGTCGAAGTATGTCATAATTTCGAATGTTATCGGGAAATAGTATTGAAAAAATCTAGAAAATGGTAGTATCTTCATAGGTAATTTTGTTTAATGTAAACACTTTTATCCAACTCTATCCGGGGAAATGAGGTGCTTGGTTGGTTATATTACAGCGGTATATAATCAAAGGAAATATGAGGTTTATGGTCGGTCTTTCGAGAGGAACTAGATGTTATACCTTGGTTTCCGAAGGAAAAAGGGAGTTTCTTGTACAACAAACTCCTGAAGAAATCATTGAGGAAACATGCAGCTATTTTGGCTTTGACTTCCAAGGAGCTTTAAAAGCAGCAGCAAAAATTCTTGGAAACGATAAACCAGGAGCTTTCCTCGTAGATCCTAACGACACGATCTGTTTATTTTCTTCTAAATCACCCCTGAGGTCGGACAGCTATTTTATAAACGTTCAGCATATTCACTTCTTCGAAGAGACCGGATGCGAGACTAAAGTGGTTTTCAATACAGGGCAGACGGTAATAATTCCCGCCAGGAAATTCCATCTTCTTGCTAGAAACAATGCTGCGAAAAAACTCAGAAGAGTTCTTTTAGAAAGAAATAGCGACAACGAAAGTTTTTTCAATAGACCCTACAGCGAATATCATTTCTGTAGAGAAACAGGGAAATATATGTTAAAAGAAGATGGGTTTGATAACAATTAAAAATAACCAAGGACAGACGTGATGAAAAACAGGCGACTGTCCTATTTTTATGTTCATTTCCATTCTTAAAATAAAGATCTTCACAATAGGCCATTAGGTGTGATTACCAGAAAATTTACATCCATACCAAATAGGTCTTCTTTCTCTTTTAAAAAAAGACCTCAGGACTATTGATTCAATAATTGTAAAAATATTATTAATTAATAGAAAACAGGTAGAAGAATGGTGAATTTTGTCCTAAAATGAGTGAGGCTTCAACCGATTTTGTTGTGATAGAATGAATGGATTTTTAGGCGCACGATTCCTACTTTTCATGTCAATCATTCTAGTATTCAACTAAATCAAATCTATTAAAAGGAGATATGGGAAAATGAACATTCTTAAAAAGAAGTGGTTTATTTTTACTGCTGTTTTCGCCCTACTAGTGGGGTATATTACGCCCTTCGCTCAAGTGGCTCATGCTGAAGACGGCTACATCACTGTTGAAGAGGCGATTGCCAATAATAGTGGAGTAGCAGTCGTAAAAGGCTATATTGTAGGCACAACCAAAAGCACTGGCAATTATCAACATGAGGGTATTTTTTCACCCGCAACAAATATTGCCATTGCCGATAATGCAAACGAAAGAGACCCTGCCAAGATTCTTCCCGTACAACTTCCAGCAGGAGCTGTCCGGTCAGCATTAAACTTAGTAGATAACCCTGAACTATTAGGGAAAGAAGTTTACTTAACAGGCACACTAGAAGCCTATTTTAGTACTCCTGGCTTAAAAAACATATCTGAATACAGCTTTGACGGGGTCCCTGAAAAGCCACCGATTGAAGGAATCGAAGGTCTGAAAATTAACGAGATTCAAGGCGAAAATCATAACTCTCCTTATAAAGGTCAAAACGTAATAGGTGTTGAAGGAATCGTTACGTTTGTAGACGATGCAAGTAATTTTTATCTCCAAGATCCAAATCCAGATGATAATAGCAAAACATCTGAAGGAATTCTTATCTATAAAAAGAACCATGGCGTAAGTGTTGGCGACCACGTCAGTGTAGATGGCCTTGTAAAAGAATGGGTTCTAGAAGGCTACAGTGACATGTTAGAAACCGATTTAGCTACGACTGAAATCGATGCAAATAACGGGTCAGTTACGGTAATCGCTAGCAACCAAGATGTTCCTGCACCACTTGTTATCGGGAAAGACATCTTCCCTCCTACCGATATCATTGATAATGACCAATTCGCAGAGTTCGACCCAGAGCAAGATGGTATTGATTTTTATGAAAGCATTGAAGGGATGCTTGTAGCCGTTGAGAATCCAGTTGCTGTTGGACCACAGAAATATGGCGAAGTTCCTGTCATTGCAGAAAAAATTGAAGGGAAAACCTATACTACACCAGGTGGACTTCCCCTTCAAGCAGATAATTCAAACCCAGAAAGACTCCACCTCTTATTTGATGACAATGACTATGTTGCAAAAATTGGTGACCGCTTTAATGGGACAGTAGAAGGTGTCGTTACTTACACATTCCAAAACTTTAAAATTTTAACAGATGCTGACACTCTTCCAGAATTAGTTGAAAGTGACTACAAACAAGAAGTCGCACAAATCGCTAAGGAAGACGACAAGTTGACCATCGCGACTTATAATATGGAAAACTATCATGCTGGAGAAACAGCAAAGACAGAAAAGATCTCTAAATCCATTGTGAAGAACCTAAACTCTCCTGACATTCTTGGATTAGTTGAAGTTCAAGATAATGACGGACCTACAGATAGCGGTACGGTCGAAGCTTCAAAGAGCTATGAAACTCTTATTGCTGCTATCAAAGCAAATGGTGGTCCAACCTATAAATGGACAGACATCGCTCCCGAAGATAAGGTTGATGGCGGACAACCAGGCGGAAACATCCGTGTAGGCTTCCTATACAATCCTGAGCGTGTCAGCCTTGCTGAAGCTGAAAAAGGCAACGCAACACAAGCTGTTGGGTATGAAAATGGTTCTTTAACCTTGAACCCTGGAAGAATTGATCCAACAAACGCTGCATTTGAAAGCAGTCGTAAGCCACTAGCTGCACAATTCGAATTCAATGGTGAAGACGTCATTGTGATTAACAATCACTTTAACTCTAAAGGTGGCGACCAACCTATTTTTGGTAAAAATCAACCACCTGTCCTAGGCAGCGAAGCTCAACGTGTAGAAATTGCTAGTATCGTGAACGGCTTTATTAAAGATGTTCAAAGTGAAAATCCCGATGCAAATGTTGTCGTTATGGGTGACCTAAATGACTTTGAATTCTCTAACCCTATTCAAACACTAAAAGGCAGTGAGTTAACCAACCTAATCGAGATGGTTCCTGCTGCTGAAAGATTTACTTATAACTATCAAGGAAATTCACAGGTACTTGATCATATTCTTGTGACAAACAATCTTGCTGCTGGTGCTGAAGTGGACATCGTTCACATCAACTCTCCTTTTATGGAAGAACACGGCCGCGCAAGTGATCATGACCCTGTTTTAACTCAACTTGATTTAACGACTGATGATGTGGAAGCACCATTCTCTCTTTCTATCATGCATGTAAATGACAGCCATGCGCATGTAGAGCAATATCCTATGCTTACTACGGCTGTTAAAGAAGTTCGTGCTGAAAATCCAGATGCCTTGCTTTTAGATGCTGGGGATGTATTCTCTGGAACCCTTTACTTTAACCAGTATGCTGGTTTAGCTGACTTACACTTCATGAACGAACTTGGCTATGATGCCATGACATTCGGGAACCATGAATTTGATAAAGACTCTAAGGTCCTTGCTGACTTTGTTAAAGAAATGAAGTTCCCAATGGTAAGTGCAAACGTCAATGTTTCAGCTGACGAAGAGCTTGGCCAATTATTTAATAATGAAATTAGTTCTACTCCTGAAGCAGGAAGTATTTATCCTGCCATCATTAAAGAAGTAGACGGTGAGCAAGTAGGGATTTTCGGTTTAACAACGGAAGAAACGCCAACCCTTGCTAGCCCATCAAAAGAGATTATTTTTGAAGATTCTATTGAAAAAGCAACGAAAACAGTTGAAGCGCTTGAAGAAGCGGGCGTAAATAAAATTATTGCTTTATCACATTTAGGCTACGGTCCAGACAAAAACTTAGCTTCTGAAGTAGACGGAATTGACGTCATCGTTGGCGGACATTCTCATACAACTTTAACTTCTCCAGAAGTGATTCAAAAAGACGAACCTACTGTGATTGTTCAAGCAAATGAGTATCTGAACTACCTTGGCTTACTAGATGTCACTTTTGATGAAAATGGTGTTGTAACAGGTAATGAAGGTGAGCTAATTGACCTTGGAAACGTAGAGGCTGATGAGGCTGCTCAAGCGAAAGTAGCAGAATTTGCTGCCCCACTTGAAGAACTTAAGCAAACGGTGATTGGGTATTCAGAAGTTGCCTTAGACGGTGAACGTGCAAATGTTCGTACACAAGAAACCAATCTAGGCAACTTAATCACAGATGCCATGCTTGCAAAAGCAAAAACGATGGACCCTGATACAACGATTGCTCTACAAAATGGCGGCGGTATCCGAGCTTCCATTGACCAAGGCGAAGTAACATTAGGTGAAGTATTAACGGTACAACCATTTGGTAACTTACTTGTGACTCTTGACCTTACTGGTAAGGAAATTGTCCAAGCCCTTGAGCACAGTGTAAATGCAGCTCCAGAACAATCCGGTGGCTTCCTACAAGTCTCTGGTTTACAGTTCAAGTACGATCCAGCTAAACCTGCTTATGACCGAGTTTGGTCTGTGGAAGTTCAAACCGAAAATGGCTTTGAAGCACTTGACCTTACTAAAACATATACAGTTGCAACCAATGCCTTCACAGCTGATGGCGGTGACGGTTATGGGATGTTTAAAACCGCTAAGGATGAAGGGCGTATCAACGAATTGTTGATTGTCGATTATGAAATCCTTTCCGAATACGTTGAAATGAACAGTCCAATTTCTCCTGTAGTACAAGGTAGGATTGTTGCTAGTGAAGAGCAACAAGTTGAACCACCGAAAAGTATCGAAGAAGTTTTAGGTGATTTGGATGAAACGATGGGTGAGTATGCAGCATCTGGAGAACTTACAGGTCCATTGCTTTCTCAATTAACCAATACTCTAAAACAAGCAGAACATCATTGGAATAAAGGCTCTGCCAAGAATAGTCTCAAGTTTATCAACAAATATTTAGACCAACTCAATCATAAAACAAAACAGAAAAATGTCTCTGCGGAAGCTAAAAAAGCTTTAACAGGGCAGGCAGAATTATTGGTTGAGATGTTGGAAGGTAAGTAGAAAAGTTGATAGACTGAAATGAACAAGCACCCCTCATTAGGGGTGCTTGTTTTTTGCATGGAGGTCAGAATATAGCACTCACCTATGCTTTATGTGCTACGGTCTGGACCTTTATTCCTAACGTTTAAGCACCTGGAGGACGATCATTGAAATCGTAATCTACTGGACCAGGAGCCACTCTTGCATGTTTTAGTGCCGGCGTATCAGGTCTTGCGATTTGGTAGACGGATGCGCCGACAATTTCGGCTGCTTCCTGTAACTTGTTTTTATCAATTTTATCAAGGGTATCCTCAGGCGTGTGATACGTAGGTTCTAGCGGCGAGTGAATAAATAAGGCTGCCGGAATCCCCAGCTCATGGAATGGCTGATGGTCACTGCGGCCAAGCTGACCGTAAGGAATTGGATAATCCGCTGCCGTTCTTGCTCCAGCGGCTGAAGCAAGATCCGTTACTAAGTTTTTCTTGCCATCAATCGTATACATAATCAATCCCCCTGCTGGGTGATCTCCACCGGCATCCCTAGCTCCAATCATATCCATCTGGAAGTGAGCAACGATTCGGTCTGCATCTGCTTCACTCAAAGAGCCAGCATAATGATAGGAACCTAGAAGTCCCTTTTCCTCAGCACCAAATGTGACGAAACGAAGCTCGGTGTCAGTTGGCATTTTTGCCATGACTCTAGCAAGCTCTAATACTGCGGAAACACCAGAAGCATCATCATTAGCACCGGGTCCACCTGGTACGGAATCATGATGGGCTCCAACCATTACTACCTGACCAGTATCTTTGTTCTTGTGCGGCTTCATTTTGGCGATTACATTGTAGGAGGTCTTTTCTGTGTAGCCAGATCCAGTTACTTTAACTGTTGCTTGTACTGGGCCATCTTTTAATTGTTGTACTAATGCTAGGCCTTGTGCATTTGTTAGGGTTACCGCAGGGATGTTTTGGCCTGGGTCAGCAACACCAACGTTATTGGATGTTCCTGAGTTATTGTATAAAATTACACCTACTGCCCCTTTGTCGATAACATTTTGTAGCTTTTCAACAAAAGGATTGTTTCCCCTTTGAATGAGGGCAATTTTTCCTTTTACTGAATCAGGAACCTGACCTGCTAGAGCTAATCCAACGTCAACTACCTCTGCAGTAACTTCACCACTATAAGAGCCACTAAAAACATATGCATTTATCTGTTGGTCACCGATAGTCACTGAACCAGTAGGATTATTTCTAATCGCTTCATAAAACGGAAACGACTGCAATTCTGTTTCATAGCCATACTGCTCAAACTGGCTCTTTATGTACTGAGCACCAATTAACTCCCCTGGAGTTCCAGCCGCACGAGGTTGTGCTGAAAGTTTTGCAATGGTGTTGTACATATTATCAGAACTAATTTTTTTGATAATCTTGTTGTCAAATGCAGAAGCAGATTGTGCGTTTGGCGTCTTTGGTGGCTGCTGTGCTGAAGCAGCAGTTCCTACAGAAAGGACTAGACCCGCTGCCAACATTGCGGACATCGTTTTCTTATACATTTCATTCCTCCTAAAAAAGATTTAGACTGCCACTACATTATTAAAGAATTAGAAATATCTGTAAACGACCAAAAACCAACATTTCCCGGGAAAATTCATCATCTTAAAGGCAAATTATCCATCTAAGTACTTGGATAGCTTGTTGAGATTTGCTGGCTACTGTTGAAGAATGGCTTGTAAAAAGGTATTTAGAACTAGTAATAGGTTAATTCCTATAGTTCGTTTTCAACCGAACTCTCTCTTCTTTTATAAAAAAACCTTAAATATTCCATAGAATTCCTCGTTAGCTATATAAATAAAATGCCAATGTCATATTTTAAAAGATTTTAGGGTTTTAATAGCATTGAGTAATGTGTCTGAATATTGCATTATTTTATTTAGTACTAGAAAGGAGTGATTTACTTTGACTTTGAAAAAAACTGTTGTCGCACTAACATTAGGGGCCTCTTTAATCTTTACCGGCTCCGTGACTTATGCTGCCTCACCAACCGGAGGGAAAGGGGCTACACAAAAGGCGCAAAACCAAGCAACAATTCCCTATTATGTTGATGAGTCTAAGTTGCCTTTTGATGCATTACCAGGAATAGAAACAGATCGGTATTGGGGAGTACATAAAGGAGCAGGATACCGGATTGAGGTACCGAAGAACTGGAATGGTGAGCTAGTTTTATATGCTCATGGGTTTCGTGGGACAGGACTTGAGTTGACGGTTAGTAATCCTAGAATAAGAGAAACCCTATTGGAACAAGGTTATGCATGGGCTGCTTCAAGTTATAGCACAAACGGATACGATGTGGCCCAAGGAGTAAAAGACACACACGCACTTGGTTCTCGATTTAATGGTATTGTTGCTACGCCAACCCGGACTTATATTACCGGACATTCAATGGGTGGACATATTACCGCTGTGATGGCTGAACAATACAGCAACTCTTATGATGGGGCATTGCCAATGTGTGGAGTAACTGGAGATACAGAACTATTTGATTTCTTTACAGATTATAATGTGGTGGCGCAATCGCTAGCTGGGATTGAGAAAGAAAGCCAAAAGTTGATTTCGGATGAAGACTATACCTCGAATACCGTTCCACAAATCATTACTAAATTGGGAATTAACGATGAAGGGAAATCCTCAACTTTAACTCCTGAAGGCGAAAAGTTAAAAGCTGTCACAATGAACCTTACTGGTGGTCAACGCCCATTATTTGATGCTGCTTTTTTCTCTTATAAAAACTTTCTTTTAGGTCAATTACCTACTAGAGGTGATTATGGTGTTGCAGCTGGAAATGTCGTCAATACAACAGACTCCGTTTACCAGTTTGATGAAGACATGAATAGTATATCTCCTGAGGAACAAGCCCTTAATGATTCTGTTCTTCGTGCAGTTAGTGATCCTCAGACAAAACAGCAAGGGTTAACTGGGGTTCCAAAGGTGAATGGCACACATAAAATGCCAATGGTCTCACTCCATACGGTTGGTGATTTGTTTGTTCCGTTCCATATGCAGCAACTGCATGTTGAAAGAGCTGAGGCAAATGGCAATGATGATTTACTTGTTACACGTGTCATCCGCGACGTAGGACATTGTGGATTTAATATTCTAGAAGAAAGCGAAGCATTTGAAGACCTTGTGGATTGGGTTGAGGAAGGAACTCAACCTGAAGGAGATAACATTTTAGACCCAGAGACAGTTGCCAATGAGCAATTCGGTACAAAGTATACCCGTGGTTACCGAGACTATGACCCTTTATATTCCCATAACTAAAATCTAATTTCGGTGCCTGCCACCCATTGCCTTATAGCACCCAGGGTCAGGCACCTTTTTTATTAAAATCACTTCGACTGAAAATTCATCATCGCATCATGAACCAAGTATGCAGCAAGCGTGACTGTTTTATTGTTTTCATCGCAAAGCGGATTCACTTCCGAAAGGTCAAAGGATAGGAGTTTTTTACTTGATACAATATATCGAATAAGGGAACGGACTGTTTTGGGTTCAAGTCCAAACGGTGATGGTGCACTTACCCCCGGGGCATAGGCGGAAGATATTGAGTCAGTACATAATGTCAGCATGATGTAATCCTGCCGGGCCGCGAATGCACAGATTTGGCCTTGAATACGCTCCATATCACCTAAGGTTAATTCCTCTTCTAAAAGATAGGGAACACGATGCTTTTTAGCTGTATCAAATAACGATAAGGTGTTTCCAGCTGGTTGGATCCCCGCAACAAAATAACTGGAATTTGGGTCACTGACTAGGATTTGTTTAAACATCGTCCCTGAAGAAGTTTGTTCATCATATGGTCTCATATCAAAGTGCGCATCAATATTGATTATTCCTAACTTTGCTTCTGGACCAATTGACTCTCTAACACCAAGGTAATGACCGTATGCCGTTTCATGGCCACCCCCTAAAATAATGGGAATCACTTTCTTTTCAAGGAGCTTTGCCACAGCCTTGCCTAGCTCTTGTTGGGCTTCTTCCATCCTGCCTTCCTCGCACTTGATATTCCCCACATCATATAGGTTAGCGTCTACAGATAAATGCCAGGGCAACTTTGCTAAAGCCATTTTTATTTTATCTGGAGCGTCTTCTGCCCCACTCCTGCCATTGTTTCGCTTAACTCCTTCATCACATCGAAACCCGATGATACCAAAGGATTTGGTTGCACTTTTATCTATTGTCAAGTTGGTTAGTTCAGCTAAACGAACATTTTGATGATACCGAAAGCTTAAAGGATCTGTTACCGAGTCAATTCTACCCCGCCAATTCTTTTCTGATGGATGAATGTACATGGCTCCTCCTTATTAATTCGGACTTTTGATAAAAGTATAATGCCGTGAAAGAGAATTACCAATACCCACATTACCCAATATTAAATTTAATCAAACGTTTGATTAAATAATTATTTTCCTATCCGCTCGCTCTCAAATGTCACCAAAAATGGCTTCCTGTATAAACTGGAATAAAGGTGTTAAAGGAGTGGGAAGGATGCTACTTGAGTTAACCCTTTACCTCATTATCGGATTCTCTTGTTTAGTATTTACAAAGCCATCATCGTCGAAAGTGATGTTAAAAGACATTCTATTTATATTGTTTTGGCCATATTTTATCCTATTGAAGTATGTGGAGTATATTGATGAGGCCAAACAAAATAGTCGTAAAAGATGATCAGGATTGAAATTCATTCTATTCCCAAACACAAAAAGAAGAACACAATCTATTTGAGAAGATCGTGTTCTTTTTGTTGGGATTTTCTATTTATTTTGTTCTTCTAATTAAGTTCTAGACTGTAGCATTTGAAGGTTTAGGGCCTTTAACTGCCTTCACTTCATATAAGCCACCTTCAGAGCTAATAATATATTCTGGTTTTGGTTTGCCAAGTTTCGCCTTATGTCCTGCAATATGTGCATCACTTTTTTCCCATTGTTTCCAATGTTCCTCTGATTCCCAGCGCGTTTGAATCACAACCTCTTCATCTCCACGGCGAACCTTTTTTACCATTACAGTTGTATCAATGAAACCTTCTTGCTTTTCTACTAACCCTTCCCCGCCAAATCGCTGTACAACTTTATCAGAGTTTCCCTCTGTAACAATCATTTTTCTCATTTGAACAAACATTTTATGATCTCCCCTCTGAATGTCATTCTTCTAAAGTTATTTTAACTGAAAATGATTATCATTACCAACTATTTTTTCAAGGAGAGTGACTTTATCCTATTTTGGCTCACATGCAACCATACAATTAAATATTAATCCTTCTCTCGAGATGGTCGAGGAGTAAGGCGTTATCCCATTTCCCATTCTCCTCGGCTCTGCCTGTGTATGGGCACCGAGACGCTCCTTCACTTCCCATTCTCCTTAGCTTCCCCTGAGTACGGGCATCGAGACTCTTCCTCACTTCCCATTCTCATCTGCTTCCACTGAGTATGGGCATCGAGGCGCT
>Ga0180215_1003875_pt1 | contig 13727 bp, 9 predicted proteins | sample eDN3rd37CBELigBY_FD_128871 | JGI IMG/M metagenome (GOLD analysis project Ga0180215, IMG submission 128871) | Enriched backyard soil microbial communities from Emeryville, California, USA - eDNA 3rd pass 37_C BE-Lig BY (version 2) (version 2) | ecosystem: Environmental > Terrestrial > Soil >...
AGCGCGTCGAAGGTGTCGCGGTGGTCGAGCAGCAGCCGCTCGCTGAGTCGGGCGACCTCGTCGGCCAGGCGGTCGGCCGCACCGGCGAGCACCTGCTCGGCGGCGTCGGGCAGGGCGGCCTCGAGCCCGAACTCGTCGTCGCCCAACGCGTCGGAGGCGCGCCGCAGGAGCTCGGTGAGGCGGGCGCCGCCGCGGAAGGCCTCGGCCAGCCCGTCGACCGCGGTGCGGTCGATCCCGGCCGCGGGGTCGGCTTCGCAGACCACGCCAGTGACCTCGAGCCCGCCCAGCCGGAAGGCGGCGTACAGGTGGGTGGTGGCCCGCCGGGTGCGGTGGTGCACCAGGCGCACCTCCCCGCAGCTCAGCGCCAGGGCGCCGCGCTCGCTGCGGTGGTGCGCGGCGACGGCCACCTCGTAGCCGGCCAGGACCGGATCGGCGGGGCGGTCCTCCAACAGGTCCATGAGCGCGAGGTGGGCGACGACCCGGCGGGCGTCGACCCGCGCCGGCAGCACCCGCTCCCGCCAGATGCGGGCCCCGTCGCCTTCGCCCGGGTCGTTGCTCGACGCCTGGGCCAGCACGTCCAGGAAGGCGTCGACCGGCGGCTCGTCGCCGGCCTCGGCCAGCAGGTCGATGCAGCGGGCGGCGTAGCGCAGCACCTGGACGGTCTCGAGCCCGGCCAGGTCGTAGAAGAACCAGCCGCAGCTCGTGTACATGAGCATGGCGTGGCGCTGCGCCTCGAGCAGGGTGAGGGCGAGCACCAGGTCGCCGGTGACGAACTCCTCCGCGAAGTCCTCGACCGAGCGGGCGCCGAGCACCACCGAGAGGTAGGCGTCACGCGCCGCCCACGGGTCGGTGAGCACCTTGGTGCCGAGCCGCTCGAAGACGTCGGCGGCGTGGTCGCGCAGCAGGTCCAGCGCGGCCCGCAGCGGCGCCCGCCAGCGCTGGTGCCAGCCCGGCGGGCCGCCGGTGCTGCAGCCGCAGTCCTCGCGCCAGCGACCCACCCCGTGCGCGCACGACCAGGCGCTCTCGCGCACCTCCACCTCGAAGGCCGGCGGCTCCTCGGTCAGCACGTCGAGGGCCGACATCACCCGCACGCCGCGCCGGGGCGCCTCCACCGCGAACGCGTACGCGATCGACCGCTCGGTGAACTTGTGGTGGTGGCCGAAGGTCTCCCCGTCGGTGGCCACCGCCACGAGGCCCCCGTCGCGGCCGGCCTCCACCACCCGGTCGACGAGCGCCTGGCTCGACACCCCGGCGAGCCCGAAGGCCACGGCGTGGGACAGCCCGCCGTCGTAGAAGAGCAGGTCGACGCCCAGGCCGACGCGGCTCGGGTGGCGCCAGCGGTAGGGGCGTCGGGTGTCGATGCTCCCGTCGCTCACGTCGATCCAGTCGCCGCCGGCCAGCGGACGGACCCGGGACGCCTGGCCGGGCGCCAGGATCGTGAAGGCCACGCCCTCCTCGGCCAGGACGCTGAGCACGGCATCGTTCACCGCCGTCTCCGGGAGCCACATCCCCTCGGCCCGGCGCCCGAAGCGGTGGGCGAAGTCGGCCAGGCCCCAGCGCACCTGGGTGCGCAGGTCGCGCTCGTTGGCCAGCGGCAGGATCATGTGGTTGTACGCCTGCGCGATGGCCCGGCCGGTGCGCCGATCGGCGGCCACGATCTCCTCGAGGAGGTCCGGGTGGTGGGCCTCCAGCCACGCCGCCAGCGTCGGCCCGATGTTGAACGACAGGTGGTCGTAGTTGTTGACGAGGGCCACCACGAGGCCGTGGTCGTCAACGACGCGGGCGTGGGCGTTGGGCCGGTAGCACTCGGCCGTGATGCGCTCGTTCCAGTCGTGGAAGGGCGCTGCGCCGGGCTCGACGGCGACCACCTCGGTCCAGGGGTTCTCGCGAGGCGGCTGGTAGAAGTGGCCGTGGAGCACCAAGCGCGGCTGGGCCATAGCTCGTCGAGTCTGCCAGCCGACCGGGTGGCCGCCGTCGCAGCGCCCCGCAGATGAGCCGAACGACCCCCTCAGCGGGGAGGGCGGAGGCGAGTCAGCGTCACGGTTCTCGGCGCGGCGCCAGCCAGAGGACGCCGAGCGGGGGCAGCGTGACCAGCGCCGAGGCCGGCTGGTGCTGCCAGGACTCGACCACCGCCTCGACCGCCTGACCGGCGGCGTAGCCGCTGCCGCCCAGCTCGGCGGCGTCGGTGTCGAGCACGACCTCCCAGGGACCCGGGAAGGGCAGGCCGATGCGGTAGCCGTCGCGCGGCACCGGCGTGAAGTTGGCCACGCACGCCACGGGCCGCAGCCCGCCCACCGGCCAGCGGAGGAAGGCGTAGGTGCTGTGCTCGGCGTCGTCGGCCTCGAGCCACTGGAAGCCGGCAGGGTCGTGGTCGCGCTCCCAGAGCGCCCGCTCGGCGGCGGCCACGACGTTGAGGCGGCGCACCAGCTCGCGCATGCCCCGATGGGGGGCATGGTCGAGCAGCCACCAGTCGAGCTCCCGCTCGTGGGACCACTCGGAGCTCTGGGCGATCTCGCCGCCCATGAACAGCAGCTTCCCGCCGGGGTGGGCCCACATCCAGGCCAGGATCGAGCGGAGGTTGGCGAACCGCTGCCACTCGTCGCCGGGCATCTTGCCGAGCAGCGACCCCTTGCCGTGCACCACCTCGTCGTGCGAGAGGGGCAGCACGAAGCGCTCGGAGAAGGCGTAGAGCAGCCCGAAGGTGAGGTCGCGGTGGTGGTAGCGGCGGTGCACGGGATCCCGGCTGGCGTAGCTGAGCGTGTCGTGCATCCAGCCCATGTTCCACTTGTGGGTGAAGCCGAGGCCCCCGCTCTCGAGCGGCGCCGACACGCCGGGCCAGGCGGTCGACTCCTCGGCGATCATCAGCGCGCCGGGGTGCCGGGCCTGCACCTCGGCGTTGACCTCCTTGATGAAGGCGATGGCTTCGAGGTTCTCGCGCCCGCCGAAGCGGTTCGGCACCCACGTCCCCTCGGGACGGGAGTAGTCGAGGTAGAGCATCGACGCCACCGCGTCGACGCGCAGGCCGTCGACGTGGAACTCCTCCAGCCAGTAGAGGGCGTTGGCCACCAGGAAGGCCCGCACCTCGTTGCGGCCGTAGTTCGGCACGAGCGTGCCCCAGTCGGGGTGCTCGCCCTGGCGGGGGTCGAGGTGCTCGTAGAGCGCCGAGCCGTCGAAGCGCGCTAGAGCCCACTCGTCGCGCGGGAAGTGGGCGGGGACCCAGTCCATGATCACGCCGATCCCCCGCTGGTGCAGGTGGTCGACGAAGGCGCGGAAGTCGTCGGGCGTGCCGAAGCGCGACGTGGGCGCGTAGTAGCCGGTGACCTGGTAGCCCCACGACCCGCCGAAGGGGTGCTCGGCCACCGGCAGCAGCTCGACGTGGGTGAACCCGAGGTCGTGCACGTGGTCGGCCAGCGGGCCGGCCAGGTCGCGGTAGTTCTCCAGGCCGTGCCGCCAGGAGCCGAGGTGCACCTCGTAGATGCGCAGCGGGTCCTCGGCGCCGCGGTTCGCCCGGGCGGCCATCCACTCCCCGTCGCCCCAGGGGTGCGCGGCCGGCGCGGCCACCACGCTCGCCGTGCGCGGCGGCACCTCGGCCTGGCGCGCCATGGGATCGGCCTTCAGCAGCAGGTGGTGGTCGCCCGTGAGGATCTCGTACTTGTACCGGGCGCCGGGCGCGACGTCGGGCACGAACAGCTCCCACACACCCGACGCGCCGAGCGCCCGCATGGGGTGGCGCCGCCCGTCCCAGCCGTTGAAGTCCCCGACCACCCGCACCGACACCGCCGACGGGGCCCACACCGCGAAGGCCGTGCCCTTCACGCCCTGGTGGGTCATGACGCGGGCGCCGAGCGCCTCCCAGAGCCGGCGGTGCGTCCCCTCGTTGATCAGGTGGAGGTCGACGTCGCCGAGCGTGGGCCAGAACTGGTACGGGTCCTCCAGCACCTGGCGGACCCCACCCGGCCAGGCGACCTCCAACCGGTACACCCCCGGCGCCTCGGGCACCGTCGCCTCGAAGACGCCGTGGGGGTGGACCTTCGTGGTGGGCACCGTGGCGCCCTGCTGGGTGACCACGACGGCCCCCTCGGCGCCGGGCAGCAGGCAACGGACGACCCAGGCGTCGCCGTCCTGGTGCGCGCCGAGCAGGTCGTGGGGCGACGGGTGCTCGCCGGTCGCGAGCCGATCCAGGGCGCTCACTCCACCTCCGGGCACCGTGCCGTCGTCACCGGCTAAGGCTGCCACGGAGGGCGCCAGCCTGAACCTCGTGCGCCGGTACGCTGCACGCCGCCATGCGGATCGCCCTGGTCAGCTGGGAGTACCCGCCGGTCGTGGTGGGCGGTCTCGGTGCACATGTGGACGGGTTGTCGCGCGCCTTCGCCCGCGCCGGCCACGACGTGGTGGTGCTCACGAGGGCCCACCCCTACGCGCCAGGCGACGAGGAGGTGGAGGGCGTCCGGGTGCTCCGCGCCCACACCGACCTGCCGTGGGTGGCCCCCGACGACCCGGTGGCCGCGGTGGCCTCGGGCAACCACGCCCTGGTCAAGGCCGCCGGGCGGCTGGGCTCGTGGGTGCCCGACGTGGTGCACGCCCACGACTGGTTGGGCGCCTGGGCGGGCGACACGCTGCGCGGCCTGTGGGACGTGCCCCTCGTGGCGACGGTGCACGCCACCGAGATGGGCCGCCACCAGGGCCGGCTGTTCACCGCGGTGAGCCAGACCATCAACGCTGTCGAGTGGTGGCTCACCTACCAGGCCCAACGGGTGATCTGCTGCTCCCGCTACATGGTCGAGGAGGTGCTGGCCACCTTCCAGCTCCCCGCCGACAAGGTCGACATGGTCCCCAACGGGGTGGAGGTGCAGCGCTGGCGACCGGCCGCGCCGCCCGGGCCCAGCGACCACCCCACGATCGTGTCGTGGGGGCGCCTGGAGTACGAGAAGGGCTTCCAGACGCTGCTCGGGGCGGTGGCCCGCCTCCGGCCCGAGTTCCCGGAGCTGCGCGCCGTGGTCGTGGGCCGGGGCAGCTACGCCGACGAGCTGCGCGGCCAGTCGCGGGAGCTGGGCGTGGACGACGTCGTGCGGTTCGCCGGCTTCGTGCCCGACGACGAGTTGGTCGCCATGCTGGCCGCCGCGGCCTGCGCGGTGATCCCGTCGCTGTACGAACCCTTCGGCATCGTGGCCCTCGAGGCCATGGCGGCGGGGGCGCCGCTGGTGGCCGCCGCCGCGGGCGGGCTGCGCGAGGTGCTGGAAGGCACCGGCGCCGGGCTGCTCTACCCGCCGGGCGACGTGGCCGACCTGGCCGACGCGGTGCGCACGATGCTGCTCGACGATGGCCTGCGCACGATTAGCCGCCGGATCGGCCACGACCTGGTGGCCACCCGCTACAGCTGGGACGCGGTCGCCGCCCGGACGATCGACACCTACGCCGCCGCCAGGGGCGCCGCCCTCGGGTGAGGGCAGCGGGCCCGCGACCGCCACGCACCGTGGGTTGGGGACGCCGGACGGAGATTTCCAGCGGGTCAGTACGCTGGGGCGGATGAAGGCGCTCCGGAGCTTCACCGTCCGCCCCCGGCTGCCCGAGCCCCTGGCGGCCCTGGAGCGGTTGGCGATGAACGTCCGTTGGTCGTGGGACGACCGGACCCGCGACCTGTTCCGGTGGGTCGACCCGGACGCGTGGGACTCCACCACCCACGATCCCGTCCGCCTGCTGGGCGTCGTGAAGCGGGAGCGCCTCGAGGCCCTGGCCCGCGACCCCGGCTTCCTGACCTACCTCGGCGAGATCGACGAGGAGCTGCGCCGCTACCTGACGCAGAACCGCTGGTTCCAGACCCGGCCCGACGCCCCCAGCCCCCTGCGCAGCGTGGGCTACTTCTCGCCGGAGTTCGGCATGTCGGAGGCGCTGCCCCAGTACTCGGGCGGCCTCGGCGTGCTGGCCGGCGACCACCTGAAGGCGGCCAGCGACCTGGGCGTGCCGATCATCGGCGTCGGCCTCTTCTACCGGGAGGGCTACTTCCGCCAGAGCCTGAGCATCGACGGCTGGCAGCAGGAGCGCTTCCCGGACCTCGACCCCTACGGCATGGCGCTGACGCTGTGCGAGGGCGTGCGGATCACCGTGGACCTGGCCGGCACCCCGCTCACCGCGCAGGTGTGGCGGGCCGACGTGGGGCGCACCCCGCTCTACCTGCTCGACAGCGACATCGACGACAACGACCCGACGTCGCGCACCGTGACCGACCGCCTCTACGGCGGCGACACCGAGCACCGGATCCGCCAGGAGATCCTCCTCGGCATCGGCGGCGTGCGGGCCCTGCAGGCGCTCGGCCTCGACGTGCAGGTGTTCCACACCAACGAGGGGCACGCGGGCTTCCTGGGCCTCGAGCGCATCCGCCAGCTGGTGACGCGCGAGGGCCTCAGCTTCGACGAGGCGGTCGAGGCGGTGCGGGCGGGCTGCATCTTCACCACCCACACCCCCGTGCCCGCCGGCATCGACCGCTTCCCGCGCGAGCTCATGGCCAAGTACTTCACGTCGTGGGCATCGGAGTGTGGCATCGACATCGAGCGGTTGATGGAGCTCGGCCACCGCGACGACGAGCCCGACGGCCGCTTCAACATGGCCGTGATGGGGCTGCGCCTGGCCGGCCGGTCGAACGCGGTGGCCAAGCTCCACGGCGACGTGAGCCGGCGCATGTTCCAGAACCTGTGGCCCGATGTGCCCGTCGACGAGGTGCCCATCGGCTCGATCACCAACGGCGTGCACGGGCCCACCTGGGTGTCGCCGGAGTTCGACGAGCTCTTCACGCGCTACGTGCTGCCCGACTGGTCGGGAGCGGTGGCCGCCGACTGGAGCCGGATCGAGGACGCCCGCAACGACGAGATCTGGCGCAGCCGCGAGCAGGGCCGGGAGCGCCTCGTGCAGTACGTGCGCGACAAGATCCGCAAGGGCAGCCTGGCGCGCGGGCTCTCGCTGGCCGACGTGGCCTGGGTCGAGGACGTGCTCGACCCGAAGATCCTCACCATCGGCTTCGCCCGCCGGTTCGCCACCTACAAGCGGGCCACGCTGCTGCTGTCGCAGCCCGAGCGCCTGCGGGCGCTGCTGCTGTCGGCCGACCGGCCCGTGCAGTTCGTGTTCGCCGGCAAGGCGCACCCCGCCGACGAGCTCGGCAAGGACCTCATCCGCCAGCTGGTGCAGTTCGCTGCCGAGCGCGACGTGCGCCACCGGTTCGTCTTCCTCTACGACTACGACATCTCCGTGGCCCGCCAGATGTACCAGGGCTGCGACATCTGGCTGAACAACCCGCGCCGACCCCAGGAGGCGTGCGGCACCAGCGGCATGAAGGCGGCGCTGAACGGCGGCCTCAACCTGTCGATCCTCGACGGGTGGTGGGACGAGTGCTTCGACGGCACCAACGGCTGGGCCATCGGCTCGGCCGAGCAGGAGGCCGACCTGGCCCGCCGCGACCACCGGGAGGCCGACAGCCTCTTCGAGCTGCTCGAGCGCCAGATCGTGCCGCTCTTCTACGAGCGGACCGAGGGCCCCACGCCGCGGCGGTGGGTGCAGCGCATCAAGGCTTCGCTGCGCACGCTGGGCCCCTTCGTGCAGGCCACCCGGATGGTGCGGGACTACACGACCGAGCTGTACGAGCCCACGGCGGCGCACACCGACGCGATGTCGGCCGACGGCTGGCGGGCGGCCAAGGACCTGGCCGCGTGGAAGCGCCGCGTGCGGGCGGGCTGGGACGGCGTGCGCATCGCCGGCGTCGACGCCGACCCGACCGCGCCGGAGCTCGGCACGAGCCGCACGGTGGCCGCCTCCGTGGTGCTCGGCCCGCTCTCGCGTGGCGACGTGACCGTGCAGCTGCTGCACGGTCCGGTGGGCGTGACCGACGAGCTGGTGGGGCCGGTGGCCACGCCGATGCAACCGGTCGACGGCGCGCCGGCGGCCGACGGCACGGTGCGCTACACCGCGGCGTTCACCGCCGAGGCGGCCGGGCGCTACGGCTACACCGTGCGGGTCCTGCCGGCCCACGAGTGCCTGGTGTCGCCGGTGGAGCTGGGCCGCATCGCCTGGGCCAGCTGAACGCCGGCTACGCCGGTCACGCCGGTCACGCCGGTCACGCGCCACCTCACACCCGCTCCGGGCCCGCGGCGTGGCGCGCCGCCACCTCCTCCGCCGGCAGGGCCCGGTCGTAGAGGGCGACCACGTGGTAGGTGCCGAGCCACGGCCGCCCGCCGCCGGCCTCGTCGCCCAGCCGCAGCACGAAGGACGGGTCCCAGGCCGCGAACCGGCCCGGGCGAGGCTCGGCCAGCACCGCCCGCCCGTCGACGTAGGCCACGGCCCGGCCGGCGGCGTCGCGCGTGTAGACGAGGTGGGTGCGCCGACCCGAGGCGGTGCCCGTCGGGGTGACGAGGGCGGCGCCGCCGTCGACGGTGGTGCGGTCGGTGCGCACCCGGAGGTCGAACACGGACCTCGGCTGGTCGAGCCAGCGGCCCTGGCCGATCAGGAGGTTGCGGGCCTCCCGCCCCGACGAGAGCGTGAGGATGCGGGCCGGACCGTCCTGGGGCGCGTCGACCGGCGTGATCCACAGCTCGACGGTCAGCTCGTCGCTGGCGGCCACGGCGTCGCGCAGGCGGGTGGCGGCCTGCTCGGTGCGCAAGTGGGTGGGCCTGACCAGCGCCAAGCCGTCGGCCGTCCAGCGCACCGCGTCGGGGTCGTCGACCACGAGGTCGAGGGCCGGACGGCGCCCGGCCCGGTCGGCCACGAGGCGGCCCGCACCGGCGTCGAACCGGTAGAGGGCGACGAGCCCCTTGGCCGCGAGCCGGGGCGGCGGCGGCGCCGGCGCGCTGGTGGGCAGGGGTGCGGGCGCCGCGGACGTGGGCGGCGTCGTGGGCGTCGGCGGCATCGTGGGCTTCGGCGGTGACGTGGTCGTCGGCGGTGACGCCGGTCGGGGAGCCCCGCCGAAGAGGCGCTGGTAGGCGGCCGCGGCGCGGGGGAACCGGCCGGAGCGCAGGCCGAAGTCGCCCTGTGCGGTGCGGTGCTCGAAGTAGTTGGCGTAGGCCACGTCGTGGTCGCGGATCCAGGCGTGCATGCGCTCCACGAAGGCGCGCTCGTCGACGTCGACGCCGGGATGGTGGCGCGTGCTCAGGCCCCACTCGGGGAAGCTCAGGCGCTTGCCGTGCTGTCGGGCGAACCGGGCCTGCCAGGCCAGCCCGCCCGGCCGGGACACGAGGTCGCGCCAGCGCACGTCGGGATCGGCCAGCCGCGGCCCGAAGCTCTGGTCGTAGACGTCGAGGCCGATCAGGTCGACCCAGGCGTCGCCCGGGTAGAGCGGACTCGGGTCGGTGCCCTCGTTGCCGGAGTTCCAGTCGAACTGGAAGCGGTGGCCGGGCACCCGCATGGCGGTGACCGCCCGTCGCCAGAAGGCCCGGTACGACGGCGGGTCCTGCCAGGCCGTCCAGGCGTACCAGGCGCCGTCGAACTCCCAGCCGAGGCGGATGACCGCGTCGGCCTGGCCGCCCTCGACCAGCGCCTCGGCCACCGCCCGGAACCAGCGGTCGTACCGGCCGGCCGCGCCCTCCGCCAGGGTGGCCCCCGTCCTCGGCAGCATCGGCACCGCCACCACCAGGCGGCGGCCGGAACCCTGCCACCGCCGGGCCACGGCGCGGGCGGAGGCGGTCATCGCCTCCCAGGTGGTGCGGGGCAGGTACACGTTGACCTGGTCGACGGATCGCCCGAGCCAGCGTTCGTAGACCCGCACGGCGTCGGGGCCACCGTCGACCGACACGCCGATCCGGGCGGCGGCGGCCGCCGCGGGACCGGGGCGCCCAGGTGGCGCGACGAGCAGGACGACCAGCGCGGCGAGGACCGCGAGACGAACGGATCGGACCATCGGTGCCTCCGGCGAGGGCAGGGTGCCGTGAGGTCACCGGTCCGCCGGCGGGCCGGAGGCCGGCCGGGAGGTGACGATCGGGCCGGGACCCTACACCGGGCCCGTGGGCCGGGCGCAAGGGTCTCGGCGAGCGCCGAGGGCGCGAGGCCCGGTCAGCGACCGGTGAAGGTGGCCTTGCCGGGACCGTGCTCCAGGAAGGAGGCGATGCCGATGCGAGCGTCCTCGGTGGCGAACACCTCGGCGAAGAGCTGCTGCTCCAGCGCGAGGCCGTCGGCGAGGCTGCCCTCCAGGCCCTCGTCGATGGCCCGCTTGGCCAGGGCCTGCGCCGCGTGCGGGCCGCGGGCCAGCTCGGCGGCGAGGGCGAAGGCGGCGTCGTGCAACTCGGCGGCCGGCACCACCTGGTCGACGAGCCCGATGCGCAGCGCCTCGTCGGCCGTGATCTGCCGGCCGCTCAGCACGAGGAGCTTGGCCTGCGCCGGGCCGACCAGGCGGGTCAGGCGCTGCGTGCCGCCGGCGCCCGGGATGATGCCGAGCAGGATCTCGGGCTGGCCGAAGCGAGCCTGGTCGGAGGCGATGCGCAGGTCGCAGGCCATGGCCAGCTCGCAGCCGCCGCCCAGCGCGACGCCGGCCACCGCGGCGATGACGGCGCGCGGGATGCGGGCCACGGCGTCGAAGGCGGCGGTGAAGAGCGCGCCGAGCTCGCGCGCCTTCTCGGGCCCTTCGAACTCGGTGATGTCGGCGCCGGCGGCGAAGATGCGATCGCCGCCGGTGACCACGACGGCACCGGGCGGCTCGGCCTGCAGCTGCTCGGCGGCGTCGCGCAGCTCGCGCAGCAGCACGCTGTTGAGCGCGTTCACCTTGGGGCGGTCGAGGCGCAGCACGGCGATGCCGTCGTCGCGCCGCTCGACGTGGAGGAACTCATAGGCCACGGCCGGCGAGGGTAACCCACGTGACCCCGGCGGAGGCGAGGCCGGCAACGGGCCCTCTCGCGCGCGGCCACGGATGGCCGCCAACCCAGGGCCGCGAGACGTGCGCGTGAGTGGCGCCGCGGCATCCGAGCCGGAGCCAGGATGGCGGAGGCGAGGCTTGTTACGGCCTGTTACAGCAGGGGGTCGAGCAGCGCCTCGGCCGCGGTGTACGGATCGGTGCGGCGCTCCTGCACCGACGCCTCGAGCTGCTTCCAGTCCTCCCCGGCGCACAGCTCGTTGGCCCGCTGCTCCAGGCGGCGCACGATGATCTCCCGCAGCTCCTCGGACGTGCGCCGGGCACGGCGCTCCTGCAGCAGGCCCGTCTTGTCGAGGTGCGCCCGGTGGTCGACCACGGCCTGCCACAGCTCGTCGACCCCTTCGCCCCGCGACGCGACGGTGGCGATGATCGGCGGGCGCCAGTCGCGGAGGTCGGAGAGGTCGAGCATGAGCTGGAGGTCGCGCCGGGTCTCCTCCGTGCCGGGGCGGTCGGCCTTGTTGATCACGAACACGTCGGCGATCTCGAGCAGGCCGGCCTTGTTGGCCTGCACGCCATCGCCCCAGCCGGGGTTCACCACGACCACGGTGGTGTCGGCCGCACCGGCGATCTCGACCTCCACCTGGCCGACCCCGACGGTCTCCACGAGCACCCACGGCAGGCCGGCGGCGTCGAGCACCCGGATGGCCTGCGGGGCGGCGAGCGCCAGACCGCCGAGGTGGCCCCGCGTCGCCATGGACCGGATGAACACGCCCGCGTCGTTGGCGTGGTCCTGCATGCGGACCCGGTCGCCGAGGATGGCGCCGCCCGTGTAGGGCGAGGACGGGTCGATGGCCAGCACCGCCACCTGGTCGCCGGTCCGGCGGATGGTGCCGATCAGCGCCGACGTGAGCGTGGACTTCCCGGCGCCCGGCGCGCCGGTGATGCCCACCGTGTAGGCCTGCCCGCCGAGCGGGAAGGCCAGGCGGCCGAGCTCGCGGCTCGGCGGGCCGCCGGCCTCGACCAGCGACAGCAGGCGGGCCAGCGCGCCGCGGTCGCCCGTGCGGGCGCGCTCGAGCAGCTCCTCGGGGTCGCGGGTGCGCACTAGACCGCGACGACCTCGGTGACGCCGTCGATCCGGTCGCGCATGATGCGCTCGATGCCGGCCTTCAGCGTCTCGGTCGAGACCGGGCAGGTGCCGCACGCGCCGACCAGCGACACGGTCACCACGCCGGTTTCCTCGTCGACGTCACGCAGGAAGATGTCGCCGCCATCGGCCTGGAGGGCGGGGCGGATGACCTCGATCGTCTCCTCGACCTGCGCGCGCACTCGGTCTCCCTGCTGGTCTGGTCGGCGGTGGCGATGATCCCACCGCGGCCGCCGGGGCGTCGAACCGGGACACCTCTAGGCTAGGCCGATGCCCCGTCGCCTCCTCCTTGGCGCGCTCGCGCTCGGAAGCGTCTTCGTGGCGGGCGCCTGCGGTGACGACGACACCGTCGACGCGGCCTCCACCACGGTGACCACCGCAGCGCCGGCGCCGACCACGAACGCACCGAGCACCAGTGCCTCCGCCACCTCGGCCCCGCCCACGACCGCGGCCGCCGCGACCACCACCGCCCCGTCGGTGCTCACGATCGACTTCACGGTCGGCGTCGACCCGCTCGGCGAGGTGATCGAGGTGCCATTGGGCACCGACGTGGCGATCACGGTGATGAGCGACGGCGACGAGGAGGTGCACGTGCACGGCTACGACCTCGAGGCGCGCGCCGCAGCGGGCACGCCGGCCGTCATCACCTTCACCGCCGACCAAGCGGGCTCGTTCGAGGTGGAGAGCCACACCACCCACGACGTGCTCTTCGTCCTCGAGGTGTCGTGACCTCGGCCGCCGGGCTGGTCCACGTGGCCGCGCCCGGCGTGCTCGCCCACCAGGGCGGCTGGGACGAAGCGCTCATGCTGCTCGGCCCGGTGGTGCTGTTCGTCGGGCTGGTCATCACCGCCCGCCGCCGCCAGAAGGCGGACGCCGACCCGCCCGACGACCAGGGGCCCGGCCACTAGTCGGCGGCGGACCGATCAGAGGCGGTCGATCGACACCCCGACGCTGCGCAGCTTGTCGACGAGGTCCTCGTAGCCGCGGTCGAGGTGGTGCGCGTCGGTGATGAGCGTCTCGCCCTCGGCCGCGAGGCCGGCGACCACCAGCGCGGCGCCGGCGCGGATGTCGTGGGCCCGAACCGGCGCGCCCGACAGGCGCGGCACGCCGCGCACCACCGCGTGGTGCGCGTCGGTGCGGATGTCGGCGCCGAGGCGCACGAGCTCGTCGACGTAGCGGAACCGACCGGCGAACAGGTTCTCCGTGACGATGCTCACACCCTCGGCCACCGACAGCATGGCGGTCAGCATCGGCTTGTAGTCCGTGGCGATGCCCGGGTACGGGAGCGTGGCCACGTCGACGGCGCGCGGCCGACCGGCGGCCGACGCGACGAGTCCGTCGGGCGTCACGGTGACGTCGAGGCCCGCGTCGCCCAGCTTGGCCAGGAGCATCTGCATGTGGTCGCGGCGCGCGCCGACCAGCTCCAGGCGACCGCCCGCGACCGCGAGCGCAGCCAGGTAGGTGGCGGCCTCGACCCTGTCGGGCACCACGGTGTGCGTGGTGGGCCGCAGGTCGGACGGCTCGACGCCGTGCACGACCAACCGTGAGCTGCCGACACCCTCGATCTCCGCGCCCATGGCCGTGAGGAAGGCGCACAGGTCGGCGATCTCCGGCTCCCTCGCGGCGTTGTCGATGACGGTGGTGCCCTTGGCCAGCACCGCGGCCATGAGCACGTTCTCGGTGGCGCCGACGCTCGGGAAGTCGAAGGTCACCTCGGCGCCGTGGAGGCGGTCGCAGCGCCCCACCAAGTAGCCGTGGTCG
>Ga0180215_1003876_pt1 | contig 13724 bp, 17 predicted proteins | sample eDN3rd37CBELigBY_FD_128871 | JGI IMG/M metagenome (GOLD analysis project Ga0180215, IMG submission 128871) | Enriched backyard soil microbial communities from Emeryville, California, USA - eDNA 3rd pass 37_C BE-Lig BY (version 2) (version 2) | ecosystem: Environmental > Terrestrial > Soil >...
CCTGCAGCAGCACCCACACCCCGGCCGACACGCCCCAAGGGTGGGGAATTACGTGACAGGCGGGTGAGGAATTACGTGACGGGTCGACCCCTCAACCTGGGGAATTACATGACCGCTGACACCGAGATCATGGTCGACCGTCGTGGACACGACCTGGCCGAGTGGATGACCGATGTCGATACCACCGGATCGCAAGCGCTTCGGTCTTTCGTCACCGGGCTACGCAGAGACCTCGATGCGGTCACTGCCGGCCTGACGCTCGTGCACAACTCCGGGCCGGTCGAAGGGCATGTGAATCGGATCAAGATGCTCAAGCGGCAGATGTACGGGCGGGCGAATCTGGATCTGCTGCGGAAACGTGTCGTCCACCTCGAATGATGCAGCGCGGCAGCAGCTTCACGAAAAGTGCGCCAGAACCAGGATCAATGAGCGCCATCACGATCGCCGCGAGGTGATGCGCCAGCGTGGCCGGGGCGTAGGCACGAGTGCCGTCCGGGGTGAGGGTGTCAGCGGCGGCCACCAGATAGGCGGCGACGGTCACCGGATGCGCCGGCAACGCCTGATGTCCCTCGCTGCGGCACCAGGTGGTGAACTTCCGCCACGCCGAGGCGTAGGTGCGCCGAGTCCCGGCCGAGCGGGCCGAGGCCACCGAGGCACCGATCCGGTCGAGGATCTGCGGCGCAAGATCGGGCAGGTCGAGGGAAGAACCGGCCTTGGATGTCTCCACGACCTCACCGGCGGGGATGTGCTCGCTGTCCACGACCAGCGACGCTACCGAGGTGCGCCGACACAGATCGCGGATGGATCGAGTGTCGCGGCCGCCGAGGGGTGTCGGTGCTGCTTCGACGTCGCAGATCGGGGCCGGTGACCCACTCGGGGGGTCTCGGAGTGGTGGAGAACGCTCACGTTCAGCACTCCCAGCGACGTCGAGCATGGCCGGAGTCACCGGTGCCCAAAGTCTGCCGCGGTCATACGGGGTATCGGCCGAGCGCATCGCCTACAGCAACAGGGCCGACGACGCGGTCATTGATGCGGCTGCTACCGACAGTGTGGCCCGGCCAAGGCGCATATCCAGGCTCTGCTGATCTTCCAGACGCCGTGCTCGGCCACGAGCGGGACGACGGCGCTGTCCCCGGGCGCGACGGTGATGGCCTGCGCAGCACCGCCGGGGGAACCGGTGCCCACCACCGACACCGCCAGAGCCTGTTCACCATCCGGTACGACCGAGGTGGCGCGCAATGTCGCCTCGCCGGTGTGCGCCACCTGCTGGACGGGATCGGGTGCATCGAGACTGGCACCTTCGAACAGACGCACCCGCGTATCTAGATCGACGTCGTAGTCGAACGCGGCAGCGAGCATCTCGGTGACCTGCTCCGCCGACGGAATCGTGGAGGCGGGCAACTCGAGGGACGAGTGCGCCGGTGGGAACGCGTCCGCAGACGTGGGGACGGGCCCGGTGGTCGGCGAGCCCGGATCGGTGCTGCACCCACAGATCGCCACGGCTGCGACGACGGCGGCTGCGATGCTGCTCAGCAGGCGTGCGGTCATGGAAGAGTCCTTGCCGGGTGGGCGGTGTCGAACAGGGGCAAGACGCCAGGATATCCATGCCGATCGAGCCGGGCTCAGCATCGAGGCTGCCCCTACCTCCAGGACAGCAGCCCGTTCCGCAGGAGGGCTGCTCCGGCAAGCGATCGACCACGTGGGCGAGAAATAAGCAGGTACGTCAGTCGATTCGCGTGAAATCGACCCAGCCTCCCTCGCCACCGGGAGTATCGGAACGCGGGTACGGATAGGGAGCCGGACCCCGCGACGGTGCTCGAAACGGCGCCAACGTGTGGGTGACGGATCCGAGCGTCAACGTCAGCGGCTGAGGGGTGCTCGTCCATTCGCACAGCACCAGTGGACCGAGGCGGTGCACCGGGACGACGGTGCCGTCGGCGAGCCGAGCTGCTGCCGCTGTCGGTGTGTTCAGCGCCCCGATCACCAGCCACCATGTCGGGTCGAGGCTGTCTCCGGGCCAGACCTGCTGTGTGATCTCGTGCGGGAAACTCTCCGGATCGGTGGTGTACATGACGGAGACCGGCGACCAGTGTTCGTTCTCGATCATCGACGCGGGACCGCTGCGCATCATGTCGTCCTCCCGCCACTGGATCGACACGCCCGAACGCGGCAAGACCAGGGTGTAGAACTCCATGCGCACACCCCCATGTGATCACGACGTGCCGACGTGCCGATGTGCCGATGTGCCGATGTGCCGATGTGCCGATGTGCACACAGTAGACGACACTTCGCGTGCCGTCGCGCCCTCCGACCCTTCGACGCTCGCATGAAGTATCCCGGCAGCAGGGCCGTCATTCCGAAACGGTCAGCAAGGGACAGACCTTCTTCGAAGACCTTACGGTGGCCTCATGGGACGAACGAGCGGACTGGTTGCAGCGTCACTGTCGATCGGGACGGTGGTCCTGACCGGTTGTGTATCCAATACCGAGAAGCCGGAGACCTTCCCCGCTACGGTCACGGTCGTCGGGAACGCGGAGCACGCCGATCCACAGACCGGACAGTGCATCATCGCCGCCGTCCCGGTCGCACCGAACGACACGGTGTTGATACACGGCGAGAGCGCGGCCGCCTCGGCACGTTCTGTGCTGGAAGTCGACACCGTCGAACGCAACGCCGACGGTACGGGGATGTGTACCTACGTAGCGCACTTCGACGCGGTTCCTGCGAATCAACGCCACTACACGATCACCGTCAGTAGCTCGGCACCTTATGCCCGAACCTTCGAGTCACCTGCTTTCCATGCGGGCGAGATCGAAGACGGAGCGACGTTCTATCTGCACGAGTTCCCGCCCGGCACCGACCCCTCGGGCATCGGTGACGGCGACCGCGGGGGGACACCATGAGTTGGTCGGAGCTCCGGTCCGCAGCACCCGGGGCAACGTGCGGTCATTGCGCAGGTCGTCAAGTTCGAGGATTCGCTGCGCTTCGGCAACGGCGAAATCGGCGCATGCCACAATGTCGGATGCGGTCGAGGGCATCCGGAGAATATTTAGACCTCGCCGACGCTGCCGTGTTGTGGTGTCGCCTCGCAGCCGTTCGATTTCTACACCGCCGACTACCAGCCACTGGACTTCGCGCCGGTCCGCATCGACTCTCCTTCGCCGCACGGGTACATCAGCACTGCTCCTCGGCGGTAGCGTGCTGGGAGCGCTGATCGGCGCACTCGTTTACCGCCGGGGTCCGGCGATGTGCGGTGGCGTGTGCTGCCGGTCTTCGCTGCATCTTATGATGGGTTCTTCGCCGGTGTCTTCGTCAGCGGTGTCTGCCGCGGAGGGCCCAGCGATGCAGCAACATTGCAGCGAGGACAACGGCCGCGATGATCAGCAGGGATTTCTGCCACAGGGGGCGGATGTCGTCGACGCCGATCGGCCGTGTCTGCGAGTCGGGCTGGTGAGGTGGCCCGTATACGGTGTGCGCAGCGTCGCGGGTGTATGTGTTGGTTGATGTGGTTGTCGCAGAACATGCTTCGACCGACCAAGGGGCGTTCTTCGTTTCGTGGGTCGAGACGAATGCGAGATACTCGATGCCGAGGGTGAAACTACGTCCGCACGCGGAACCCTGGATGCTCGACGACACGACGGTGGTGGATCCGACATCCCCGGTGAAGACGTTGTGGACGTCGAACTCGTAGTAGACGGTGTCCCCGTCGGTGCGTTCCGTGGTGGCGGTGCCGGTGAAGGCGGCGGCAGCGCGGGAGATCTGTTCGGTGATGTACGGTCCGTTCGGCTCGTATGCGCATGAACAGGCATGGGCGGTGGCCGGGGCGGACAGCGGGACTGCTGCCGCCACACCGACCGTCAGGAAGAAAGACAGCAACCACCGCATCATGGACTCCGTTCCCCCGGGCCGATGACCGTTGGCTTTACGGCAGATCCTAGGCAGAAGGGCTCTGCGTGGTCTTCTCATGCCCCTGATTGCGCGTCGCACGGTGCCGGACCGTCTCCGTCTCCGGGGCCCGAATAGTAGTCGGTCGGCGCCGGCTGTATCCGTCTCACTTCTCTGCGTTGTGTTGTCGCCGACTCGGAGGTTGTTATGCGAGCCTGGTGCCATGTTCGTGCCCGACGAGCGCTACCTGAACGTCTGGACGTTTCCGATTGCCGGACCGGATGGACCGCACGATGCTCCGGCGAATATGGTCAGTGCATGTCACGCCGTGGGGCGAGATCTGCAGTGCCGCTGGCACGGTCCCGACACCTATGTGCAGAACTGCCTGTGGACGGTGTCGGTGCTCGATTCCGGTCACTGCCACTTGTTTCTCGCCGCCGGCCCCCGGCCCCGGCGCAAAACTGCGGGAACCACGACGCTCAAGAGTCTCGGGTTCGGGGGTCTGCACATCGAGCAGTCGGTGCAGGAGTTGACCGTATTCATCGCCGGCGAGGTGCAAGATCAGTTGGCCGGTGGAATGCCTTTCGTGCAGTGGCCCATCAACGAGCAGCGACTATTGATGCCGACGCTCCGAGACGGCAATCCTGTGTGGGTGGCGCGTAGCGCTGATCGCGTGATCGCCGACATCGGCGCGTTGTGCTCGAGGTGAGCGCATCCCACGGGCCCTACTCGAGCAGCAGCGGTCTGTCACGGTCGCGGCGACCCCGCAAGGACTATGCGAATCGCTGAGGCCTGGGGCACCGAAAAACCGGATCGATGTACCGACCGCGGCGACACGATCGAATAGCGTCGCTCGAGGCACACACCCGGCCCAGATTCGGATCGTGGTCGGACGCGCAGTAAGCCGGATTCCGGTGTGCGGCGTCCCGTCCGGACGTTTCGTATGGTGCATGATCCTGTGATGATCATGATGCGTGTGGGCTGGATCTTGCTAGCTGTTGTCGCTGTGTTTGTGGGCGCGGGGGCAGCCACCAGCCCGATGTTGCAGATCACGGGTTGCGAAATAGGGATGTACTCGCGGGAGGTCCCTGATCTCGATGCCTGTAACGCGTCGATCTGGAGTTACTTCGGGATGGCGGCTGGGCCGGTTCTCGCCGTACCGGTGCTGGTGTGTCTGATAACCGTGTTCTTGCCGGGGCGGCGTGTTGCCTGGCTGGCGACGGCCACATTGTTCGGTCTTTCGGTCGTGGGGTTTTTCGCGATGGTGTTCTCGTCAAAGCCCGGATTGGCTGATCTGTTGGGTTTCTTCTGGCCTGTCGCGTTCTTGGCAGTACTCGTGACCGGTCTCGCTCAATGGGTGGGCCGTCGTCGGAGCGGTCCCGGCCACCTGCAACGTGCACCGTAGCTGGTCGCAGAGAAGAAGGGTCTTGCGGAGTCATTTCCGTTCGGGTGGTTCCTGGACGATACGAAGTGACGCACGACTTGTTCTCTGGTGCGCCACCGGGCGTGGAGGGCAGGACCACGAAGTTCGGGTGGTGCCGCTGACGAGGGTTTCGGCGGCGGATGCGGTCGACCTGACGGAACAGGCGCTCGATCAGCCGGAAGTTGCCACCGGTCAGTCGGGCGACAGCAGCAATGGTCTGGTGGTCGGTGAAGTCGGCGGGATCCAGTCCCTCGGCGAGGCTGTGCCAATGATGGGTGAGTACGAAAACCAGTTCGGGGGACAACAGCCGGCAGTGGCGAGCGAACCCGACTTCGGCGCCGCAGGTCGGGACCGGTGACCCACTCCGGGGTGTCTCGGAGTGGTCGAGAGGTGTACCTCGGGTTGTAGCGGCTCAGCGCCTACGGGATGGGACGCTCGCCTTTGTCGATCCGCTGTTTGCGCAAGAGGTACTCCTCTTCCGAGATCTCCGCCAGAGCGGGCACGACAGGGCCGGCCCACCCGTCGTCGATGGTGTGGGGGCAGTAGCCGACAGCAAAGCTTGCAGGCTCGTCCTCGAGACCGACCCAGTCCACCAGGATGTGCTGGATCGCAGGGCTGGTGATCCGGCCCGGATGGCCGTGAAACAGCATCGGAGGCTGCGTTTGCGGGTTGAGGATGTCGCGGTCGGTGTCGGGGCCGCGATAGGCCACGGGCACACCCTGGCGTACGCGCGTCGTCGCGATCGCCTCGTCCTCTCCCATGTCGTCAGTATCTCCTCCGACAACCCTGTACTGCATCATCGGGAGATGACTTCCCGAGGCGTCGTCCGATTCTGGAACAGTGAGGACGGGTGGGGCGTCATCGACTGCGAACAGACCCCCGGCGGTTGCTGGGTGCACTTCAGCGAGGTCGAGGTCGCGGGCTTCAGAAAGCTCACCCCTGGCCGGCACGTCACCTTCGAGTGGCAGAAGGCGAGCGGTCCGGTGGAGGGCTTCGCGTTTGTGGCGGTGCGCGTGCACCCGGTCGAGGACGAGTGAAGATCGTCGTCTCCCGTACGGAAGTCGGGTGCGCCGAAGCGCAGGTGACCGTCGCCGGTTACTGCCCGTAGGGGCGCGGCGGGAGCGGGTTGATCTCGTCGCTGTCCCAGGTGACCTTCCGGAGGTTGCTGGTGTCGATGACCTCCAGATCGGGGTGCGCGGCCAAGGCCAGGGCGCATTCGGTGGACGAGCCGATATAGGTCGACATCAGGTCGATGTCGGTGGCGACGAACCATGCCCGGTCCTGCGGCCACCACAGGTTCGGACCCCACCCTCCGAGAGTGCGCACCGCATCGCGCACCGTGCCGTGCACGAGGAGGTTGTCCCGGATCGGGAGGCGGACCCGCGGTCCGGGTGCGGGAAGGTGCAGGGCCTGGCCGGCGCGGCCTTCCCAGAAGCCGAACCAGCAGTCGTCCGGGGTGCTGGTGTGCTCGACGAGAACCTCGGCGAGGGCCGCGAACTGCTCTTCCGGCATATCACCTCGGTCGGGCTTTCGGTGCCACACGAGGTCGCGGCCGTCCCCGACCCCATGGTGGATACCGGCCTGCAGCAGTGAGCCCCATTCGACGGTCTGGTGGATTACCCCGCCGGTATGGGCGGCGACCTCGGCCCAGCGCACCCGAACCTGCTGCCCGGTGTCGGGGTCGATCCGGGCAGCAGGGTGCAGCACCCGTGAATACAGCGTGTAGATCGGGGGCACCAGCGATCCGACGGTGTACTCGAAGCGGGGCAGGGCGTCTGCGATCCAGTCGCCGCCGGTGGTGTCGTCGAGTACGTCGTCGACCCGCCACACCAGCGACTGCGAGTTCGGGTCGACATGGCGATTCATCTGCTGCCGGTCGCGGGGACCGGAGTCGCTGTGCTCACTCACGGATCCGACCTTGCCACACCGCGGTCGTGCCGGGCGCCCGTCTGCAGCGCGGGATTCGCTCTGGCGGAAGAGATGCAGCGGACCGTGTTTGGGGCCTATTCCCGAACGCGGATCACCCATCCCAGTGGCGTCCAGATGGCGTGACTCGGTGTTCTGACGTGCAATGCTCGACTCATGAACGGCGATGACACGCCACCGGTGCCGCGGCAGCCGTTGGTGTTGCGTGATCCGATCGGCCGCCCGGCACGCCCACCGGGGCTGATCGTGGCAGGGGCGTCGGTGCTGTTGTGTACCGGAATCGTGTTCGCCCTGCTGGATTGGTGGCCGGGCCACAGGCACACCGTCGACGCCTTCACCAATTCGATGGTCGTCCTGGTCTTCGGGGTGTTGTTGGTCGTCGTCGGCCTGGTGTGGGCGGTCAAGTCCGCATACGTGATCGGGCGGGACCGACGGTGGTCGTGGTGGATCGCGGCTGCTCCGATCGTCGTGATCGCCGCGACCGTAGCCGCTGCGGTGATTCCGTCACCGTCGTTCGAGTCCTCACGCAGCGACTTCGACCTCGCCGCCCGGACGGCCTTGTCCTCACCGGATCCGGCCGTGTCGGATGTGCAGGTCGGGCCTTACACGATGTCCCGGATCGAGCGACGCAACAACGGTGCGGTGTACTTCTACGACGCCGACCAAAGCTTCCTGACCACCTCCGGCGGCTGGATCTACTCACCGGCAGGACCTCCCCCGGACCGTGCGGGAATCGATTGGATCGAGTCGACTCACCTCGACGGACCGTGGTACGAGTTCACCGCCGTATGGGACGAATGATCCTCGGCCGGGTACATACTGCCGTCCGTTGTCGCTCAGGAAGAGACCGTTATGCCTGACCGGAACACCCTCGAAGAACTGCTGGTGGCCGAACGCCGCGCGATGCGCGACTGGGTGTCCATCGCCGACGTACTCAAAGTGATGGGAACGAACTCCTGGGTGGCGGGACGCGAGGGCGTCCGATCGGTTCTGGACTGTATCGACACCAGCCCTCGTCTCCGCCTCGGTCGCGTCGACAGTCAGTATCGGGAAATACCCAAGCCTTTGCCCGTCGACGAGCTCCTCGACCGCATCTTCACCATCGACGATGCTGCCGACCGGTCCTTCGAGATGATGCAGTTGTTCATCGACACCACAGACACTTCCGCTGACGACGCGCCCGACCGTTGCTGACCGTTCACTGCGCTTGATCTCGCCGCCGTCGTGGTACGCAACCTGTCCACGTCACTCGACGGCCGTTGCGCCGACGAACATCGGTCCGGGCGCGGCAGGGAGCCAGGATCTCGACCCCACACCCGACGGGCGGGGCAGATCTACTCGGTGCGCAGCCGTGCAGCAATATCGAGTTCGACGAGTGTGCCTGCCGGATCGAGCAGATACACGCCTTTCTTGGTGGCCACCCACACCCTTTTCTGCTCGTCGATCGTCACTGCTGGTTCCGGATCGTCGATCGCCGCCGCCGCGACGACCCGGTGGGTGGCGGGATCGAGCAGCACCAGCAGCCACCGCCCGTGCACGCGGGCCGGCACCTCCTCCGAACTGTCGAACGGCCACCAGCCGGTCTTCCCGGTGCCGTCGGGACGGTGGGTGGTCATCCACAGATACCCACCGGCTCCACCGAACGTCAGCGGCCGAGCCGGGAGAGCGGGCACAGGCGTGCTCGTCAGATCCACACCGATCGACACCGCCACACCGCGGCGATCGTAGATGGCCATCCGGTCACCGGTGGAGCCGACACGAACAGGAAACGACAACGGCATCTGCGGTCCGTCGGTGACGGTGCCGTCGAGATCGATGCGCACCATGCGATAGATCCGCGGGAATGGCGCCGCGCAATCCTCGGGCACGGCCGGCACCCCCGCGATGAACCCTTCCGAGGTAGCCGCCACCCATCGTGCGGTCGGCAACTCCACCCTCAGCGGTTCGGTGCCGGGACTCAGCACAAACACGCCCTCGCCCGCAGCGAGCAGCACCGAGCCACAGGCCGCGGCCGCTGCCATACGGTGACCCAAACCGACCCGGTGCACCTCGAGGGCGCCGGCCGCATCGAGGGTGCAGCGCAGCACCGCCTGCTCGGCGACGACCCAGCAGCCCGACGCGTCGGCAACCACCTGCCCCCGGGGCGGTGAGCCGGCCGCGGCGGCGATCGAGAGGGGCAGAAGATGCTCGGTCACTGCCGCGGCGCCGGCCGGGTCGTCGATCTGCAGCAGGACCGGCAGTTGCCGGTCGAGCATCCACAGCACCCGGCCGCCGCTGCTGATGACACCGGGACGCACCCGCGGTCGTAGCGGGGCGGGTTCGGCGGCATCGAGATCCAGCTCGATCAGCACCCCCAGCTGATGCTCGACAGGATGGTCGGCATGCGCGGGGTCCGGTGGGTCGGGGCGATCGAATCCCCGCGGCGAGGCGTCGATGTCGGTGTAGCGGATGTCTTCGTCCGCCACCGCTGCCCAACTGCGGGTGTGCGGATCGTAGGTGGTCTCACCGGTCATCAACTGCACCCGCCGCACCAACCCACGGGCGGTGCCGCTGCCGAGCTCGGTATTAGCGAAGAACACCCCGGTGACCTCGACATGCTCGATCAGCGGCCGCTGGGTCCACCACACGGCGCTCCACCCGTCGCCGCGCAGCATGATCGTCCACCACCACCGCCCGTCGCGGTCGACGATCGGGGCTGTGTCCGCCTCGAGCGGTTGTGCGAAGGCCCGCACCGTGCAGATCCGCGGATCGGCCGGAGCCGGTGCGTACCGGCGGAACTGCAATGCCACCGACACCGTGTGCCCCACCTTCGGGGGCACGATCGACCCGTCCTCGATCACCCAATCAGCGACGACCACCGTCAACAGGCGCCGCGGCGTGGGAACCATCGTGGATGTCTCCACACCCTGGGGGCGGGAGTGTTCGTTGTCGAACGACATGACCATCTCCGTGCACTAGGCAATCCGAGAGGCGACGCTCTCGGGCACGGAGTCACCGTGGGCAAGACCCTACCCGGTGATCGGGGCTCAGTGCGCATCGTCGCGGTCGCAGACAGCTCCGGGTCACGACCTGGGCATTGTGTCGGGACCCCGGGTCGCACCTTCGAAGGTATTCACGCTGGTTCTACTGGAGTTGCGGACGTGATCGGCGGATTCCGGTGCCCTCCGGGTGCGTGGAACGGCTTCACCTGGCAATTTGGCGTCGATGGTGCGTAAACGGCAATTTACGGCTCCGACCCCGCAGAAACCGTGGGTGACCACGCCACCGGAGTCCGATACGCACTATTTATCCTGTTTGCAAGTGTCGAGATGCAGCGAAGATTGACAGGACACGCCGCTACAGATTGACAAAGGCTCGGTGAGGCGAGAGCGACGGTCAAGATTTCATTCCGGGAAACCGCAGCTCAGAAGCCTTATAAGGCCGCGGTTGGCCCAGTTAATCTGCCCCGCCCATCTCGCTAATCTTCGCTGCATCTCGACAGCAAGGTCCACCGGGACGTGTCATTTTCCAGATTTCGTGTTGGTAAGACGCCCTATCGCCGCGTTCCTCAGTTCAAGCAACGCTGCAGGTCCACGCGCTGCACGACTGACAAGCTGGGCGAGAACCACAAGGGGAAGAGTCGGATCTCGACTGTTGTGGCGGGTGTCGATCCGGGTCCGCGTGTCTCATCGTTCCGACGCGGTCGGCTGGCCTGCGCGCTGCCGTCATACCGCCGGTCGTGCGGATAGCATCGGCCGTGTGACTACTGCGTGGAACGGCTCATGACGGGACGCCGAACGCTTTCCGTCGAAGTCGAAGCCGTCGCGATCGAGGATGGCGAGATACCGCCTCCTCGAGTTGGATCGGTCATCGCGTTCCCACTCCGGTTCGTCGAACTGCCAGCTGTCGGTGACGGGGTGGTCACTGTGCGTGCGCTCCTCGAAGCAAGCACGCGGCCGCCAATCTGGCAATACACGGGCGAAGACACCCCGCGCCAGTGGGAGTGGTCAGGGCTGCTGCGCGGGGATGGCTGGACCGCGTCGTGGCGGGGCTTTCGGCCGTTGACCGGCCGGGTCGAGCTCACGGGACGCTTCTACGGAGTCATGGGTTACGACACCGGAGGACGTGTCCGCGGTCGTGTCACCAGGGTCCGGATCGTCAGCGAGCGATTCCGCCGTAGGCCTGGAACGGTGGGTTCGTGGCACATGGTTTCTGGGTACCGGCAGTTGCGGGATGTCGATGCCGCACCACGATTCTTCGACCGCGATGGGTTGTTCGAACACGACGGTGACGAGGCCGACTCCGAGGTCGGAGCGTTGATTGACCTCGATCTTGACGACGTCCCGGATCTTCCTGCTCGTCCGAGCATTGTTGCCGGTGATATCTCTGCCGCCGGTGGGGTGCTGTGGGTGGTCGACAGCTCCCTGCCGCTGACAGTGAGTGTCGACGCCGACCATACTGTCCACGAGTACGTGCTACCCGGGGCCGTGGGGATCTCGCGCCGGATCTGGGCGACCCCGGGCGGCTGTTGGATCGCTGGCGGTGACGGGCTGTTTCGGGTCGACGCGGGCGAAACACCACGTCATGTCGATGACATCCCAGTGCTCGCCGGCGCCGCACTTGGTGACACTCTCCTGTCCTGCCGAGCGGAAGGCGGGTGGACACTGCACGGTCCGGGCGGACATCGGATCGAGGTGAACGCTCCGGACGGGTACGTGGCGTCCGTAGCAGTCGATGCCGACGGCTTTGTCGTCGCCGTTCGCGGCGGGGACTCGACCTTCCGGCTCGTGCGCGTCCATCCGGAAGGTGCGCTGACTGTCGGACCGGTTCTTCCGCACACCCGTCGGCAGCAGCATCGTATGTTCCTCGGCGGCACACCACTGCGCCTGTTTCTCGGCGAACACGCGGCACCCGTTCACGAGGACCTCACGCTGGGAGAGCCACGTACCCTGCCGAAAGGGCTCATGTCGGCCGGGCAGGTCGGGCCGTTCGTGTGGTTCACCGACCATCCACCGGACGGGACCGGGCGCTCCGGCTGGTGGCCTCTTCCCGGACCGGTCACCTACGACCGTGCTCGCCAGTTTTGGCTGTTCACGCTGCTCGACGGGCAGAGCCTTGAACCGGTCACCAGCACACCGATCTTCGCGACGCGCCCACCCGTGACCATCGACGAACACGGGACGGTGTGGGTGATCGCCGACGGAATCAGGCCCATCCCCGATACCACGATGCAGTGGCCGAACGAACTCGATATCGCGGCACTGCTCGACGTAGCGCGCAACCACACAACCGACTCCGCCGAATGATCGTGACGCGCTGACTCGACACAGAAAGGTGCAGGCGACCGACCTGTTCGGTGGTGACGCCCACTCGCGGCGCTTCTCAGTTCCAGATCAAGTTCGGCTGCACCACTTTCAACCCTCAGAACCGTGCCACCTACCGCTGGAAGTCACATCGGCCGATTCCGCCGCGGATGTTTCATATACGTTCGTTTTCGGAACAAGATCAAATTTCGGACCGATCCTCAAACAGCACACCCCGAAACGGTCCGGCACTCGATCGCGTCCTGCGAAAGACGGCCGTCTGACCGTCCTGTTTAACCGTCCTGCATGTCGGTCTCGTATAGTTGACCCAAACAGCACTATCGTCGCCTCATGGACGGAATCCTGATCGGCTATGCCCGATGCAGCACCGCGGGCCAAGATCTGCGAGCGCAACGCACAGCCCTCAAACGCCTCGGAGTCCCCGACGACCGGATCTACACCGACAAGGGCTACACCGGCCGCAACCGACACCGGCCCGGCCTACGCGAAGCACTCGCCGCCTGCCGCGAAGGCGACACTCTCGTCGTCACCAAACTCGACCGCCTCGGCCGCTCCGCCGTCGACCTCCGGGCAATCGCCGACGAACTCGAAGCCAAAGGCACCCGCCTGAGCATCGGCGGCTCCGTCCACGACCCGACCGATCCCACCGGCAAACTCTTCTTCGGCATGTTGTCGCTGATGGCGGAGTTCGAATCCGACCTCATCCGCGCCCGCACCCGCGAAGGCATGGCCGAAGCGAAGAAGGCCGGCCGCCTCAAAGGCAAGCAACCGAAGCTGTCCGCCTTGCAGCGCAAACGACTGCTCGCCGACTACGAATCCGGCGAATACACCGCCGGCCAGCTGTGCGAGATCAGCGGCCTGTCGCGTTCCGCGATGTACGCAACCCTGCGCCGAGCCCGAGAAGAGGCCGCACTCTCCCGCACCTGATCGTTCAGGACGCCGGGCCCGCAAGGGAAGCGGGACACCTCCGCTGCGCTGCGGTGTCCACCGAATCGAGCTCCGCTGCGCTCCGCCCGGCAAAGAGCTTGCTCTTGCCTTTCTTGCCTTCCGATTGTGACTGGCTGGGTTACGTCCATGAGGATGGTGTACGAGCTGGATCCGAATGAGATGGCCGGCGTGTCGTAGCCGAACGAAAGACGGTCACCGCGTGATTCTTCGAGAGACCTACCAAGTCGACTCGAGACAGG
>Ga0180215_1003877_pt1 | contig 13720 bp, 10 predicted proteins | sample eDN3rd37CBELigBY_FD_128871 | JGI IMG/M metagenome (GOLD analysis project Ga0180215, IMG submission 128871) | Enriched backyard soil microbial communities from Emeryville, California, USA - eDNA 3rd pass 37_C BE-Lig BY (version 2) (version 2) | ecosystem: Environmental > Terrestrial > Soil >...
CGGCCTGACCCGCGACATCGAAGGCTTCCTGCGCGAAGACTTCGAAAGGCAGAAGATCAAGTCCTTCATGTCGATCTCGGTGTTCGCCCACGGCCACCTGTGGGGCACGCTCGCAATCAACGACTGCCTGCGCGAACGCATCTGGTCGGACGAGGAGAAGGCTGCACTCGAGATCGTCGCCCTTGCGATCGGCGTCGCCGTGGAACGCGCCCAGTCCGAAGCGCATGTGAGCGAGGTGATCCGCCGCACGATGATCCAGGCGTCGCTCGACGCCATCATCGTCATCGACGAGACCGGCAGCATCATCGAGTTCAATCCCGCCGCCGAGAAGATGTTCGGCTATAGCCGGGACGAGGTGCTCGGCCGCGACCTGCTCGACATGGTCATCCCCGCCTACTACCGGAAGGGTTACGTCAACGGCGCAGAATACATGGCCGGGCGCGGCGCCGCCATGATCGGCCACCGCATGGAGACGGTCACGCAGAACAAGGCCGGCGAGATCTTCCCGATCGAACTGACCGCGACCGAGATGCGCGTGGCCGACCGCCGCCTCTTCTTCGGCTCCATGCGCGACCTGCGCGACAAGTTCCGCGCCGAAGAGGAGATCAACCGCCAGCGTGAGCGCCTGCACCAGAACGAGAAGATGGCGGCGATGGGCTCGCTGCTGGCCGGCGTCTCGCACGAGCTGAACAATCCGCTCGCCGTCGTCGTCGCCCAGTCGACGCTCCTGCACGAATTCGCCACCGACCCCGCAACGAAGCTGCGCGCCGAAAAGGTGCGTGCCGCGGCCGAGCGCTGCGGACGCATCGTCAAGAGCTTCCTCGGAATGGTGCGCTTGCATCCCCCGAGCCAGGACGAGATGGATCTGAACCATGCCGTCCGCGCGGCGATGGAGGTGACCGCCTACGGTGCGCGCTCCAGTGGCATCTCCATCGAGGCCGACTTCGCCAAGTCGCCGCTGTCCGTCATGGCGGACGCCGACCACATCACACAGGTGGCGGCCAACTTCCTGGTCAACAGCCAGCACGCGCTTGCCGCCATCAGTGGCGAGCGGCGCATCAAGGTGCGCACCTTCCGCGGCTCGAATGGAACCTGCGGCTTCTCGGTGGAGGACAACGGCCCCGGCATTCCCGAGAACATTCGCCCCCGCATCTTCGAATCCTACTTCACCACCAAGCCGGTCGGCGTCGGCACGGGCATCGGCCTGTCGATCTCCAAGTCGATCGTGGAGCGGCACAAGGGTAGGCTGTGGTTCGAGGAGGTCCCGACCGGCGGCGCACGCTTCGTCGTTGAGCTGCCGGCCATGTCGGCCGCGGTGGAAGGCTTCGCCACCGGCCCCAGTCAGACAGCGAGCATCAGCACCGCATTGATCATCGACGACGAGCCCGATGTCGCGGCGTCGCTGGCCGACATCCTGGAGCTGATGGGAATCCGGTCGCGGGTGGTCACCACATGGACCACCGCGCCCGAGGCGCTGGACGGCGAGACGCCGGACATCATCTTCAGCGACCTGCGCATGCCGGGGGCAAGCGGCATCACCATCTATCATGAGTTGCGGGAGACGGTTCCCGACATCGCAGCCCGCTTTGTCCTTGTCACCGGCGACATGATCGGTGCGCGCGCCGAGATCGAGCTGCTGCCCAACCACGCCCGGCCCCAGGTTCTCGAAAAGCCGTTCAGCACGCTCGACGTGCGAAGTGTGCTCGGCGTCGTCACCGACCAGATCAGGCTGAAGGCCTGACACCGGAAAGCTGCACCCGACGCGGAAAAAGAAATCCCCGGAGCTAGGCTCCGGGGCTCAGTTGTCCGCGGGGATGCGGCAGGGAGGCTGTGGTCAGAAGACCGAAACTTCGGCGGGTAAGTCGTTCTGCGCGCTCGCCAGCTTGCGGACCTTGAAGTCCGCCCCCCGCCCGGCTTCGCGCGCGATCATCACAAGGCACTCGCTGGACTCCGCACCCCACGTCTGACCGTGGCAGGCAGCCTCGATTGGGCCGGCCGGCAGGCGGTCCTGCTTCTGCGTGGAATTGACCTCGCCCGACTCGATCATGGGCTGGCCAAGACCAATGACGGCCGAACCCGACGCCGACGCGAACGCCATGCTCATCAGGGCCATGCCGCTGGCCAGCGCAAACATGACCATCGGATGGTCGCTGGAGCGCTGCCGCAAAGCCAGCTTCTCCAGGCAGAACATGCGCGGCTGGCGAGTACTCACAATCGGGTTGATGGTCGTCATCGTCGTCGTTCCGTCGCTTCGCTTCCCCTGTTAGCGAAGTCTTAACGCGGCAATGTTTCGGCCGAATGCCTGATTGGAATTGCTCCTGTAACAGGCAAGAAACAACACAACCGGGCAATCCGCCACCACAACGTGCACGACCGGGCAACCGGCGGTGGCTGACTCGCTGCGTCGAACGCACCGGATTTGCGGGCTCCGGCGTCATTCCCGACGCTCCGCGGCGGCACCCACTAAACCCTGGTTAAGCTTCGGATTTCCCGTGGAAATTTCGGGAAGCAGATGTATCGCAACCTATTTGAAAAGGTGTAACATATTGCAAAAAAATAGTTTTTGTGCTTTTATTGAATGATCATTCAACAAATAGAGGGGGCCGCCATGAATATCCATGCCCGTGACGTGACCGTTCCTGAGGAATGGGACCGCCGGGGTTTGCCCGGCTGGGCCTACCATAGCCCAGCACTGCTCGAGCTCGAGAAGGAACGAGTCTTCCGCACGCACTGGCAGATCATCGGCCATGTATCCGACGTGCCGAATCCGGGCGATTACATCACCATGGACGTCGTCGGCGAGCGGGCCCTGGTTGTGCGTGGCAAGGACGGTGTCGTGCGCGGCTTCCTGAATATGTGCCGCCACCGCGGCTCGCGGCTGGTGGCGGACGACAAGGGCACCTGCCGCAATGCGCTGGTCTGCCCGTTCCACGGCTGGGTCTACAATCTGGACGGGACGTTGCGCGGCGCAGCCCGCCCGCGCTCCTTCCCCGAATTGGACAAGGTGGAGTTCGGGCTGCGGCCAATCGAGCTCGACATCTGGATGGGGTTCATCTTCGTGCGCTTCCGCCCGGGCCCGCAGCCCTCGGTCGCAGAGCTCATGGCCGGCTTCGAGGCCGAAATCGCGCCCTACGAGACTGCCTCGATGGTCCCGGCCTATGGCACATGGACGATGGAAACCCCGGTGAACTGGAAGTCGGTACGCGATGTCGACAACGAGGGTTACCACGTGGCCATGGCGCATCCTGCGTTGCAGGATCTCTATGGCTCGACCTATTTCGACGAGCCCTTCGTCAACGGCGTTTCACGCTCCTTCGCCACCTACAACCCGCATGCCGGCCGGCGCTGGAGCGTGCGAAACTACGTGCGGATCTCGGAGGTCAATCCGCGCCTTCCGGAATCGCACCGCAGGGCATGGGTCTACTACGGCATCTTTCCGAACAACGTCATCACACTCACGCCCGAGACGGTACAGTTCTATCAGGAGTTCCCGCTCTCTACCGGCAGGACGCTGCTGCGCAGCGCCGTCTACCGCCACCGCGAGGAAACCCGCCGCCAGGCCGCCGCGCGCTACCTTGCCCAGCGGATCGACCGCGAAACGACGAGTGAGGACGTGCAGCTTTCTGTCTGGTCCAACGAATCGATGATGTCGGAGGCGTTCCCCGGCTTCTACCTGTCCGATCTCGAATATGGCGTGCGCAGCCACCACGACCATCTGCGCCGGCTGCTTCCGGTTCTGGAACTGGAGAAGGCGCCCGACGAGAAGGACCTTGTCGCGCTCAACGATGCACTTCTGTCGCGGATGTGACCGAACCGTCCACGGAAGCGAACGACCCGCCGGTGAAGTCCGGGCTATGCCCGACTTTGACGAGCAGCGTGGCAAAACGGGCATCGTCGCGGAGCCGGATGAAGGCCGGGTCGACCTTCATCGCCACCGTCTCCGGCTCGTTCGAGGCAACGGCCTGTTCGAGGTAGGCCATGGCCTCCTCGCGGCGGTCCAGCTTGGCCAGAGTCCGGGCAACCCTGTAGGCAGCGACCTTCCCCGCGCGGCAGAGCTCGATCTGCGCCGCCAGCATGCCTTCGAGCATGCCTTTCCCACCCTCGCGGTGGTAGCCCGCATGTGCCGCCTCGTAGACCCGCTGGAGGGCGCTGTCCTCGCTCAGACGCGCCGCCTCGATGCCGCGACGGATCGCATCATCGTAGCGGCCCTGCTCCAGATAGATGTCGGCCAGGTAGAAATGCGGCACCGCATATTCCGGTGCCGTGGTCGCGAACTGCGCCAGGAGGCGCGCCGCGCTCTTCAGCTCTCCTGCCCGGTAGAGGATCTGGCCCTTGCTCGACACGATCGCCCGCGAATCCGCATCGAGTTCCTGGGCCTTCGTTATCCAGGCCATGGCCTGGTTGAAGTCGCCGGTCAGAACCGTGGTACGCGCGAGCCAGTGCAGCGTTTCCGCGGACTGTGGGTCCAGCGCGAGCGCCCGCTCGAGCAGTCTCCTAGACGCCGCAAAATCGCGGTCGGCATGGAAAGCAATCAGCCCGAGTGCCGCATAGGCGCCCGCGTGGCGTGGATCGAGTTCGAGCGCCGCGCGCGCCGACGCCCGGGCGGCGGGGTATGCCTCGGCGGCGGGCAGGACCTTGTACTCCGCCAGCAGCGCGTAGGCCTTGGCCAGGCCCGCATGAGCAGCTGCAAACTGCGGATCCCGGGCGATCGCCACGCCGTAGAGCTGCGCCGCGTCGCGCAGGCCGGCCGGCGTCCGCAGGGAAAGCTCGTAGTTGGCGGCCAGGTAGGCCTCGCGCGCCGTCAGATCCTGAGACAGGACCTCGCCGACGGCAGGCGGATGCAACGCATCGAACCACCAGCGATAGGCCCACGGAGTAGCGAGAAGCAGTGCCGCCACCGCGAGGCCGAGGAAGAGAACGCGCCGTGACCGGAGCGTCGACGTTGCGGCGGGCGGCCGCTCCACCGATTCCGTCGGACTTTCCGCGTCCGGAGAACCTTCCGAAACGGGATCATCGGCAGTCGCGACCTCGTCAGCGTCCTTGCCCTGCCGCAGCCACTCTTCCAGTTCGGATGGGTAGGCAAAGACCGACGCGCGGTTTCCACCGGGCACGCGATGAATCGGCAGGCCGCGCGTCGCTTCCCATCGCTTGGCGGTCCGCTGGTCTTTCCCGAAGAAGGAGGCGATCTCCTTCCAGCCGTTCAGGGGTGCTTCTCGGGGCTCGTCCCGGGTCATTTTTCGATTTTTTCTGTCATGTCCCGATTTGTCCCCAGCAGGATCGAACTGACACCGCTATGACGACGCAATTGCACGGGCGATGTTTACACTCGTAAAAAGAGTCGGCGACACGCGTCAGCAGTTCACGATTTGGTGTCCGGCCCCATGGACACCTTGCCGCCGCGTTCGGCGTGCCCCGCACGGGCGGAGGCACCCAGCGCGGTGGCCTTTTTTTCCTGACCGCGCCTCCTCCCTGAGTCCGGCCCCGAGCCGTCAACCCCGCCACAGGCCTTCGCGGGCAAGATCGTCCATCGTCATGGAGATGCCGCGCCGCAGGATGTCCACCATCCTGTCGATCTGCTCGTGCGTGATGATGAGCGGAGGCGACATCACGCACATGTGGATGAGCGGACGGACGAGCAGGCCCATCTCGTGGCAGTGCGCGTCGATTCGCTTGCCGACTTCCAGGTCGAGCTTCAGCGGATTCTTGCTCTCCCTGTCGGCGACGCATTCCACGCACGCCATCAGGCCCAGCCCGCGCACTTCCCCGACCAACGGCAGTTCCTCCAGCGTCCGCAGCTGCTCCTGGAAATACGGAGCCACCTTCCGGGCGTGATCGAGGATCCCGCCTTCCAGCAGCCCAAGGTTCTTCAGCGCCACGGCGCAGCCGATAGGATGGCTGCTGTACGTCAGGCCGTGCGCGAACATCGCATCGGGATGGTTGGACCGACGCAGGTCCTCCAGCAGAGCATCCGACACCATCATGCCGCCCAGCGGGAAGTAGCCGGAGGTGACACCCTTGGCGAAGGTGATGATGTCTGGATCGATGCCGAACACTTCCTCCGAAGCGAAGATAGCCCCGAGGCGGCCAAAGCCGGTGACGACCTCGTCGGAGACGTAGAGGATGTCGTTCTCCCGGCAGATTTCGCGGATGCGCGACAGATAGCCGGGAGGCGGAACGATGACCCCGCCCGACGCCTGGATCGGCTCGGCGACGAACGCGCCGATTCGCTCCGCGCCGATCCGTTCCACCGTGTCGCGGAACTCCTCGATCAGGCTGTCGGCAAAGGCCTCGATCGTCATGCCGGCCGGCCGCCGGAAGGGATCCGGCGTCGAGAGCTTCACCACGAGCCCCTCGGCGACATCCATCCAGTCGCGGTCGCGCGGCCTGCCGTTGAGCGAGGCCGAGAGATAGGTCGATCCGTGATAGGCACCACCGCGCGACAGGATGACCTTCTTCTCGGCCTGTCCCCTGACATTGTTGCGGAACTGCATGAAGCGCAGCGCCGTCTCGACGGCGGACGACCCGCCCGTCGTGAAGAACGCATGGCCGAGGTCGCCGGGCGCATGGGCGGCGAGCCGCTCGGCGAGCAGCGCCGAGGGCGCGCTCATCGTATACCACGGCGTGTTGTAGGAGAGCTCCATCGCCTGGTCGTAGAGCGTGCGCGCCAGCTCCTCGCGGCGGTGACCGACATTCACGCACCACATGCCGGCCGGGCCATCGATCAGGGTGCGCCCTTCGCCATCGACGATGTAGATGCCGTCGCCGCTGCCGATAAAGCCGCGCGTCTCGTCACCCACCGTCTCGGCGACCGGACAGGGCTGCAGGAGATGGCGGCGCGCGGCCTCGACCGCCGCAGCACCCCCGTCCCTCGCGCCAGCCGTTGAGCTCTTCAGGTCAATTGCCGCGGCCATGTCCACTCCCGCTGCTTCGGCAGGAAGGTCCGTCAGGACGATCAATGCCAACTATACGAAATCATCCATATATTGGCCACATATTGAATGTCCGTTCAATCAAAATTCGTAAAAATCTCGCTTGATTTCCGTCGCGTCCTGCGCACAAGATGGGCTATCCGGCGCGACGGAGGCCGGAAGACGCCCCACCGGCCGACCTGGGAGAGCCAGCCATGCGGATCCTGTCCGCAAAGCGTCGAGAACCACACCAATGACCGTGGCTGCGGAAGTGCCCTCCGCGTCAGCGAGCGTCCGCTCCAACGCCAGGCCGCTTCTGCAGTCCGAGGCCGCCCGAGGGCTCGCCCTGATCAGCCCGACTCTCGCCTACGCACTGGTTCTGCTGCTGGTGCCGATCATCGTGGTGATCGCCTATTCCTTCTGGACGCAGAATTATCTCACCATCGACCGCAGCTTCACGCTGGAGAACTACCGCGTCGCGCTGACGGAGCCGATCTATCGGGACCTGCTGATGCGCTCGCTCGGCATCTCGCTCGTCGTGAGCGTTGCCACCGTGCTCTTCGCCTATCCGATCGCCTACTACATCTCCTTCCACGGCGGACGGCACAAGAACCTCTGGCTGTTCCTGATCACCATCCCGTTCTGGTCGAGCTACCTGCTGCGGGTCATGTCCTGGAAGGTGATCCTCGGCTACAACGGCGTGCTGAATTCCGGGCTCATGGGGCTGGGTATCATCGACGAGCCCTCCACGGCCCTCCTCTACAACTCGACCGCCGTGGTGATCACGCTCACCCACGCCTGGGCGGTCTTCGCCATCCTGCCCATCTACGTATCCCTGGAGAAGGTCGACCGTACCCTCATCGAGGCTGCCAAGGATCTCGGTGACGGCCCGGTCCGCAGCTTTCTGCGGGTCACCCTGCCGCTCTCCATGCCCGGCGTGATCTCAGCGCTGCTGATCGTCATGATCCCGACCGTCGGTGATTTCGTCACGCCGCGCCTCGTCGGGGGCAAGGATGGGGTGATGATCGCCAACGCCATTCAGGCGCAGTTCGGCAAGGCCGCGAACTGGCCGCTTGGCGCCGCGCTTTCCGTGACGACCATGGTCGTGGTGACGGCGATGGCGGCTGCCTGCGTGCTCTTGCTGCGCGGCGCAATGAGGCTCGGACGATGAAGGCGCTCGCCCGCAAGTGGCTGCCCGCCTACGCGGGCCTCTACGTGATCTTCCTCTACCTGCCGATCCTGCTCTTGCCGATCTTCTCGGTGAACGCCTCGCCCATCCCGCAATTCCCGCTCACCGGCATCACGACGAAATGGTACCGGGACCTGCCGAAGACGCCCGCCCTGATCGACGCGGCCTGGAACAGCCTGATCGTCGGGGTCGCCGCCGCAGTCCTTTCCACGGTGCTCGGCATCTGCGCGGCGCGCGCCGTTACCCGCTACCGATTCCCCGGCCGCCGCCCCATCCAGGGCCTCATCATGGCGCCGCTGGTCCTGCCGGAGATCATCATCGCCATTTCGATGCTGCTGATCCTGCTCAGCCTCGGCCTGAGCCTGTCCCTGTTCACCGTCGTGCTGGGCCATGTGCTCATCTGCATCCCCTACTCCATCACCGTTCTGGTGTCCGGGTTCGAGGGGTTCGACCGCAGCCTCGAGGAAGCCTCGGCCGACCTCGGCGAGACTGCCTTCGGCACCTTCCGGCGCGTCACCCTGCCGATGGTCGCTCCGGCGATCATCTCCTCGCTGCTGGTGTCGTTCACGATCTCCCTCGACGAGTTCATCATGGCGTTTTTCCTCGCCGGCACCGAGACGACGCTGCCGATCTATATCTGGGGCCAGCTCCGGTTTGCCGCGAAGCTGCCCGGGGTGCTGGCGCTCGGCACGCTGATGCTCGCCGCCTCGATCCTCATGCTCACCTTCGCCGAAGCTGCGTCGGCGCGCCGAACGCCGCACCGCTGATGCAGGAGCCGCCCTTGCCTGACCGCACGATGATCGACATCCGCGGCGTCAGCCGAAGCTACGGAAGCTTCAAGGCCCTCGACGAGGCCAATCTTTCGATCCGCGAGGGCGAGTTCTTTTCGCTGCTCGGCCCGTCGGGCTGCGGCAAGACCACATTGCTCAGGATGATCGCCGGCTTCGACACGCCGACAACCGGCAAGATCGTTATCGACGGCCAGCCGATGGACGGTATTCCCGCGAACCGGCGGCCCACCAACATGGTGTTCCAGAGCTACGCCATTTTCCCGCATCTCAACGTCGAGCAGAACGTCGCCTACGGCCTGAAGCGCCTGCGGCTCGGCGCAGAGGAGGAAAAGCGGCGTGTCGAGGAGGCGCTCGCCATGGTCTCGCTGACCGGTCTCGGCAAACGTGGCGCCACGGAACTTTCCGGCGGACAGCGCCAGCGCGTCGCCCTCGCCCGCGCTCTCGTCATGCGCCCCAAGGTGCTGCTCCTCGACGAGCCGTTGTCCGCCCTCGACAAGAAGCTTCGCGAACAGATGCAGGTGGAGCTGCGCCGGTTGCAGAAGGCGGTCGGGATCACCTTCATCCTGGTCACGCATGACCAGTACGAGGCGCTCGCCATGTCCGACCGGATCGCCGTGATGTTCGGGGGGCGCATCGCCCAGGTCGCGGCTCCCAAGGAGATCTACCAGCGCCCGGTGAACCGGCAGGTCGCGGATTTCCTCGGCGGCATGAACTTCATCAGGGCCGAACTGGTCGAAGAGGCCGGCAACGCCATCGTGGTCGACACGCTGGGCTTCGGCCGGGTGCGAACCGAAAGGCCACCCGCCTGGGAGGGCAATGGCCGCGCCGCGACGCTCGGCATCCGGCCGGAGCGCCTGCGCGTGCTATGGGATGACGCCAGGGCCGCGCATGAGGTGGCGGGCACCCTCATCGAACGTCACTATTTCGGCGAGATCACCCACCTCGTGGTCGACGTGCCGGGCATGGAAAAGCCGCTGTCGGTCACCGAAACCAACGATTTCGGAGCCGACGACCTGCCAGTCGGCGCCACGATCCGGCTCGCCTACGACCCCGATGCGCTGGTGGCGATGGCCGACTGACCGGTCAACCGGGCTGAGCCAGGGCGCGGTATCTCACGCCAGATTTTCTAACGCCGACAGCACCCGCGCGGCCGCCGCCCGCCCCGACACAATCGCGCCTTCGATGTAGCCCGGATAGGAGAGCGACAGTTCCGACGGCGCGAATGCGACGCGCGACAAGCCGCGGCGCAGCACGTCCTCGGCGTCGTAGGCGGCGAGATCGGCGATAGTGTCGCTGTAACCGCCGCCGCTCCAGGGGTCGTCGGTCCAGTCGCGCATGAGCACGCCGATCGGATTGCCGGCCTCGAGCCCAAGTGCGGTCGTCAGTTTCGCCAGGATCGCGGCCCGCAGCCCCTCGTCGCCGAGCGCCCGCCAGTCCACCGCGAGTTGCCCGCCGACAAAGACGACGAGCGCCGCGCGCTCGCCGCGGCTGGCGTCACAGGCATAAATCCCTGGCGGATCGAGGGAAAAGAGGGTGCCGCTCATTCCCTGTTCGCGCCAGAATGCCTTCTCATAGCGCAAGGACACCTTGATGACCGTGCCCGGCACCCAGACAGCGAGCGCCCGTGAAACGTCCGCCGGCAGTCGCGGCTCGAACGAGATCCGCCTCGCCATCGCCGGCGGCACCGCGACGATCGCCTGTTCGGCGCGCACTTCCCCGTCCGCCGTCACAGCTGTCACGCCAGCCTGGTCGTGCCCCAATGTCCGCACCGCTTGGCCGAGCCGCAGGCGCGCACCGAGCCTGCGCCCGAGATCTTCGGCAAGCGAATGCATGGTTTCGGCCAAGGAGTACTGGAGTTCCCCCACCTCGTTGGTGATCCGCCGGTCATTGGAGATGAGGTACCAGAGCGGCAGCGTGTCGGTCGGGCGACACCAGAGGCCCTCGATCGAACTCAGGAAACCCGCCTTCGCATCGGCCAAATCCGGCTGAGTCTCCACCCATGCCCGAACGGACAGTCCGGCGATCGCCGGGTCCGACGGGTCGATCGCGCTGGCGCGTTCGCGGATCGCCATCACCCGCGGGTAGAGCTCATCGAGATCCGTCCCCGTCGCCCCCGGCGGCTGAATGACGGCGCGCCCCCGGTAGTCCCCGCGCACGAACGTCTTCCCGTGCGCCCGAGCCAGCGCCATGATCTCCGGCATGTCATCGCACAGATACTGCCCGCCGGTGTCTATGCGTTGACCGACGCCGTTCACCTGGCTCTCGACGCGCCCGCCGACACGGTCGCGCGCCTCCAGCACCACGCAATCGACGCCCGCATCCAGCAAGGCGTTGGCTGCAGACAGCCCCGAGAAGCCTGCTCCGATGATGACGACACGTGTCCGCACGAACGGCGCGCTCAGCTCTCCCAGCCTCGGAAACCGACTTCATGCGAGCTTACATACCGCCTTCACCGGCGTCGATAGCGACAAGGCATGGTCCGAGCGTAGCGGCGCGCCGAAATCCGCGGAGCTTGCAGTCGATCGCGAAACCTCTCGATCTTGAAAGTCGCCCACCCATTCGATGCTCGGCGATCTCGGGGGCCTTCATTTTCCCGAACGTGACCATCATCGATCTTCCGCAGTGGCAGGGACGCACCCCGAGGGAACCGAGGCCACGACGTGCGGGTTATCCGGTCGCGCGGGCGTTGTCCTGCTGCAGCCCTGGATCCAGGCAATGGAACGGCACTTCACACGCATCGCCAACTGGGTTGCCTTCCACGCGGGAAGGCCGCAAATCTTCCTGGCCTGTTGCCTGGTCATCGTCGTCTGGGCCGCCGCCGGACCGGTGTTCGGCTTCTCGGACACCTGGCAACTGATCACCATCGTCACCTTCCTGATGGTGTTCCTGATTCAGAACACGCAGAATCGTGACGGCGCCGCGCTCCAGGCAAAGCTGGACGAACTCATCCGCGTTTCCGAAGCGCAGAACCGCTTCATCGGCATCGAGCACCTCACCGAGACGGAACTCGAGGAAGTACGCGCCAAATGCGAGAAGGCCGCCCAAAAGGCGGCCTCCAGACTGGAAAGGTCCTGATGCTTGCGGCGCGGGCGAACTGGGCAGCGGAAACGCCAGGTGGGTGAAGGGTCTCCGCCCAGCATCAGTAGCCTGCCTTGATCTTCTCGAACTCGGCGATCATCCGTTGTTTCAGCTCAGCTGGAACCGGCGCCTGGAAAAGCGTCTTGTCGACGAACTTTTCGACGTTCGCGTAGCCCTTTTCCTCGAGCACCTTCGGATCGACCGCGGCCAGCGCCTTGGCATTCGCATGGCCGTAGCCCCAGTCGTTGACGAGGTAGTTGGCGACGCGAGGGTCGGTATTGACCGCCGACAGGAAATCATAGGCCTTGTCGACATTGCCCGGCGCGTCCTTGAGCAGCACATAGCCGCAGACCCAGGTCGAGATGCCTTCGTCGGTGTCGCGCTTGATCTCGAACGGCTGGCCCTCGTTGGCGAGCTGGGTGCCGGCATCGTTCCAGGCCCAGGCGAGATCGACTTCGCCGCCGCCGAGCGCCTGAACGATCTCGGTGTTGTCGAGCCAATAGAGCCGCACGTTCTTGTGCACCTCGCGCAGGAAAGCCGACGCCTCCTCGAACTGTGCATCCGTCATCTGCGTCCAGTCCTTGAGGCCGATGACCAGCGCGGCCAGAGCATAGGCGTCGTCGACATTGTCGCCGATGGAGACACGTCCCTGAAACTTCGGGTCGGCAAATGCCCGCAGCGACTGGACGTCGGCAGCCTCGACCTTGGACGTGTTGTACGTCAGCGCCGTGTTGCCCCAGTCCCAAGGCATGAACCAGGCCTGACCATCCGCGGTGGTGGCAAGGTCCTTCATGGCCATCAGGCCGGGCAGGATGTCGTTCCAGCCTTCGATCCTCGACGTGTCGAGCGGCTCCAGCAGTCCGGCCTCGCGCCATTTGACCACGCTCTGGGAGCAGGGATGTCCGAGGTCGGCCTTGAAGCCTGCACGCAGCTTCTCGAAAGCTTCGTCCTCGTCTCCAAAGAAGGCGAAGGTGGGAGAATCGCCATGCTTCTCGGCATATTTCGGATGAAAGGCCGGCTCCTCGTAGCCTGCCCAGTCGAACACGGTCAGCTCGCCATCGGCTGCCGACGTTGCGGCCGTGCCCGCAGCGAGCGCTGCCGCAAACGCGATCGTCAGCTTGATAGCGCGTGTTTCATGGAGGTGTCTCATCATGCAATCTCCCGTTCTCGCCTCTGGTGGATTCTATCTCTTCTTGTCTTTGTCCGGTCAGCGGTGCGCCGCCGGGAAGTGTTTGGGAAAGAGGGCGGCCAGCAGTCCTCGCGCTGCTTCATGCGCCTTCTCGCGAGTCATCTCCTCGCTGTTGATCATCAGACGCAGCCACAATCCTTCGAGCATGGCGTCGATCGCCAGCGCGGTCTGCGTGGCGTCGAGCGCATAGCCGCCGTCGTCCACCAGTGCGCGACACAGGTCGACGATGGTGTCCTGGTAAGCCTTGTCCCGCGCGCCGCACAGCGCCTGGTAGGTGGGGCGCGACTTTGCCTCGCCCCAGAACGCACACCAGGCGGCAAGCTTGCGCCTGTTGCAGACGGCGCGATCGAAATCGGCGGCGACTAGCGCCGCCAGCCGGTCGGCCGGCTCCGTCCCCGCGCGGTCGAGCGCACCGCGCCAGTGCGCCGCATACTCCTCGGCCATGAACTGGAGTGTGGCGACGAGCAGCTTGTCCTTGCTCTCGAAATGGAAGTTGACGATCCCGCGCGACAGGCCTGCGCCGTCGGCCACGTCGGCCATCGTGGTTTCGGAATAACCCCGCTTC
>Ga0180215_1003879_pt1 | contig 13717 bp, 16 predicted proteins | sample eDN3rd37CBELigBY_FD_128871 | JGI IMG/M metagenome (GOLD analysis project Ga0180215, IMG submission 128871) | Enriched backyard soil microbial communities from Emeryville, California, USA - eDNA 3rd pass 37_C BE-Lig BY (version 2) (version 2) | ecosystem: Environmental > Terrestrial > Soil >...
ACACTTGATGATAAAATCGGGGTTATTGGAATAATGGAAGCAGCTGAGTACTTACTTAATGAAGGTTTTGCTCCATCAAGAGATATGTATTTTATGTTCGGATTCGATGAAGAAATCGGTGGAGAGCTCGGGGCAAAAGCCATTGCCGAAACTTTAAAACAACGCGGAATCCAGTTCGACTTTGTTCTGGATGAAGGTGGTGCCATTGTAAAAAATATGGTTCCTGGTGTCGATCAGCCAGTTGGAGTTGTAGGAATTTCAGAAAAAGGTTCTGCAACGGCAACGCTTTCCATAAAGGGCAGCGGAGGTCATTCATCACAACCAAAAGATCGAACGAATATAGGAAGAATTGCAAGTGCCATTTCGAAATTGGAGGAAACACAGTTTGATGGAGAATTGCGGGGTCCAGGGAATGATTTATTTGAATTTGTTGCACCTGAGATGAGCTTTGGCATGAAATATGTATTTGCGAATAAATTCCTCTTTAAACCCATTATAGAAAAGATTTTGCTTCAAGAACCTGCTACAGCTGCCCTGATTCGTACAACAATTGCCCCTACGATCTTCCAGGCTGGGGAACAATATAATGCCTTGCCGGAAGAGGCTTCAGCCATTATTAATTTGCGGATAATGCCAGGAGACTCACTTGAAGATGTTGAAGCATTTATTGTCGAGACAATAGATGATGAAGGAATCACGGTAACACTTGAGGGATCAGAAGCTTCCAATGTATCATCCACAGATGGTCCCCAATTTAAATCAATTCAACAAGCAGCAAGAAATGTCTATGAAGATGCCATTATAGCTCCGTATTTAATGTTTGCTGGTTCAGATGCCAAACATTATGACAGTATTTCGGATAATACGTATCGTTTCCTTCCCGTTCAAATAACTTCCGAAGATTTAAACAGGATGCATGGGACAAACGAGCATATAAGTATTAGTAATTATTTGAACGCCATTAAGTTTTATATAGAAATTATGAAAGAAACAAATAAATAACATGCGATTTTCGAGGGCATTTGTCATCTGACTTATGCCCTTTTTGTTTTGATGAAAAAGAAAGGTTGGATTTTTCGCCAACCTTCAGCTTTTCAATATTTCGTTCATAAATATCGAATCAATCTCACCTATACGTTTTTAGGAAGTGTACAATTTCTGTATTTTATAGTATCTATAACCTTCTAAATTTATGTAGAAGATAAATTCTCATAATTTTAATAAATATTGAGGATTGTAGGAAGCTTACCCAGGTGCAGACAAAGTCAATGTCTAATAAGGATTTGTTGGATGATATACGCTAATATAAAACTGTACCTGGCTTGAAGCAAGGGCCAAAGCTCTTATAAATAATGCGTTTTGAGCAGTAAGTGCCAGTTCGGAGTTAGCAGGAACAATTTCTTCTACCAACACTTCATCATCATCTTCAATACTGATTAATACGTCGTTTTCAGACAAATTCCGTGCAATAACGGTTATCAGAAGTGGTGCACGCATGGGTGATGCTGGAGCTGCATAAATGAGTGTGTAATCCTGATTTTTTGGAGCTTCTTCTGCCGTTTCTGTTTCGAAGAGGAAATTTGACGAATCCACGTTTGAATCCGCTGGCATGTTATCCGTTATTGTGTTTTCCTCAATGATTAACTTTTGCTCTCCACCTATTGTCGCATTCACACAAAAATTTTGACCGATTATGAGCGAATTCCTTTCAAATATCACTTCACTTTCGATCCGGCTATTCCCACGATCATCATTTGTATCTTTATTGGAATTCCAGTCCAAACCCATTTTCAGCCCTCCTTCTATTTACTAGTTAATGCTATATGCAGTTAAATGGAAGGGCTAATCAATCAAAAATATGGGAAAAATAATAATAAAATTGATTTTTAATATTCTCAACAAAAAAAGTGCATTATGAATAAAATTGGGCACAAAATACATAGTGGAGGTGATGAATCTATGGCCAAAAAGTCAAGTACGACATTTAAAAAAATGAAAAAACCAAAGAAAATTAACAACCGTGAAGAAATTTCACAGGAACAAAATTTCGAAAAAGCATTAAAGAAGATTGAATACCAGGATAATAAAATTAACGATTAACCCAAAAGTAGTTATGCTAATATAGTTTTTAATTCATTAATTAGTTAAACCAAAAGGTCTCTTCTCTTAGAGATCTTTTTTTATTTCGAAATAACATCTCGCTAAATTTCTTTCACTTCAATCCTTAAATGAACCTCCAAAACAAGGAGAATGAACACGTTTTCATCCCACTTTTTTACAATTTTAAATAGTTTTTGATAAATCGTGAACTTTATGTGAATAACTTTTGAATGGAAGGTGAACCTTTTGTGAACTCCCCTTTTTAGCAGAGATTTTACTATTGTTATGATTAAAATAGAGTTATAGTGTTGAAGGAAGTCAACGGGTGATTTTCTTTTGACTAAATAGGGAAGGTGAATATCTATATGAGAAAAAAATGGACATTATTGGCGTCCATGATGGCACTTGTCTTTATTCTTTCAGGCTGTGAACCACTTTTAGTTTTCGATTCAAAAGGTCCGCAAGCCGCAAGACAAGCGAACGATATCTTATTATCAATCGGCATCATGGCTGTTATCGTAATTGTTGTCATGGTTATCTTAGCTTATATTTTATTTAAATATCGTGCTTCAAAATTGCCTGACGATTATGAACCACCACATATCGAAGGAAATAAATGGGTTGAACTCGTTTGTGTAGGTATTCCTATATTAATTGTAGCTTATCTATCATTTGTCTCTGTAAAAAGTAATTATATTGTTGAATCAACACCAGAAGGTTATGAAAATCAAGAACCCTTAGTTGTCTATGCTTCCTCTTCAGACTGGAAATGGCACTTCAGCTATCCAGAAGAAGATATTGAAACAGTAAACTACCTATATATTCCAACAGACCGTCCGATCGAGTTTAAGCTATATGCTTACGGTCCAATCTCAAGTTTCTGGATTCCACAGCTAGGCGGTCAGAAATATGCGATGTCTGACATGGTAACAACTTTACATCTTGCTGCAGATGAAGCTGGTGAATATATGGGTCGAAATGCTAACTTCAGTGGTAAAGGCTTTGCTGAACATTCATTTAACGTAACTGCTATGTCACAAGCTGATTTCGATGACTGGGTAGAAGAAGTTCACGAAACTGCTGAACCACTTACAGAAGATCAATTTGAAAAATTATTAGAACCAGGTCATCTTGGACAAATGACGTTCACAGGAACACATTTAGAATTTAGTCCAGCTCCAGAGCATGCACATGATTCCATGAGTGAAGAAGAAATGGAAGATATGGAAGACATGGAGAATATGGAACATATGGACCATAGCGGTCATTAATTTGAAAAGATAAGAAACTAGTTTTATAGACTTGTATTTATCTTGAAAGGAGAAAAAAGGATGGAATTCTTAGAGCGATTTGCCATACCTCATCCAAGTCCAGCGATTTATGCCTCAATGGTTGCCATTGCTTTAGTTAGTATAGGAATCGTTGCCGGCCTAACATATTTCAAAAAATGGGGCTATTTATGGCGTGAATGGTTAACAACTGTCGACCATAAAAAAATCGGGATTATGTACTTAGTCTCTGCCCTGCTTATGTTATTCCGCGGTGGTGCTGATGCCATTATGATGCGTGCTCAGCTCTCTGCGCCTGATATGAAATTACTAGATGCTCAACACTATAACGAGATCTTTACGACTCACGGTGTTGTTATGATTATCTTTATGGCGATGCCATTCATCTTTGCATTTATGAACTTAATCGTGCCGTTGCAAATTGGTGCACGCGATGTGGCTTTCCCACGCTTAAATGCTTTAAGCTTCTGGTTATTCTTTGCCGGAGCAATGCTATTCAATATTTCATTCGTAATCGGCGGTTCACCGGATGCAGGTTGGACATCTTACTTCCCTCTTGCAGGCAATGATTTCAGTGAATCCGTTGGTACAAACTATTATATGTTGGCAATCCAAATTTCAGGGATTGGTTCATTAATGACTGGTATTAACATGTGTACAACAATTTTAAAAATGCGTGCACCTGGTATGACGCTTATGAAAATGCCAATGTTTACTTGGTCGGCTTTCATTGCCAATGTCATTATTGTATTTGCGTTCCCTGTATTAACTGTTGCCCTGCTTATGGGTACTACAGACCGTTTATTTGCAACAAACTTCTTTACGACTAGCAACGGTGGTATGGATATGCTTTGGGCCAACTTCTTCTGGATTTGGGGACACCCTGAAGTATATATCTTAATCTTGCCTGCCTTTGGTCTATATAGTGAAATTATTGCAACCTTCTCAAAACGCAACTTATATGGTTATACATCAATGGTTGCATCAATGGTTCTGATTTCCCTACTATCATTCTTAGTATGGACGCACCATTTCTTCACGATGGGTCAAGGTGCACTAACTAACAGTATTTTCTCTATTACAACAATGGCGATTGCTGTTCCGACAGGTGTTAAAATCTTTAACTGGTTGTTTACGATGTGGAAAGGTAAAATCCGCTTTACTACGCCAATGCTCTACTCAGTAGCCTTCATTCCTTTATTTACAATCGGTGGGGTTACAGGGGTAATGCTTGCAATGTCAGCGGCCGACTATCAATATCACAATACAATGTTCTTAGTTGCCCACTTCCATAACACAATAATTCCTGGTGTAGTATTCGCTATGCTGGCTGGTTTAACTTACTATTGGCCAAAATTCTTTGGCTTCATGCTAAATGAAAAAATCGGTAAAGTAACATTCTGGTTATTAACAGTTGGTTTCGTTCTTGCCTTCTTCCCAATGTATATCACTGGTTTAGACGGTCAAGCTCGTCGTATGTACACTTATTCAGAAGCAACAGGCTTTGGTGCATTAAATATGCTATCATTCGTTGGTGCTGCCCTAATGGCAATCGGATTTGTGACAATTGTCTATAACGTTTACTATAGCTTTAAAAACTCATCAAGAGATATCGGCAGCGACCCATGGGATGCTCGCTCTTTAGAATGGGCTACACACACTCCAGTTCCAGAGTACAACTTTGCTAGAACACCTCAAATTAGTTCAAGCGAAACATTCTGGGATTCAAAGAAAAATGGACATGTGTTATTTAAAGGTGAGATTGAAGAAATTCATATGCCAAATAATAGCGGAGTTCCATTCGTTATGGGTATTATCTTCTTCATTGCAGGTTTCTCATTCATCTTTGGATTATGGGTTCCAGCAGTAATTGCTTTAATCGGTATTTTCGTATGTATGGCAATGCGTTCATTTGAAAAAGATCATGGCCGACATATTTCTGTGAAAGAAATAAAAGAAACTGAAGAAAAACTTGGAGGTGCAAAATAATGCATATCGATCATTCGAAGCCTCTTGAGTACAGTACTCAACAAAATCAGTTAAATATTTTAGGATTTTGGATTTTCTTAGGTGCCGAAATTATGCTGTTTGCTACCCTTTTCACAGCTTATTTTACACTTTCGGCTCGTACAGGTTCTGGTCCGACTCCTGCTGAAATTTTTGAAATCACACCAGTTCTGATTGAAACATTCGTGTTACTAACAAGTAGTTTCACAATAGGCCTTGGTATTCATGCCATGAGACTTGGTCGCAAAAATGCGATGATGACTTTCTTCGGCATTACCCTGCTACTTGGGTTATGCTTCCTTGGAACAGAAATTATCGAATTTATGACTTACTATCATGAAGGTGCAACATACCAAACAAGCGCCTTTACAGCTGCACTGATGACAACATTAGGAACACACGGTGGACACGTAACTTTAGGGTTATTCTGGGGAACATTCATCATTCTTCAAGTAAAAAAACGTGGGATTACACCTGAAACAGCAAATAAATCATTTATCTTCTCTCTTTACTGGCATTTCTTAGATGTAGTTTGGATCTTTATCTTCAGCTTCATCTATCTGAAAGGAATGATGTAATATGAAAGAATTATTTCCTGCAAAACAGGTGATGGGCTTTGTTGCCTCATTAGTCCTTACTGCTGTCGCATTATTAGTTTACTTCACCGATATGAGCTTTACGGTAGGTATGACGATTCTGTTAGCAACAGCATTTATCCAAGCGTTCCTGCAAATTGTTGTATTTATGCACGCCGGTGAATCGAAAGATGGTAAATCAATCTATACAAATATTCTATATGCCGTATTTATCGCACTTGTATCCGTATTCGGTACATTGCTGATCCTTTTATGGGATATGTAAATTAATGCAAAAAAAGCTTGAGAATAAATTCTCAAGCTTTTTTATTATGCCGTTAAATTATTCGGCGATACTTCGTTTTGATTTTTTGGAATCATGCTCCGACAATAAGGATAAAAATAAGAACATGATGAATAAAGCGCCGCCACATTTAGCAATTTCAATACCGTACCAAATTGAGAAGTTTATATAAAAGCTGGCAATCACAAGTATAATACCTAGAATAACAAGCATCCCTGAAAGTTTTGTGTATAAGTTAAACATTAAAAGTCACTCCTTCTTGGACTAATTATATTTATATTATACAAAAAACTTCACAAATTAGCCATACTTTTTTAACATTTCGGTCACATTTTATTCACTATTAGTTCAAAATTAATTATTGACTGTTTATTTTGTTGATTTTTCGAGCATTTTTATTCAAAACAACACTTTTCAATATTAATTCTGATGGTGTTTGGATGGTTGTCAAATTATTTTTTTGAATTATTCAATTTCTATCAAATCATCATCCACATTTATAAAATCGCCTTCAGCGGCTAGTATCTGTTTGACAATTCCTGCTTCCTCTGCCACAATCGGAATTTCCATTTTCATCGATTCCAAGATGACAACATCTTGCCCCTCTTTCACTTCTTCACCCGCATTTACTAACACTTTCCAAACTGTCCCAGCCATACTTGCTTTAACAAATCCCATGGCAATCCCCTTTCTTTATTATAAGTGTTGCGTAGGTTTAATCGTCAGACCGGACTTACACCATGCTTACGATCCGCAAATTTTACTTCTTTTGATTTATATACTTCAAACCGCTTTTCTAAAACTGCACGCAGATCGTTTGCCTCGATAACCTCATCGATGATTAACTCGGATGCTAAACGGTAAATATCGATGTCTTCTCGGAATTCATTTCTTTTTTCTACTATAAAAGCTCCTTGCTCGTCAGGCGGCAATTCGGCAATTTTATTGGCATATACTGCATTTACTGCCGCTTCCGGTCCCATAACAGCAATTTGAGCTCCAGTTAAAGCGATACATACATCTGGCTCGAATGCAGGTCCAGCCATTGCATATAGGCCGGCACCATAAGCTTTGCGAACAATGACCGTTATTTTGGGTACAGTGGCTTCACTCATCGCATAAATCATTTTTGCACCATGGCGAATTATCCCCATTTTCTCGACTTGCGAGCCAATCATAAAACCAGGTACATCCGCCAGGAAAAGCAACGGTATATGGAACGCATCGCAAAGACTAATAAATTTTGCTGCCTTGTCAGCAGAGTCAGCAAAAAGTACTCCACCTTTTACTCGAGGCTGGTTGGCTATAATTCCGACCGACTGACCATTAATTCGAGCGAGACCAGTTATAATTTCTGCAGCAAATAGTTTTTTCACTTCACAAAATGAATCTTCATCGATTATTCGATTGATTAGATCGTACATATTGAATGACACATTTTGATTTTCTGGAATAATCTCCTGAAGTGTTTTTTCAAAGGCCGCCGGGATTTTAGGTTCTGCTATAGCTGGCTTTTGTTTAAAATTATCCGGAAAATAAGCGAGGTATTTTCGAGCGTATTCAATAGCTTCTTGTTCCGTTTTCGCTAATACATCTCCACACCCAGATGTAGAACAATGCATTTTTGCTCCACCCATCGTTTCCAAATCGACTTTTTCACCAATTACCATTTCGGCCATACGGGGTGAACCTAAGTACATCGAGGCATTACCCTCCACCATAACAACAATGTCACAAAACGCTGGAATATATGCTCCACCTGCAGCGGATGGACCAAAAAGAAGACAGATTTGAGGAACCCGTCCAGATAGTTTAATTTGATTGTAAAAAATTCTTCCTGCCCCTCGGCGACCCGGGAACATCTCGAGTTGATCGGTAATCCGCGCACCTGCAGAATCCACTAAATAAAGTAGTGGTGCTCCCAATTTTTCAGCTGTTTCTTGAATTCTTATAATTTTTTCAACCGTACGTGAACCCCATGAACCAGCTTTGACAGTCGAATCGTTTGCCATAACACAAACGGTTCTCCCATTAATTTTGCCTATCCCGGTTACAACGCCATCAGCTGGCAAATCTCCTGCTAATATATTCGCAAATAGCCCATCTTCTGCTTGCAATCCTTCATCAAATAATAGATTTAAACGCTCCCGAACAAATAGTTTTCCCTGACTTGCGTTCTTTTCGTGATATTTTTTATGCCCGCCCTTTAATGCAGACTCTACGAAGAGTTGATGTTTGTTTTGTTCCATTTCAATACCCCCTCTTTTTAGTTCGATAAATAATACTCTTCTACAAATTTCGTTGTCGCTACTCCTTTTAAAAATTGTGGATGGTTAATGATTGCAAGCAGCATGGGAATATTTGTTTGAATTCCTTCTATAATATATGCTTGAAGTGCCTCAGCCAATTTTGCACATGCTTCTTCACGATCTTTCCCATATGCGATTAACTTTGCAATCATTGGATCGTAGAAAGGTGTGACAACACTTCCCGTTTCGATTGCAATTTCATGGCGTATCCCTTCCATTTCTGGATACGAAAGCATTGAAATCGTTCCCGGAGAAGGGTAAAAGGTATTCGGATTTTCTGCGTAAATACGGACTTCAATGGCATGCCCACGTTTTTCAATGGATTCACGTGTAAAAGATAAACTTTCCCCTTGTGCTACCCTAAGCTGCTGTTCAACCAAATCTAATCCCGTAATCTCTTCTGTCACTGGATGTTCGACTTGTAAGCGTGTATTCATCTCTAGGAAATAAAAATTTTGATTTCCATCTACTAAAAACTCTAAAGTTCCCGCATTCGTGTAACCAATTGATTTTGCAGCAAGAACTGCGGCGTCCAGCATTTTGCTCCTAGTTTCATCCGTTATAAAGGGTGATGGCGCTTCTTCCACCACTTTTTGATTCCGTCGCTGAATCGAGCATTCCCGTTCAAAAATCGGTACAACATTCCCATGATGATCTGCCATTAGCTGGACTTCAATATGGTGAGGGTCTGCGATAAATTTTTCTATAAACATCGTCCCATCCCCAAAGAAGCTTTGCGCCCTTTTTTGATTGCCTTCAAAGGCTTTCTGTAATTCACTTTCCGTATTTACTCGCTGCATCCCGATGCCGCCGCCACCTGCAGAAGCTTTCACCATCACTGGATACCCTAAATGATTTGCAATACGAGCAGCCTCTTCGGCAGTTTCAATCGGGTCATTCACACCAGCGATAATGGGAATACCTGCGTTTTCCATCACCTTCCGAGCCTCAATCTTGCTCCCCATTGCAGCAATTACATTTGAAGTTGGACCAATAAAAACAATGCCTGCTTCTTCAACTCGCCTAGCGAAATCAGCATTTTCTGATAGCAATCCATAACCAGGATGAATCGCTTCAGCTCCAGACTGTTTTGCGACTTCTATAAGGACATCCATATTTAAATAACTTTGAACAACTGGTGGTTTTCCAATACAATAACTCTCCGTTGCTTCCTTAACATGTAAGCTCTTTGCATCAGCTTCAGAATAGACAGCAACCGTTTCTATGCCCAGCTTGCTGCACGTTCGGATAATACGTCTAGCAATTTCGCCTCGATTGGCAATGAGAATTTTCTTAAACATAAATACCTCCACTTTTGGTTGAAGACTTTATGACTCGTGTAATCGCTTTAATCTTGCCGATATCCAATAGTATTCGGTATTTTATCGAATAATGAATGATATTTATGATATTTCAAATAGGTTAGGGAAAATTTTATATTACATTGATATGGAATTTATAGTTTAACTGGAGGGATTATAGTGGTTAATGGATAAAGTTATTTTCATATATATGAAGTTTTCATATATGAAACTACTATAAAGTGAATAGAAGGAAAATAAGTAACTAAAAATCAGCCTAGATTTCAATGGACAGAGATTATTTTATTATGTGTTGAATTACTATAAAATAAATTTTAGAATATACAAAACATTAATTCTTATGTTAAAATATAGAAACTGGGTCTTGTAGCTCAGCTGGGAGAGCACCACCTCGACAAGGTGGGGGTCGCAGGTTCGAACCCTGTCGGGACCATCTTACTGAAAGCCCTCTATAACAAGGGTTTTCAGTATTTTTATTTATTAAGAAGACACTCTTTACTTTCGTTTTTCCGCTAGATCGTGACTAACATGTGACGGATTTTATAAATACATGGATTTTTAAGCTGATTCTATAGATTGATAAATTTTAATCATAAGTATCAACTTTTACAATATGCTGCAGGTATAGAGTGGCGTTATAGATATCTGCACTAAATTTTATTGCCTGCTCATTAGCCAGCAAGGCAACAATTACTCCCTCATGCACCTCTAAGCTTTTATTGACCCGGTAAATAATTTTCACATTAGTCTTGCTCTGATAAGCAATGTTTAGATCATCTGCTAATGCAATAAGACTAGCTTCGTCATATTCAGGTTCTAGAATATCAAAGTCACTCTCATTCCAATCTCTTAAATTCCTAACATGCTCAATCAACATCATAGCAGTTCACTTTTTATTACCTCTATCCCTTAGCATCTACTTACCCTCCTATTCCATTAAACCTAATACTCGTTTAATCTCATTCTCGCAATGATTTTTAAGTGCGATGTTATGATATTTTATATGGAATTCCCGTCTTTGTTCGGTAATGCTGTAAATAGTGAAGTCACTTTCTGACTTACCAGGATGAACTTTTGCGCCTATTTTCCCCAGCTGCCCTTTAATATTTTTTAGTTCTGAATGTAAAATTTTTATTTTGGCATCGATCAATAACTCAAATGCTCTTTGCATTTTAAGTGCTCCTAAATGTTTTGAATCTCGTTCCAGTGTTCTGATGGTTAAATCAAGGATAATTTGTCTATGAGCTAGATCATTAGCAGCTGGTGAAATCAAATTACCTCACGCTCTTTTCTAATAACAGGCTGCAAGGCAAGTACATTATCGATTAAGAAGGTGCGCTTTGCCTGCTTCGTAAAGCAATATGCAGTAAATGAATTGTCTAATACTTTTGTAACCTTAATGCGCCGTTTACTTATCTCACCGGACTTTGAGACGTACATCATATCGACTAACTGATTACGCAGCATAGCTTTTATCAATTGAGTTTCCATTTCCACCCTCCGAAACTGAATTATCGTTCTTATTATATGCAGTTGATTATAGAACATTCGTTCTGTTTTTAGCAATAAAAAAACAAGTTGATTATAACAACTTGTTTTAATAATCTTTATACAACAACATGATACTTATTTTCTATCAGCTCTATTTTCATTATAAAGATCTGTATGATCATTTATAAAATTTAGTGAATAGTCATCTTTTAAACCTACTTCAAAGAAATAATAATCTTTTGTTGCTACATTTTTAACTTCAATTTCAAAAAATCCCATTCCCCTAAAATAATTAATATTTTCAAGTTCTAAGTTTTCTCTATCAATGCTATAGTTAGTTTCAATATAGTTTTCTGCATAATAATATGCGACAGCTTTATTAGATTTAGCGTTAAAAAAATAGATACTAACAAAAATAACCAATATACAAAATAGTAGATTAAAGATAATTATTTTTTTCATCGTCCACTTCCTAATATAAGCTAAATTGTTATTTCATTATTATTAGAACTATAATTAAGAATCATTTTTAGTGTTCATATTTTATTCGATAGATCTACAGATAATAGTTAGCTATGTTTAAACCATCTATATCATATACTTCTTTCTCCATTGTTACAGTATATTCTGAAACGTCAAGAAAATATCAATATTTCATGTAATCATTCAATACATTAACAAGCTCAGAAGAAGGAGCTTCACTTAACGTTTTAATACTTATATTTTTCTGTTTCTTCAGCACTCGCTTTAGACAGTGTAAACATTGAAAATAAGGAAAATGCAAATTAAATAACCACAAATCTTTTTGAAATTGCAGAGATTATTAATCCTCATAATCCTGATTGTTTAATTCAGAAGGCGATTGAATCAGCAGAGGAAAAACTTTTAGATGAATTGAATCAAACACGAATAGTTGACCTTGCTAACAAAATGAATATGACATCTATATAAATCGTGATGTCTTTCATCCTAATTGTAGATATTACAACTCTTTAATATATCTTATAGATGCGGAGGAAAATAAGGATGGAAAAATTTGATTGTATAGTTATTGGTGCAGGACCTGCCGGATTTAGTGCAGCCTTAACGTTAGGAAGAGCACGAAGAAAGGTTGCCATCATTGATAATGGAACAAATCGAAATCGTGTAACACAGGAGTCACATGGCTTTTTAACAAGAGATGGCATTAAACCACAAGAGTTTAAAGATATAGCCATCAAGGAATTAGCCTCTTATCCTTCTGTGTCATTTGCAAAAGAGACAGTTATTGAAGTAAATAAAGATGACCAAAGGAATTTATTTTTAGTAAATACATCGAATAATAAATCCTATAGTACAGAAAAAATTCTGTTAGCTACCGGTGTACAAGAGGAATTTCCCTTATCACAGATTAGACAATATTACGGTAAAAGTTTATTCAACTGTCCATATTGCGATGGTTGGGAGCTTAGAGACAAGCCGTTAGCTATTATTGCAGAAAATGAAGAACACATTATTCATATAACTAAATTGGTTTTTAATTGGTCACAAAATTTAATCGTTTTTACTAACGGTCATCAACTTTCCAATAAAGTGCAAAATGACTTTGAAAGTAAAAAAATCAAGGTTTATACAGGGGTTATTAAAGACTTACATGGGGATAATGGTGATTTAGAAAGTATTGAATTAGAATCAGGAGAAAATATTCTAAGAAATGGCGGCTTCGTAGTTCCGAGATTCTATCGTCCCAATAAATTTGCGGAACAATTAAATTGTCAGCTTGATGAAAACGGAGGAGTTATCACAGACAGTGCTGGAAGAACATCAGCAAATGGTGTATATATTGCAGGTGAAACTGAAAAGGCTGGCCCCTCCTCTTTGATGCTTGCTGCGGCGGATGGCAGTAGGGCAGCATTCAGTTTAAACATGGATTTGACATTAGAAAGATTTTAAGCTGGAAACGGATGAGTTAAAAACATAAACTCATCCGTTTACTATTATTAGGTTTCATAGGTACTTATTCTCTTATTATATTAGCTCAAGTGCTTTTTGGATATCAGTATGAACAAATGACATTTTAATTAATACCACTGGATCAACACTAGGTCAACCGAGTGTTGAATACGGCGGTTCAACTAGTCGCTGAATGAAAGAAAAATAAATCGCCCCTTCAAGCCTTCTAACATGATGATGCTGTAGCACAAGTTGATCAATTGTACTCATCTCAATTTGATCAACTTGGTTTATTTGATTTTTCGACACCAAAACCATTCGCCTAACTTACAAGAATATATCCGTTATATATATCTCACAATCTGTTCAACCGGCAGACGGGATGACC
>Ga0180215_1003881_pt1 | contig 13714 bp, 10 predicted proteins | sample eDN3rd37CBELigBY_FD_128871 | JGI IMG/M metagenome (GOLD analysis project Ga0180215, IMG submission 128871) | Enriched backyard soil microbial communities from Emeryville, California, USA - eDNA 3rd pass 37_C BE-Lig BY (version 2) (version 2) | ecosystem: Environmental > Terrestrial > Soil >...
CCCCGGTGGTGTGAATGCTGTTGCGGAACTCCATCGTGTAGTTCACTTCATTCACCTGCAATCCGTTCGACGTTTCGAACAGATCGACCGCAACGACACCCCCACCGACGGCTGCCGCCGCCGCTCGGGACATTTCAGCGAGTTCCGGCGTGACCGGGCAATTGCTTGCCTTTGCCCCGCGTGCCGTGTTCGTGATCCAGTGTTCGGAATCACGGTAGATGGCACAGATCGTTTCCCCGCCCACCACAAACGAGCGGATATCGCGGCCGTGCTTTTCGACGTACTCCTGGATGTAGAACGCACCGTGATGGAACGATCCCAGCGTCACCTTGTGTTCCAGAATGGCTTCCGCCGCATCGCGGTCATTGACGCGGGAAAGCAGGCGCCCCCACGAACCGACCGCCGGCTTCAGCACCACCGGGTACCCAAGTTCCTCGATCGCGGCAATCGCCGCTTCCGGGGTATAGGCAATCTTCGTTCGCGGCACCGGAACCCCGGCTCGCACCAGTGCCGCACTGGTCAGCAACTTGTCCCCGCAAATATTCGCAACATCGTAGGTATTGACCGTGGCCACGCCCCAGTCATTGAGAATGCGCAGGGTGTACAGGGCCCGCAGGTGGTTGATGGCGCGTTCCAGCACCACATCGCATTGCGTGATCGGATGGTGCAAATCCAGCACCAGTTCGCGATCATCGATCCGGATGATCTCCACATTGCGGGATTCCAGTTCGGCCAGCAGCAGTTTTTCCTCGACCCGAACCCGCGACATCAGGATGCCGACGCGCAGTGGCTCCGCCTCAAGTGATGATGTGGTATTGGTGTTTGTGGCCTCGTGAATGGTCACGGATGGCTCCTCTTCCGGTGCGGTTGATGCACCCAACTGAAAAAGACAAGGATCCCTCGTCCAAAGGACGGAGGATCCTGCTCCGTGGTACCACCTTTGTTCGCCGCCCCCTCACGGGTACTGCCTTCAGAGTGAATCCTTCGGATTCACCCGCGCTCGGTAACGGGAGCGACCGGCCGGTTCTACTACCTGCATCGCAGGGTTCTTCCGGCGGCTCGGAGGTCTTCTTCGTTCCCGTCACGGCTGCGGACCTTGCACCAACCTGCCCGCTCGCTTGTGCCTGACCCTGGAACGACACGTTCCTCGTCCATGCCATACATGTGAATTGTGCCACGAATTCCCGCAACTGCGATTCTTTCGGTAGGGCCGGACCTTGTGTCCGGCCGCCACGGTCACACACAAGGTGTGACCCTACCGGTTGGCAGGTTTCCTCACAACATCCAGTGAGTCGTGCGGTACAGCGCCGGATCGGCCGGGCCAACCAGGCCGGTCAATGCCATGCGCGCCGCCTCCTCGACGATCTCCCCGGCAATGTCATGATCGGTCGTCGTCATCAATCCCTTGAATTCGCCACCAGTGTTGATCTCGATCACCTGCAGTCCGTTGTCCGTTTCCACCAGGTCCACCCCGGCCAGCCGCGCATTCACGGCCGCGCAGGCTCGCAACGCCAGTTCCTCGATTTCCGGGGTGATCGGGCAGGGAAGCGACACCGCACCCCGCGCGGCATTGGTGATCCAGTGTGCCGATGTCCGGTACGATGCCGCAATCACCCGCCCGCCGATCACGTAGGCGCGGATATCGCGACCCGGTTTGTCGATGAATTCCTGGATGTAATAGATCTCGTGATGAAACGAACCGTGTGCCGATTTCTGGCTGATGATCGCCCGCGCCTGGTCCGGTCCGTTCACCTTGGAAATCAACCGCCCCCACGAACCGGTCACCGGTTTCAGCACCGCCGGGTAGCCCAGCATTTCGCAGGCCTCCAGGGCCGCTTCCATCGAATAGGCCACCATCGTCCGGGGCGAAGGAATACCCGCCGCTTCCAGCACCATGCTGGCCCGTGCCTTGTCATCGCACACGGACACCGCTTCCGATGAGTTCAGTGTCGGCACCCCCCAGCGATCCATCGCAAAGAGGGTGTATCCGGCGCGGGAATGCACCACACTCCGGTCGAGCAGCACATCGATATCGATACCGCTTTCGGCAGCCGTTTTCGCCGAGAGGTTCAACACCAGATCGCGATCGAACATCGGCGTCACGATCATGCCGCGGGCACGTGCCGCCGCCAGGATGAGTTTTTCCTCCTGCCGGAGAAATGAGACAAGAACCCCGAGTTTGATTCCCTGGGTTCGTACGCGTGGTTCCATCATGCTGCCTGGATGCTCCTGCTGGTTCATGCACTGGCTGGCGCACATTCATCCCCCAGCCAGATAGTTGCCGGGTCAGAATGCCAGCAAGACGTCGGTTAATACGCGAATCGCCCGGCCATACTCGATGAGGTCAATACGTTCTTCCGGGGTGTGATCGAGACTCGAATCACCGGGACCGTACGCCACAATCGGGCATTTCCAGACCGGACCCACCACATTCATGTCCGATGTCCCCAGTTTCACCGTGAAACGGGGATTTCCACCTTCACTCCGGATGGCTCGCAGGAATGGCGGGGTCAGCTTGCTGCCCTTGCCCGTGCGATACCCAAGCTGGATGCCTTCAACATGCACTTCGGCACCGCCAGCCAGTTCACGCACCTTCTCCAGCAGGGCATCGGCATCGATATCCGGCGGCAACCGCAATCCAATGGAAAGCACTGCCGTATCGGTCAATCCGTCGCTATGCGTATTGAACACCCGAAGCGCATGACCAACCGATCCGAAACTGTTTTTCGCATCCACATTGATCTCGTCGAGATGCGCGCGTAGCGCATTCCAGAAGGCAACCGCCTCTTCTGCGACGGTTTCGCCCGGTCCTGCCGAATGCCGCATGTCGCTCCGGAAGGTGACGAGCAGCGAGACCGATCCGCGATACCCAAGGCAAATGGTGTCCCAACTCGAAGGCTCGCCGATGATGCAGAAATCGGGCGCATTCCACCCGGCAACCGAATTGGCCCCAACCGAACCGATGGCTTCCTCACCGACGGCGCCAACCACGATCACCTGGCACTTCAGGCGGTCACTCGCCGCCGATGCGGCGGCCACGAATGTCGCCAGCGGTCCCTTGGCATCGACCGCGCCACGCCCATGCAGCACACCATCTTCGATCCGCACCGGGATATCGCCGGGAACCGTATCGATGTGCCCGAGCAGGACGATGGTTTTCTCACCGGAACCAATCACGCCGATGGCATTGCCCAGGTCATCTTCGAGAACCTCGAATCCGCGTGCCTGCATCTGTTGCTGCAGGTATGCCACCGCATTCGCTTCCTGCCCGGAAAGACTCTGGATTTCCACCAGACCCCGCAACAGGTCGATATCTGCGGCTGACGGCATCGGAACCTCAGGCGTTGATGGCGAAGCCGTTGTGGTCATGCCGCACCTCCCCGTTCCAGGCAGATCCGGTCTGATCCTGAGCTATCGCGAGGGCGGCGATTGCCTGCCCCATCGTCTGTTCCCCAAACAGGTCAGCCTGGCGGAAATCCGCCACGGGCAGCACATCCCAGATCACCTGCACCCCGTTGATGGTTGCAATCTGGATCGTGACAATCGCGGCCTGCAAGGTGGTGGCCGCCTGTTCGGCCAGTGCCACCGCATCGCCGACCGGTGCGGCACCATCGAAGGCGATGGCCTTGCCGCCAACCACATGAATGGTGGAAACCGCACTCTCGACCGGGACGCCACGCTGGATCAGCACCACCGATTCCGCATCGGTTCCGAGCACCATCAGGTGCTCGATCACGGCTTCGGCAGTGTCCTCATCCAGCATCATGGTCCAGCCCCGAACGGCTTTCAGGGACAGCAGCGAACAGGGAGTACCGAGTTGCCGCACCGCTTCATTGCAGGAATCTTCCGAGAAACCAATCAATGTTGCGGGTCGTGGCAACCCGGCTTCCAGCAACACGCGCGCGACATCGAGTCGCGATCCGCGGCTGGCCAGTCCGGCATCGATGATCTGCACGCCGCGGGCGCGCAACAGGGCAAAGGTGGCCTCTGCCACGTACCGGTTCGTGCAGCGATCGACAATCGCGCCGAGATCCGGATCATTCACATCGATGCTGGCGTTTCCCGCGTTGCTGCCCGGTGTCGCAGGGAGCGACACCGGGCCAGGAGGCATGGGCACGCTCGCGGGAAGCACGGGCATCGCCACCGCCCCGGCATCGCCGAATGCGGTAATGATCTGCTTTTCTTCCACACGCACGCGTGCGCAAAACACACCTGTCAACTTCACGGGAAACTTGCTCCTTTTTACTGGTCGTAGCCCGGTAGGGTCGGACCTTGTGTCCGACCGAACGTGTAGAAGGTATCCCTTCGTGAGTTTCGGTCCGGGACAAAACACCGCGCCCGCTCAATTGCTGACGCATGTGTCTCTTGGCCCGGCCCCTGCCAGGAAGCGACACTCGCGATTACTCGCCCCAGTCTTCGCCTTCTTCCGGCGCCAACCCGAGCGTCGTCGGATTCACGGTGAGCACCTCGAGGTCAGCACCGCACTCCGGGCACGGCACGATCTCGCCCTGCTCCACACCTTCGACTTCGACTTCTGCTCCGCATTCCGGGCACTCTGCCATGATGAACCTCCCTGTTCCAATCCTTGCCCTGTCCACCGACAGGGCACAAACGCCAAACAACCCACTTCTGACTCGCGATCAGGCCACCGACTTCGCATACGCTTCCGCCGGAATTCGTCGCTCGTCATGCAATACCTGCAGCAACACCGCCTTGTGCATGTGCAGCCGGTTTTCCGCCTGTTCGAAGATGATCGATTGCGGACCATCTGCCACTTCAGCTTCAACCTCCTGCCCACGATGCAGCGGCAGGCAATGCATGAAGACCGCCTCCGGATGGGCCAAGTCCATCAGTTTGGTGGTAACCCGGTACGGCGCCAGCGCCATCATCTTGCCGGGATTCACACTTTCGCCCATGCTCTCGTGCACATCGGTGTAGATCGCATCGGCGTCGGTGACTGCTTCTTCGGCATCCTCCGTCATCGTCAATGTCGCACCGGATTGCGCGGCCAGGCGCTGCGCCGTGGCCACCGTTTCCGGATGTGGCCGGTAGTCTACCGGACCGGCAAGCGAAACACTCACCCCCGCCGCACTGCAGGCCAGCAGCAACGAATGGCAAATGTTGTTGCCATCCCCCAGGTAGGCGAATTTCAGGCCCTTGAATGCGCCAAACCGTTCGCGCAGGGTCATCAGGTCGCTCAATGCCTCGATGGGATGATCGAACGATGTGAGGGCATTGAACACCGGCACACTGGCGCCATCGGCCAGTTCCGTCAAATCGTGCTTGTCAGCCACACGCGCGGCAATCGCATCCACATACCGGCTCATGATGCGCCCGGTATCGAACACGGTCTCGCCACGGCGCAACTGCATGTCGTTCACCCCGAGGAAGATCGCCCGCCCGCCAAGTTGCTGCATGCCGGCCTGGAATGCCGCCCGCGTGCGGGTGCTGGGATGCTGGAAGATCATGCCCAGGGTCTTGCCCGGCAACCACAGGTGCGGAACACCACGGTGCCGCAATTGTTTCAGCACTGCCGCGGTATCGAGCAGGTCGAAAATCTCGTCCGGGGTAAGATCGGTATCGGAAAGCAGGTCACGCCGCTCCAGGTCCCGGTTGAAGACGATTTCCAGCGGTGCATCGGTGGCCCGGTCGTTCTGGTGCAATGCGTTGTCCATTTCAGCGTCTGTCATCGTTCGTTCCCGCATTCCACCTAGCACAGCGTGTGCAACAGCACGGCCTTGTGGGCATGCAACCGGTTTTCGGCCTGGTCGAAAATGATCGATTGCGGACTCTCCACCACATCGGAGGCCACTTCCTCATCGCGGTGCATCGGCAGGCAGTGCATGAACACGGCTTCCCGCTTTGCGTGGGCCATGATGTCGCTGGTCACCTTGTATGGCAACAGGGAAACGGCGCGGGCTGCACCATCGTCCTGTCCCATGCTGACGTGGACATCGGTGTAAACCGCATCGGCATCCTTCACCGCCGCGTAGGGATCACTGGTCACCTCAATGGTGGCGCCACTGGAACTGGCCAGCCATTGCGCGTGCCGCACCACATCGGGATTCGGCTGGTATTTGACCGGGGCGGCCACCGTCACACTCACCCCAACCGCTGCCCCGGCCAGCATCAGCGAAACGGCCATGTTGTTGCCGTCGCCCAGGTAGGCCAGTTTCAGTCCCTTCAGCGTGCCAAAGTTCTCCTGCAATGTTTGCAGGTCGGCCAGGGCCTGCATCGGGTGGCACTTGTCGGAAAGACCGTTGATGACAGGAATCGAGGCAGACGTGGCCAGTTCAATCAGGTGCTGGTGATCGGCCACCCGGGCGACAATGGCATCGACGTACCGGCTAAGGATTTGCGCCGTATCGCTGATGGTTTCGCCCCGCTTCATCTGCAGGTCATTGACGCCAAGGAAAATAGCCTGACCACCGAGTTGGGCCATTCCGGCTTCAAAGGACACCCGGGTCCGCGTGCTGGGATGCTCGAACAGCAACCCCAGGGTTTTCCCGGCGAGATAGGAATGCGGTTGCCCGTTCTTGGCCTGCCGCTTGATCCGGATGGCGGTATCGATGACTTCCTGGATTTCATCCGGTGTGAGATCGGTATCGACCAGGATGTGCCGGCCCCGCATCCGGGTGCTGACGGTGAACGCCGGAAGCTTGGCAAACTGGGTGCCCCCCATCACCACTGTCCGCTCGAGGGCAGAGGAATTCGGCTGCTGCTTCACGGTTGGCAGCGGCTGGAGGTGCGGTGCATTCTCATTGGTGGATTCGGTAGTGGCAGCAGGATTGACAGACACGGTGGAAAACTCCCCTTGTATACGGTTCTCAACGGTGTGAGATCGCCAGTCCGGAAGGTGGGACAAAATCCCGGTGTCCGGACTGAAGGGGCGAGAGGCGTCTGGTCCCGCGGTACCACCCTTCTTGCATCGTTGCTGGCGCATGCCAGTTGACGACGCATCTCTTGGTTGTTGCTGGCGTGGGAACCACCCACCCGTGCCTACTTGACCGGGATGCCATCCCGAACGTTCTTCGGCCAGTCGCTCGGAAGCGCGTTCCCTGCGCGTGCTTGATGTCCGGACTTTCACCATCTCCGGATCGCTTGGCGGCACAAAACAGGTACTGGTCTTCGTCAACGCGAGCAATTGTGTTGTATGAGAGCCTGAGTGATGTGAATTGACAAGGTGTGAGCAAAGCGCTAACGGGCGGCCGTCAGCGCGTCGTACGGTCGTGACGCGCCTGCCGCCAGAAGGGAGAGCGGGAAAGCAACTCCATCTCCATTCCAGGATGATGCATCATGACCAAAACGACCTCCAGATCGTGAAAAGAACACCGATCGGGCGTCCAGGAGACACCCCACCCCGTCACTGGCAACCGGGTTCCCAGTGCAGATGGCAAGGTACCGTGAAACCCCGCACAATGTCAAGCCCTCAACGCCATCATTTTCCGTGGGGCCGAGCCGAGCCTGCCCTGACCCAGAGCGCCAGCGAAGGGGAATGGGTGTTCGCCTGATCCGCCGGCGAAGCCGGTATTTGTGAACAGTTGTCATCCCGAGCTTGCGAGGGATCGGGCGAGACCTCTTTCCAATTGAAGGACGCGGTCGACGATTCCTCGTTCCGTGGGGTGACAGCCCGACCCTATCACCCCTTACCACTTCATACGATAATGCCCATCATCTGGAATCCACCACCTGCACCCAAACCGGAGTCCCCGCATGACGCACCCTGAATCATTCGCCTTCCGGCAACTCGCAGCCGCCGAACTTCACCTCGCAGTTGACTGGGCCCGGCAGGAAGGCTGGAATCCCGGTATCCACGATGCCGCCTCCTTCCTCGCCGCCGATCCGGAAGGCTTTTTCACCTCCCTGCACGATAACGAACCAGCCGCCATCATCAGCGTGGTCAATCACGGTCCGGACTTCGCCTTTCTTGGCTTCTATATTTGCCGCCCGGAATTGCGCGGCAACGGGTACGGTCTCGCCGTCTGGAACCACGCCCTGCAACACGCCGGAAACCGCACCATCGGTCTCGATGGCGTAATCGCGCAGCAGGACAATTACGTCAAATCGGGTTTCACCCTTGCCTGGCGCAATATCAGGTTCCAGGGTAACGGTGGTGGCGCAACCGGCGATGGGATTGTCGATCTCGACACCGTACCGTTTGACCAGATCGCCGCACTGGACGCGCATGTCTTTGAAGGTGAACGTCGCGATTTCCTGCGCAACTGGATCGCGCAACCGGGGGCAATCCGGCTTGGTGTACTGCAGGATGGGGAACTGACCGGGTGGGGTCTGCTCCGCCCCTGTGTGGTCGGCTGGAAGATCGGCCCGCTGTACGCGAACGATCCCGTCACCGGCGAGATGTTGCTCGATGGCCTGCTGGCCGCCGTTCCGGGCGAGTCCGTATTTTTCGATGTGCCAGAACCGAACACCATCGCCGTTCACGCCGCCCGGGCACGCGGGATGACACCCGTATTCGAAACGGCCCGCATGTATCGCGGCCAGGCGCCGGTCATCGATATCAATCGTGTCTGGGGTGTCACCACCTTCGAAGTGGGATGAAATGAAAATCTGTAGGGCGAGTTTCATCCGCGCAGGGCCGCGGATGAGGCGCTCCGGCACCGTATATCCCCCGCCGCGCCTCGGAACCATACTTCACATACGGTTTCCATAGAACCAACTCACCATTGTCCTGATTCATCGCGGCGCCGGGCAAGCGCGGCAACTTCCGCCGTGTTGCCGGCCAGTTCCATCGCCCTGTCGTAGGCCGCGCGGGCCGCATCGGCGCGACCCAGGCGATGCAGCAGTTCGGCACGAGTCGCATGCCAGGCGTGATACCCGGAAAGCCGATCACCAAGCCGGTCGATGATCGCCAAAGCCACCTGCGGACCATCGAGTTCGCCAAGGGCAATCGCCCGGTTCATCGCAACAATCGGCGATGGATCGAGACGGACAAGCTGGTCATAAAGGGCAACGACCTGCGACCAGTCCGTGTCTTCCGCCGTGGGTGCGGAGGTGTGGACCGCATTGATCGCCGCTAGGATCTGGTAACGTCCCGGAGCGACCCCGGAAGCCAGTCGCTCCCGCACCAGCTGGTGCCCTTCGGCAATCAACATCCTGTCCCAGAGTTTCCGATCCTGTTCGTCGAGTGTGACAAGTTCCCCATGTGCCGAAATCCGGGCCGGACGGCGCGCCTCGATTAGCAGCATCAGGGCCAGCAACCCGGTCACCTCCCCGTCTCCCGGCATCAGCGCATGGAGCAGGCGATTGAGCCGGATCGCCTCGGCTGTCAGGTCGGCACGAATGGGATCGGTACCGGGACCAGTTGCGAGATACCCCTCGTTGAACACGAGGTAGAGCACCGAGAGGACACCGGCGACGCGCACCGGGAGATCCCCTGCTGCCGGCACCCGGTACGGGATACCGGCGGCCCTGATCTTGGCTTTCGCACGTGTGATCCGCTGCCCCATGGCCGATTCCTGCACCAGGAACGCCCTGGCAATTTCTGGCATGGTCAATCCACCAAGCATGCGCAAGGTCAGCGCGATGCGGGATTCCATGGCGAGTGCCGGGTGACAGCAGGTGAAAAGCAACCGGAGCCGGTCATCATCAATGACACTCTCCGGTCCGGGCAGGTCATCGGTCTGGAGCACCTGGGCCTCCCTGTACTTGTCTTCGCGTTTGCTCTCGCGCCTGATCCGGTCGATCGCCCGGCGATTCGCCGTGGTGGTCAACCAGGCGCCAGGATTGGCCGGGACACCATCCACCGGCCATCGTTCGACCGCCACCGAGAATGCCTCGGCGGCCGCATCCTCGGCGATGTCGAGATCGCCAAAACGCCGGGTCAGGGATGCCACCACCCGCGCCCACTCCTCATGGTGGGCACGGGTGATCGACTGCTGGACAGCCATCATGCGAACGGTCGAACCTCGACCTTGCGGTTGCAGCACTTCGATCCCTCGGCAGCGAGTTTCAGCGCCACATCGAGATCGGGTGCCTCGATGATCCAGAAACCGGCCAGGTATTCCTTGGATTCCACAAAGGGACCGTCGGTGAATACGGGTTCTTCGCCCCGGTTGTCGATCACCGTGGCCGATTCCGGTCCGGCAAGTCCGTTTGCGTACACCCAGTGACCATTTGCCCGGAGTCGGTCATTGAAGCCGTCGATCTGCTCCATTTCGTTATCGGTGGCGAGTCCGGCATTGTCATCGATCACGGAAATCAGGTACTGCATCTGGATTCTCTCCTGTGCGTTGGTGACATCCCTCATGGGAGTCCTCACCACTACAACGAACAGCCCAGGCGCAATCCTACAACCAGCCTTCGCCAAGCCGAATCCGGCTTCTTGCTACTCGATCCTCTCAGCCATCCCGAACTTGCGAGGGATCAGCACCCGTAGTCCTTACAACCAAATCCGGAATGGTTACCGCCGGTAGGGTCCGACCTAAGAGGCAATCGCGCAGCGATTGAGCAAGGGCCGCTCCTTCGTCGCTCACATGCTGACGCATGTGCCTATGGGCTTGCGCAGCGGCCCTTGTTGTCGGGCCGACGCGTACGTACGCGACGGTCGATCACAAGGATCGACCCTACCGGTGGGCAAGCCAATCGAATTACGTTCTAGTCGGCGCAACGCAGTCGCATGGCCAGGGAACCGCTCTGGCTCTAGATGAGCAGTTGCCGTAACTGTTGCGCTCCGAGGGCGAAATGGGTTGCCAGGTCTTCAGGCCCCGATTCGCTGTTCCACCAGCACATGGACAGCACGGCTCCCACAAAGGCCCATTCGAGCAACGTTTGCCGGTCGATGCCCCAGATGTCGCTGCAGATCGCAGCACGGCTTTTGGCCAATTCGAGGTAGTCATTTCGCGCGGTCACACCTTCGGGGTTGTACATCCAGGCGGCGAATTCGAATCCGGGATCACCGTAGAGTCCCTTGGGATCGATGATCGCCCATTCCCCGGAGGAGCGCTGCAGAAGATTGTGGTGCTGAAAATCGCCATGCAGCAGGCAGATCCGTGACGACCGGGCCAACAGTGATGTTGCCAGGCTCTGGGCCTGCTGAATGAGATCGGGATCGATCAGATCCGGGCGCGGAGACCAGTCGAACAACGCTCGCATCCACCAGCGCAACGGGTGGAGGTTGATCGGATCCGGAACCTCGCGCCAGAACGTCGCAACCGTTTCGGCCGCCAGGCGGGTCGCGTCGTCGTCCGGCATGGCGACATCCCGGAGTTGTACGCCCGGAACGATCCGCTCCATGACCATCGCCGATCGTTCGACGTCGAGATCGTACAGTCGCGCGACGTTTTCGCCGGCCGCAAGCTGCAGCGCCGTTGCTTCGGAACGGAATTCTTCCGGTAACGCCGAAGATTTGACGACAACCGGACCAAGTTCCTCAGAGTGACCAAGCACGACCAGCGTCACGTACGTATCAGGGACGACGTGGTCAAGTGTGATCTTCCATTTCTCGCAGAGATCGGCAATGGTCGCCGGTAGTGCTTCGAGCCATCCCGGGGTCACTGCTTGCTCGGGCCGGTCCCACCTGCTGACGGTCTCGACCATCTGTTGTGGCAACGGCTGCCCGGTGTGAAGGAACATCTGTCAGTCCGATCTGCAATATCCCACTCGACCACCGCAGCAAGGCGTACGCACCAAGGAATTGAAGGAGAATCTTTCTGGGCATCAAGGATTCGATCCGGCACTGAACATCATGATCGCGCAGATCGTGCCGCAATCCTACAATTCCCGGGAACGATTCTCCCGCCACCAGCCGATGACGAAGACCGCCCAGATGACCACCATCCCTGTGCAGGTTAATCCCGAAATCCAGAGACCCGCGCTCAGACCGGGCGGTGTGAAGGTCAGTTCCACCGTGTGCGTTCCGGCCGGAACCGGCAATCCGCGCAGGGAGTGATTGGTGGTGTGGATGTCGACTGCCTTGCCATCGATCGTCGCCGTCCACCCCTCGGACGCAATTTCGCTCAGGACCATGTATCCGTCCGTTGCCGCCGTCACCTGCATCGACATCGCATCTTCACTGTAGGAGGTGAATTCGACGGATTCCGCTGCGCCGTCGGCGGGGGCAAGCGGGAACATCTCCGGGGTGAAATCTTCCACGAACGCCACCTGCCGACCGTCCACCGATCCGCTGGCGAGTTCCTCCAGCGTCGTGTCACTGGCAGGGCGCACCTCGTGGACAATCCAGGCACGCGGCATGGCGGAATCATTGCGGATGATCACCACAAGATCATCCCGGTAGATTTCCTCGCCCTGCGCCAGCAATGCCTGCACTTCGGGTCGCGCAGGGTCCAGCGTGGCATCCAGCAGGAAATACTGCACATTCAGCATGTCGATCAGGGGTGAATCGAAACCGCCAGGATACAGATCGGCATGGTGGTAATCCTGCTGCTCACCATTCGCGGCAGTCAGGTACTCGCTGTAGACCTTCAGTTGCAGCGGGTTGTACCCGGAAATATTCTGCAATCCCAATAGCAGCGGTCGCGTATTGGTCAGCAGGGCCAGCATCACCGGTTCCATCCGCCGCGACGGCGTTGAATCGTTCGGTCCTTCTTCGGTGCCCATCCCGGCCCACGTCGCATACCGGAAAACCTCGCCATCCTCCTGCAGGTTTTGCAGGAATTCGCCGGCCCCACCCGGATCGGATGATGACAATGTCTCCGCAATCGCCTTTTGTATCTCTGGGGATCGTCCCGAAATCTGCGATGTACCAGTGTCTTCCGGATTTCGTGAAATCCCGATCAATTCCGGAACCAGTGGCCAGAAAAAGACCAGCACAATCAGGCCAACCGCTCCCAGGCGCGGAATGGCCTGCCGGAAATCAGGCAGCAGATCCCCCCACGGCACAACCAGGGTCATTGCCAGCAGGGTCGCCATCCACGCCGCGATGTACACCGAACGATCGACGGCAACATACTCGCTCCCCAGCCACAACCCGGTGACATGCAGCACGGCAACGGGGACAAGGCACCACAGCACCTTCTGCCAGGCCTGATGCTGCCGCAGCATGGTGTGGATAGCCGCTCCGGCCAGCATCGCCGGCGGAAACCCGATCAGCCACAGCACCCGGCTCGGACTGTGCATGTGAAGAGTCTCGAATTCCGGAATCAGGAAGAGGATCCGGTGAATCGGGGTGACGGGAGCGGCCAGGATCACCGCAATCGCCGTAATCCCGGCAAAGAACGGCACGGCATGACGCCGACGGGCAAAGATCACACCCAGCATGATCAGGATCACCAGCACCCCGCCGAGTGCCGTTGCCCGGTTGTCGCGATCATCCCGCAGCAGGGTACCGATCACGGTCGACCACGGAGACGGCGACTGGTCAGCCCCACCAAACACCCCGGTGTAATCACCACTCCTGATGGTTGCTTCCTCATTCACCGCCAACCGGGGCAACAAACCGGCGGCGCTGCCTGCCACACCCAACCCGATGGTAGCTGCCCCGCTCAGGAAGGTCTGGATGATCCGCTCCCGCCACGGCATTTCGCGCGGGGGATCGACCAGTCCACGCCAGCCGATCCAGGCGGCTACCATCAGCAATGCCAGCGCCAGTCCCTGACCCAGCCAGGTCGCAAACATCTGGCTCACCGCAAAACCGGAAAGCGACCACGCCGCCAGCCGCGGAATCCAGTGTCGCGTTCTCAATCCCAGTTCAACCCCGAGAAAGGCCACAGGCAACCAACCGGAAAGTTCCGACGCG
>Ga0180215_1003884_pt1 | contig 13705 bp, 8 predicted proteins | sample eDN3rd37CBELigBY_FD_128871 | JGI IMG/M metagenome (GOLD analysis project Ga0180215, IMG submission 128871) | Enriched backyard soil microbial communities from Emeryville, California, USA - eDNA 3rd pass 37_C BE-Lig BY (version 2) (version 2) | ecosystem: Environmental > Terrestrial > Soil >...
CCCCGTGGCGCGGCTGATCGACCGGCTCGGCCCCCCGACCACCGCCCCGGCCACCCAGCCCTCCCCTCGCCCCGAAGAGCTCCTCCCCTGGATCTTCGCCGCTCTCTGCACGGCGCTCCTCCTGGAGTGGCTCTCGCGCCGGACCCGCGGGGCACGGTGAGGTCGTCCACCACCGGCTAGCCGCCGCAACGACGTCGTCTACTGGAGCGGGCGCGGCAACGCGCCCCCCCTCCCCCACCTTACCTACCCTCCCATCCCACCCCCAACCCCTGGCCCCCAGCCCCCGACCCCTGATCCCCAACCCCTGGATCCCGACCCCCGACCCCCGAATCCCGGTGGGGAATGGCTGGGAGGCGGCCCCCAACCCCCGAATCCCAAGCGTCCCCTCACCCACTCCACTTGCCACCGTCCCCGCCTGCGCATACTATGAAAAAACTTCCATACCCGCCTGCTGCAATGGGGTCTCAGCAGACCTGAACCGAGTCTTCTGCCCAGCATTCCAGCATGAGCTATGAGGCTCGCGGCGACGATTCACGGCGTGATTGGATCGTGCGCCTCTACGAGAAGCATTACGCTGCGCTCTGTGCCTTTGCCTACGGCTACGTCGCCTCGTATGACGTCGCCGAAGACATCGTACAGGACGTAATGGTCTCCGTCTGGGCAAACCCGGAGCGCTGGCCCGAGGGCAGCGAATCGACCCCGCTCCTCCTCTACACCGCCACCCGCAACCGCGCCCTCAACTACCTCAAGGGCCGCCGCGTCCGCGAGCGCTACGCCGAACGGACCAACGCCCTCGCGCCCAGCATCACCCGAGCCACCGCGGCCGATGAGGTCGTCGAGAGTGAGATACGACGAGCCATAGACGACGCCGTCGCCTCCCTCCCGCCCAGCGCCCGCCAGATCTTCCGCCTCAGCCGCGAAGACGGCCTCACCTACCGCGAGATCGCCGACCACCTCCAACTCTCGATCAAAACGGTCGAAACCCAGATGCGCCGCGCCCTGAAGCACCTGCGAGAACGCCTAGCGCCATATCTGTTGGTGTTGCTCATCGTTATTCGATTGCTGAACGGCTAGGCATTCGGGGGTTGGGATTCGGGGGTCGGGGGTGGGCGTCCCGGAGTTCCTCGCGTCTGCCATACCGCCGTCCCCCTAGAGTCCCCGGAGCCCCTGCAATCCCGCCCAACCGCTGATCCCCCAGGCCACCCGACGAATCCCGGGTACGCCCCCAACTCCCAAATGCCAACCCCCAACTCCCCGAATCCCCCCTGACCCCTGACCCCTGACCCCCGACCCCCGAATCCCAAACCGTTGTCAGGGTAACAAGCCCACTTGGTTGTTTAAACCATCGCTTTCGACGTTCCCGGGCCCAATACGTCGTCTCACCATGGTGCAAGTCTATGTCCGAACACGATTTGTCTGAGATCCTGGAGAAGCTTGGCCACGAAGGAGCTACCCTGCTCTTCCGTGTACTGGAGGGGGAGGGCACCCCGGCGGAGGAAGAGCAGGTGCGGCTGTGGCTGCAGCAGGAACCGCAGCTCGCGGAGCTGGTCGGTCGTATCCGTCGCGCGCGCCTCATCGCCGGTCTCGCCCCCGAGCTTTGGGATGTAGACGACGCCATCCGCCGCTTCCTCGCCCGCGTCGCCCAGGCCGACGCCGTGCCCGCGGAAGGCGAGGGAGCGCTCCAGCCGACGACGCCTGTCGAGCCCGTCGTGCTCCCCTTCCCGGCGCGTCCGCACACCCGGCCGGCCGTGCCCGCACAGCCGCGGCGCCGTTGGGCCCAGCGCGTCGGTGTGGCCGCCCGTATCGCCGCCACGATCGCCCTGCTCGTCAGCGGCACGCTCCTCTGGCAGCAGCGTGAATCGTTCTTCGGCCCGACCGAGGGCCCCATGCAGGAGCTCGCCACCGGCGTCCGCGAGCGCGTCACGCTCACCCTCGCCGATGGCAGCCATGTGATCCTCGGCCCGAACAGCCGGCTCCACTACCCCGAGCGTTTCGGCCGCACCCGCGACCTGCGGCTCGAAGGCGAGGCCGTCTTTGCGGTCGCGACGGACAGCGCACGCCCCTTCCGTGTCCACGCCGGCAACGCCACCACCCGCGTCCTCGGCACCCGTTTCGGCGTACGCGCCTTCCCCGAAGACGAGTTCGTCGAGGTCATGGTGGTCGAGGGTCGCGTCGAAGTCGCGCCGCAGACGACGTCGTCTACCGAAGCCGTACCCGGTGACCCACAAGTGCCGCGTGCCGTCCAGCTCACCGCCGATCAGGCCGTCCGCGTCTCCGCCGACGGCACCCTCGGCCAGCGCCGCACCGTGGACGCCGCGCGCAACCTCTCCTGGACCGCTGGCAACCTCTACTTCGACGGGCTCACCCTCGCCGAGGTCGCGGTGCTCCTCGAGCGCCGTTACGGCGTCAAGCTCGACTTCGCCGACCATAAGCTCGCCGGCCTGAACCTGACCGCCGAGTTCCTGGAGCCCGTATCGGTCGCGGAGGTCGTACGCATAATCGCGGTCTCGCTCGGTCTCGAGTACCAGAGAACCGCTGCCGGTTACCTGCTATCTCAAACCGCCCACTGAGCGGACACACCACGTTAGGGAGGAGTTGACCGATGATCCTCAGAAATGTGGGGTTGTTGTTAGTGGCCCTACTCGCCGCCCCACCACTGGCCGGTCAGGTCATGGCGCAGGGTCAGACCTCGGACCATGCGGCAACGCCGCAGCTCCCGCGACTCGGGCTCCAGGGAGTCGGCGCCCCGAGTAGCCCGCTCCAGCGGCCGGTCACCGTGAACGTAGCCGACATGGAGCTCGGCAAGGTCCTCACCGAGATCTCCGCCCAAGCAGGGATCGGCCTGGTCTACGAGACCGGTCTCATCCCCGTCGGCCGCCGGCTCACCGTCCGTCTGGACTCGACAGCCGCGGCAGTAGCGTTCCGCCGTGTGCTGGAGGGGACCGATCTCGACTTCTCGGCGGTGAACGAGCGGCAGGTGGTCATCTTCCGTAAGCTGCCCACGAAGCCGTCTTCCGCACGTCGGGCACAACAGCAGGCGGGCACCATCATCGGTCGGGTCACGGAGAAAGGGACCGAGACCCCGGTCGTGGGCGCGCAGGTCCTGCTCGATGGGGTTGGCCGCGCCATCACCAACCCCGAGGGCCGCTACCGGATCACCGATGTGACCCCCGGCAAGCATACGGTCAGCGTCGTCTCGATCGGGTACCGCGGCGGCACTCAGGAGGTGGAGTTGGGGGACGGCGCGACCGTCGTCGTCGACTTCACCCTCGAGGCCGCGCCGACGCAGCTCTCGGAGCTGGTGGTCACCGCAACGGGGGAGGAGAGGCGCCGCGTCGAGATCGGGAATGACATCGTGGTGATCAATGTCGACTCAATCATGAAACGGGAACCGATCTCGAGTGTGACCGACCTGCTCGAGGGTCGGGTGCCGGGGCTGGTGGTGCAGCGGAGCTCAGGGGCGCCGGGGGATCCGGCGAGGATCAGGATCCGTGGGGTGAGCAGCCCCCGCGGCAGTAATGACCCGATCGTGGTGGTGGACGGCATCCGAGTCCACGGGCCGGATTCTGGCAGGCGCGGTGGAAATCTGGCAAACGGTAACAACACATCATACGCTGTCCCGTCCCCGCTGGACTACATCGATCCGCATACCATTCAGACTATCCAAGTCCTCAAGGGTCCCTCAGCGGCCACCATCTACGGCCAGGATGCGGCCAACGGCGTCATCGTCATCACGACCAAGAAGGGCCGTGCCGGCAAGACGACCTGGAACGCTTCGATCGAGCATGGGCGGAAACGGATTCCGGGTGAGTTCCCGGAACTCTATCTGCGTTGGGGCCATCGCGTAGCTGATAGCAGGCGCGTTCACTGTCCCATCAACGGACTCGTGGATGGTCGCGGACCCGATATCTGTCAACCGGGCGAGCTATTACCACAACAACTCCTGAACGATTCCGACCACACGATACTGGGCGAAGGGCGCAATAGCTCGATGAGCGTCCGTGTCTCCGGTGGCAATACAGGACTGACCTACTCCGTGACTGCTAGCTATCGCGATGAGGTCGGCCTCCCCAGACTGCCGGGCTATGCAGCGGATGCGTTTAAGTCGCAGTTCGGTCGGGAGGTCCCCGAGTGGATGCAGCGGCCGCAGAGCCTCGAGCAGTGGAACGTTTCGAGTAGCCTGACAATGGATCTTGGTGGCTCGGCTAAGGCAACATTGTCGTCGATGTTGTCACGCGTCGATCAGCAGCGCTCCTCGCTCGAGAACGAGCTTGGCCGCATGATGACGCGGTATCTCGACCCCGTCACCGGGACGATCTTTGAAGTTGAAGCGGATGGGGCGATCCGAAATAGTACGCGCGATCTACTCGAGGATTTTCGACAGCGGGCGAATTCGGAGGCGACGGAGTTCGCCAACGCGCTGAATATCACCTGGCCGTTCAAGAGTTGGTTGACGCTGACAGCGGATGCGGGGATCAACGCACTGTGGCGTGCTGATGCGGTTGCGGAGCCGTTTCGCATAGATGGCTCTGGAGAGCAACCTGCTCGGTTACGTACCGGGACCAGTACATCGGTGATCGGCACAGTGAGGGTCGGTGCGCATGGCGAGGTTCCGCTGGGTCTCGGTTTCCGCTTGCGTATGGCCACTGGAGTGGACTTCAAAGGAGAGACGGTAGAGAGCGTCGTCTCCGAAGTCGATCTCCCACCAGGACGTGAGTCGCTCGAAGGCTCTGTAACACCTCGATCGGTGAACGGAACGGCTCTCGATGATGCGGCCTTCGGTTGGTACATCGAGCCTGGGATCACGCATGGACGAATGTACCTCAACCTGGGCCTGCGGTTCGATGGGGGCAGCGCCTACGGTGCAGGTGTGAAGGGTTTGAAACTGCCGAAATTCCCCAGGTTGAACTACTCGTACGCGATCTCGGAAGAACCGTATTTCCCCGACGCGTTACGCTCGGTATTCAACACCTTACGCTTGCGTGTCGCCTACGGGCACGCCGGCATACGGCCAGGGCCGACCGACAAGCTCAGGCTATATGGCGCGCCGGTACTGGAGTGGGTAAGCGACGGTATGAAGGAAGCCGTCACTCTTAGAACGCTCGGCAACAACGAGCTCAGACCGGAACGCGTGCGCGAGCTCGAGTGGGGCTTCGAGGCGGATCTCTTCGATGATCTCGTGTCCGTGGTCTTCACGGCATACCGCAAGACCACCAACGATGCGATCGTGGACGTCCCCGTCGCGCCGTCGGTTTACGGTACCGATATCAAGAGGTGGGAAAATATCGGTGTGGTGAGAAATACCGGCATAGAACTGGGGTTGGGTATTGAGCCGATTCGGACCGATCTGCTGGCGTGGCGAGCAAATCTTCAACTGAGTAGCGACCGAAATGTGGTCGTCGAACTCGGCGATGGTGTGGAACCCTTCTATACCGATCTTGGCGAAGGGCGCACACGTGTCGCGGCGGGCTATCCACTCTTCGGTCGCTGGGCCAAGCCCGTGCTCGGCTATACCGATCGAAACGGGGATGGCGTACTGGATCCGGGAGAGATCGTCTACGGGGACACGGCGGTGTACGTAGGAAGCACCCTGCCCGAATTTTCGGCGTCTCTGCACAGCACCTTCTCACTCTTCCGGGGCGCACTTTCGATCTCGGCTGGCCTCCTCTATGAAGACGGTATGACGCAATTCAACACGCTCAGGAAGAATCTTAGAGCTTTCACCAAGGGTTGGAACACCCCTTCGGCTCAGCTGGACGGACAACTCCCGGCCCTCGACAGGTCCGAGTTCACCTCGATCCAGACGGTCAATAGTCTACGTCTCAACAGCCTCTCCGCCACCTACACGGTCCCGACGAGAGTGGCTCGACGCTTCGGTGCCAGTTCACTCTCCCTGTCTATCCAGGGCACTAACCTGGGGCTCTGGACGAACTATTCGGGGCTCGATCCCAATGTGAACGGCAGCGTGACGGGCAACAACGTTGTCGACACGGGCGTGATCCCAACACCTCGCACGTGGCAGATCCGTGTGAACGCGACCTACTGATACCCGGGGAGCTAATGATGAATTCTAAATACAGGAACGAGATTAGGCGCACCCGGCACGCAACCAAACAAGCGCTGCACCTGTGGCTTGTGACCGGGTTTGCACTGGGTGCGGGGGCCTGTTCGCTGGACGGACTCACAGGTAGTGATACCTTGCCGCTCGACATGAGTGAGCCGGAGACCATCGAGTCACCCAAAGGGGCCATGGCCGCCTACAACGGGGTCGTTGCACAGTTCAGATCGGCGTTCGGTGAAGGAAATAGCGTGGTGTTGGTCGGCGGAATCGTGAGTGACGAGCTGAGTGTGAGTGCTTTGGATGCTATCGATCAGCGACAACTCCCAGAGGAGATCGATAATTTCAGGGCCAAGCAGATATACTCAAAGCTGCACCAGGTGCGTGGGCAGGCGAGTCAGGTGGTGAGGCTTCTGGAGCTACACGCACCAGATACTCTCCAGGCGCTCAGGGCACATGTCCATGCAATCACGGGTTACGCCGAGATCTTTCTGGCCGATCTGTTCTGTTCTGGTGTTCCACTGAGCACGATCGACTTTGACGGCGATTTCACCTATGCTCGGCCATCGACTACGACCGAGATCTACCAGCATGCCATATCCCTGTTCGACTTGGCGCGGGTGCATGCAGGGGACAGCACGCGTTTCGATTACCTTGCCCGTGTGGGCAAAGCCCGTGCATTACTCGCCCTGGGACAGTACGACTCTGCCGCAGTAACAGTGGCGGAGGTGCCGGACGACTTCCGTTTCGAGGTGAATTACAAGGTGCCGGTTTCGGGAGAGGTCGGAGGCTCCAATGTCTTTATCCATACCGGTAATATATATTGGACCTATCCCGTGAGCGAAGGTGAGGGTCTTAATGGCCTGGATTACATCACGAGCAATGACCCTCGCACACAATCCTCCTTGATCTATGGCGTGAATAACACTATTCGACACCCAGACAAATACGCACGGGACGGATCGAGCCCCATCCTTTTAGCGAGTGGTATAGAGGCAAGGCTGATCGAAGCCGAGGCCGCTTTGCATGCAGGGGGTCCGGCCTGGTTACTAAAGCTCAACCACCTGCGGCAAACGATGTGGACCACGATCGTACCCGCCGCAGCGGGGCCGCTACCTGACCTGACAGATCCAGGCACTTACGACGCCCGCGTCGATCTGATCTTCCGTGAGCGCGCCTTCTGGCTCTTCCTGACCGGGCAACGCCAGGGAGACATGAGGAGGCTCATCCGGCACTACGGACGTATGCAGAACGAGATCTATCCCATCGGGCCATATACCTGGTCCAATATTCCGGGGCTTTCATACGGCTCGGATGTGGATCTACCGATACCGAACGCGGAGCGGGTCTCGAACCCCTATTTCGACGGTTGCCTCTCACGCGGCGCATAGCGCTCGAAGAACCAGAGACTCGAGGGAGAGAACCATGCCTATACCTAGAACGATCGAGCGCACATCAGCTCTCCGGGTCGGCGGTATGCTGGGAGTAATCTGTGCGATGATCACCGCACTCCTGGCCATCGCTTGTGACAGCGTACCGTCGGTGGCGACATTCGAGCCGACCACCGATCCCGCCCGGCTCTTCATGTCGTTGGAGCTGAACCATCGAGCAGTCAATCTCTCGACTGCCTCGCCCTACGACACGCTGCGGCTCGTGGCAACACCATTGGATGGCAATGGTCAGCCTATGAGCGGATTGCCGGCGGCAACTTTTCGTTCTGCGGATACGACCCGTGTCTTCGTGACCGAGGACGGCCTGTTGCAAGCCCGTGCGGCAACGAACGGCGTCGCGATCATCGCGGAAGTGCTTACGGCGGACAACATCCGTCACGCGGACACAGCCTACGTGAAGGTCACCACGCTTGCTGATCCGCCCCAGTTGGATCGCTTCGAGATCATGCCGCAGACACCGTATCCCGATACGGCTGTGTGGACGATGGTACCCGACTTGGGCATGATGGGAGCCGTGTTGTTACAGATTGCGGGTACTACTCTACTGCCTACCTTGCGGCTCGATGCTCTCACGGCGAGCGGGGCTACGATAGCCGGATTGGAGGTGGAGTATCGTTCTCTCGATCCAAGGGTTGCGATCATCGATAATAGGACTGGTGCCGTCACGCCTATTGCGCCGGGAAAAGTGCGTATCGTGGCCAGTACCTCGGTATACGGTGTCACGGCGGCGGACACAGCCGAATTCGAGGTGATACTGCCACTCGTCAGCGGAGTGATTGCCCTCCCCGAGCCGCTACCTCCAGGTGGCTGGCCCGCAAATCCATCCGAAGTGACGATTCTACAGGGTGGCTACGTCTTCTGGTTGAACACTAATCAGACCATTCCGACAGAGATCGTATTCGAGGACCCTGCCAATGTGGAGGCTCTCCCGGCTATAGCCTGCATGGTCATGGGGGAATCTCCGTGCAGTGGGGGGAATATTGCGGCGTTTGGTGGCCAAGAGCCGGTTTTTCCGTTGTTTCAACGTGGTCGCCGCTTCCCGGTCCCGGGCGTCTACGAGTATACGATCACTGCTACCGGCGAGACCGGCCGCGTGATCGTCGTCGAAGGAAGTGCACCCTGAGGGAGAGTGGAGTTTCATGACTATATCTCGACGCGATCTGATCAAGCTCGGCGTAAAGGCGGGCGTGGGTGCCACTCTGTTGGGAGGGTTGCCGAGCCAGCTGTGGGCAACGTCCGCGGCCTCGGAGCCGAGTATGCCGATACCGATCACCGACCCGTGGATCAAGGAACTGGCGCTCCGTGCCGTAGATTCGGCACGCTCGGCTGGTGCACAATACGCGGACGTGCGCCTCACATATACGCGTGAGAAAGGAGGATCGCATGGTACCGTCGAGGCGTTGGTCGTGGGCGTGCGCTCTCTGGTGGACGGCTATTGGGGCTTTGCGGGTGGTCGGCTGTGGACACCGGATGAAATGGCCCGACTCGGGAGAGAGTCGGTGGCACAGGCACGTGCGCTCTCCATTGGCCCGGTCCGCAAGTTCGATCTCGCCGCTGCGCCCATACCGGTAGACGAGCACTGGACCATGCCCATAGAAATCGATCCCTTCGAGGAGGTCTCGGACGAAGAGATCTCCGATTTCCTGCGAGGTCTAGGATACTTCATCGAGGTGCACCCTAACTTCGAGAAAGATTTGCTCATTGCCAGGTTCTTGGTGCAGGACAAAGCGTTCGCATCGTCCGAAGGTGCCTATTGCACGCAGCGCCTCTATCGCTCAGCGGGCGCGGTCGTAGCAGTACTGAGGAAGAATGGGCAAACATTGAGGCGGGGGGTCGACACGCTCACTCCCGCGGGGCTGGGCTGGGAACTCTTCAAGGGACAGCCGCTTCGTGAGCAGATCCGCCGTCTCATGGACGAGATGGAGGAGGACATCATGATGCCGGTCAAGCCGGTCGAGGTCGGCCGTTACAATGTGGTCTGCGATGCACTGACGATCACCAATCTCGCTAGCCTGACCCTTGGCACGGCGACCCAGCTCGATCGCGTGTTCGGCTATGAGGCGAATGCGAGTGGGACTAGCTACCTGAACGACCCGCTCGGTATGCTGGGCAGCTTCGAGATCGGTGCACCACTACTCACCCTTACCGCAGACCGCTCGGAGCATGGCGGGGCCGCCACAGTCGCATGGGACGACGATGGCGTACGCCCCGACGAGTTCACGCTGGTGCGTGAGGGCGTACTCCATGATTTCCAGACCACCAGAGAGAGCGCGGCCTGGCTCTCGGATGCCTATACCAAGGCGAGCCGCGAGATTCGATCACATGGCTGTGCCGCGGCGCCCACGGCAGTGGAGGCCCCGCTCACGCATACGCCCAATCTCAGGATTCATCCCGGGGGCGAGGCGCTGGACTTCGTCGATCTCGTCTCCGGGATAGAGGAAGGCCTGGCAATCAAGGGGATGCATGTGGACATGGACTTCCAGGGGCTGAATGGGCTGGGCCAAGGCCGTGTCTATGAAGTGAAGAACGGCAAGCGCGTGGCGCGGATCGAAGGCGCAGGCTTCCTCTTCCGTGCACCGGAGCTCTGGAAGAGTCTGGTCGCGCTGGGTGGTGAGGAGAGTGTGCGGCGTTACGGCACGACCTCGAAGAAGGGAGAGCCGGAACAGACTATGTACCACAGTGTTAGTGCACCGCCCGCGGTCTTCAAGGAGTTCACGGTCATCGATCCGAAGAGGAAGGCATGAGCGGAGCACGGAAGTATATGGAAGAGGAATCGCGGATCCTATCTGAGGCGGAGTGCCGGCAGATCCTGGAGCGGGCACATGCGTTTGCCCGGGGCGGAGGGGAGACCGCGGTCCGCATCAAAAGCTGGTGGCAGGGCGAGCTGCGCTGGGCACGCAACCGGGCGGCTCTCTCGAGCGACCGGCGCAATGTCGCGGTCACAATTATGCGAAAAACGGAGTACGGTGGAGCCGGCTCGGTCACGACGAACCAGGTCGACGACGCCGCACTCGAGGCGGCCGTGCGCGCTGCCGAGAGGAAATCCGATCAGGATGCCAAGCCGAACGACCCGAGTCCGACTCCCATGATTCCGTCCTACACTCGGCAGCCCACTGCGCCGATCTGGAGCGCTGTGACGGTCGGGGTCGACACGGCATCGCGGGCGGAGATCGCACGGAAGGTTATTGCACCCGCGGAGATGGCAGGCTTCTACTCGGCCGGCTATCTAGAGGTCCGGGAGGCGGCTACGGCCACGTACAGCACCGCCTATCGCGATCTGCTCACCGGCGAGTACTCGCCGGTGGAGACTCCCTACATACGCTGGACACAGGCACAGTGCTCCACCACGGTACGCGACGTGAGCGGCATGGGCTCGGGATGGGCTGGACTCTCCTCCTACGACTGGGAGCGCATCGGCAGCGAATGTGATGCGCTGGCCGAACGCGCAGTGCAGAAATGCCGGGCGTCCCGCAATCCCGTCGCCCTCGAGCCGGGGCGCTACACGGTGATCCTAGAGCCGCAGGCAGTCGCGGACTTGATAGAAATGCTAGTTCGGTCGCTCGAAAGGGACAGGCCCGAGGAAAAAAGTAATCGCTATGGCGGTCCGTGGCGGTTGGGTTATGACGAGGCGACCCAGCTCCTGCTCACCAAGATGGGGCTCAAGGTCGTAGACGAGAGGGTCACGATCGAGCACGATCCGCTGGATCCGCGGCTCGGTATCGTGATGAGCCCCTTGGAGCGGCCCGGGCCGGTGACCTGGATCGAGAACGGCGTGCTTACGAGCCTCGGCCATAGCTTCATAAAGGGCATCGAAGAACTCGATAAGGTCAATGGACTCCACACGCTCCGGTCCGGGATTGGCTACCGCATGAGTGGTGGCGAGACGTCTATCGAGGAGATGATCCGTACCACCCGTCGTGGCCTGCTGGTTACGCGCTTCTCGAATATGAGAGCATTGGATGATTTTAGTAGCTTGTTGACGACCGGGCTCACACGGGATGGGCTATGGCTGATCGAGAACGGTGAGATCACCAAGGCGGTCAAGAACTTCCGCTTCACGGAATCCCCGCTCTTCATGCTGAACAACATCGAGCAAATTGGCGAGGCGGTGCCGGTCTTTCGGCCCACGAAGAAAGAGGGCGGCGAACTCACCCCGGCGATCGTGCCGCCGATCAAGGCGCGCGACTTCAGCTTCACATCCCTGATCGATGCGGTATAGGAGGGGAGCGGATAGGATGAGCATCAAGCAAACGACGAATATGGTGCGGGTACTGCTCCTGCTCGTGACGGCCACGGCGGTCGGTGCGAGCCCTGCTGCGGGGCAGACGCGGCTCTTCGAGGCGTCGCGGGCTAAAGCGGACGTCTCCACGTATACGAGCGTTTACGACTGTATGGCCGCGGTCGATCGGGTGCGGAAGGCCTTGGAGGTCGAAGAATTCCGTACTACCGGCGTCTGGGCAGATACGATGCCGTACGACCCGGACACACGGATGCGACCATGGCCTCCGGCCGTCGGGGAGACGGCACGGAAGTGCTTGCTGGCTACTGCTGAGGACGCTGCCTCTGCGCCGCTCGGTGCTTGGAAGCTCGTTGCGAATCTGTACCTCCACGCGGGGATGGAGGACAGCGCCCGCGCGGTAGTGGAGCGGCGTCTGGATGCAGTGGAGCCGGACAGCGCCCAAGAGCTGAAGGCACTCTTCACCGAGCTCCTTTTCCTTTACAACGGCCAAGGCGCGAGATGGACCGAAATCAGACCGACACGGTTGGCGCTGGCTGATGAGATCGTACTGTCGTACGTCGGCAAGCTATCGGATCCCATTGACAGGTTTGTCGTCTACCGACAGATGGCCATTACCGGCAAAGCAGATCTGACTGACGACAGTGAGGCAGGGGTTCGTACGCGCCGAATTGTAACTCTGTTGAAGGCCCAGCTCGACTCACTGACCGATGGTGAGTTGCAGCGCTGGGCGGAAGAGAATGGTACCGTTGGTGTCTCGGGGGCGGAAATGCGCAAACGGATTGAGGCGCTCGGCGCCACATACTTCGGGCGCAATGCGATGTTGGACAGTCTACGTGTGAGTACGGAGGCGTATTCGAAAATCGTGCGTGAGACTGAGACCGCAGCCTGGGGCCAGCCGCCGGAATCATATTCCTATCCTATCGGCCAGCGTGCTCCGAGGCTGGAAGGCGACATCTGGCTCGGCTGTGAGCAGGACCCCTGTGAGGCGTATCCGAGACCGGGCCGGGTTTCCCTGGTGGCATTTCACACCCCTGAGGTGGCAGCCACGAGGAACAGGTTCGAGCTCGGGAACGAACCGATTCTCCCATCTTTGGTCAGCCCGGAGGTTGGCTGCGCGGTTCGGGCGGTTCCACTGCGTCGTCTCCAGGAGCGTTTCCCGGAGCTCGATATCATTATCGTGACACGAACCACGGGGCGGTACGCGTACGTGAAGGATGGAACGACTCCCGAGCGCGAGGCCGAGCTACTGCTGGAATGTTTCAAATCACACGGTCTGGAGCGCGTAGTCGTGACGATGACCAAAACGCCCGGGTGGCGCCTTCCGGAGCCCGATGGACGCTGGGTGGGTCAGCCGACTGCCAATTGGACGAACTACTCGTTCGGCGGGATCTGGAGAGATGCTGACCGTAGCCAGCAAGGTAGCGACTTGCTCGTCGATCAGGATGGATATGTGATCCATACGGGTGCGGGCCTCGCACGTGGCGGTGCAGGCGCGGGATGGCGGGAAGAGTGGTTCGCGGAGATCATCGAGATCCTGCTGGAGCGAGAGAAGGCAAAGACGTGATGATGAGGGGACGATACGCATTTCGGAGAGCGGTTACGGTCCTGCTCGGGATCGGCGCGGCGGCCTCACTCTCGGCGTTCACCGTCGCGGATGGCGCGGATGTAGGGAGCGAGGCGTCGTATACGACGTCGTCCGACCCGACCACTCCGGGGCTGCGCACCGGTGTTCTCCCCAATGGGATGCGCTACTACGTACAGGCCAACAAGGCGCCTGCCAAGCGGGCGTATCTCTGGCTATCTGTGAACGCCGGGAGCGCACAAGAGGACGACGACCAGCTCGGGTACGCGCACTTCCTCGAGCACATGGCCTTCAACGGGACGCGTAACTTCCCGCGCCAGGCGTTGATCGACTTCATCGAATCGACGGGGATGAGCTTTGGGGCCGACCTGAAC
>Ga0180215_1003885_pt1 | contig 13703 bp, 12 predicted proteins | sample eDN3rd37CBELigBY_FD_128871 | JGI IMG/M metagenome (GOLD analysis project Ga0180215, IMG submission 128871) | Enriched backyard soil microbial communities from Emeryville, California, USA - eDNA 3rd pass 37_C BE-Lig BY (version 2) (version 2) | ecosystem: Environmental > Terrestrial > Soil >...
ATTCTTCTAAACCTTGGAATAACTGTGGGAAAACGACATGATAAATCGACCACAATTCCACTTCATTATTTTCAATTGGTGTTCCAGTCAGTGCAAATTTGTTATCAGCCTTTAGCTTTTTAACTGCACGTGCTGTTTGAGTCGTTGGATTTTTAAATGCCTGTGCTTCATCAAAAAACACCGTATGGAAACTCTGTTTTTCATACCACGCGAGATCCCTTCGTAGTAACGGGTAAGATGTTATGATGACGGATACATCACTGCCCCCAACCGTTTGCTGGAGTTCTTTACGAACTGATATATCCCCATCCATCACGATTGCCTGAAGGTTTGGCGCAAATTTCATGATTTCGTGCAACCAGTTATATGTTAAGGAAGATGGACATACAATTAAAACCGGTTTCTTAGACGTACGAATATTTTCTATTTCTGAAACAATAAAAGCAATACTTTGAACTGTTTTTCCAAGCCCCATATCATCAGCAAGTACCCCACCAAATCCGTAACTTGCGAGTGCCTTCAACCATTTGTATCCTTGAATTTGATAATCTCTTAAGATACCATCTAAGCTTTTTGGAATTTCAAAATCTAACATCTCTGGATGAAGAAGTTGATCGATGAATTGTTGGAACGATTCCTCTGGTGTAAACACTTCACTCTCTTCGATTAATTCGAGAAATTTTAAACTCTCCATAATCGGTATATTTAAAGAGGTTTCGAAATCATCATATTGGATTGGAACTGCCTTAAGGAAGCGTTGAATTTCTTCCATTTCTCTTGTCGTTAGTGATAGCAAAGAATCATTTGGTAGACGGTAATACTTCTGTTTGATTGCAAGTGCTTGTAAAATCTCCTTCACTTGTTTATCTGAAACACCGTCCATCTCAAATTTAAATTCCAACCAATTTGTTCGTTCTTTATTTACCTTTACATTTATTTTAGGAAAAACACCTTTTTTAATGATACGATTTCGAACAGCCGTTGTCGCATAGATTTGTGCTAGAGGTTGAAGTTTTGGAACACCTTCATTTAAGAAATCAAACTCCAATTCCTCATTTTGCATAAAATAGCCGCCATCGGTTTTCATAAATCCACTTTCATCCATGATTTGAATAATTTCTTGTTCCTTTTTCATATCCCTAATAATCATTGGGCCATGAAAATGATCTATTTGTTCTAAAGGTTGTATCAATACATTGTCATAATGAAATTCAAGTCCCACTAGCAATTTATTATGAATTCGATCTAAATAAATTTTGGCGACAAGTGGCGTTTTCATCATTTCCTTAGTTAACTGTTCAGATAAACTAACTTGTCCAATTTTCCTCAACCCAGGCACTACTTTATCCAAAAAATCTTGTAATTGTTCATGTGGAATGGGTATGGAGTTCGTACTTGAGGATTGCAACATTAGCTGAAGTTCCTTTAACCGTTCACTATCTTGTCCATCTAACTGATAAAGTTTTCCATCGCATAATACAACATGATACGAACTAAAAAGCAACATACGCTCGAAGCCTTTAATCGCCATTTGATATTCGTCATCAATTGAATCAACAAAAAATTGTAAAGGCGGAGCTCCATCGATAAAATATAGTGGTCGAGTTGCTTGTCCATATTGTTGGATCCACACAGTTGGAATTTGTTCGAGTAATGGAATTAGTCCTCCCCAAGCAGACGGAGGAATTAATAATACTTCATCCCCTATAATGGATGTTTCGTTTGGTATAGCGTTTAATAAAGTTCTCTCATCACGAGCTACTCGAATTAACTGATGTATTACCGCATCATCTTCGTTAGTAAAGCAATGCTCACTTGAGTTAAAGATCAATGTTGGCGCTAAAGTGTATGTTTTCCCCAATTTTACATTTTGAAGAAAAGAGCGTATATCAGGAATCTTTATTTGACCGGACCATAATTCCACTCCAAATAAGTATTGCCCATCCCCAATCGAATAAGGTTTTAATATAAACTTTACCTCTAGCACTTGTCTGTTTTCAAAATGAAGCTGGTGGCGACTCTTTCGTATTGGTTGATCCTGAAATAGTGTCATAATGTCATGAGAAATTAGTCGATCCTGTGATTCATACTCGATTGCCTTTACATGATTAATCCCTTGTCGTTTCGTTTCAAGGATTGCTATTAAAACGGCTGCAACGTGTTGACAACTTTTACTAAAGTTATCAAGACTTGGACAGCTACAAGATGCTTGAATATTTCCGGAAGCATTTTTGATTGTGACTTGAAAATCCTCCGCTCCTACAACAATAGCTGTACAAAAATTCGCGCTATAATCTTGAATCTTTACTTTATGTGCTCGATAATAGGATTCACCTTTTTTAAAGGAAACGGTACCACAGATTTCTTTGATCATTTTTTGATTGATTTTAACGTCCATGTTTCCCGCCCCTTCCATACGAATAATACTAGAATTCCGTTTCATCACTAATATTGCTTATTCTAACATGGATTTTTATTACTATCGACAACTATGGTCCTATTAAAAGTAGTAAAGGAACAAAGATATGTAGATTACTATTCAACTAAATTTAATTAATTGCACTAATATCATGAAAAAGAGCATTAAACCTAATTGGAATAATGCTCTTAATCAATTTTACTTAGTATTTGTAAATCCGCCATCGATACGGATTGTTTCACCATTGATATATTCTGCTTTAGAAGTAAGTAGGAATGTAACGAGCTCCGCAACTTCTTCAGGCGTACCAAGACGTTTTTGAGGGATACCACTTGTGGCATTTGCCTTCATCTCTGGATTGGCTTCATAAAATGCTTTTACCATCGGCGTTTCAGTAGGACCTGGAGCAATTGCATTTACTCGTAACCCGTCTTTACCGTATTCCGCCACCATACTTTTCGTAATTCCTACAATTCCATGTTTTGTAGCTGAGTAAGTAACAACTGAATCTTGACCGATGACTCCAGCACTTGAAGCTGTATTGACAATGGAACCTCCGCCGTTCTTTAACATTACTTCTGCAACATAACGAACACCGTATAATGCTCCTAATAAATTGATCCCCACGATTTGATTAATTTCATCAATCGAAGAATCTAAGAAGTAAGCACCACTTCCTGAAATACCCGCATTATTAAAGAAATAATCAATCTTCCCAAAGCGCTCAACTGTTTGATCAACATAATTTTTCACTTCTTCATGTTTAGAAACATCAGCCTTGATGAAAATGGATTCAACTCCTAATGCTTTCACCATTTCTACTGTTTCATTGCCACCTTTTTCATTCACATCCACGACAACAATGTCGACACTTTCTTTTGCTAAACGGACTGCTGTTGCTTGACCTAAACCACTACCGCCACCAGTAATAATCGCGACTTTATTCATTTACATAACCCCTTTACTTTGTAATACCAGTAAAGTATCTCTATTTCTGAAGTAAATTATGCGATTAGTAACGTATCGATGGTTTTGGCAAGCGGCAAATTAGTCTAGCTTTTTTACAAATCCAGTACTTTTATCAGAATAACCTTGATTTTTATAAAATTGGTGTGCCTTCATACGTTCTGGTCGGTTTCCACTATTTAATACGATTCCTGAAACTCCTATACTTCTTGCAAAGTTTTCCGCTTCTTCTATTAATCTTTTTCCAATGCCTTTATTCTGATAATCGGAATGAACTACTAACGCGCCAATTCGAACATAACAACCATCCATTTCATAAGACAAGCATTTTATAAGCCCGATCATGCCTACTACTCTATCATCTATTAATGCGATCAACGTTTTATAATCTGATTTTGAAAAAATATTAGAAAATCGTATTTTCATATTGTCAATCGTAGTTGGATATCCCAGGTGTTCCATAAGTATCGTTAAGTCTTCAATATCCTGCATAGTTGCCTCTCTAATGTCCATTTAATTTCCCCCACGTAAGAAAATTTGTTCATAAATGATTTCGATTTCTTTTATAGAGGTTCCTTTATTTCTAACTCACTATTTTATTTCCCCAAAATGTGAACGTTTCAGTAAAAGAAACGTAATAAACACCACACCTGCTGAAATTAAGAAAATATAAGGAATTGGTAATACTTCTGCCCAAATTCCTCCTATTAACAGACCTGCAGGAACAACTAACTTTGCAAGCATAGAAGATGTACCCGCAACTCGTCCTAATAAATGATTCGGTGTTGATTCTTGTCTAATTGCTAGAAAAATAATATTGGTCATCACAGAAGAACAAGTTCGATAAGCAAGCAAAATTCCTAATAACCACCAACTTTGGACAAAGAAAAATAAAATAAGAACGAATGTATCAATAAGCGGTAACATGCTATAGATTTGACCACGACGATATTTCTTTTGTAATGGCTTCATCACTTTCGCACCAATAATTCCTCCCATTGCTGAGATGGAATACATTAACCCAAGCTGTTCTTTTGTGTTCCCAAGAACGTCTAATACGTAAAAAGTTAATACACCAATTATTAAACTTGTAGCGAAATTTGAAATTAACACCGTCATCGTTGGCATGAAAAGATTTTTATTTCCGATTAATTCATGAATGCCTTCTTTCATATCAGCCCAGATTGATTGTTTTACAGGACGGATTGGCGTTTCTGTCTTCTCAATTCTGCTTGCAAACAACCATATGAACCCCATACAAACCACATAAATCCACAGAAAGTGACTATATGTAAGCCAAATAAGTAAGCTCCCTGCTATAGATGGTCCAACAACTGAACTAATTGTATTGACAAGGGAAAACTTTGATTGGATCTCAGTCATCCAAGACTTATCAAATAATTGAGGAGCGATGGCATTTGAAGCGTTCCCAACTGTATACCCCGTAGTTGCTAGTAAAAATCCAATGACATAAAGTACCCACACTTGTACTCCTTCAATAGATAATGAATATAGTAATGCAATCGAAAGTAGGAAACGGACAAACCCTCCATAAACAATCATCACATTTCGATTGACTCGATCTACGAATACCCCAACTAGCATGCCAAGTAACACGTTCGGTAAAAATTCCATTAGTCTCATCGTACTCATTGCTAGTGAAGATTTCGTTAAATCATATAAAACTAGCGGAATAATGAACGTATAAATAGCTGAATTTACTGCCGATAATACTGTTATTCCATATAAAAAACGAAAATTTCTATTTGCAAAAATATTCATACTTCTCACCTCAACAATTAGCGTATATGATAAAAAGGAGAACAAAAAGTGCTCAGTCTGGCAAATTTAGTTCACCTTTTCTAAGAGGAGTACGATATGAATTACGAACTCGAACTTCATACACACTTTCAAGAGCATTCCCCTACCACCACTTCGATTGAAGAATTGGCTGATATTTGGAATTGTTCAACACGATATGCAAAGACAATTATTAACCGACTAGCTTCAAACAATGTAATCCAATGGGAAGTGTTTCGTGGTAGAGGAAAAAAGCCTAAACTCACATTACTCCGTTCAAAAAACGAGGCAATTTATGAAGTATTTGATGAGTTATGGAACCAAGAAAAATTTGATAAGGCATATGAACTTCTTAAGGAACATCAATTACTCAATCATCCTTTAGCTGAGGAATGGTTGTTGAATCGATATGGCATTCAACAGCTGCAAACGAATAAATATATTTTCCGACAACCTTATAGTAAAGTGGATGTCAATTTTGATCCGCTTTATTTCCTTTCCAGACACGACTTTCATTTTGCTGAACAAATTCACGAAACCTTATTTATTTATAATGAAGAATCGAAAAAAGTAGAAACGAATATGCTTTTTGCTTACGAAACAGAGGATTTTCAAACTTGGAGATTTATTTTAAGAAAGGACATACTTTTCCATAATCATGAGCCCGTTAAAGCTTCCGATATTAAAAGATCTTTGGAAAGAGCAGCAATTTTTACAAATGAAATGTTTACATATATGGAAATAATCATTATCGACGACTATGAACTGACCATTACATTGAACAAACCCTTTTCTTTATTTACGAATTGTTTAGCAAGCTACCGAACTGCGATTTTACCTAAAGATCATAAGCAAGGAACAATTGGATGTGGAGCATTTAAATTTGTTAGCAATACCGATGAAAAACTTCAATTAGATGTGTTTTCTCATTATTTTAAACAACGTCCATGGATTGATGGAATTGAAATTCTGTATACAAGAAACATGTCCAGTTTTGCAGTGGCATCAAAACCATTTGATGATACCATTCCTTTTACTGAAATGGTTTTTGAAGAAAATGGAGCTGATTATGTTTCCCTAAACGGAAAAACAGGACCCCTATCTAATCCAGCACTCAGAGAAACTATTTATAGTTTAATAAAAGCTGAAGATTATGTTATGCATGAATGGAGAGAGATTGAAGCAAATAGTTGGCATTATGGAGAAAAATTAACCAAAGTTCATGCAAGTACACTCATTCCACCAGATCAATTTCCTACATTAACAATTGGCGTTCAACAAATTCGTGAGGGGGTCAATCATGAAAGAGAAGCACTAATTTTACAAACTGCTATTGCCAATTATGGCATTAAAAGTACCATTCATATTGTTGATTTTAAAACGACTAATGAAGATATTTCACAACAGTTCGACTTATTTGTTGGGGGTTATGCAGTTGGTCGAGACGTTATTTTATCGCTCATTGGAGTATACATGTCCCCACAAAATACAGTTTTAGGAATGCTCTCTGAACAGGAACAACAATTGTGTCTCGATTTATTCGAAGAAACCTATTCTAGTGACGATCATGAATTGATGATGAATCACTTGAATCAAATTGAAACGATTTTACTAAAAACTTATAGTTTAAAATTCTTAACACATCGAACTCATTGGCAATATGTAAGAAAAGATGTAAATTATAAACGGATTCAATTTGATTCCCATGGGCGAATTGATTACAAAGGAATTTATGCTTAAAAAATCGCCCACATTCACTTATGTGGGCGGTGATTTTATTATTCTATTGAAACTTCAAATTCTTGAACATAGACTGCATTACCTGTGATTTCAATTTCAAAATGATTCTCCTTTTTAGAAACTTGAACGATTACCCTACCATTTTTATTTATCTCATAACCTTGCTCTACTACAAGCTTCAGTGATTCTAGAAAATCTCCATTAATATAGTTTGCGTAATAAGCTCCCATGACACCTGAAGCTGTACCTGTTACGGCATCTTCAATAGTACCTGAGTATGGAGATGAGAAATGGCGAGCATGCATATCCGCGCTTGAATCATATGTTTCTAAACAAAACGGGTGAATCGACGTCTTCGGCATTTCTTTTAAAATCCCAGGGAATAAAGGATTATTTGGTTTCATTCGATTAAATGCTTCTAGAGTTTTGATTGGAACTATTAGTGTCCATGTACCAGTGCTTCCGTATAGAATCGGTAAATCTTCTACAATGTCCTCTTTCGCTATTCCTATAGAGTGAGCTAAATCCTCTTTGGAACCATTAAATTCTACAAACTGTGGAGTAGCCTGTTTCATCGTTATGTATATTTCATTGTCATTAACTTGCTCTAACTTGATTGGTAAGACACCAACATTTGTTTCAAGAGTAAATTCTGTTTTATCCCCAAGTAGTCCTCTTGTTTTTAATGCATAGAACGTTGCCATTGTTGCATGTCCACAAAGTTCCATTTCATGACCAGGTGTGAAATAGCGGATTCTAATGTCTGCAACGTCAGATTTCACCGGGAATGCAGTTTCATTAAAGCCTACTTTACGAGCAATTTCTTGCAATTCCTCTTCTGTTAAATCATCTCCATTTAACACAACTCCTGCTGGATTCCCTTTATTCGGTTCCTTACTAAACGCATCATATTGATAAACCTTGATCGATTTCACTAATCATTTCCTCCTAACTTTGGTCGACTACTATACTTTACCATTAGTTTAATTCGCTTACATGACTTTATTTATAATTTAAATCCATACGAAAAAGCAGTTTGCTTAATATCGCAGACTGCTTTTATGGTTCTGGTTTATTTATTTTCTTATTATTTTTTCGCCATTTTTAATAACGGAGGAGCAACAAGTGCTGTTAAAAATGCGGCTAAGGCTGCTTCAGCAAGTCCGTTCGTCACAAACACCGTTAAAACTGCTAAAAAGATTGCAGTTGTACTATCAGCATTAATCGCTTGTGCATAGGCATCATGGAAAAGGAATGAAATTGAACCCATGACTAAAAATGTATGTATAAACGTAGAAAGCAAACCTGTAAAGAATAATGCCGTTTTCTGATTGGATTTTTCCGATTTTATTCGATGGAAAAGTTTATAAATATAGTATGGAAGCAATCCAACAAGAACTCTTGGTACGATTGCAATAAACAGTGCCCAAAAACTACCCTGATTTGTACCTATTACTGGAATGGCTGGTGAAAAAGCAAATGACAGTAGTGTAGGCGCAATCGTGTTCGTTGCAATACTTGTGATCCCAAATACAAACCCAAGGGCCGCTCCAATTTTAGGACCAAGAATAATGGAGGCAATAATGATTGGGATATGAATGATTGTCGCTTTAATAACACCTAAATGGATAAAACCAAGTGGTGTGAGAGCACATAATAAGATAATTGATAAAAATATAGTTGTTAAAGCAAAGTCTTTTATTTTCAATTTTGTTCTCCTTAAGCAAATAAATTTCTCGAAATCTTCCATGAATGCTATAAATAAAAGAAGATATAAAGTATATTTAGTTTTACCAGAATTTTATTTTTCATTAGTAATTTAACATATTCTTCTAAAAAACAAAATAGTAAAAAGCACTTCATTCACTATTAAATGAAGTGCTTATTTTAGATAAAATACAATTAAATGGCCTTCTTTTTCACTGGCATCCAGATTTCACTATATACGTTTTCATTTGATCCAGTGAACTTAGTAAATGAAATACCTGGTAGGTTGACTACTTCGTATTCAGAAGAAGGTAGCCATTCTGCATATATTTTTGCATATGTTTCCTGTAATGTTGATGGGAATGGCCCTTGATTCGGAAAGATTGCCCACATGCTTTCTTCAACTGAGATTTGCTCTAAATCATCAAATGGATTTTCTTTTGTTGTGGCAAACCCAATCATATGAGTTAAGTTCCCTTTTTCCTCCAAGTAGCCTTCATCAAAATTATAAGATACGTTCAATACTTGATGAGGATATAAATCCGCAAGTTGGTGCATTTCATTTCGTTGTTGCTCTGTAATGGATTGAGCTAATTCTATTATTGCGTTATTTTCACCTTCAAATTGAATAGGTACTCTTTTTGAAACCCCTACAATATTAAACTTTTCTTTCTTCTCAATTTTAAACTCCATTGATACTCCACCTTTCACAGCTATAATAAAGGACATTTTAGGAAATGATTTTTGAAATTTGTTTTTCGCAACTTCTGAAGGTAAAAACCCGCTCCATTCACGAAACGCTCTTGAAAACCCCTCAATCGACTGATATCCATATTTAAAAGCAATGTCTGTTACTTTTTCACCTTTCACTAAATCTACATTCGCCTCTGCAAGTCTTCGGTTTTTGATATATTCATTTAACGACATACCAGCCAAATAAGAGAACATTCTTTTAAAATGGTAATCAGACATTCCAACAATTTTGGATATTTCTTTTCCAGAGATTTCATCAGTTAAATGTGTTTCGATATAATCCATTAATTGATTGAATTGTTGTAGCATTCATTTCCCCTCCTTTCAACCAAATCTTATCATCGTTGATTTTTATTCTCTCGATAATTTCTATACGGAATTAATCGGTTAGTTTACCATTGGAATTTTGCTTATAACGATCTACTACTTAGGATAGACTTTTTGAAGTCGGTATTGTATCAACTCTTTAATTTCAGTCGGCATTTCTTTAACCTTGATGTCGTCTCCTAAGAATAAAAGCCAGTTCGTTAATTCCGATAATTCTTCCAGGTTGTCGACATTGACAAACATTTTTAATATAGCTGTAGCTTGGTATGGATTTGTATAAGAGATTGAAGCTTTTAAAGGGTGATATTTTTTGAACTGAGCTATTGCTTTTTGCCCTAGCTCAATAACAAGATTAACACCAGGCTCTTGCTGCTTTACCTTTTCAAGCATTTGTTTTAAGCTTAGCCTTTTATTTATTGGATATAATTGAACATCAATTAGTCGATCTACTTGAAAAATCCTTTTCTTTTCATCATTCAAGTCAATAGATTCAATTAGCCATACACTTTTTTCACGAAACAGATTTAAGAGATAAATCTGGTAAGTCGCTTCATTATTTCCTTCATCCATCGTAATTAATAAATATTGATCCAACAGTATGGTTTGGATAAGTTTTTCTAGCATGGGATGAGGTTGGTCTGATAAATCCAAAAGGTCAGGGTTATAAGGATTTGTTCCTTCAAAAAGGAAGATTTGATTTAATAAAACAAGATGATCTTGTTGATTTTCTGACAGAAGGCCGAGCAACTTTTCTGCTACTGACTGGCGGCTCTTTAAATAAGGAAGTTGTTGATTTCGTGTTGCCATAAATGCAATAAATAACGCCTTCACTTCATTATCTGTAAAACGAACATCGGCTAATATCGAATTGTTCATCACAAAATAGCCGCCATCCCTTCCAACTTCAGCGACAAGCGGCATCCCCATTGACTCAATTTCACGAATATCTCGAATCGCTGTCGAACGAGAAATGTTGAATTCTTGCATAATTTCTGAGATTGTAAAATGGGAACGGTTATTGATATACCGCATCATAATGTTAATTCGTTCAACTTTTTTCATAGGGACTCCTAAACAGTATCATTTTTTGACATGATTTAAGCTTATGATATAGCTATCAAGTGATGGAAACAAGTCATTTGGAAAATAAAACAAAAAGGATGGATTAAAAATGATAAATTTTACGATTGAAGAAAAAGATAGCTTTAATGTTTTAGGATTTGGTACGGATCTAAAAAGCCACTATACTGATTTTGCAGGTATTATGAAGGAAAAATCAGATTTTTGGAATGCGGTTCAGGAAGATGGAAGACTTGATAAATTAAAATCACTAGCGACAAATGATTACGTATTTATTGTAAATGAAGCAGTTAATAACAAAATGATGCATTATGCAGGGGTTTTAACAGATAAAACATTACCAGAAGCAACAAGAGTAATTGAATTCCCTAAAGGTGAATATATCGTCATCAAAGGTGAAGGACGAACAGCGGAAGAGTTGGCTAATACATTGACTGGAATGGCTTTTGGTCAAGTTTTACCTGAAGTATCAGAGGTTTCTTATGTAGGTGGACCAAATGCTGCTGTTATTATGGGTGAGCGAGATGGCGTAATGTTTGGCGAAATGTTGATTCCTGTTGTTAGGAACTAATTGAAAAGGTGTGTTGAATATGGCGTACAACGTTGATTTTAAAAATGTGTCTACTGTTGGATTAGAGTCTTCACGGGTAGCAGAGGCACTCGCAGGTTTACGTGCAAACGAAGCCCGCTATTTTATGAATAAATATAAGCATGAATTTACAGTTGTTCCAGCTAGTGAAAGTAAAGAAACTCTTGATTATGTGTTTAGAATTTTGAAAGAAGAGCGTGATATTGAGTTTGAACCGAAGCCGTTGGAGACATCGCGTTTTCAAGTAGAGAATATCAATTGGGCTTTCGTCTTTTTTGAGGATGGTCTTGTAGTCAATGTTTTATATACGATTGACGGTCCTAAGCCAAAACGTGCTGTTGGATTTAAGCTTTCTGAAGGGATGGAAGTACCAAAGGAGCTTGAAGGAAAGTTTAAATTTGCCAGACAGAAGTCCAAATTAGCTGGAACGATTCGAGGATCTTTCTTTGTTATTAAAGGTGGGTATTAATGAAGTTTAGTTGATTGACTGATCAAATAAACTTTTGAATTAATAAAAGCTGTATGAGCATTGGGTGATCTGTCCCGAAAAAAATTAGATTAGTGTCTAACTTTTACGAGGCAGTTCATAGTGATTCAATACAGCTTTTTTATTTAATAAATTAAATTCTCACGAAATTTTCCTATGCTTTGGATGTGATCGGGTGTTTGACTTGATTTGGAAATGTATTATTTCCGTTTGTTTTTACGAATAATACATCATCCCCATTGAAATTTTCACTTTGAGTTTGGATTCCTGGATAATCCGGGGTGTAATGGAAGATGATTTTTTTCGTATTTGTATTGGTAATCTTTGAAAGTATGTTTCCAAGATTTATTTCTTTTCTACTAATAATATCAAAGATGTCTACTTGCTCATCTTCACTTGTGAAAATTACAATGGCATCTTCGTCTTCGACATAATACGTGTCATCGGGAAAAACGTAAATGCTATAGAACATGGAAATCCCTTCTGTGTTAATCGTTCCAAATTTGTTCGACACAGGCACTCTTTCAGAAGCCATTTTGTAAATAAAATCAAGATTATTTTTATTGCTTCCATCAAGTTTTTTGAGTCCCGTTACATTTGGGTTTGACGGAGTATATTCAATTGAAAACTGAGCTTCACTTGCTCTTTGGAAACCAAATTTTGGGTAAAAATCAAGTACAGTCTGATTTGCAAAAAGATACATAATGTCGTACTGATTTTCGTATTCCGCAAGTACGTGATTCATTAGTTTCGCAGAAAGTCCACGGTTTCGGTAATCCGGATGAGTCATAACAGTTCCGATTTGAATCGCTCTCTTTCTCTCCCCATCTACGATGAAATCCAATAGATTCACAGAAACATTCGCAATCACTTTGCCCTTATCAACGTATGAATACGGTATGTAACGGTCATTCCAATACCCCTTTTGATACCATTTCTCAAAATTTATACCGAAAACGGTAGTAGCAAGTTCATTAAAACTTCTTCTTAGTTCGTCATTGTGTTTGTAATCTTTATAGATGTTAAATTCTGTCATCATATTTCTCCATTCCAGGGACATTGGGGACATTGGGGACAGTCTTTCTGTCCCACTAACTTGGGACACTTTTACTGTCCCCACTGTCCCACCACTCACTTTATTTACGTATTAGCGCTACTCGATATGGGAATAATGTTCCTTCCATCATTCCTTCTAGAATTGCAGGATCATTTTCCATAAATTCTTTTGCACTTTGTTCATTTTCTGCTTCAAAGATTACAATACCAAATCCGCTTTCATCTTCATTTAGCGTTCTACCTGCTAGAATTACTTTACCCTCATCAGTAAATTTCTTTAACTTTTGAAAATGACGGTTGATAATTTCTTCCTCTTTTTTAGTCCAGTTTTCATGAACTAAATAGTAAGGTTTTAATTTTAATTGGTATAAGTATTGTTCCATAATTCTTCTCCCTTTTTAGAATCTAGGGACATTCATGACAGGTTTTCTGTCCCACATTAGTGGGACACTTTTACTGTCCCCGTTGTCCCTCTACCCATTGTCCCTAGCCTCCCATTCTTCACGTAATATCCCCATCCGAATCGAATCATAGTATTGGCCCTCATAATAGCGAACTTTTCGAATGCGTGCTTCTAGTAGTAATCCGAGCTTTTCCCCTACACGAATCATTCGTTCGTTACCCGACCACGTTGTTAACCCGACTCGAACAACTGGTAATGTGTTAAAAATATGGTTGATCCATAGTTTAATTGCGCGTGTTCCTAAGCCTTTCCCCCAACTATGTGCTTCGTGTAAGACAATCCCGAATTCTAACCAGTTTTGTTGTTCATCTTCAAA
>Ga0180215_1003887_pt1 | contig 13697 bp, 13 predicted proteins | sample eDN3rd37CBELigBY_FD_128871 | JGI IMG/M metagenome (GOLD analysis project Ga0180215, IMG submission 128871) | Enriched backyard soil microbial communities from Emeryville, California, USA - eDNA 3rd pass 37_C BE-Lig BY (version 2) (version 2) | ecosystem: Environmental > Terrestrial > Soil >...
ACGAGATGTTCCAGAAGAAGGAGGACGGCGCCTTCAAGGTCGTGTTCCGCCCCTGAGGCCGACGCCGGTGAGGATCTCGCGCGTGCGCAGCGGGCCGCTCGCCGCGCGCGAGAGCGGGGGCGTGGGGTAGTCGGCGCCCTCGCGCAGCCCGGCGAGCAGCTCCTCGAACGCCTCCGTGGCGCTGCGCGCCGGGTGCCAGCCCAGCTCGGTCCGCGCGCGCGTCGTGTCCATGAGCGGCACGGCGAGCGCGAGGTCGATCCAGCCGGCGGGGGAGGGCTGCAGGCGGGCGCGCCACGTCAGGTCGGCCAGCCCGCGCAGGACCCTGCGCTGCACCGGCACGCGGCGGGCGCCGAGCACGTCGGCGAGGAACTCGGGGTCGACGACGGGCTCGGCGGCGATGTTGAACGCGCCGCGCACCTCGCGGGTGACCGCCAGGCGGTAGGCCTCGCCGACGTCGAGGGAGTGCACGGCCTGCACGCGCAGGCGCTCGACGTCCGGCACGACCGGGATGAGCCCTTTGCGCAGGAGCGGCGTGGGAAGGAACGGGCCGGCGAACAGGCGCCGTATCCCTGTCGCCGCGGCGCGCTTGAAGATGAGCCCGGGCCGCAGCCGCACGACGCGGATCGCGGGGTGCTCGCGCTCGAGGACGTCGAGCATCCGCTCGGTCTCGGCCTTGTGGCGCGAGTAGAACAGGGTGTCGATGCCGGTCGCCGGCCAGGACTCGTCGACGCCGCGGTCCTTCGGGCCCGGCGCGTAGACGCCGATGGAGGAGGCGTACACGAGCGCCTTCACGCCCGCGCGCACGGCGGCCTCGAACACGCGGCGGCTGCCGTCGACGTTCACGGCGTGCAGCCGGCGGTCGTCGCGCGACGGCTGGATGAGCCAGGCGAGGTGCACGACCGCATCGGCGCCGCGGAAGTGCGCGTCGAGGTCGTCGTGCACGATGTCGGCGGTCACGAAGCGCGTGCGCGGCTCGTCGATGCCGGCGGGTCGCCGGGCGATCCCGACGATCTCCTCGACCGCCGTCTCCCGGCGCAGCGCGGCGAGCAGGCTCGTGCCCACGTTGCCGGTCGCGCCGACGATGACCAGCTTCATGGCGCGGGCCGTACCCCGCGCGCGGCGCCGCTACGCGGCGAGCGCGCGGCGGGCCAGCTCGGCGATCCCCTCGCGCGTGCGCGCGGAGACGTAGAAGCGCGAGCTGTGGCAGAAGACCGCGTCCGGCACGCCGGTGACCGCCGCGAGCTCCTCGCCGGCCAGGCCCGCCCAGTCGGCGGGCAGGTCGCGCCGGTTGGCGAACTCGCCCAGCTCGCGCGGCACCGCCTGCATGCCCCAGCCGTCCGCCTTGGGATAGACGACGAACAGGGCATCGGGCGCGCCGGTCACGACGGTCTCCCGCCAGGGCATGTTGCGCTCCAGCTCGATGATGCGCGGGTCGTCCGCCCGGCGGATCGCCTCGCGCACGAGCCGCTGGGCGCGCGCGAAGGAGGCGGACGAGGCGATCTCGCGCTCGAGGATCCCCCGCGCGAGCGCGACGGCCTGCACGAAGCGCGCATCCTCCTCGGCGGGCTCGAGCTCCTCGTCCCAATGCGGGTTCATCGCCGCCACCACGCCGCTCACGGTCATCGGGCGCACGTTGTCGACGAGCGGCTGGGAGATCGTCTGACCCGTGTCGTTGGCGTCGACGCCCTGCACGAGGCGCTCGTCGATCGCGGCCGCCGCCTCGGCGCTCCCCGCCAGCCGCTCGCCGTAGGCGCGCCAGACGAGGCCGAAGCTCGCGTAGCGGATGCCGTTCGGCCGCTCGCCCGCGCCGCCGCGCTGGTGGTGGTCGAAGTCGCCGGTCTCCGGGTCGGACCGGTGGCCGACGTCGACGCGCAGATCGCAGGCGGCCTGGACCTCGGCGTCGCGGGTCCGCACGACCTCGAGCGGGCCGTGGACGAGCTCGAGCGCCGCGACGGCGAAGACGTCGTCGGCATGGAAGGTCCCGGGATGCGTGGCAACGCGCATGCGCCACACGGTAGAACGGGCGCCCCGGCGCCCGGACACCCGTCAAGGGCCCCGCAGCTCGCGTGGACGGGTTGCCGATGAGGAAGGCGTGGGCCCCACTCGCATCCCGCCGCCCGTGACCGCCGCGTTCGCCGTGCTCGCGGCGGCGCTCGTCCTCTACGTCGGGATGCTCGCCGGCTCGTTCGCGAGCACGGCCGCCGAGAACGCCGTGTACCTCACCCTGCTCGGGGGCGCCGGGGCGCTGTGCCTCGCGCGCGCCTTCGTCGGGCGCGACCGCCTCGTCTGGGGCCTGCTGGCCGCCGGGCTGCTCGCGTGGATCGCGGGGGAGGCGTACTGGAACGTCGCCGGGCCCGCGGGCGCCTCACTCGCCGACGCCGGCTACCTGGGCTTCTACGTGTTCGCGCTGCCCGCCACGGTCCTCCTCCTCAGCCGCCGCGCGTCCGGCACGCTCGCGACCCTGTGGGCGGACGGCTGGGTCGCCGCGCTCACTGTCGCGTCCGTCGCCACCTTCGTCTTCGTCGAGCCGGTGATCGCCGGGACCGGCGGCGGCGACCTCGGCGAGCTGCTGGCCAATCTCGCGTACCCCGTGGGCGACACGGTGCTGCTGGCGTTCGTCGTCGGCGCCGCGGTCGCGACGCGCGGCAGGATGCGCGGGTCCTGGCTGGGGCTCAGCGCGTCGCTGGCCGTGATGTCGATCTGCGACGGCATCTACCTCAACCTCGTGTGGTCCGGCGGCTACACGGACGGGACGCTGCTCGACGCCGGCTGGCCCGCCGCCGCGCTCGGCATGAGCTGGGCGGCGTGGACGACCTACACGGAGCGCGCCCGGCGGCGCCCGCTCGCCGAGCGCGCCCCGATCGTGTGGCCGGTCCTGTGGGGCGCGGGCTCGCTGACGATCGTCGCGGCGCCGGCGCTCGGCAGCGACACCCACCCGATCCCGACCGTCCTGGCCGTCGCGGGCATCGCCTCGGTCCTCGGGCGGCTCATGCTCACCGACGCGCAGAACCGCAGGCTCGCCGAGGCGTCGAGCCTGCAGGCGATCACCGACCCCGTGACGGGGCTCGGCAACCGCCGCGCCCTCATGACCGACCTCGAGGAGGCGCTCGCGACGGCGCCCGCGGGCACGCGCGTCCTCGTCGCGATCTACGACCTGGACGGCTTCAAGGCCTACAACGACACGTTCGGACATCCCGCGGGCGACGCGCTGCTCGCGCGCCTCGGGGGCCGCCTGCGCGCGGCCGTCGGCGAGGCGGGCCGCGCCTACCGCATGGGCGGCGACGAGTTCTGCGTCGTCGCGGTCGTCGACGCAGGCGCCGCGCAGGAGTTCCTGCTCGCGCGCGCCGCCCGGGCGCTCGCCGAGCACGGCGACGCCTTCACGGTGTCCGCCGCGGGCGGGCACGTGCTCGCCGATCCGGCCCGCACGACCGCCTCGTCCGCCCTGAGCGCTGCCGACGAGCGCATGTACGCCGCCAAGCGCGGGTCGCGCGCCTCGTCGCTGCAGCAGACGTCGGCGGTCCTCGCCGCCGCGCTGCGGGAGCGCCGCCCGCGCGCGGCCGACGGCGCGGGAAGGCTCGCGCGACTCGCGCAGGCGACCGCGCGCAACCTCGGCATGGACGAGGAGGACGCGTGCCACGTCGGCCACGCGGCGGCGCTGCACGACATCGGCAAGCTCGCCATCCCCGACGCGATCCTCGCCAAGCCCGGCCCGCTGGACGCGGACGAGCTGGGCTTCGTCCGCACGCACACGCTCGCCGGTGAGCGCATCACCGCAGCCGCGCCCGCGCTCGCGCCGGTCGCGAAGCTCATCCGCGCGAGCCACGAGCGCTACGACGGCGCGGGGTATCCCGACGGCCTCGCGGGCGAGGAGATCCTGCTCGGCGCGCGCATCGTCTTCGTCTGCGACGCCTTCGACGCGATGACCGGCCCGCGCGCGCACCGCGCGCCGCTGAGCGACGCCGACGCGCTGGCGGAACTGCGCGCGAACGCCGGTGCGCAGTTCGACCCCGCGGTCGTGCGCGCGTTCGGCGCTGCGCTCGCGCACGAGGGGCGCATCGGGGCGCTCGCGGCCTGACCGCCGATGAGTCTGGCGTTCGCGGGCAGTCAGAGGGTCGTGGGACGCGACCCGGGCCCTGACAGGCTGTCGTTCCTCGACGGCCCCCTGCCGCCGCGCTTTCGCCTGCGGGCCGTGACCATCGAGCCGGGCGGCACCCGCCCGTACCGGGCCGACGAGTGGGACGACGCGCTCGTCGTCGTCGAGGCGGGCGAGATCGAGCTGCGCTGCGAGGCGGGCGGGCGGCGCCGGTTCGGCGCCGGGGCGATCATGTGGCTGCAGGGGATGGGCCTCGCCGCGATGCACAACCCCGGCGACGTGCCGACGGTCCTGTCGGCGGTGTCGCGCCGGCTTCCGGGCGGCCCGACCGGGTAGCCCGCAGGACATGCCGCAGACGGGCGACGCGACGCCGTTCCTGCCCGAGCGGCGCAGCCTCGGCGCGCTGCGCGACGCCGCCGCGCACTGCCGCGGCTGCGACCTGTACGCGCCCGCGACGCAGACCGTCTTCGGCGAGGGACGGGCACGCGCGCGGCTCATGCTCGTCGGCGAGATGCCCGGCGATCGCGAGGACCGCGAGGGCCATCCGTTCGTGGGGCCCGCGGGACGCGAGCTCGACGAGGCGCTCGCCGCCGCGGGCATCGACCGCGACGACGCGTACGTGACGAACGTCGTCAAGCACTTCAGGTTCGAGGAGCGCGGCAGGCGCCGCATCCACCAGACGCCGCGGCGCGCTGGGAGGTGCAGGCCTGCATGCCGTGGCTGCGGGCGGAGCTCGCGGCGGTGCGCCCGGAGGTGCTCGTGCTGCTCGGCGCGACCGCCGGCAAGGCGCTGCTCGGCACCGGCTTCACGCTCACCGACGCGCGGGGCGGGGAGATCGACTCGGACCTCGCGCCCTTCGTGACCGCGACCGCGCACCCGTCGGCGATCCTGCGGATGCGCGACGGCGCTGCCCGCGGGGCCGCCCGCGAGGCGCTGCGCAGCGACCTCGCCGTCGCCGCCGAGGCGCTGCGCGCGGCGCCCGCGGGACGGCGGCGGTAGCGTTGCCCATGGACTTCAGGCTCGAACTGGTCGCCGTCCCGGTGACCGACGTCGACCGCGCGAAGGCGTTCTACGTCGAGCGCGCCGGATTCAACGCCGACCACGACCACCGCGTGAGCGACGACATGCGCTTCGTGCAGCTCACGCCGCCCGGCTCGGCGTGCTCCATCGCCCTGGGCCAGGGGATCACCGACGCCCCACCCGGCTCCGTCAAGGGGCTGCAGCTCGTCGTCGACGACATCGAGGCCGCGCGCGACGAGCTCGCCGGGCGCGGCGTGGACGTGTCGGGCGTGCAGGACTTCCCCTGGGGGCGGTTCGTCTTCTTCAGCGATCCCGACGGCAACGCCTGGGCGGTGCAGGAGATCCCCGCCCGCACGTGACCGCGGCGGCAGGCCGCGGGGATATGCTCCCTCCGCGCGAAGGGACCCGCGCGGAGGAGAGCGCACGCAGTGACGGCCGTGGTCATCGACACAGCGCGGGACCGCCCGGGCGATCCCGTCGCCTACTGGCGCGACGAGGCGTCGCGGCTGTTCCGGCCGCTGCAGGTGCGCACGGAGCGCCCCGACGCGTTCTACGCACGCTCCGTCGGCCACGACCTCTGCGGGCTGCGCCTCACGCGGACGCGCACCGGCGAGTCGCTCATCTGCGGCACGCGCCGGACGATCGCCGAGTTCGACCCTGAGGCGTTCATCCTCGTCGTCCACCTCAGCGGCGCCTACCGGGTCGAGCAGGAGGAGCGCACCGCCGTCTGCCGCGCGGGGGACCTCGCGCTCTTCGACAGCTCGCGGCCCTTCCGCGTGGAGTCCGACGGCCCGGTCGACGTCCTCACGCTCACGCTGCCGAAGGCGGCGCTCGGGCCCTACCGGTCGCGGACGCCGAGCGCGCCCCTGCGCGTGCCCGGCGACCTCGGCCCGGCGACACTGTTGCGGTCGCTGCTCGGGGACGTCATGGAGGGCCTCGCCGGCGGCCGCATCGCGCCCGGGGACCAGGCGGTCGCCGAGAGCGTGCTCGCGCTCGTGCGCGGGGCGACCCGCCCCCGCGACGCCGGACCGGCGCCGCCGCCCTCGCCGCTCGCGCAGATCAAGCGCTACATCGACGAGCACCTCGGCGACCCCGGGCTCTCGCCCGAGCGCATCGCCGCCTCGCAGTTCGTCTCCCGCCGCCAGCTCTACACCCTCTTCGAGGGCGAGGGGTGCGGCGTGCGCGAGTGGATCCGCGCGCGGCGCCTGGAGCGCTGCGAGCGCGACCTGCGCGACCCGGCGCGGCGCGGCGAGACGGTCATGAGCGTCGCCACGCGCTGGGGGTTCACGGACGCCTCGCACTTCAGCGCCTGCTTCCGTGCGGCGTACGGGATGCCGCCCGGCGCCTACCGCGACGCCGTCGCGCGGCGACGCTAGGAGCGCCAGGTCCGCACGGGCGCCCAACCGCTCTGCACGCCCGCCCAAGACGCCCCGCACCGGCGGGGAGAGGATCGCGCGATGGCGACCAGCGAGATCGACACCGCGGCGACGCGGCCGTACGACGGAGACGAGTACCTCGCGAGCATCCGCGACGGGCGGGAGATCTGGCTCAACGGCGAGCGCGTCGACGACGTCACGACCCATCCGGCGTTCCGCAACTCCGCCGCGTCGATCGCGCGCCTGTACGACGCCCTGCACGACCCCGCGCGCAGCGACGAGCTGACGATCGCGTGCGACGGCGGGGGCGGGGTCACGCATGCGTTCTTCGTCGCCCCGCGCGACACGGAGACCCTCATCGCGGGCCGCGACGCGATCGTCGCGTGGCAGCGGATGGTCTACGGGTTCATGGGGCGCTCGCCCGACTACAAGGCGTCCTTCACGGCGACGCTCGGCGTCCACGCGGACTTCTACGCGCCGTACGGGGACAACGCGCGCCGCTGGTACGAGGAGTCCCAGCGCCGCGCCCTGTACATGAACCACGCGATCGTCAACCCGCCGATCGACCGGTCGCTGCCGCCCGACGAGGTCGGCGACGTCCCGATCCACGTCGAGGAGGAGACCGACGCGGGCCTCGTGATCAGCGGCGCGAAGGTCGTCGCGACCGGCTCGGCGCTCACGCACGCGAACTTCATCGCGCACTACGGGCTGCCGGTCCGCACCAAGGAGTACGCGGTGATGTTCACCGTGCCGATGAACGCGCCCGGCGTGAAGCTCATCAGCCGCGTCTCCTACGAGCTGCAGGCTGCGACGCTCGGCAGCCCGTTCGACTACCCGCTGTCGAGCCGCTTCGACGAGAACGACGCGATCCTCGTCATGGAGCGCGTGCTCGTGCCGTGGGAGAACGTCTTCGTCTACGGCGACGTCGAGAAGGTCAACATGTGGGCGCCCGCGACCGGCGTGTCGGCGCGGATGTTCCTGCACGGCTGCACCCGCCTGGCGGTGAAGCTGGACTTCATCGCCGGCCTGCTGCTGAAGGCCGTCGCGCTGACCGGCACGAAGGACTTCCGCGGCATCCAGGCGAAGGTGGGCGAGGTCGTCGCCTGGCGCAACCTCTTCTGGGGCCTGAGCGACGCGATGGTCCGCACGCCGGTCCGCGGGCCCGCGGGGGAGATGCAGCCCCACGAGGCCTACGGGATGGCCTTCCGGGTCCTCGCGCCGGACGCCTATCCGGCGATCAAGGCGATCATCCAGAAGGCGGTCGGCAGCGGGCTCATCTACCTGAACTCCAACGCGGCCGACTTCAGGCGCGAGGAGCTGCGCGGGGTGCTCGACACGTACGTGCGCGGCTCGGGCGGCGTGCCCGCGGTCGACCGCGTGAAGCTCATGAAGCTGCTGTGGGACGCGGTCGGCACCGAGTTCGGCGGCCGCCACGAGCTGTACGAGCGCAACTACCTCGGCAACGACGAGGGGGTGCGCCTCGAGGCGCTCATGGAGGCGGAGATGAAGGGCACCGCCGACGGGTTCCGCGGCCTGGCGGAGCAGTGCATGTCCGAGTACGACCTCGACGGCTGGACGGTGCCGCGCTATGTCGACCCGGGCGACGTGAGCAGGATCCGCCCCGGCACGCCCTGACCGCTACGTGCGGGCGCGCCGCATCGCCCCGACGAGCCAGCCGATGAGCAGCCCGAGCGCGAACGCGACGGCGATCACGACGATGAGCGGCGTCCGCGAGCTCGTGATGACCCAGTCGACCTGCACGTTCTCCGTGTTGACGACCGCGAACGCGGCGACGAGCGCGCCGAGCACGAGCCCGGCGACGAGGCGCCGGTTCTCCTTGCGCAGCGGCCCCGACCGGCGCCGGCCCTCGGGCGGGGCGCCGGTCGGCTCGGTGGGCTTGCCTGCAGGGCTGCTCGACATGGCGGTCGCTCCTGTGAGGCCTCGGGAGCGCCGAATCGTACGGGCTCGCTAGATCGCGAACGCCTCCAGCGTGCTCGGCGCGAACAGCTCCTCGGGCGCCACGCGCCGGGGGGAGAGGCCCTGCTCGTGGTGATAGCGCAGGAACGTGTCGAGGACGTGGCGGTTGGGCTCCAGGCCGTAGGCCCACCAGTCCTCGCCGAGCAGCTCCTGGGTGCGAAGGACCTCCGCGAGCTGCCACGGCAGCGAGGTCGCGAGCGCGGCGACCTCGCGCAGCGCGTCGTAGGCGAGGTCGCGCGCCTGCGTGAACGCCTTCTGCAGCGAGCCCGCCAGCCACGGGTGGCGCTCGTGCAGCTCGCGCCGCAGGACGACGACATGCATGATCGGGAAGATCCCGGTGTCGCGGGCGTACCGCTCCTCCTCGGCGCGGAAGTCCGGGAACAGGCGCCCGACGTCCGGCGCGCCGCGCAGCAGGCACGACGGCTCGCGGGGCGCCTGGATCGCGTCGATCACACCCTCCGCGAGCGCGTCGGACAGCGAGAGCCCGCGGTCCAGCGGCGCGACGTCGATCTCCGGCGGCAGGGACAGCTTGAGCTTCTCCGGCCGGTCCGGCGTCTCCAGCCCGGCCGTCCGGTAGCGCACGCTCTCGACGGGCACGCCGTGGCGGTCGGCGAGAATCCCGCGGATCCACACGCATGCCGTGAGCTGGAACTCCGGCGTCCCGACGACGAGGCCGGCGAGGTCCTCGGGCGCGCGCACGCGGTCGGTGCGGACGGCGATCTGCGCGTGGCGGAACGACCGTGACGGGAACACGGGGATCGCCACGAGCCAGGGGTCGTCGGAGACGTGGGAGACGACGTAGGACGACAGCGACATCTCCGCGACGTCGAACTCGCGGTGGCGCAGCATCCGGAAGAACGTCTCCTCGACGGTGAGCGGCAGGTAGGTCAGCTCGCAGCCCTCGACGCGCACGCGGCCGTCGCGCAGCGCGCGGGTGCGGTCGTAGTCCGAGCAGGCGAGCGTCAGGTGCAGGGTCCGTGACACGCCCAGCACCCTACGGATGAACGCGGCGGGCGGGGGACGTGCCGGATCGCCTCCGCCCGCCGCACTGGGAGAAGCCTCACCGGGGGTCGCCGCGGACGGCGGGCCTGCGGTCCACCGCTCGCGCTCGGGCCTTCGTGCCGCACCTCCGTGCCGCTTCAGGCCCCACCGTCCGCGGCGACCCCGGATGGCAGTACGGGCGCACGGACGCGCCGAGGTTGGCCGCTTGCGCGATCCGGGCGCGTGGGCGTTCCCCCGGGGATGTCCGCTGCGGGCATGCTGACCCTGCATGCGAGGGACCCCGTGACCGCGCTCCTGCTGTCCCTGGCCTCCGACGGACGGCTGGCCGAGCAGGTCCGCGGCGGCTCGGGCCGGGCGTTCGAGATCCTCGCCGACCGCCACGGGCCCCGGCTGCAGGCCTTCTGCATGCGCATGCTCGGCTCCCGGGAGGAGGCCGAGGACGCGCTGCAGGCGACGCTCCTGGCCGCCTACGTCGACCTCACGCGCGGGCGGTCGCCGCGCGAGGTCCGCCCGTGGCTGTTCGGCATCGCCCGCCACAGGTGCCTCGCGATCATCGAGGGGCGCCGCGAGCGCATGCCGGACGACGGCCGCGAGCAGGGTCACGACGGCGTCGTCGCGGAGGTCGCGCGCCGCGAGGAGCTGCGGGCGCTCGTCGCGGACCTCGCCGCGCTGCCCGAGGACCAGCGCGCGGCGCTCGTGCTCGCGGAGCTCGGCGGCATCGGGCACGCCGAGATCGCGCAGGTCCTCGACTGCCGGCCCGAGAAGGTCAAGGCGCTCGTCCTGCAGGCGCGCGAGGCGCTCACCACGGCGCGGACGGCGCGCGACACCCCGTGCACGGAGATCCGGGAGCAGCTCGCGACGCTCCGCGGCGGCGCGCTGCGCCGGCGCGTGCTGCGCCGGCACCTGCGCGACTGCTCGGGCTGTCGCGAGTACGACGCGGGCATGCGCGTCCGGCGCGAGGCCACCGGCCTGCTCCTGCCCGGCCTCGGCCTCGGGCGGGCGCTCCTCGGCGGCGTGCTCGGCTCGGGAAGCGCAGGGGCGGGGACGAGCATCGGCGGCGCCGCTGCGGCGGCGCTCGCCGCGGCGGCGATCCCGGCCGGGATCCTCGGGGCCGCGGCGCTCCCGTCGGGCGCCGAGGGCGGCTCGACGCGCGCGAGGCCGCCGGCGACGGCCGCGCAGGCCGCCGGCCCGGAGGCCGCGCCGGACGCGACGGCGCCCGCGGTCGCCACGGCGCCGCGTCGCGTCGCGGCCCCGCGCGAGCGTCCTCGCCGCCGAGCGGCGCGTCCGGGCCGGCCGCGCGGCACACCGGCGCCCGCCACCGCGCGCAAGGGGCCTGCGGGCGAGCCGCCCGCCGCCCGCGCCGCGCCGGTGCGCGCGCACGCCCCGCCCGCCGCGGGCCACGCTGCGCCGCCGCGAGGGCGGCCCGCGGCGCCCGACCGGTCGCCGCTCTCCGCCGCGCAGCCCGCTGCGCGCGCCCCCCGCGCCGATCCGCCCGCGCACGCCCGCGGCGGTGATCCGCCGGCGCCTGCCCCCCGCGGCGATCCGCCGGCGCACGGCCGGGACGCCCCGCGCCCCGCGCCCGGGAAGGGACGCGGCGCCGGGCCCCCGGACCACGCCCGGCCGCCCGCACACGCCGCGCCCGCCCGCGGGCCCGCCCCCGAGCGGCCCGCGCACGCGCCCGCCCGCGCACACGATCCCGATCCGCCCGGTCAGGGACGCGCCGCCACGCCGCACGCGCGTCCCGCCGAGCCGCCCGGCCAGGCGCGCGGGCACGACGCGGGCACATCGGCCGCCGCCCCGGGTACGGTGTCCACATCGCCGCCGAAGGGACCGCCTACCCGATCGAATCCGTCGGCCGCGCGCTGCGACTGCTCACCGTCGTCGCCGAGCGCGGCTCCGTGAGCGTGTCCGCGGCGGCGGCCGACCTCGGCGTCGCGCGCTCCACCGCCCACCGCATGCTCGGCACGCTCCTCGCGGAGGGCTTCGTCAGCCAGGACCCCGTCACGAAGGCCTACGGCCCGGGGCGCCGCATGCTGCAGGTCGGCCTGTCGGCGCTGCGCAACCTCGACGTGCGCTCGGCGGCCCGGCCCGAGCTCGAGCGCCTGCGCGACGAGCTGGGGGAGACCGTGCACCTCGTCCTCCTCGAGGGCGCGCACATCCTCTTCGTCGACTCCGTGGAGTCCAACCGCGCCGTGCGCGTCGGCTCGCGCACGGGCATGCAGATGGCCGCGCACTGCACCGCCGCGGGCAAGGCCATCCTCGCGGCGCTGCCGGCCGACGCGCTCGAGGAGTACCTCGCCGCGCTGCCACCGGCCATGACGCCGCGGTCGCTCACCGACCGCGACGCCGTGCGCGCGGAGCTCGAGCAGATCGCCGAGCGCGGCTGGGCGACGAACTTCGAGGAGAGCGAGGACGGCCTGTCCGCCGTGGCGGCTGCGATCCCCGAGCCCTCCGGCGTCGCGCGCTCCTCGCTCACCGTGTCGCTGCCGGCCGAGCGCCTGCCGCCCGAGCGCGCCCCCGAGATCGCCGAGGCGGTCGTCGAGGCGGCGCAGGCGGTCGGCGCCCGGCTCATGCGCGCGGTGTCGGCGGCGCGCTAGCCCCAGACCTCGCGGGCGACCTCGAGCATGAGGTCGAGCTTCGCCCACTGCTCGTCCACGGTGATGTCGTTGCCCTCCACGGCGGAGGCGAACCCGCACTGCGGGCTGATGGCCAGCCGCTCGACGGGCACGTGGCGCGACGCGTCCTCGATGCGGCGCAGCAGCTCGTCGCGGTCCTCGAGGCGGCCCGTCTTCGTCGTGATGAGCCCGAGCACGACGACCGTCTCCGGGCGCACGAACCGCAGCGGCTCGAAGCCGCCCGCGCGCTCGGTGTCGTACTCGAGCAGCAGGCGGTCGTGGCGCAGGCTGCCGAACAGCTCCTCGGCGATCGCGTCGTAGTGGCCCTCGCGGTGCCAGTGGCTGCGCTCGTTGCCGCGGCACAGGTGGATGCCGAACGTGACGCCGTCGAAGCCCTCGATCACGGCGTTCTCGGCGGCGATCGTCGCGCGCATCATGGCCTGCGGATCGCGGCCGCGCGCGCGGAAGCGCTCCAGCGACGCCGGGTCGACGTACGCCGTGAACCCCGGGGCGTCCATGTGCACGTACCGGCAGCCCGCCTCGACGAGCCCCGCGACCATCTCGCGCTGCACCGCGACCACCGCGTCGATGAACGCCCCGTCGTCGGGATAGACGTCGCGCGAGGAGTCGAACGCCTGGTAGATCCGGTCGGGCCCGATGAGCGACACCTTCACCGGGCGGTCGGTGAGCGACTGCGTGAAGGTGTACTCCTCCAGCGGCTTGCTGCGCCGCAGGCGCAGCGGCTCGGTGGCCGGGGTCAGGGCCAGCGCGGAGGGAGCGACGACGGCGGTGCCGCCCCGGGCGGCCAGCTCGCGCGCCTCGCGCGCCGCCTTGTGGCGCTCCATCCAGGTGTCGAAGCCGGCGACGTCCGCGAAGCTCTCCATGAAGTTCGCGCGGCGGAACTCGCCGTCGACGATGATCGGCAGGCCGTGGCGCTCCTGCTCGGCGACGAGGTCGCGGATCGCGTCGTCCTGCGCCGCGCGCAGGCCGTCGTCGTCCAGGTGCCCGGCCTCGTGCGCCGCGTACGCCTCCAGGAGCTCGGGCGGGCGCAGCATGGAGCCGACGTTGTCCACGCGAAGGGTCACGGCTCGATCCTCCTCACCAGGTAGTCCCACAGCGATTGCACGTGGCGCTCGGACCAGACGCTGCGGCGCTTGGCGAGCGCCTCCTCGTCGTCCGACCAGCGCGCCGCGCCCCCGAAGCCCTCCACCAGCAGCTGCTGGTGGGCGGCCTTCTCCAGGAGCACGGCGGCGCACACGGCCTGCGGCAGGTCCGCCCCGACGGCGACGATCCCGTGGTTGACGAGCAGCAGCGCCCGGGCCTCGCCCAGGCGCGCGGCCACGTCGGCGCCCATCTCGCGCGTGACGATGAGATCCGCAGTGCGCGTGTAGTGCGGCACCGCGGGCGGCACGAAGTAGGTCCCCGCGTGCGACACGGGCTGCAGGTCCTTGCCCGCCGCGCCGAGGGCGATGCAGTGCGGCGGGTGGGTGTGCACGACCGCGCTGACGTCCTCCCGCGCGCGCATGACCTCCGAGTGGATCGGCCACTCGACATGGCGCGGGCCCTCGCCGTCGAGGACCTCGCCGTCCCAGCCGACGAGCAGGACGTCCTCCT